>Ga0308160_10000056_pt1 | contig 350226 bp, 310 predicted proteins | sample PhyFR1_FD_201036 | JGI IMG/M metagenome (GOLD analysis project Ga0308160, IMG submission 201036) | Phyllosphere microbial communities from UC Gill Tract Community Farm, Albany, California, United States - DLSLF.R1 | ecosystem: Host-associated > Plants > Phyllosphere > Unclassified | place... | reverse complement strand
GATTTTTTCCCAACATATTTGCAAGGTTTTAAAGGTTTAAGATACATAATCTTGCAAAAAAAAACAAACTAAATTACATTTAAAATAGTATTAATCAGTCTATTATTTATATTTTAAGGAGCAACTAAATATAACACCAAATTTCATGACCGTTTTCCCTCAAAAATAAATAGATCCGTATTCATTAAAAAGCCGATTGTTTTAATAAAAATCAATCATAAGAATTTTAAAATTTTCTTAACTTAAATTTCACGATTCATTCCGTAAATTTGACTTAAAATAAATTTAGAACAATGCTTAATTTCGAGTTTAAAAATCCAACAAAAATACTTTTCGGAAAGGGAGAAATTGCTAAAATAGCAAAAGAAATTCCTCAGGATGCAAAAATTTTAATGATCTACGGAGGCGGAAGCATCAAAAAAAATGGTGTTTACGATCAGGTAAAAGAAGCATTAAAAGATCATGATCTGCACGAATTTGGCGGCGTTCCTGCCAACCCTGAATATGAAGTTTTAGTGAATGCTTTAAGCTTCATCAAAAAAAATAATATTACGTATCTGCTCGCTGTAGGCGGCGGTTCTGTGATCGACGGAACAAAATTTCTTTCGGCAGCGGCTAATTACGACGGTGAACCGTGGGAAATTCTGAGAAAATCGCTAAGAACTTTTGAGGGCGAAGGCATGCCTTTCGGAAGTATTTTAACATTGCCCGCAACAGGTTCTGAGATGAACTCAGGCTATGTAATTTCGAGAAGAGAAACCAATGAAAAACTCTCTTCCGGTGGCCCAGGACTTTTCCCTGAGTTTTCTGTTTTAGATCCTGAAGTGGTAAGAACAATTCCTAAAAACCAGATCGTTAACGGGCTTACAGATGCCTATACGCACGTTTTGGAACAGTATATGACGGCTCCTTCTTCGGCAGATTTGCAGGAAAGAATTGCCGAAAGTATTTTGATCAGCTTACAGGAAACGGCTCCAAAAGTTTTGGCAGACGACTTTAATTATGATGCCGCAGGAAACTTTATGTGGTGTTGTACCATGGCTCTGAACGGACTGATCCAGAAAGGAGTGATTACCGATTGGGCTGTTCACGCAATGGGACATGAGCTGACAGCCTATTTTGGTATCGACCATGCCAGAACTCTGGCTATCGTAGCGCCTTCACATTACCGTTATAATTTTGAGGCTAAAAAAGGAAAACTGGCTCAGTATGCGGAGAGAGTTTGGGGTATTAAAGAAGGGTCTGTAGAAGAAAAAGCAGAATTGGGAATTCAGAAATTAGAGGAGTTTTTCCACAGCTTGAATATTCAGACCAGACTTTCAGAATATACAGAAGAATATGCCGGAACTGCCGAAAGAGTGGAAAAAGCATTTACAGAAAGAAACTGGCTGGGCTTAGGAGAAAACAAAAATCTTACGCCGCAGGATGCTTATAAAATTCTGGAAATGAGTTATTAGCAAGCCGGAGGTTGGAGGCCGGATGATGGAAGCCTGTTTTCGTTGCGTCTAAAAAAAATTGGACGTAATGACAATAAACTTCCAGCCTCTATCTTCAAACCTCCTTCCGAAATTTCCTTTTCTACAAACATTCGTTTAAAAAACCTTAATTTCATTATAAATATTTCAAATTTATTTATATTTTAGCATATTCTTAAATTTGTAAAAATGAAAAAACAACTACTTTTATTTGCCTTTTCAGCGCTGGCGCTTACTTCTTGTGAAGATGATGATACTAAAGCTTATGAACTGGACATCATGAAAGGCGACTGGAAGGTAAGCAAAATAGAGTATGTTTCTGGAAAAGACAATAAAACAGTAATTAATTCTGATGTCCCCACAGGATGTGAGGCAAAAAGTTTTATTACCTTCAGAACAGATTTTTATACAAAATATACTGCATATACGGGTACCGGAGCAGATTGTCAGATCAATGCCACCAGCGAAGGAACCTATACGTATAACGAAGAGACAAAGGATTTGACTTTGAAATTCCCGAATGAAGGAGATGACAAATACAGAGTGACGATTCTTACGAGCAAAGAACTGAGAATGATGCAGCTGGAAGATAAAGACGATATGCAGGATTATGACGGAGACGGAATCCTTGATTTTGTCTACGTAAATTATATAAGATAAAAAAAACTCCCGAAGCTTTCGGGAGTTTTTTATGAAAAATATTAATTAATATATTAACAATGAAGAAGATTATTTCAGCATTTTTATTGCTGACCTTTGCCCTTTTCTTTTCACAGGAAAAGAAACCGATGTACTGGCAAGACATTCAGGAGTTTAAAAAATTGGATCTGAAAGCGGCACCACCCAAAGATGCTATTCTTCTGATCGGAAGTTCATCGTTTACCAAATGGAAGGATGTATCTGATTATTTTCCCGGTAAAACCATCATTAACAGAGGTTTTGGAGGATCAAGGCTCACGGATCTTAATTATTATGCTGAAGATCTGCTGAATTATCAGCCCAAGCAAATCATCATTTACTGTGGCGATAACGATTTTGCTGATAACGAAACTCTGAAAGAAAAAGAAGTGGTAAACCGTTTTAAGACATTTTACAGAAAAATCCGCACCAAATTCCCGAATATTGAGGTAGATTATATTTCTATAAAATTCTCTCCAAGCCGCGAAAAGCTTTGGCCGCAAATGAAAGAAGCCAATAAACAAATTGCAGCTTTCATGAAGAAACAGCCAAATTCAGGATATATTGATATTACAAAAGGCATGGAAGATGCTAACGGAAATGTAAGAAAAGATCTTTTCGTGGAAGATATGCTCCATATGACCCCGGCAGGATATGAAATTTGGGCAACCGCGATGAAGCCTTATATGAAATAATTAAAAAAAATGACGAAAAAACTAATAACCACTTTGCTTCTGATCTTCATTTATTCTTTATCCTTTGGACAGAAAACAAAAGAGAAACTACCAAATACAGAGGAAGTGCTAAAAGAAATATCTGAAAAAGCATGTAAGTGTATTGATTCTATTAACGGATATAATAAGATAACAGATTCAATAAATAAAGAAATTAATACATGTATCGATAAAAAAGTTCTTGTCTACTCCATGAGCAAAAGCTTAGCTAAAACAAATATCGATATTGAAAATGGGAAAATTAAAGATCAGAAAGTCAATATAACGATTAATTCAAATCCTAACTCTGAAGATTACAAAAAATCTTACTATGAAATAGAGGCAGATTTAATGAAAAATTGTCCAAGACTCAGGGATTTAATAGCCGCTGCAGAAAGCAAACATGATGAAATGACAAAAGGCCTTGTCGCTCTCGATTTTTATAATAAAGCAATCGAAGCCTCAGAAAATGAAGATTGGAAAGATGCTATTAAGAATTATAAACTGGCTTTAGAAAAGGATCCAAAATTTATTTATGCATGGGATAATATGGGAATATGCTATAGAAAGATCGGAGAGTATGATCATGCACTTAGTGCATATAAGAAGTCTCTTGAAATTGATCCCAAAGGAAAAATGCCACTACAAAATATTGCACTGACCTATATCTATAAAAAAGAATATCAGAAAGCAATAGATGCTTATATGAACCTTGACAAAGTTTATCCAAATGATCCTGAAGTTTATTATGGGACAGGTCAAATATATTATGATCATCTAAAAGATAACGAGAAGGCATTAGATTATATAGCAAAAGCCTATACTATTTACACTACTCAGAAATCACCTTATAGAACGGATGCAGAAACCATCATCAGTTACATTTATAAAAAAATGAAAGACGAAGGTAAAACTGATAAATTCAAAGAAATTTTAAAGAAAAATAATATTCTTTTTGAATAAATATAAAAACTCTAAAATTGAGCGTTTTTGTTTTTATCCCTAAGGTAAAATTTAATAATTATCTTTAATTAAAACAAAAATTCCCTCCAATGGAGGGAATTTTTTATTTCTTTCTTTTTGATTTCGAAATTGCTTTTTGCTGTGCTCTGTTGGCTCCAAATTTTTTCGGTGCTTTTCTTTTTGACGGTCCGCCCCAGTTTTCTTTGGTATTTTTTGATTTTTTATCGTGGAAAGCTCCTCCCCCGTCATTCAGTTTAACCTGAGCCGGATTTTTCATGACCACCTGATCTTCTTCAGACGCAATCTTTTTAGGATTAATTTTCACTTCTTCAGGGAAATCGATGAATTTTAAGTCTTTATCCATCAAAAGCTCAATATCGAGGATAAGCGGTTCTTCTTTTTTGGTAACAAAAGTAATGGCCTTCCCGTCTTTATCTGCTCTACCTGTTCTACCGATTCTGTGAATATATTGTTCCGGAATGTCCGGCGTTTCGAAGTTGATCACATGGGTAATATTTGAAATATCCAGACCCCTTGCCATAACATCCGTTGTAATAAGCCCTCTTACTTCCTCGTTTTCAAAGCTTTTCATCGCTTTCAATCGGTAGTTTTGAGATTTATTAGAGTGAATTACATCAAACTGTCCCGGAAAAAGCTCTTCTATTTTTGTAAATAAAAGATCGGCGTGCTTTTTATTATTATTAAAGATTAAAACTTTGGACATATCCTCGTTATTCTTTAATAAATTTTCAAGCAGATTAATTTTAGTATTAAAATTTTCTACTTTATAAGCCGTCTGTTCTATTTTTTCGAGTGGAGTTCCGGATTTTGCTAAAGAAATTTCAATCGGTGCTGCGAAATATTCATCCAGCATATCATCCACCGCTTCCGTCATGGTGGCAGAGAATAGAATATTTTGTCTTTTCCCCTTCATCATTTCGAAGATGTGCGTTAATTGAGGTCTGAAACCTAAATTCAGCATTTCATCAAACTCATCAATAATCAGTTTCTGAACTTCTTTTAAAGAAATCGCATTATCAATGGCCAGATCCATTACTCTACCCGGTGTTCCTACCAGAATATCACAGCCGTCATTGAATAACAATTTTTGTGTATTGATATTCTTTCCGCCATAAATTCCGATAACTCTTGCAGTGATGTTTTCCGTTAATTTCTCAACAATTTCAGATACCTGTACCACCAATTCTCTTGTCGGAACCAGAACAACCACAGTTGGATTTCCGGTTCTGTTATACTTCCAGGTCTTTAAAACAGGTAAAAGATAAGCTAATGTTTTTCCGGTTCCGGTCTGGGCAATTCCCATCACATCTCTTCCGGAAAGAATAGGCTTTATGCTCTTTTCCTGAATGGGCGTTGGTTCAAACAATTCCAAATCCGCTAAAACATCAAGAATTTTAACCGGAAGGTCAAAATCTGCAAAGGTGAGTTTTTCCATTTTGCAAAGATAGGCAATTAATTTTGTAGTAAAGAAGTCTGAGATTGAAGCTGGAAAATTATTCACCTGACACCTATTTTCTGAGGATAAATTTCATTTTAAATTGAATATAATCTTCCTATTTCCAACGTCCAGCTTCCATCCCATTACTCCACTTTCACGCTTTTGCTGATCAATTTAATATCATCATCTTTCCATACACTGGAAGTAATGATTACGTAACCTTTTTTCTTCGGGTCTTTTTTAATAGGAAATTTTTCATCTTCCCACTGAGAACAATGGGTAGAAATCGGCGAAACCAAAGGCTTCCACCCATTCTTTTTATAGGTATATACATACAGCGGATGCCAGCAGCTGGTACACCATCCGGGATAAAACGCAATTTCATCTTTTCCGTCATTATTGAGATCTCCAACCGTGTATAAAGTTCCGCCATTGGCGGGCGAAATTTTAATTGAAGGAATACTTCGATCACTGAAATAAATGCTGGATTCACAAGTTCCGTCGCAATCGTCACTGCAGTCGCTCACTTTTACGTAAGCGTATTCTTTTTTTCCATCGCCGTTGAAATCACCTGAAATTTCGTATTTTTTATCAACCTGAGCGGATAAGAATGTCGAACAGAATGTAAATATCGATAGGATAAATATTTTCATTTGATTGTTTTATTTTAATTAAATATTTCAGTTTCCCTTGTCATTACGCAGAAATCCAGACAAAATGTTTATTTTCTATTTACTTTCTCGTTATTCTCAGCAAAATAATAATCACCAATAAAACAGAAAAAACGAATCCTAACACCGCAACCAAAGACATTTCGCCAATTCTAGGCCCTTTTTCCGATACAAAAACAATAGCTGTTGCAATAATATTGGCTCCTAAAATCATCGCTAAAATCAGATTAACGATGCTTGATTTTATTAGCTGGTTGGTTTTTTCAATATTTTTAATTTCGCTGGAAACAGTGAATTTATTTTCATCTAATTTCTGTAAAACAGAACGCAACTCTCTCGGGATCTCGTCTACATTATCCGTAAAATTCATCACGCGGTCGACTCCCGTTTTAAAAAGATGCTGTGGACTGATTTTTCGTGCGAAGATTTTTTTCGTAAACGGACTTAAACTTTTAACCACATCGAGATCCGGATTGATATTTCGTCCGACCCCTTCTATTAAAGTAATTCCTTTAAACAGAAGATAGAAATAATCCGGCATCTGAAGTCGGTTATCTGCCAGAACATCTTTCATTTTATTAATAATCTCCTGGGCATCGATTTCTTTTAATGAAGTACTGTGAACGAAGTTCAGAATATCCTCCACATCATTTTCAAATCTTCTTTCGTCGGGAATCTGATAGCTGACTGACATTTTTTTCAAATATCTAACGATTTTATGCGGATTTTTAGCCACAAAACTCACAATTAAATGTTCAAGATCTTCTTTATCTTTCGGCGGAATTTTTCCTACCGCACCAAAATCGATAAAAACAACCTTTCCATCTTTTTTAACTAAAATATTTCCGGCATGAGGATCGGCATGAAAGAAGCCATAATCCATTATTTGGGTCACAAAAAGCCGCAATCCTACCTCTGAAACCTTCACAGGATCTATTGCATTGGCTAAAAGTTCCGTTTTATCCGTCACTTTAATGCCATCAATAAATTCCATACAAAGAACATTATTGTTAGAAAATTCTTCGTAAACTTTCGGAACGTATGTTTCTTTATTGTCTTTAAAATTTCTTTTAAACTGGAGAATATTTTCTTTTTCATTAATTAACGAAACTTCTTCGAGCAGGGATCGCTCAAATGTAGAAATTGCCTGTTTCAGATTCAGTTTCTCCCCGATTTCCGAATAGGAGGAAACCAGTTTTTCCAAATCTTTAATCAATAATAAATCATCTTCAATAACCGACTGAACATTGGGTTTCTTTAATTTTAAGATCACTTCGCTTCCATCCAGCAGGGTTGCCCGATACACCTGGGCGATAGAAGCTGTTGCCAGCGGTTTTTTCTGAATTTCTGAAAAACAATCTTCGACAGAAACGTTGAACTCATTTTCCAGAATTTCCTCAACATCCATGTCAACGGTGTCTACTTTATCCTGTAATTTTTGCAGTTGCTGGATTAATTCGGGAGGAAGCAGGTGTTCTCTGTTGCTGAAGGTCTGACCAAGCTTGACAAAAGTTGGTCCGAGTTCTTCCAAAACCAACCTGATACGTTCGTAAACGGTGCCTTTAGAAACAATTTCATCTAAATTTTGAGAAATCTGTTCCGTCTTGTTTCCTCCATTCATTCTGGCCAGGAGATCTTTAAAACCATATTTACTTAATACAGAAATCAATCTTGCAGACCTTTTCAGCTTTCTTTGTTGCTTATCAAACATATTCTATAAATGTGAATGCAAATTACTTCAAAAATTATTCCCAATAAAGATTTAAAATTAATATTTCGAAAAGCTGGATTTAGATGTTTTCTTTCTTATTTTGATATTGACGTGATTTGAATTTGTACAGTAGATTGTCTCTCGCAGATTTTTTTGTTTGATGATATGTAAAGTTTGCTTTGTTAGGAGATAATGAAGAATTACAAAAATTCTTTCCTTTTTGTGCTTGCCCATTGGTTAACGGATTCTGAATAACAAGATGTCTGTTACTTTTACAAATTTAAATTAATGGCTACAACCCTAGCCACGATTGCAGTGAAAATCCCGGAATGAAGCAGCAGAACGAAGTGGAGCTGCGTAATGAGGAATTGTAACGAAAAGCGGGAAATAGCTTCAAAAAAAATTTAGAATATATTTTAATTCAATTTTTCGTGAAAAATCACTATCTTTAGCCCACATAATAACAAAAACTATGAAAATTTCAAACAAAAAATCAATTGCAAGAGAAGATCTTAAAAAAATTACGGGAAGCGTAATCGTTCCTAACTGTTCAAACGTATGCTGTCCGACGGACGGAAAACCATCTTGCCCGGGAATCTATTGCCTGGATGTGGTTTGCCCGCAAGTATAAGTTTAGAAAATAATTTTAGGTTGAAATAAAAAACCAGAATGTAGCCACATTCTGGTTTTGTTTTTATCTGAGGTAAGTCTCATACAAATCGTTTCTCCGGTCTTTCATAACCTGTACAGAGCCGTTGTAATGGAGATCTTTTAGTAAATTTAAATCGACATCTACAATAAGCGTCATTTCGGTGTTCGGTGTTGCCTCTCCTTTCACGGCATTCGAAGGGAAAGCGAAATCTGAGGGCGTGAAAACCGCCGCCTGACCAAACTGAATATCCATATTATTAACTCCGGGGAGATTTCCTACACAACCTGCGATTGCCACATAACATTCGTTTTCAATGGCTCTTGCGGCGGCACAGTGGCGGACCCGGATATATGCATTCTGGGTATCGGTAAGATAAGGTACAAATAAAATCTTCATGCCCTGATCGGCCAAAATCCTCGGAAGCTCCGGAAATTCTACATCATAGCAGATCACAAGACCTATTTTCCCGCAGTCGGTATCAAAAACTTTAATCTCGCTTCCGCCTTTCATCCCGTAATATTTTCTTTCATTAGGCGTAATGTGGATTTTACGGTACTCGTCTACCCTGCCATCGCGATGAAGAAGATAACTGATATTATACAGATCATTATTTTCAAAAACAGGCATACTTCCGGAAATAATGTTCACATTATAGCTAATGGCCAGTTCTGAGATTTTATTTTTAATTTCTTCCGTCAGTTTTGCCAGTTCAATCATACTGTCTCTTTCGGAAAGTTTGTTGAAGGGAGCCAACAATGGTGTATTGAACAGTTCCGGGAAAAGCACGAAATCGGCTTTGTAATCTCCCATTACATTGACGAAAAACTCCACCTGCTCGTAGAAGGCATTGATATCCTTAAAATGCCTCATCTGCCACTGCACCAATCCCAAACGGATAATACTGTCCTGCATGGTGTTCGGCTTTTTGCTGTAATACACGTTATTCCATTGGAGAAGAACGGCATTTTCTCTTGAAGATTCGTCCTCCGGAAGATATTTTTTCAGAACTCTGATCGGTAAAAAGTTATTGGATAACTGAAAAGAAAGCACAGGATCATAAATTTCTTTATCTCTTACCTTTCGAATATAGTCTCTTGCGGAAAGTTCGTGGCTGTATTTATGATAATTCGGGATTCTTCCGCCCAGAATAATAGATTTGAGGTTCAACAGTTCACAAAGTTCTTTTCTCGCATCGTACAATCTTCTGCCCAAACGGAGTTCACGATATTGCGGATCTACGAAAATTTCAATTCCGTAGAGAACATCTCCCGTTGAAGAATGGGTATTGAAGGTGTAATTTCCGGTGATATCACTATAAGTATGTTCATCGCCAAATTCGTTATAATTCACGATGATAGAAAGTGCCACCGCAGCCAGTTTCCCGTCTACCGTGATACAAATCTGACCTTTCGGAAATATTCCGGTTAGTTTTTCGATACTTCTTTTAGACCATATCGACTCCGACATTTGAGGATAGGCGCGTTTCATGGTAACGACCAATTCATCATAATCCTGAACAGTAAGCGGTCTTGAATCTATTTGCATTTGAACTAATTTTACTTAAATTTAACTAATTTTTTATTGAATAGCCTAAACTTAAGCAAAACATAATCCAAATAATTCTTTCTTAGCTATTAATTATTTAGTAAATAGAAAGCCACTGACAATTAATGAAGAAAATCACAATAATTATTTTAATCATATCATTGATTTATTTGTTATCAGCAATATATTTTCAAAAAGATTTCTTTGTTGAATTTATTCCAGTCATTTTACTTGTTTTAATAATCAATTTTTATATCATTCATCAACATAATAAGAAGTTAATATTATACATATCAAATGGTTTTATCTTTCTACTATTAATTTATTTTTTGAGTATTGGAATTGCATTAAGACAAGATTTATAAACAAAAAAATCCCGCCCAAAGGCAGGATTTATATGTAAAATTCAAGTCAAAAATTATTCCCACTCGATTGTTGCAGGGGGTTTGCTTGAAATATCGTAAGCTACTCTGTTGATTCCTCTTACTTCGTTGATGATTCTGCTTGAAACCGTATCCAGGAACTCGTAAGGAAGTCTGCTCCAGGTTGCCGTCATAAAGTCGATGGTGTTGGCAGAACGAACGACTGCGGTATATTCGTAGGTCCTTTCATCCCCCATTACTCCGACAGATTTTACCGGAAGAAGAACCACGAAAGCCTGAGAAACCTTCTCATACAAATCGTTTTTATACAATTCTTCGATGAAAATATCATCCGCTTCCTGTAAAATTCTCACTTTCTCTTCGTCAACAGCTCCTAAAATTCTGATTCCCAAACCAGGACCAGGGAAAGGATGTCTGTGTACCAGATGATGAGGAATTCCCAATTCTTCGCCCACTTTTCTTACTTCATCTTTGAATAATTCTCTCAAAGGCTCCAGCAATTCAAACTCCATTTCTTCAGGAAGTCCGCCCACGTTGTGGTGAGATTTGATTACTGCAGAAGGTCCGTTTACCGACTGACTTTCAATTACGTCAGGATAAATTGTTCCTTGCGCCAAGAATTTTGCTCCTTCAATTTTATGAGACTCTTCGTCGAAAACATGAATAAATTCGTTTCCGATGATTTTTCTTTTGGTTTCAGGATCATCTACTCCGGCTAATTTTGATAAAAATCTTTCTTTAGCATCAACCAGTTTAATGTTCATATGGAAATGCTCTCCATAATTATCCATCACCTTTTTATCTTCATCTTTTCTCAACAATCCTGTGTCTACGAAGATACAAGTCAGCTGATCACCGATTGCTTTGTGAATTAAAACAGCAGCCACTGAAGAATCTACTCCTCCGGAAAGACCCAGGATCACTTTTTGATCGCCAACTTTTTCACGGATTTCGGCAACTGTCTTGTCGATATAATTTGTAAGTTTCCAGTTTTTTTCTGCATCACAAATTGAGAAAACAAAATTTTCCAGCATTTTCCCACCTTCTTCAGTATGAGAAACTTCCGGATGAAACTGTACACAGAAAATTTTCTTATCTTCATTAGAGATTGAAGCCACTACTCCGGATTTCGCATTTAATTCAAAACCTTCAGGCAGATCTCCAACCTCGTCAAAATGGCTCATCCAGACAATAGAATTATTGGTAACCCCTTTTAACAGAGAAGATTCTTTTACGATTTCTAAATGCGCTTTTCCGTATTCGCCCTTAACGCCTTTATGAACTTTTCCGCCTAAAAGGTGTGCCGTTAACTGCATTCCGTAGCAAATTCCCAAAACAGGAATTCCCTGCTCATATAATTCTTTCTCAACCAAATGGGCATTTTCTGCATTTACAGAGCTTGGTCCGCCGGAAAGAATAATCCCTTTCGGCTGTTTTTCTAAAATCGTTTCTAATGGTGTATTGAAAGGCAGAATTTCAGAATATACACCCATCTCACGGATTCTTCTTCCGATAAGCTGGTTGTACTGTGATCCGAAATCTAATATAATAATACCGTTGTTCATTTTTATAATTAATTTGTTTTAAAAGACATCAGATTTTAGATATCAGACATCAGACTTTTAATCTGGCATCTGAAATCTTATATCTGAAATCTAAATTTCAACTTCTTTACAAAAAAAGACCTGGATTGCTCCAAATCTTTTTTCATGATTTTATTTTAAAACTTTCCGATGTCGTCTCTGTAGAAACCGTAATCGAAATGTACATGACTTGCGTCTTCGTAAACTTTCTTGCGGGCATCGTCATACGTTGCTCCCGTCGCTACGATGTTCAGAACTCGGCCTCCGTTAGAAACTACTTTATCTGCCTGTCTTATCGCTCCTGCGTAGAAAAGACTGCTGTGCTGTACTTTTTCCTCACCCGTGATCTCAAAACCAGTCTCGATGTTTCTTGGATAACCTCCGGAACACATAACCAGGCAAACAGCCTTTTCGTCTTTAAATTTAAGCTCGATCTCTTTTCCTTCCATACAGTCCTGAATAACATCAAGAAGATTATTCTCCATTAATGCCATTAGCACCTGAGTTTCAGGATCTCCGAATCTCATATTGTATTCAAGAAGATAAGTTCCGTTCTTCGTAACCATTAATCCGAAGAAAATGATTCCTTTAAAGCTGAAACCTTCTGCTTTAAGACCTTTTAATGTTGTTTCAAGAATATTTTTTTCAAAATCAGCATAATGTTCAGCAGTAAATTCAGGACTTGGTGCTACGGTACCCATCCCTCCTGTGTTGGGACCGGTATCGCCGTTTCCTGCTTTTTTATAATCTTTAGCTGCAATACACGGGAATAATTTTTCGCCGTTTGAGAACGCAATAATTGACGCTTCAAAACCCTGAAGATATTCTTCCACAACGATACGGATACCTGCATCACCGAAGATTCTTCTGATCATAAAATCATGAACCGTTGCTTCTGCCTCTTCTAAAGTTTCGCAGATAACGACTCCTTTTCCGCCAGCCAGTCCGCTCGCTTTAATTACTAAAGGATATTCCTGAGTCTGGATATACTCTTTTGCATCATTATACGCATCAAAAACCACTGCTTTTGCCGTTTTGATATCATAGGTCTGCATAAACTTTTTAGAGAAAGCCTTACTTCCTTCTAAGCTTGCTACTTTTTGATTAGGACCGAAAACCTTAAGATCATGCTTTTTAAATTCATCTCTTAACCCAGCTACCAGCGGAGCTTCAGGACCTACGATCGTAAGATCTACTTTTTCTTTAATAGCAAAATCTCTAAGTTCTTTAATCTCTGATAAATGAACATTTTTTCCAATTACATCAGTAGTCGCATTTCCGTTAGCAAAGAACATCTTAGAAATTCTTGGGTCATTCTGTAGTTTTGATGCTAAAGCAGATTCTCTTCCACCTTCACCTATGATTAATATTCTCATATTTTATTTAATTAACTCGTCTATAATATTACAAATATATAATTTTGGATGGTATAAATACAATCACAAGATATAATTTAATTCTATTTTAATTAATGGAAAAAATGTCTAACACCTGTAAACATCATCGGAATGCCGTGCTCATTCGCCGCCTCGATGCTATCCTGGTCTTTTACACTTCCTCCAGGCTGTATAATCGCCGTGATACCTTCCTGAGCGCAGAAATCTACTACATCACGGAAAGGGAAAAATGCATCAGAAGCCAATACTAAATCTCCTGTAAATTTTTCTTTTGCTCTTTCGATCGCCTGCTGAGTTGCCCAGATTCTGTTTACCTGTCCGCCACCGATTCCGAAAGCCTGAATTCCGTTAGAAACTACAATTGCATTAGATTTTACATATTTTACTACTCTTTGGGAGAATAATAATGCTTTTTTCTGCTCTTCTGTAGGCTGAGTTTCAGTTACCACTTTAATATCGTCTGAGAAGATGCTGTCGTTATCCTGAACCAGAATTCCGCCATCAACCTTTACCCAAGTCTGCTTATCAGAAACAGGGTTTACGATTTTTATAATTCTTAAATTCTTTTTCTTTCTTAAAATTTCTAAAGCTTCCTCATCAAATTCAGGAGCCATAACGATTTCAAGGAAGGTTTTGTTTAATTCTTCTGCTGTTGCTGCATCGATTTTGTAGTTCATTGCAACAATTCCGCCAAAGATAGAAACCGGATCGCATTCGAAAGTTTTTGTATACGTTTCCAAGGCTGAAGTTCCGATGGCAACGCCACAAGGTGTAGAATGCTTAACCGCACAACAAGCCATTTCTTCTTTGAATTCTGTAACCACTTTCCAGCAAAGATCCATATCACGAAGGTTATTGAAAGACAATTCTTTACCTCCCAATTGTTCGAAATCTTTCATCGCTCCGTTTTCGAAAGTAGAAACATAATAAGCAGCTGTCTGATGTGGGTTTTCACCATATCTCAAATCAGAAACTTTTTTGTAAGAAGCATTTAAATAAGTCGGATAATCTTCTTCTAAAAGCATTCTTGAGATTGCTCCGTCATACGCAGACGTCAGGTTGAATACTTTTCCGGCCAGTTTTTTACGAGTCTCGATGTACGTATCCCCGTTTTGCTCCATTTCGATTTTTACGGTTGCATAATCTTCAACATCCGTAATTACCGTTACAGAATCAAAGTTTTTAGCTGCAGAACGAAGCATTGAAGGGCCTCCGATGTCGATGAACTCTACCTTTTCGTGAAGAGAAATGTCTTTGTTAACATTTTCGAAGAAAGGATAAAGATTAACGATCACCATGTCGATCAAATCAATTCCGTGTTCCTGAACTGTTTTCATGTGCTCTTCGTTGGAACGAACCGCCAACAATCCACCGTGAACTTTCGGGTGCAATGTTTTCACTCTTCCGTCCAGCATTTCAGGGAAATTGGTTACTTCATCAATCTGAATTGGATTTAAACCAGCGTCTTTCAAATGTTTGAATGTTCCTCCTGTAGAAATCAATTCATAGTTTTGGGCTTCCAAAAACTGTGCGAATTCGATCAATCCACTTTTGTCTGAAACACTGATTAAAACTCTCTTTTTGCTCATTTTACTTTCGATTTTTTCCATAGGATTTTATCCTATGCTTGTTCAAATCGTCCCTTCGGGACTTTTTACTTTCAATTTTTACTTTTTACAGCTATTTCAAACTGTGATACAGGTTCTTTCACCTCCTGTATTATTTACTTTTACTTAGATTCTTCTTTATCTAATCTTTTGCTGAATATTTTCCGGCCGTAAAGGCGTGTGATTCAGTAAAGATTGAGCGTCTTTAACCACCCCGTCAAAAATTCTTTGAATTTTTGCCACCCCTCCGAGGGAGGGGAATTTTTTGTATTGTTAATAATTAGTATTTAATTATTATTCAATACTTTGTTGATTGCTATTGGGAAAATTTCGTATTCTATGATATGAACTTTCTCTGCAACGGTTTCGGGAGTGTCGTTTTCTGTGACTTCGAATGATTTCTGAAGAATTGCTTCTCCTTCATCGATTCCTGAAGTTACATAATGTACCGTTGCTCCGCTTTCTTTTTCTTTGGCTTCAATCACCGCATTATGGACGTGATGTCCCCACATTCCTTTTCCTCCGAATTTCGGAAGCAGTGCCGGATGAACATTAATAATTTTTCCGCTCCAGTTTTCACAAAATTCCGGTTTTAAAATGGATAAAAATCCTGCCAGAACAATTAAATCTGTATTTTCCGGGATAATTTTACTCAATTCGCTGCTGAAGTTTTTTCCTCTCGGAATCAGAACGTTTTCTATGTGATGCTTTTTTGCTCTTTCAAGTCCGTAACATTCTCTGTCGGCAACCACCAAAGATACTTTTGCGTTCTGGATTTCTCCGTTATCAATGGTATCGATAATCCTCTGAAGATTGGTTCCTGAACCTGAAACGAGTATAACTAAGTTTTTCATTAATTTAGATAATAGATTTCAGATACTAGATTTCAGACTAAAAATCTGAGATCTTACATCTAAAATCTGATGTCTTTTAGAATTTTAAATCTATTTTTTCTGCTCCTTCTGTGATCTCTCCGATTTCGTATGCATCATCAAGAAGGCCTAGTACTTTTTCAGCTTTCTCAGCATCTACGACAACGATCATTCCGACACCCATATTGAATGTTCCGAACATTTCTTCGTGAGCTACTCCGCCTCTTTTTTCCAATTCTACCATAATGCTTGGAATCTGAATTTTTGAAGCATCGATAGAAGCACACAGACCGTCACCGATAATTCTCGGGATGTTTTCGTACAGACCACCACCCGTAATGTGAGCGATACCCGCCACTTCAACATCAGCAATAACTTTGTGAATATCTTTATAATATAATCTCGTAGGAACCAAAAGGGTCTCATACAAAGGTTTTCCTTCAAACTCTTCGTTGAAATCAGGGAATACTTTTCTTACCAGAGAGAATCCGTTTGAGTGGAAACCTGAACTTGGAAGAGCAATAATTTTATCTCCTGTTTTGATTTTGGATCCGTCAATAATCTGGTCTTTTTCAACAATTCCTACGCAGAATCCGGCAACATCATAATCTCCCGGTTGGTACATTCCCGGCATTTCGGCAGTTTCACCGCCAATTAATGCACAGTTGTTATCTTTACACGCTTCCACCATTCCTAAAACGATTTCGGCAGCAATTTCGGAATCTAATTTTCCACAAGCTAAATAATCAAGGAAAAACAATGGCTTTGCACCGTGACAAAGAATGTCGTTGGCACACATAGCAAAACAATCTACCCCGATAGAATCGTATTTTTTGGAATCTAAAGCTACTTTAAGCTTCGTTCCTACTCCATCTGTTCCGGAAACCAAAACAGGATTTTTGTAGCCTCCGATTTCGTAAAAAGCTCCAAAACTTCCCAAATGATTCAATACATTGGAATTGTGAGTTTCTCCAACCGCTTTTTTGATCTTATCAACGGTTTTGTATCCTTCCTCTTTGTCTACTCCTGCAGATTTGTACGTGTTGCTCATGTTTTATTTAGATTTTTAGATGCTAGATTTCAGATTACAGACTATTTGTAAATCTAATATCTGGTATCTGATGTCTCTTATCTTTATATTACTTTTATTCAAATTTAGAAAACAAAAAAGCCGACAATCTTAGTAGATTATCGGCCGTTATTTTATCTGAGAATTTCAGAGCCCACAATTTTCCCTTTCTCGGAAAAATATTCTTTATAGCAGGTCTGAATTTTCATTACTTTTTCTTTTTGCAAAGATATTAATTTTATATTAATTTTCAAATCTATTTTTCAAGGATAGATTCCACAGCCGAAAGTTTTTGTATTTTTTCTTTTAATTCGCTGTCTTTCTCTTCATTAGAAACTTTATTCGCTTCTTTATCGAAATTATCATTAAAGTGAGGCAATGTAAATGTATCTACAATATTTCCCGCATGCAAAGGAAATCTTTTTGAAGCTGCTTCTAAAACTCCTAAACCACCTCTTGGTCCTGTTGCAGTCGCCATTAAAAACATTGGAATGTCATTCCATACTTTTCTTCCTTTGATTCTTGAAGTCCAGTCGAACACATTTTTGAACGCTGTTGAGTATGTTCCATTGTGCTCAGCTAAAGAAACTAAAAGCACGTCTGCCGCATCTATTTTTGCTGCAAAGTCTACAGCCTGTTGCGGAACTCCGCTTTCTACTTCTCTTTGATGCTTATAGATTGGCATTTCAAAATCATTCATATCTACGATTTCAACCTCCGCATTTTCAATTAATGAGGCTGCGTAAGAAACCAGTAATTTATTGATTGATGTCTCGGAATTACTTCCCGCAATGGCTAGGATTTTCATTTATTTTTAATTGTTTTAAAGTAAAGTTATTTTTTTGTGGGACAAAGGTCGTGTTTTAAAACCACCCCGTCAAAAATTCTTTGAATTTTCGCCACCCCTCCAGAGGAGGGGAATTTTTACTGTGGGAAAATTATTTTGATTTATTATTTTAAATAATCGGGTAATTCCATTGGAACTTCCATTAATAGAATTTCTGTGTCTTCTTCAGCTTCGATGTTGAAACTTTGGACATCCCAGATTCCTAAGCCGTCTCTTTCATTTAAAATTCTGTCGCCCACTTTTGCACTTCCTTTTAACACAAAAGCGTAAACGCCGTTTCCTTTTTTATTAAGCATGTAATTTTTTCCGTTTCCTTTCGTGAAATTAGCTACATTGAACCACGCATCCTGATGAATCCAAACGCCGTCATCATTTTTATTCGGGGATAAAATCTGTTGAAATCCGTTGATTTTTTCGCCTTCCTTGATGCTTTTCTGATCGTATCTTGGTTCAACATCCATTTCTCTCGGAAAAACCCAAATCTGAAGAAATTTTACCGCTTCGTCTTTATTTTTATTGTATTCACTATGCTGAACTCCCGTTCCGGCGCTCATCACCTGGATTTCTCCTTTTTTAATCACCGCCGTTGTTCCCATTGAATCTTTATGTTCCAGATCGCCTTCCAAAGGGATTGAAATTATTTCCATGTTTTTGTGGGGATGCGTTCCAAAGCCCATTCCTTCAGAAACCGTATCATCGTTCAACACCCTCAATACCCCAAAATGTGTTCTCTCGTGATTTTGATAATTGGCAAAACTGAAGGTATGGTAAGAATTTAACCATCCGTGATTGGCGTGACCTCTTGAATCTGCTTTATGATATACTGTTTTCATAATGTGATTATTTATGATACAAATGTACGGCTGGCGAATCTGGAAAATGTTGATGTAAGGTAAGAAAGAGTTTTGAGGGGGGGGGGGGGAGGCTGGAAGATGGATGATGGAAGATGGAGGTTACTATTGGTTATAAATTTCATTTTCTTCACATGAAACAATTGTCATTTAAAACTTCCAATGAGTCAAGTATTTAAAGACAAACCATTTTATTTAGAGATTATGGTTGTATAATCTGTATTGTAAGTTCTTGTTTCTATCTTTAACTTATTCAAAAGATCTTCGGCATCTATTCTGATGTGCTGCCAGATGTCACTGCTATCCAAAACATCCCAGTCCCAAAGTTCAGCAGGGATATCTTCCACTTTTTTTCTGAAAATTAAAAGGTCTTCTTTAAAATTTTCATCGATTAATTTATTTCGAAAAACAGTTTCAAAAAGGACTGGTAAAAATGCATAATCAAGCTCTTCATACAATTCGGCTAACGGATCGAATAAAACAGGAGCCATCTTATCGAGTTTTTCAATATCGTACGTATAAAGAATTAAAGAATTGATAAGATTGATGTAGAAAAATCTTGCATTTTCATCATAACCCGCCAGCTCCTCTTTTGTAAATCCTGAATCGATATATTCCTCTTTTTCTGAAATTTCTTCTGAATTTCCCTCTTTTTGAATCTCTTTTTCTTCCTTTGAGGTTAAAAATTTGAAAAATTCAGATTTCATGTTCAGACATTTTTTTAGAATCGAAATTAATTCAACAATGCCCAAATACCCGCCCCGATACCGGCGTAAACGACCACAGTAATGATATCAGCAATAGGTTGTGAAAATCGTTTTTCAGCAATTCTTTCCGCGTTGATCTGATTTTTATGGAATTTGAGAATTTTCTTGGGATTATGAACCGGGTGCACCACCAAGCTGTCACTCTCCCATCGGTCAACGATTACTTTGTAACTTTTGCCATCGACCTCAATTTTAACATTTTTATTGGCCGCAAGCTTCTCCTCAATACTAACCGGAGCAGACACTTGCTGAATATTCTGGTTTTGGATGCCCGCTGAATTTTTTTTCAGTCGTACAGGATCCGCCTGATCTACAGGCTTTACAGCTTTTGATTGGTTATCTGCTGCAGCCTCCACCGGTTTAGTCTTTTTAACCTGATAGGTGTAGCAACTTACAAGAGAACATGATAGAATGATGAAATAAAGATTCTTTCGCATGAGCCAAATTTAAGAATTAAACGGAATATTCCGGGTTTTCTTTTGAAAGATAATTTTTTTTAAAAATTTATTTTCTGTTTAGAATAGGTGGCATTATGATATATGCTGAAAAATCACTACTTTAATTGCACCTCAATTTTCCTGTTTCCTATATCTAATACAATCCAATTAGGCTTTTCACTATGCGTTGGTATACAATCTATTAAACTTTTATGATTTTTATAATTTTCAACAGATAAGTCTCCCAACTTTATTATCATTTCATAAATACTTTGTCCATCATTTCCAATCCATGCTTTTGTGATAATTTCTCTGTATTTTTCTATATTTTCATAAAGTAACGAATCGGTATTCTTCGGTAAATGACTAATTCCATCACACCAAAAATACTCAGCATCTTCGTATCCTGTATTTTTAAAATCAAGACTCCATTCCAATATACTACAAAAGTCAAGATTAAATGATGGTTCTTTAAGATTGTAATTAAATGCATGACATTTGGAGCATTCAACATATTCATCTTTCAGTTCATCAAATTCACATTCATTACATTTATTATTTACATTCAAATGCTGAACAATAGTTTCCGCTTCATATTCAGTTAAGACATGTTCGTCCATTAGCTTCTTCTTAGCAAATAGTTGTAAGTTACTTTGCATTAATACATAAAGATGAAGCTTTTGTTCTTCCGAAAGGTTTAATTTATTCAATTCCTTATTACACTTCTTACAATTTATTTTCATGTTGAGTTTTATGCTTTTAGTTATCAATAGCTAAGATATAATAACGCTTTTAAATGAAAAAACGAACCGAAGTCCGTTTTATAATGATAGAAATTTAATTTTAAAAATGTACCTGTTGAATTTCTTCTTCAATTTCTTTGGGCGTTTCATCTTCTGATTTAATGAAAAACAGTGTTAAAACTGCTCCCAGCAACATACAAACTCCGCCAACAATTACATAATCGATGGCTTGTTTACCGAAAATGCCACTTACAATAGGTCCTCCGAAAATCCCGTTGATAATTTGCGGAATGACAATAAAGAAATTGAAAATCCCCATATAAACCCCCATTTTCTTTTGCGGAATGACCTCGATTAACATCGCATACGGCATGGCTAAAATACTTGCCCATGCAAAGCCTAAACCGATCATGGAAATCCAGAGAAGATTCACGTCTTTAATGAAATACATTAAAATTAATCCTACTCCACCACAAGCTAATGCTAAGGCGTGGGTTTGTTTTTTGCCAATCCATTTCGCAATTGGGGTCAGTAAAAATGCAAACGGAATCGCCCAGAGATTGTACATTCCGAATAATTTTCCCGTTAAGTCTCCAGCATCATTAAATGCTTTGGAATGGGTATCATCCGGTGAAAGTCCGAAATGATGAGTCGCCAATGCACTTGTTGTGAAAACCCACATGGTAAACAAAGCAAACCACGAGAAAAACTGAACAATTCCCAGTCTTTTCATCTGTGATGGAATATTTGAGAAATCTTTGAAAATATCGGTAAATTTGGAGGTTTCTTCCACCACTTCTTTACCGCCTTCAAACTCGGCAAATTCTTTCGGCGAATATTCTTTTGTTGTAAAAATAGTATATAAAATCGTCAGTAATAAGAATCCGGCGCCCACGTAAAAGGAATAGATTACGTTATTCGCGACAAATCCTGCATCAGCAACATTTGAAACCCCTAATTTCGTAAGCCAATCCGGCAGATAAGAACCAATCACGGCGCCAATACCAATCAAAATCGTCTGCACAGAAAATCCGATCGTAGCCTGATGTTTTGGAAGCATATCTCCCACCAACGCACGGAAAGGCTCCATCGCAACGTTGATTGATGCGTCCATCATGGCAAGAAATATCACGGCCATCAACAGAACACTTGCCGCCATCATTTGCGTTGCCGAAGCCGCATTCGGAAGCATTACCAAACCGATTGCACAAAGAACGGCTCCGATTAAAAAATAAGGTTTTCGCCTTCCCAAGGGACTCCAGGTATTGTCTCCCATGTGACCGATAATCGGCTGTACGATTAATCCTGTAATCGGAGCAACCAGCCAAAACCATGACAATTCATGAACATCGGCTCCGAAATTGGCTAAAATCCGGCTTGCATTACCATTTTGCAGTCCAAAAGCCATCTGAATTCCCAAAAATCCCATGCTCATATTGATAATCTGAAGCATGGATAAATTTGGTTTTACCTTTTTTGTCATGGATTTATTTCGTTTTTAATTGTTGAATTAAAGCATCCTCAATCGGCGCTTTTTCTGCCACTATTTTATCGACAATATCATTCGGAACCGTTACAGAAAGTACATATTGTTTCACTTTCCATTGCCCGTTGATTTTTTCAACGACGCCGGAACCACGGCAGATTTTCATCTGAGTATCCAGCAATTCATCAAACCAAGCCAGTTTTCCGTCTTTGCTGAAGTAGACATTTCTCTTTAATGAAGTAAAATTCCAGGTACTTTTTTTATCGAAATAAGGTTTTGCCCACACCATAAATGCTTTTTTATCCCAAACTTCGGTAGCATCTGTTCCGATGAAGGTGGATTCGTCTGCAAAATAATTGAAATACGTTGTGAAGTCTGCTTTTGCAGCCGCGACATTAAAACCATCGAGCATGGTACCGATTTCCTTTTTGTCTTTATCAAATTTTGATTGAGCTGAAATCGTTGTAAAACTCAATACAAATAAGACGAATGCGAAGAATATTGTTGTTTTTTTCATGTTTAATATATTATATTTTCTAAATATTTTTTTCAATAAACCTCACAGATTTTTAAAACCTGTGAGGTTTGAGATTATTTTCTGTTTTTTTAACCCTATTTTTAACGAAGGTTACAAAGTTTTTCTTTTAACTACTAACTGCTTCTAAGTTCGCAAAGGCGTTTCACTTAACTAAGATCACAAGGGTTTTAATTGTAAAATTTGTGAAAAAATTAGTGCTATTCGTGTTTAATTCAATTCAATGACCATCGAAGTTTTCGCCGGTATTGTTACGTTGTTTTGTAATGAAAATTCTTTATCGGAAATGATGTCTTTTCCTTTTGAAAATCCTTTTAAAGATTCTGCAAAATGTTTCAGATCCAAAGTTTCCTCTTTTTCATTATTATTCAGAACAACCATCACGCTTTCCTTTTCGTTATATCTAAAATACACAAAAACATTATTCTGAGGAACGAAATTTTTAGTTTTTCCGGTGTGGATGACCTCTTTTCCTTTTCTCCAGTTCAGTAATTTCTGTGTAAACTGGTAAAATTCCTTCTGATCAGACGTTTGATTTGACGGATTGAAAGCATTCACCTTATCCGATTTCCAGCCGCCCGGAAAATCTCTGCGGATATCGGCATCGCCGCCTTTGTTTTTATCACCTCGCATTCCGACTTCGGAGCCGTAATAAATCTGTGGAATCCCGCGAACGGTTGATAGTAATGTTAAACCTAATTTGTATGCTTTCGGATCATCATTAAAAATCTCATTCCATCTTTCGGTGTCGTGATTTTCAAAGAAAACCATCACATTATTGATGTCCGGATAAAGGAAATCGCTTGATAAACTATTGTAGATACGGTTCATTCCGCTGTCCCAGCCTTCTTTTTCCTTCATGGCTTTTGGCATATCCCCGTAGAGCATAAAATCCATCACCGAAGGAAGATTAGAATTATAATTGGCGGCTTCTCCCGTTTTAGAATCCTTTTGCCAGGCTGAAATATGACCTGCCGTATTCAACCACGTTTCTCCAACGATATTGAATTTAGGATATTCATCCGTAATTGCTTTTGCCCATTTCGCCATCGCTTCTTTATCGTTGTAAGGATAGGTATCTACCCGGAAACCACCTAATTCTGCATATTCTATCCACCAAATTGAATTTTGTGTTAAATATTTTAAAACCAAAGGATTTTTCTGATTAATATCGGGCATTGTGGTGTCAAACCAACCGTCCAATGCTACTCTTTTATCAACTTCAGAAGCATTGGTATCAAATTGCGTTGTGGTTTTGTAATTGGAACGTTTAAAACCATTTTCACCATCATTAAATAAATGAATCCAGTCTTTTGTAGGTAAATCTTTAATCATCCAATGCGAAATCCCCCAGTGATTGGTGACATAATCCATCACCAGCATCATTTTTCTTTTGTTTAATTTTTGGGAAAGCTCTTTATAGTCTTCATTCGTTCCGTAACGACCGTCGATTTTGTATAAATCGGTCTGGGCATAGCCATGGTAGGAATATACTTTTTCGTTGTCTTCATTTACCGGAGTCAGCCAGACAGCCGTTGCACCCAGATTTTGAATATAATCTAAATTATTGATGATTCCCCGCAAATCTCCGCCATGCCTTCCGTTGGGAAGACTTCTGTCTGCTTTTTCGGTTAAGTTGGGTTGAGAATCATTTTTCTCGTCGCCGTTGGCGAAACGATCCGGCATAATCAGGTACATCACATCTTTTGAGGTAAAAGATTCTCTGTTGGCAGAGTTGGGTTGTCGCTGTTTCAATTCATAGGTATAGGAAGCTATATTTTTTTTACCTTTTTTAATATTGATTTTAAATTTCGGAACGTTGATTTCATTGGTATTCAACGTTATGAAAACATAGTTTGGATTTTCAGTTTTCTGAATATCTTTTGCCTGAACACCATCCGACAGGTCGATTTCATTACTGGCAATATCCTTTCCGTAAACCATAATCTGAAGTTCCGGATTTTTCATGCCTTTCCACCAAAATGCGGGTTCTACTTTGTCCAGTGGTTTTTGTGAGAAAGCAACCACTGCCGTTGAGAGGGCGATTATTGTGTATATTTTTTTCATATTTAATATGTTAAACTATTTTTTAAACGCAAAGATTTATTCTAAAAATTGAATATTTTAAGGAGCAAAGATGAATCAACGAGTTGATTGATAAAGCTTTATTTTTAGCTTCGCGTGACAATTAATTTTTTTTGTTATAAGACTACTAAATTTAATACTTGACTTTTTTTCTTGGATTTCTGTCTATCTCTCCTAATATCCAATGCAGAATAAGGTTTCACCTTTGTTGACGGGTGGAGTTCCCACTTTATACAAAATAACTCCTTCAGAATTGGAAAGAATATCCTGTTTTTTATTTCCGAATTCATCGGTAATAAAACCTAAAATCTGCTTCTTTTTTACGTGATCTCCGCTTTTCAGATCACTGTAGAAAATTCCGTTTTCAGGAACTCTGATATACTCCTGCTGACTGAACAGAGTTGCTGTTTTTTTATTGATGAATTTCGATTTTCTTCTTACAAAGCTCCCGGAATATTCAAGCATATTATAAACCGCCGTTTTTATCAACTCTACATTCTCTTTCTGAACCGTTCCTAATTTTCCGGCTTCAATGCTCAACGCCGTAATTCCCTGCTGGGTTGCCTGTTTGAAAGCATATTTTGCAGGATCTGTAGATTTTAAATGATATGGATAAGAAACAATATGATCGATTTGCGACTGAACAGATAGTTCATGAGCAAATTTTGTATTTTCAGGAGCATCTTTTCTGTTATAATAGCATACGAAAGGCAACAGATCCTCATTCGCATCGCCTCCGTGAATATCTAAAAATATCGTGGAATTTGAAATAATTTCTCTGGTGATTACCGCTGCGATCTGATCGGTGGGCGTTCCGTCGGGGGAACCGGGAAAGGCATTATTTAAGTTTTTCTGATCTAAAGGATTGATGAAAAGAGTTCTTTTCTGAAAAGATTCAACATTCGCTATCGGAACAATAATAATCGTTCCCTTGATCTTTTGGGGATCTAACTCTTTAAGTATTTCCTGCATGGCCATAATCGGCGGATATTCGTAACCGTGAATTCCCGCTATAATACTAAAAACGGGTCCTTTGTCTTTCCCTTTGATAATAGAAACGGGTAAACGCGTTTCTTTTTCGTTATTTTTAATACTAAAAACGATATCTTTTCTGAATGAACCTTCCTGTTCCAGGATCTGTCTGATTTTTTGTGCATTGACCCATGAACCCATTATTGCTAATGATAACAATGTCGCTTTCTTCATAATTTTCATAGATTTAAAGATAATCAAATAATTTTTAAACTGCTGATTTTCTTTGGGCTATTTTGCCAGCCAGCCAACTTACATAAAACAGCTGAAAACTATGATAAACCATCACGGGAAGTAAAAATAAAACCTTTTGATCGTCTGGAATTCCCAGAACCAAAAGAAAAAGGCTGCCATGAACCAGCGATTTTTTTGAGCCACAAAATGTTACCGCAATAATATCCTGAGCATTAATCCTCATCTTTTGAGCCACGAACTGTAAAATTGTGTAAACAGTAAAAAACAGAAATACCACGCTAAAGGCTAAAATTAAAAATACAACGGGAGGAACTGAACGGAAAATATCTTCAATAAATGCTGTGGAGAAGCTTTCATAGACAATCAATAGAATAATCAGCCTGTCGAATTCAGCGATAATCGTTGAATATTTGGTTATCCATTTTTTAAGGACAGGATTCAACAAAATTCCTAAAATGATGGGTAATAAAACTTTTATTAAAAGCTGCTGAATGACTTCACCATGATGTCCGGAACCGGAAGCGGGTATAAGGAAAAAGCTCATTAGCAAAGGAGTCATAATAATTCCTATTAATCCTGAAATCGATGCATTGAATATCGCGGAAGTTACATTTCCTTTCGCAATAGAAACCATAACTACAGAAGACGATACAGTAGAAGGCAAACAGGCAAGAAAAAATATCGAAAGCCAGATATTCTTAAATTCCGAACCCTTCATTAAGGGATAAAACAGTAAAACCAAAAGGGGAAAAAGAATAAATGTTCCCGACTGGATCAGCAAATGCAGCTTCCAGTTGGAAATATCCTTCACGACTTCCTTGAGATTAAGTTTTAATCCGTACAAAAGGAAAATTCCCGCAATGCCCCAATCGATAAAAGCTGAAAGATTGAAATATTGGTTATAAGATGCCTTAAAAGGGATAAGACTTGCCATAAAGACCATTATGATTAACAGGAGAAGAAATAGGTTCTGCTTGTTAAGAATTTTAGTCGGTTTCATTGATTGAGGGTTTGAAAATTTCAATTTTGGCAGAAATAAAAAACTTTGTCAAAGATTGAAACTTTGACAAAGTTGGTTATTATATACTCGCTCCTAGCCCCGATCGCAGCGGATACCCCGGAACTGAGTTGGAAGGCCTTTAGAGCGGGAGGGTTCAGGGATGGCGCGCATGGGAAAGCCAGAGGTGAGGAGTATGAGCGAAGAGCGGGAAATAGCTCCTAAAAAACAATCTTCCGACTTTCGCTTACATTTTATTTTACAGGCTTGACAGAAATTGCAAACCCTCCACTTCTTACCATTTTAAAGTTGATCTTAGATTTGCTCGTGATCTGCTTTTTATAGATATTATAGCTTTGAGGATTGTTGATGTAATCTGCGTCTTTTCCATCTTCATAGATTGTTGCTTCATATTTCTGTCCTTTATCCAGGAAAGAGAAATCTACCGTGTACTCGCGCTTGTTTTCATCGGTAATACCTCCTACAAACCAGGTATCTGTACCTTTGGCCTTTCTTGCAGTTACCACGTAATCACCAGGTTCCGCAGATAATATTTTTGTATCATCCCAATCGGCTGCCACATCTTTAATAAACTGGAAAGCATCCATATGCTTTTTGTAGTTTTCAGGAAGATCGGCGGCCATCTGAAGCGGCATGTACATCGTTACATAAAGTGCCAATTGCTTTGCCAATGTTGTTTTCACAAAACGAGTATCGCCAGGGAAGTAATAGTCTAACTTTGTCTGGAAAATTCCCGGTGTGTAATCCATGGAACCTCCCATCCATCTTGTAAAAGGAAGAATGGTCTGGTGATCCGGATTGTTTCCTCCGAAAGCTTCGTATTCCGTTCCACGGGCGGCTTCTGCAGAAATGTAGTTTGGATAAGTACGACTTTCTCCTGTCGGACGAACCGATTCGTGAGAGTTGATCATAATTTTATACTCATTCGCTTTTTCCGCAATTCTGTAGAAATGGTTGATCGTCCATTGAGAATAATGGTGCTCCCCTCTTGGGATAATGTCTCCGACATACCCGGTTTTTACGGCATCATAGCCGTATTTATTCATCAACTGGAATGCTTTATCAGACCATCTTTCATAATTCGTTGCCGAACCAGAAGTTTCGTGGTGCATGATTAATTTAATTCCTTTTGAATGCGCATATTCATTCAGCATTTTAATGTCGAAATCAGGATATGGCGTGATAAAATCGAACACATATTCTTTTGAGTGACCGAACCAATCTTCCCAGCCCACATTCCAGCCTTCAATCAACAATCCCTTGAAACCGTTTTCAGAGGCGAAATCGATATATTCTTTAACTTTTGTATTGTTGGCAGCGTGTTTTCCGTTGGGTGTTAATTTAGCGAAATCAGTTACACCAAGACGCACGTTTGATTCCGGCTGCCCGTATGCCCACTGAGATTTTCCGATAATCATTTCCCACCAAACTCCCATATATTTTGTTGGGTGAATATAAGAAGTATCTGTATATTTCGTTGGTTCGTTGAGGTTGAAGATCATTTTAGAATCCATTACATCTTCTGCTTTTGGGGCAACGATAATCGTTCTCCAAGGTGTTACAGAAGGCGTCTGAATATACCCTTTTGCGCCTTGTCTGTCGGCTGTAAGGTGAGTTTTAAGCTTAAAATTTGTCGCATCTACTTCAAGATGGGAGGCAGGATAATCTAAAACCGCTGCTTCCGCAACGTTGATATATAAAGGCTCTTTTCCTTCTTTTTTAAGCATTAAAGGAGACTGAACGGCATTTTTGATCAATGTCTGAGACGCATTGGCATCTGCTGCTTTTGGCCATCGTGCAGGAATTTCAGAAACTTTTGTTTCCTGATATTGGTATTCCTGAGAATCGTAATCTGCAACCATCCACCAAGATTTCATATCTGTAGGAAAGTCGAATTCAGAATCCTCTTCTCTGATCACGAAATAGTTTAGATTTTTTTGTTGAGGAAATTCATATCTGAATCCTAAACCATCATTAAACAATCTGAATTTTACAACAATACTTCTCTCAGTCGTCGCCTGATTCAGCGTCACGGCCAATTCGTTGTAATTGTTGATATAGTTTTTCTTTTCACCCAGCACCGGCTGCCAGGTTTCATTTTTAGAATCTCTTTTTTCTTCTGTTTTTGTGAAACCACTGTTCAGATCGAATTTTGCATCTTCCGGTTTTGCAATTTCTGAGGCAAATTTTATAGAAGTATCTTTAAATAATCTCAATCCCAATTTAGAATCCTCAACAACTATTTTACCGTTGTATTTAAGGTTGTAGTAAGGAACGCCTGCTTTTAGCTGGAAATCCATTTCGAATTTTCCGTCCGGCGATTTTAAAGACTGTGCATTAACACCCGCAAACATCATTGAGAGCAAAAATGCTCCAACTGTAATTTTCTTCATAATGACTATTTATATAAACTTTAAAAATAAAGAAAGTGCTGTTGTAAAGCAGCACTTTGCTCTGTTGTTCAGATTAAATTAATGTTAAAATTTTCAGGAGATTTAGAATAATGGAATGTAAGAAAATTCTCCTGTGATATCATTAAAATAGACATCATAATTGAATTGTGTGCTTACAGGAATGTTTCCTCCACCAATTTCACCTACTCCAAAAAACTCCTGAGCCGTTCCCCAGTTAGTTCCCCAATCGTGGTTGGCTCTAAACTTAAACTCTCCAGCTTTAAGCTCTACATTTTTCTTCACCCAAATGTGTGGATCAAATGTGTTTTTTTGTAAATCAACATCTGTAGTCCAGTCTCCAGATGCAGATCCTATCATAGAAATAGATGTAAAGGCACTTGTAGGAGGCGTTATAGGAGTTAAAGAATACGTTAAAGCAGTCGTATTGATGATTAGTTTATAATAACCTGCCGTAGCTACATTAATATTTCCTGATCCACCATCTGTACTTAAAGTTCCGGCGGAAGCCCCTAAACCATATTGAACATCCCAGTTCCCCGGAGTTTTAATCATTTTAAAATTACCTTGAGCAAAATATCCGGTATACGAATAAGCGCCTGCCGTAGCTGATTTCTGTAAAGGAAGAAATTTGGTATTGGTAACTTCATTCGTCCATCCTGCAGCAGTTGCATCACCAATCAGATATAAATCGGTATAATTATAAACAGGACCTAAGAAATAAGGTGTAATATTCATCGTAATTACATTTGAATAAAACCCGCCTTCTCCTACTTTTGTTCTTAATCTCACTTCTATTTCTACAGGAACATCAGGTGTTGCCCCCAAACCTAAAGCGATAGCATTAAGCTGTTTATGGGTAAAAGTAGTCGGAGAATTCACTGCATCTGTACTTGAAGCACCTGCAAAAGATTTTCCTTTTATACCAAACTGTACCTGTTGAGTAGAAACAACAGATAAATCAAAGATAGATTTAGTCCAAGTTACACTAAGTGCAGCTACATCCGGATTATTTTTGTCAAGAACAATAGAAGTTTTATCTGTTGAAACTTTCCCTTGAGTTGTTTCATGAATAACTGCCTGATCTTCATCTTTTTCACACGAAATAATCATGAAAGATAAAAGTGCAAAAGCAAATATGTTTAAAATTTGTTTCATTTTGAATACTTTTAGAATTAATAACCAGGATTTTGAACCAGATTTGGATTAGCATTTAAGTCACTCGCTGGAATTGGATAAAGATTTCTAAAATTATCCACCGCTTTACCGTCTTTCACTCCACCTTTAAATGGCCATACGTAAGATCCGGAGGTAAATTTATCAAATCTGATTAAGTCCGTTCTTCTTACCGCTTCCCAAGAAAGTTCACGCGCTCTTTCATCTAAGATAAAATTTAGATTAATAGACGTTACATTTCCTGACGTATTCCCATAAGCTCTTTGTCTCAACAAATTAACATATTGAACGGCAGTTGCATTGCTTCCGCCACCGCCACGCAAAACGGCTTCTGCGTAAGTAAGGTAAGCTTCTGCCAATCTGAACATTGGGAAATCTGTATCTACAAAATCTCCGGCAATATCAGATCCAGGTTGTCCGTTTCTTTTAATATTTTTAAACTTAATAATAGGATATCCATCTGTGAAAGTCCCCACGTTATTAATTTCCAAGCTTTGACCATCTGTATGAAAATTTCCTCTTTTATCAAGAGAACCGTTGGTCGAAGGAAACAAATTTGCAATGTTTTTTGTACTTCTTAAACCACCCCAACCACTGTTGATTCCGAAATTGGCAGGCACCATAGATCCTCCAGTACCAGCATGGATAATATAAGTAGTTCCTCCAAATGTGCGGGTATGAGTACCGTCGAAATTTACAGAAAATATCGTTTCATTATTATCTAAATTATTATCTGCCAGGAAAAGCTCTCCATAATTTTGTTTTAACGAATATCCTGCATTAATTACCTTCTCAGCATATACTCTTGCATCAGAATATCTTCCCTGACCGGTGTACACTTCTGCATTTAAATAAAGCTTGGATAATAGCATCCAGACAGCAGCTTTATCTGCACGCCCATATTCATTAGCTCTTGGATCTTTTAATAATCCTTCAAGATCTTTTAATTCAGATTCTACATAATTAAAAAGTTCTTTACGCTCAATTCTTGGCGGAGGTGTTGTTCCTACTTCACTGGTTTCAGTTGCAAAAGGACCGTTACCAAATAAATCAATAGCGTGAGTATAGCTTAATGCTCTCATAAAACGAGCTTCATTTCTATACAGTCTGGCTTCGTCTGCATTAGCACCTGTAATATTTCTTGACGCTAATTTTTCATCTGTTGTCTCTCTGATAAACTCATTTGAAAGACCCACCTGATAATAAATTCTGTAATATAATGCGGCAATAAATTCGTTACTGGAAGACCAGGACATACTGTGAAGATCCGGCAAAGAACCATCTCCCCAAGCAATCACCGCTTCATCCGTCGGTAATTCCTGCAACTGGAAGTATTGTCTGATGTAATTAGATGTTCCTCCGTCTATTCCGCTAATATCTGGATCACCATCACCACCATTCTGACCACTCATCGCTAAACCTGCATAGATTTTGGCCAAAACGTTTTTATAATTGTTAAAATCTGCATATACAGAAGCTGAAGTTACTTCGGTCTCCGGCATTCTATTCAAATCACTTTCACAAGAGCTAAGAAATAGTACTGCAGTAAGTCCGGCAGCAAATATTGTTTTATTGATATATTTAAATGTCATGATAGTCTTAATTAAAATTGAAAATTAAATCCTAAAGAATATACTCTTGGTCTTTGATATAAATTATTATCTATACCATTGAAAACTTCCGGATCTAAGCCGCTGTATTTTGTAATGATAAAGGCATTCTGAACAGAGCCAAAAATTCTTAGCTTAGAATCTTTTATAAATCTCGGGAAATTGTATCCTAAGTTTATATTGTCCATTCTTACAAATGATGCATTCTCTACATAATAATCTGATAAAAGCTGCGTACGCTTAAAGCCTGTATCTAAATAACTTGCATGGATATTCTGCACATAATTATTAAGACCAATACCCTGTTCTGTACCATATTGAGACGCAACATTGTTATAAACATAGTTCCCGATACTTGCTCTCATGGTAAATCCTAAATCCCAATCTTTATAATTGAATTTAGAAGAGAAACCTAGCAATACATCCGGTGCAGGAGATTTATATCTGTAAAGATCATCATTGTTAATGATCCCATCACCATTTCTGTCCACATACGCGCCTTCAATCGGTTTTCCGGCAGTATCATAAACTTGTTGATATACGTAGAAAGAATTCGGCTGATACCCTTCTGTATGCACCTGAATGGTTGTTCCGGTAGCGCCGCCAATAGAATTTACAAGAACCTGAGAAGAACCAAGATTTGTAACTTCAGATCTGAAATGAGTAGCATTTACGTTAAATTCCCAAGAGAAACTGTCTGTTTTTACAGCTTTAACGTTTACGTTGGCTTCAATTCCTCGGTTACGCATATTACCTACGTTGGTAAGCAAATAATTCGTAAGATTGGATAATGCAGGAACCGGAATGAAACTTAACAGATCTCTTGATTCTTTTTGATAAACATCAATAGTACCACTGATTTTATCATTCAGGAATCCAAAATCAAGACCTAAGTTAGTTGTTGTCGTAGTTTCCCATTTAATATTTTTATCATATCCCTGAGCTCTGTAGGTATTGTAATAATTATCTCCCAACTGATACTGAGCACCACTATCAGACAAAACATAACGTGCTAAATAAGGATAATCATTTTTATCTATTTCCTGCTGTCCGGTCTGACCCCAACCTGCTCTTAATTTTAACGTAGAAATCGCTTTAGAATCTTTTAAGAATCCTTCCTGATCAATTCTCCATGCTAAAGCAACAGAAGGGAAATATCCTACTCTATTATCTTCGCTAAATCTCGAAGAAGCATCTCTTCTTAAAGAGGCAGTTAAAAGATACTTTTCATTGAATGTATAATTTAATCTTCCAAAATAAGAAATTATGGTATTCTGAGTGAAGAAATCATTTCCTGTAGCCGGGTTAAGAACACCTGTACCATATACAGTTGGCGCAAATGGCTCTGATCTCTGCCAGTCCTGATAAGAGTAACCTGCAGTGAAATCTACGGTAGATTTTATAGATTCAAATGTTTTAAGATAGTTTAGATAAAAATCTAATAATTTATTTTTCTTTTCCTGTGTATATCTTCTATAGGATCCCTTATTATTGAAAGCAGAAGCTACACTTGGAAGCACTCTGGTATTTCCGTTAGAATCACTATAATCATAACCTACATTCAAATTGGCTCTTAATTCCGGTAAAAAATGGAATTTATAATCAAACTGAATATTTCCTATCAATCTTTTTACGTAAGAAAGATCCCATCTTTGATTCAACATAGAAACTGGATTCTTTGTTGCGTTCGTATTAGGAGTTCCGTCAGCCTGTAACCATTCCCAATATCCTCCATAGTTGGTAAAAGAAGGATCATAAACATTTTGTGTAGGATCAAAAACAACAGCCGAGCCAATAGCTCCGTCATCTTTGAATCTGTTTTCTACATAAGTTCCTTTTAAATTTAAACTAACTTCTAAATGTTTATCAAAAAATTTAGGGTTTAAGTTCAAAGACCCTGTAGTTCTTTCAATTGTATTTGTTCTGATAATACCTTCCTGATTAAGATATCCCAAAGACAATCTGTAAGGTAAACCTTTTATACCACCTGATAAAGAGATATTATTATCAACTCCTACGGCTGTTTGATAAATTTGGTTTTGCCAATTGGTATTAGCATTTCCCAAATATCCTTGATAAACAGAAGTTGCCTTCTCTTTTACAACTTTACGGAATTCATCAGCAGACAACATATCTATATTTCCCATTTTGTTATAAACGGAAGTAGTGGTTGTATAATTTGCCTTTAGTTTTCCTGTTGTTCCTCTTTTTGTCGTAATAATTACAACTCCGTTGGATGCTCTACTTCCATAGATTGCCGCAGCAGAAGCATCTTTTAAAATACTGAAGCTTTCAATATCATTAGGATTTATTAAAGCCAAAGGGTTTGTTGCCCCACTAATTCCGTTTGTATCTACAGGTACACCATCGATCACGATCAAAGGATCATTCAGGGCATTTAGCGAAGACCCTCCACGAATTCTTATCGTAGATCCGGCACCCGGAGCACCTCCGTTATTGGTAATTTGGATTCCTGAAGTTTTACCTTGGATTAATTGTTCGGGTGAGTTAATACTTCCTTCGTTAAAGTCTTTTGCGGAGATGGCAGTAATAGATCCCGTTAAATCTGTTTTCTTCTGCTTTCCGTAGCCAATCAATACAACTTCCTCAATTTTTTTCTCCTTTGTGGTGGAGTCCTGAGTTTGCGCATGCATCATTGAACTGGCCAATAGAAATGCAGGTGCTATTTTTAATACCGTTGTAAAATTTCTCACAATATTATTTTTATATAGTTTCTTTTTCTTTAAAATAAAGACTGTATGTCAGTCTTGCAATTTAAAAAAAAATTAGAATTATGTTAATTTTATTAAAATTTTGGTTAAAATTGTGTAGATTATAGCATGTTTTTAAGCTAAAAATCTGTTTGCCATTTATTTACATTAAAATATGCAAGACATACCATTGTTCTAATTTTAACAAAAAGTTAAACATTTGTTTAACTAAATGTAACATACGAACCTACCACATCATCAGAAAAGCGTTTAAAAAGAGTAAAAAGTTCAGTTTTCAGGGATAATCCGTATCTTTGCGGTCAAAATTTAACTATAAATGTCAAACAGAAAGATGATTACGGCAGCTTTGCCTTATGCAAACGGACCGGTTCATATAGGACATTTGGCAGGTGTGTATATTCCTGCGGATGTTTACGCAAGATTTCAGAGAAGATTGGGAAAAGATGTAGCGTTTATCTGTGGTTCGGATGAGCACGGAATTCCTATTACCATCCGAGCCAAAAAAGAAGGAGTAACTCCTCAGGATATCGTTGACAAGTATCATGAGATTATTAAAAAATCTTTTTCGGATTTAGGAATTTCATTTGATGAATATTCGAGAACGACTTCGGCCAATCACCGCGAGACGAGTCAGGATTTCTTTAAAGTTCTGTACGAAAAAGGGAAATTCACAGAAGAAATGTCCGAGCAATATTTCGATGCACAGGCCGGAGAATTCCTGGCAGACCGATACATCGTTGGAACTTGTCCGAATTGTGGTAATGAAAATGCGTACGGAGATCAGTGTGAAAAATGTGGTTCTACCCTTTCTCCATCTGAATTGATTAATCCAAAATCAATGCTTAGCGGAAATGTTCCTATTTTAAAAGAAACAAAAAACTGGTATTTACCATTAAACGAATACGAAGATTTCCTGAACGAATGGATTATCGAAGGCCATAAAGACGACTGGAAGCCAAACGTTTATGGACAGGTAAAATCTTGGCTAAATGATGGCCTAAAACCTCGTGCGATGACCAGAGATCTGAACTGGGGTGTTCCTGTACCGCTTCCGAATGCTGAAGGAAAGGTATTGTATGTATGGTTTGATGCGCCGATCGGATATATTTCTTTTACCAAAGAATGGGCCGCGAAAAACGGAAAAGACTGGAAAGATTACTGGCAAAGCGAAAACTCAGACTTGGTTCACTTTATCGGAAAAGATAATATTGTATTCCACTGTATTATTTTCCCTGCGATGATGAAGGCTCACGGCGATTATATTATGCCGACCAATGTTCCTGCGTTTGAATTCCTTAATCTTGAAAATGATAAAATTTCAACTTCAAGAAACTGGGCAGTCTGGGCACATGAATATGTGGAAGAATTCCCGGGACAACAGGATGTTTTAAGATATGCACTGCTTTCATCTGCTCCGGAAACAAAGGATAATAATTTTACTTGGAAGGATTTTCAAGCTAAAAATAATTCTGAATTAGTAAATAAATTTGGAAATTTCATCAACAGAGTTATTTCTTTTACAAATAAAAACTTTGAGGGGAAAGTTCCAAACGGTACTTTAGATGAAGAAAGCAAAAATGCTATTAAAACTGGGATAGAGGAAGTGAGTAACCACTTAGAAAAATATGAGTTTAGAAATGCTTTAAGCGCATTTATGAGACTTGTAGATTATGGTAACCTGTATCTTCAAAACGCAGCACCTTGGAATACTATTAAAACGAATCCTGCTGAAGCAGGACAAACAATGTTTGTAGGAGCTCAAATCGCTGCAGTTGTTGCTCAATTATGTGAACCGTTTATGCCATTTTCTGCGGAAAAATTATTTGGATATTTTAATATTGAAAAAAAGAATTGGGAAGACTTGCGAGATTCTGAAATTCAAATTGAAACAGGGCATAAAATTGAAGATGCACCTTTATTATTTACTAAAATTGAAGATAGCGTAATAGAAGCTCAAATCCAGAAACTGGAAGACACAAAACAAAACAATAAAAAAACAAACCCTAACGCCAACCCTATGAAAGAAGAAATTTCTTTTGATGATTTCACGAAAATCGACTTGAGAACAGCCACCATCACAGAAGCTGTAAAAGTTGAAAAAGCAGATAAATTACTGAAACTAACTGTTGATACAGGCGTTGATGTGAGAACTGTAGTTTCAGGAATCGCTGAAAGCTTCACTCCGGAAGAAGTAATTGGAAAGCAGGTAATGATTTTATTAAACCTTGCGCCAAGAAAAATCCGAGGAATTGAATCTCAGGGAATGTTATTATTAACAACAAAACCAGACGGAAAATTATCTTTCGTAACACCAGACGACAGCAATGTTGAGAATGGTATTGAGATTGGATAATCTTCGATATTTTACATACAAAAATCCACATGAGCTTCATGTGGATTTTTTGTTTTATAATTGAAAATGCCTTGACAAGCTCAGCACCTCTCCTCTATTTCTTTGTCAGTTTCGCCAGATAAGCATCCTCATCCTGCAAAACTTTCTCAATATTGAAACCATTATTTTCTGCGGCATTTTTTAAGGTGAAAAAATCGAGATACAGCCATTTAATCGGCTCTTCCGATTCGCCTTTATAATGAACGATATAATCTAATTCACCATAATATCCGCCGGCAGGAATATACACCCCGCCATCCTCATCTTTATCGAACATATACAGAATATCTGTGCTGTCAATCAGGATTTGTCCGTTTTCATTTAATAAAGAATATAATTTTTTAAGGTAAATATCAATTTTTTCAAGACTTTCAAAAATTCCGGTTCCGTTCATTAATAATAAAATAGTATCGAAAGTGTCTCCTGAAAATTCAAGCATATTTTGAGAAACAGCATTTTTAATTCCACGTAACCGGCAAACATCAATAGATTTGGGTGAAATATCCAATGCAGTAACGTCTAATTTTCTTTCATTTTGAAGATACAAAGAATGAGAACCCGCTCCGGCTCCGATATCCAACGTCTTTCCTTGAGATAGTTCCAAAGCTTTTTGCTCAATATCATTCATTTCTTCAAAATCACGAAAAAGATAATCTACCGGAAGTTCATCCAGCTCAGAAATTGAAGTTTCAGTCTGCAGATCTTCAGGATTTTCATCATGATAGAAATCCCATATCGCTTTACCCATTAAATCTTTCATAGCTTATTTTAAAGCGGCAAAGATAAGGTTTTGAATAATGAAAAACCTGCACGCTTATTTTTTGGTTGTGCAGAATCGCTTTTTTTAAACTATTGATTGTTTTTTATGAACAGAAGTTTCAAACCTCACAGGTTTTAAAAATCGGTGAGGTTTAAGAATATAAAACAAATTTTAACTCCGGAAAATCACAAGGTCTTAAAATACACTGAGATCAAACTGTTTCACCAAGTCCAGAATCATGTGATAACCGGCCAGCGAATTTCCATGCCCGTCCAGTGCCGGACTGAAAACTCCGATTCCGATTTTCCCCGGAACACTTACCGTAATTCCGCCGCCTACTCCCGATTTACTCGGTAAACCAACCGTTCTGGAATATTCACCACTGAATTCATACATTCCTGCCGTCAGCATTTGAGATTCCACCAATCGGGCAAGGTCTTTATTTTTATATTTAGCATCTCCATCAAAACGCACACATTCATTGGCGAAGAAATAGCCTATTTTCGCCAGATCCTCTGTCGTTAATTCAATAGAACATTGCTTAAAATAATTATCCAGCTGATCTTCATTTCCGGAAATCAATCCGTTATTTTTCATCAGATAAAACATTCCACGGTTACGGTGTCCGGTGGATTTTTCAGATTCATATACCGATTTGCTGTACTCAATCGAAGGATTTTTAGTAATGTATCTTACCATATCCAAAATTTTCAGAAACGGTTTTTCGCCATCACCGGAAATCAGAGAAGTTGTTAAAATTGCTCCTGCATTCATCATCGGGTTAAGGGGTTTTCCGGTGGTTTCCAGATTTGAAAAATGATTAAACGGTTTATCCGATCCGAAATAGCCCATTTTATCAAAAACATTGGCTTCTCCCCTTTCGCTTACCGCTACCATCAACGAAATGATTTTCGAAATGCTCTGCATCGTAAATTTCTGCTTCACATCTCCGCTATTCAGTACTTTACCATCCTTTCCTACGACCGAGAAAGCAATTGATTTCGCATCCATTTTCCCTAATTCAGGAATATAATCGGCCACTTTACCTTGCGAATAATATGATCTGTTTTTTTCGAGAATGCTACTTAATGTTTTCTCAGAAATTGTGGAAATATCGGCTGTCTTCTGAGCATTAAATGCTGTATTAAAAGACAAAACTGCTGCAAATAAAATGACTTTTGCAGATAAAAATCTATTTTTTTTCATATCGGGTACGTTCTATTTTACTTTTTCCAAAAGATAAAGTTTTGCTCCTGAAAAAGCCAGTTTAGGGATTACATTTCCTTCCAGAACCATGGTTTTATTAGTAACATCAATTACCGAAATATAATTATTGGAATTGTATTCAATATAATTTTCCTTTTCTTTTGCTACAGGATTTTTACCGAATTCCAGAGAATATTTCACCCAGTCTTCTTTTTCCGAACTGCAGTGTACCGGCTGAAATTTTGATTTTTTAGCCTTAAAAATAATCTGCTCAAAGCTATCTCCACATTCTGAAGTAAAAGAACTTTCAGGATTTTGATCTTTCGTAAAATCTTCAAAAGAACCGCGATAGACGCCAACGATCTTCCAGGTTCCGTCTAAACGGCTTTCATCTATTTTTCCATTAGCCTTTCGAACTGCCCAGCTGATGCCGTTTACCGTCCCTTTCACTGCTTTATAGCTTACATTCACTGCGCCTTTTACCACTTTTGCAGCGGTAGAAACTACACAGGAATTTAATACAAAAACCATTGAAGCCAACAAGATTGCTTTTTTCATCATCTACTTTTTTTATTGTTCACAAAGATAATATTCCAAGCATACCCGATAAAGAAATTTTTCATTAAATTTTTCATGCTATGGTATCACCATCATCACGATTAACATTTTCTATTTTTTAATCGGCTTTATTCTTGCAGTAATTTGCTAACTTGTATAATTTAAAAATCGAAGAAAATAAAATAGAACCTTATTTTATGACCAATAAAGAATTAAATTTTCATAAAGGCTTCACTTTCAGCAAACATATTCCGGAGGAAATTTCGAATTTCGACAGGGTTTTTGATGTTTTCAAAGATCTTTTAACCCATACTTCCGGGGATATTGAGGAAGCCTTCGAGTGGCTGGATATGCTGGACAAAGAATATGACATTTTTACAGATGGATATACTCTGGAAGACTTTGAAGAAGACCTGAAAAAGAGAGGATACATTAAAGAAGAAAAAGATCCTGAAGAAGGAAATTCAGGAACGGGAAAAGGTAAAAATATCCTGACTCCGAAACTGGAAGCCGCCTTGCGCGAATTTGCGTTAGACCAGATTTTTGGTAAGCTTAAAAAAACAGGAATCGGCAATCACAGAACGACTAAAACAGGTGTTGGCGATGAAAAAGATGGCGAAAACCGTTCTTTCCAGTATGGTGATGACCTTTCATTAGTCAATATGACCGAAAGCCTGAAAAATGCACAGATCAACAACGGCATTTCAGACCTTCGAATGACCGAAGATGACCTGATTGTAGAGGAAACGAAACATAAAGCCCAAATGAGTACGGTATTGATGATCGACATCAGCCATTCCATGATTTTATATGGGGAAGACCGAATCACTCCGGCTAAAAAAGTGGCGATGGCGTTGGTGGAATTAATCAAAAGAAAATACCCTAAAGATTCCATTGATATTATTGTTTTTGGAAATGAAGCCTGGCCGATTAAAGTGAAAGACCTTCCTTATTTACAGGTTGGGCCTTTCCATACCAATACGGTGGCCGGACTGGAACTGGCGATGGATATTCTGCGCCGGAAAAGAAATACCAATAAACAGATTTTCATGATTACTGATGGCAAGCCAAGCTGTCTTCGGCTTCCAAATGGTGAATTTTACAAAAACAGCGTCGGTCTCGATGAAATGATTGTTTCTCAATGTCTCAACAAAGCAGCACAAGCCAGAAAACTGAAAATCCCGATCACCACTTTTATGATTGCACAAGATCCTTATTTGCGACAGTTTGTGAAAGAATTCACCGCTCAGAATAAAGGAAAAGCTTTCTTAACAGGTCTTTCAGGATTAGGACAGATGATTTTTGAAGATTACGAGAAAAACAGGATTAAAAGAATTTAGAAGCGGGATGAGGGATGCCGGAAGATGGATGTTTGTGAAGTTTACGGTTCAATATTCAACAAAATTTCACTGCTAGTATATATTCAGTTTCTTAACTAATGATACCTCCAGCTTCCATCATCCGGCTTCCAACCATCAAAATAAAATAACATTATTACAAAAAATGAAAAACGATACTACATTTAAAGAATTAAAAAATTCAGGATATTTAGATAAAACGATCAATCAGGAGATTCAGGCTAATTTAATTGCAAAAATCAAAGCAAAACAGCCGGTTTTTGAAGGTCTTTGGGGATATGAAGATACGGTAGTTCCTCAATTAAAAAAAGCAATTCTTGCAGGTCATCATATTAATCTTCTGGGATTGCGCGGACAGGCAAAAACGAGAATTGCCCGAAGCATGGTCAATCTTTTGGATGAATATATGCCGATTGTGAAAGGCTCTGAGATCAATGACAGTCCGTTTCAGCCGATTTCAAAATTTGCACGAGATCTTATTGACGAACTTGGAGATGAAACTCCGATCTCCTGGGTTCACCGTTCAGCCCGTTTTTTTGAAAAACTGGCGACCCCTGATGTAAATGTTGCCGATTTAATTGGTGACATCGATCCCATTAAAGCAGCGACTCTTAAACTTCCGTATTCCGATGAACGTGTTTTACACTACGGAATGATTCCGCGAGCCAACCGTTCGATATTTGTATTGAATGAATTGCCCGATTTACAGGCGAGAATTCAGGTATCCCTGTTTAATATTTTGCAGGAAGGAGATATTCAGATTCGTGGATTTCAATTGAGAATGCCTTTGGATATTCAGTTTGTGTTTACGGCCAATCCGGAAGATTATACCAACAGAGGAAGTATTGTTACACCTTTAAAAGACAGAATCGGTTCGCAAATTTTTACGCATTATCCGACCACCATTGCGTTGGCAAGACAAATTACCGAACAGGAAGCCGCCATTTCCGCAGATGATAAAGAACAAATACAGATTCCGGGGTTAGCAAAAGATCTTTTGGAAGAAGTAGCTTTTGAAGCCCGTGACAGTGAATATGTAGATGCAAAAAGTGGTGTAAGTGCAAGATTAACGATCAGCGCCATGGAAAATCTTTTTGCAGCAGCGAAATTACGTTTAATAGAGACTGATGCAGAAAAAACAACGGTTCGACTGCTTGATTTCATGTCGATTATCCCTTCTATTACCGGAAAAATCGAATTGGTCTACGAAGGCGAACAGGAAGGCGCTGATTATGTGGCTAAAATATTGATCGATAAAGCCGTGATGTTACAGTTCGAAAGTATTTTCCCGAGAGTTTCAAAACTGGAAAAAGAAGGCATCAAAACGCCGTACACCGATTTAATTAAATGGTTCAATAAAAATCAACTGGAATTAAATTATGCGGATACAGACGAAGAATTTTACAAGAAACTAAGTGCTGTAGAACCTCTTAATACCTTGGTGGAAGAAAATACAGCCGAATTTAGCAAGGAAGACAAGAATTTCTGCAAAGAATTGGTTTTATGGGCATTAACAATTAGTAAAAAATTAGATAAGTCTGAAAATCAGGCTACTTTTACTTTTGATTCTGCAGATGTGAGACAGCTTTTCAGGAATTAAAAATAAATATAGTATAAATGAGAACACGGATTTTTACAGTCCGTGTTTTTTTGTTTGAACATTCTTGGTCGGGAGTCTTGTTTAAACCTCACAGGTTTTAAAAACCTGTGAGGTTTGGATATACAAGATTGATATTACATTTAAACAAAAAAAGCAAAACCCCACTTTACAATGAAAATGGAGTTTTGCAAATGAAAAACAAGGTATCTTTATAGCGCAGGCCCTGCTGCGTCTTTTAATTCTTCTGTTAATCTTTTTCTCTCGCGAATTCTTTTTCTCGCCAAAGCCGATTTTCCGTTTAGTATTTTAACAAATCGGGCATATTCGAAACGTTCTTTTCCGAAATGATGTGTGAAAATATAGATCAGCACTCCCAATCCCGTTAAAATTATGTATCCGAATATCTTTTTATTGGCAACGATAATGGCATTTAGCTGAATAGCCTTCATATTGGCAGATACGCTCTGTGGCGTTATCGTCATTCCGTCCATATAAACGGCGAGATCTCCAACGGCAACCACCTGAAAACGATATTGAAACCATGAATAAATTGCAGAAAATACACCGACAGATACAAATGTTCTCCAAACCAACACCAGTCCGATAGCGGCCAGCATTTCATCCATTTCCAGTTTATCAAGTGTGTAGAACCAAACCGAAATAAATAAAGCTCCCATTCCGTAACCTTTTAAAAACATCGGTAAATACCAACGGTCATAGCTGAATTCCAGCACCATCGAAAAGTACATTACCATGGCATAGCCCACCATTGCCGAAAAGCCTGAAAAAATAAACATTTTCAACGGAATTTCTCTTTTAAACCAAATAATGGCGATCACTCCGGCTAAAACCAGTCCGGGAATCATCAATAAATTTAATTTTGCATTCGTTAACTGGTCATAGCCCAAAACGCCGACTGCAAAAGTATTCTGAATAGAAGTTGTTCCTAAAAACATTCCGAGCATGAAAAGCATAAATAATCCATGCTGAACATTGTTTTTAGTAAATATTTTAAATGAAATATAAGGTCTTTTCAATGTAAACTGACGAATGGCCAGCAAGGCAAAACTCACAAAAGCAGCGATGCCCGCATTCATAATATTCTTTGAATTGAGCCAATCCTGCTGTTTTCCAAATGAAAAAATATAGGCCGAAAACATAAACGTGGAGACGAAAAGCAGAATACTCAGCCAATCAATATAATGCAACGGAACTTTTAAGGCAAAATATTTATCATGCATAAAAACCCAGTGCAGCAAAGCCAGAATAAAACAGGCCACAGCCATAATCACATAAAAATGCTGCCAGTTGTAGAGAATGGAAACTTCCACCGCGAAATAGGCGGAAATCTGATTCATCACCAAAACGAAGGTGTAGAATCCGCCATAAAATATTCCCCGGTTTCCGATCATTGCCAATAGCGGTAAAAATAATTCAATGGTCACCATCATTTTTAAAAATCCGATCAGCAAAGCGGAAAAAACGAAGATCATAGGTTCAAAAGTCGTTGAATTTAAATAACTCAACAAACCTAAAAGAACCAGTAAAACGGTCATTTTATCACGAACTTTAAATCTCATTTTCATTCTCAGAACAATTGGCATACACGCTCCCATCCCAATGGTTGTGGCGTAATTTGCCCACATAAAATATTCCGTCATCGCTCCGGTTCCGCTAACGACAAAGCTGAGATTTCCTGTATAGACGCCACCCAAGGGCATTACGACCGCCAACAGCAGTGCAATCAGCAAAAGCTGTACAGGTTTCGGAACCCAGTCGTTATATAATCCTTTATTGTACATGATCTTTTTTAGATAATAAGATTTCAGATAATAGACATCAGACTTACAGCTTTCTTCATTAATTCCTCTTCAAGATCTGTAATCTGACATCTCATATCTATTAATCTTTTGAATTAATGTTCACATTCACGTTCATTCCCGCACTCAGTTTAGCCAGATCTTCTTTTTTATTTGAAGCTGTAAACTCTATTCTCACAGGAATTCTCTGCTGAACTTTGATGAAATTTCCGGTAGAGTTATCGGTTGGAACACTGGAATATCTTGAGCCTGTAGCCGCTGAAATGGCTGTTACCACCCCTTCAAATTTTTGTCCGCCGAGCGCATCGGCTGTCATCATCATTTTTTCACCAATTTTGATATTCGGCATCTGGCTTTCCAGGAAATTAGCGGTTACCCATTTTTGTCCGTTTAACACGATGGTTGCCACTTGCTGCCCGGGTTGAATTAACTGTCCTTCAGAAATTGTTCTTCTTCCCATTACCCCATCGTAAGGTGACGTAATTACGGTATAAGACAGATTAATTTTAGCCATATCCAATGCCGATTTCGTTCTTTTTATTTCCGCATCATTGATTCCTAATTTGCTTCTCACCTCCGTTGTCGATAGATTAGCCGACTGTTTCTGACTCGCTAATGCCTGATACGCTGCTTTCTGTGCATCATATTCGGTTTTTACCTGGTCGTATTGCTGTCTGGTTACCGCTTCCGCATCCAAAAGATTTTTATAACGGGTTAAATTTTGTTCTGCATTCCAAAGTCTTGCTTTTGCTCCGGCAATATTAGATTCCATTACGCTTACGTTGTTGGAAACCGTGTTGACGGATGAGCTGGTTGCTGTTTTCTGAGCTAAAGCATTCTGGTAAGCCGCTTCTGCCTGACCTAGCTGGGTTACAATTTCGCGGTCGTCGAGAATTACCAATGTATCTCCTTTTTTAACCTGCTGATGTTCAATGAACTTGATTTGTTTGATATACGCAGAAACCCGGGTATTAATCGGGTTGATAAATTCCTCAACCTGAGCCGCTTCCGTATATGTTTTGTCGCCAACGTGAAAATATTCACGAACCAGCCAAAAGAGACCGAAACCAATCACCAAAAACACAATGATGTTTGAAATGATGGCTCTTATTTTATTTTTTCTATTTTCTTTCTTTTTCGCTGCAGCACTTGATGGTACAGGTGCCGAAGAAGTATTTGTAGTATTTTGTTCCTTGTTTTCCATTGTTTTGATGTTGAGTTTTTAAAAATTAAAGAGTTCCCGTAGATTTCAGAAGATTATAATATTGATATAATACGCTGATCTCGGCATTGGCATAATCAAGTTCCGACTGTAGTTTCTGATTTTGTGCATCAATCATTTCAGCCTGTACTGCCAGTTGATTCAGGTATTTTGCTTCTGTAATCTTGTAGTTTTCTTCGGCCAGTTTTTTAGCCTCATTCAGAATATCAGCCTGCTGAATGGACTCCTGATATTTTACAAACGCTGCATTCACTGCCATATCAATATTTTGCTGAGTCAACGTCATCGCATCATTGGCCTGATTTTTCTGAATTTCACCCAACTTTACTCTTTCCTTCGTTTTATAGAGATTATCAATATTATAGCTTAAAGAAACCCCCGTCTGCCAACCTCCGGAATACATATCCAGCACCGGATTTCGGGTGGTGATCGGTCGTTGCAAAGTATATCCTCCAAAACCGGAGACCGTTGGCATTTTATCGGTTTTTATGATTTCTATATTTTTATCAGCCACATCAATATTCGTTTTAGCAGATTTCATTAAAGGATTGCTGTCATGGGCGAGACTAACATAATAATCCATTCCGATTCCAGATTCTTTAATCTCCCTATTTTCTACCGGAATAATTTCTGTATCCGTAGATAATCCTAAGGCAATACTCAAATTATAATTAAGAATTTTCTTATTATTTACTAAAGTTAAAATTCCCTGATCCAGATTTTTAATCGCCAGTTCACCACGAATAACCTCGTTTCGGGTTACCATTCCCTGCTGATAAAATTTCTCAATATTTTTCAGACGCTCCTGAGCCAGTTTTTTGTTGTTTTGAAAAACTTCCTGCTGATTGATGATTTTATAGACATCCAGATAGTTGGAGATCACTAAAAATTTAATGTCTTGTTTATTTTTTTCAAAATCAAGTTCAGAAAGCTGTTCACGAAGCCCGGCCATTTCAATAGATTTATTTACCAATCCTCCTTTAAAGATGAGCTGAGTCGCCTGAACGGCGTAAGAACTTCCATAATGAGGCATCGGAATAGCTGTTGAGTTCGAAAAATCTTTATCAATTGCCAATACATTCCCTATATAAAACTGGCTTGTAGAAGCCGTAATATTGGGTAATTTCTGAAGTTTTGTAACGTTTGTATTTTGTTTTGCGATGTCTATATTCTGCGCAGAAACTTTTAGCTGCTGATGATTGTGTACCGCCAGTTCGGCGACTTCATTCGCTGTCAGCTGTTTAATTTCCTGTGAAAAAAACAGCGCAGGAAATAGTGCTATCACGAATGATAGTGCTGTTTTTATATTCTTTACCATTTTACCTTGTTTTACGAGTACAAAGTTAGGGTGAATACAAACTCAAACAAATGTTTGAGAATTGGAAAAAGATGTTCAAATGTAGGATTCTAGTTTTCGAACTGATGTCTGTATTGTGACGGACTTTCGCCTAAATGTTTCTTAAAAAAATGTGAAAACGAGTATTGATCACTAAAACCAAGAATAGCAGAAATCTCCGATACGGGTTTACTGGAAGAGTTTAAAAGCACCTTCGCCTCATTGATTACAATTAAAGCAATGATCTGGCTTGCCGACCTTCCCGTAATCTCTTTAATTACCGAAGAAAGATGTCTGGTTGTAATAGACTGCCGCGCGGCATAAAACTCCACACTTCGCTCTGTCAGATGGTGTTCTGCAATATCATTCAGAAAAACAAAAACAATTTCTTCCTGTCTCGACATCTGACTCATGGAATTGCTGTCTTCCTGAGAAATAATTCCTGCCATCTGGTAACAAAAAACTGAAAACAGATGCTCTACAATTTCTTTTTTATAGGTCATTTCCGTTTCCGAATCCAGAATATATTTAAGAAAATTCACACTTTTCCATACCACATCCATTTCATCTTTCTGAAAAGGCACCCCGATATTCATCTGTTGCCTGAAATACCGGTATGTTATTAAGCGATTGAATTTTAAAGATAAAGCGGAAATAAACTCCCTTTTATAAGAAACCATTCTCGACTGAAAATCATCACTTACCGAAATCATTTCGTAGATCGTCTGCGGATCGGTTACCATAAACATATTGGCGGAAAGTTCTAAATCGCGAAAGTGCTGTTTAAGCTTAATCGTACCGCTTTTAATGAATATAAAAGCAGGATTATCGGGTCGAAAAGGTTTATCGACCGCTATTCTTTCGAAAATATTATGCTGAGTAAAGATTTCAACTCCGAATTTTTCTAAGGCAGACATAGCACAAATGTAAGCAATCTCATGAGCGATAACAAAAATTTATTATTTTAGTAACTTTCAATTTCCTATTATGAGAAAGATCGATTTACTTCTTGCAGAATACGGTGAAAGCCACAGAAATGCAACCAACAAACTGATTCACTGGATTTGTGTCCCGCTGATTTTCTGGACTATTTTAGGCTTCATTTCCTATATTCCGACCCCTAATATTTACCTTAAATACTTTGGTTTTCTCAGTGTTGCAAGCTTTATCGCATTAATTTTGGTCACCATCTTTTATTTCAGGCTGTCCTGGAGAATTGCCTTAATGATGATGATTATCATGCTTATTATGGAACATTTTGTATCCTTAGCCAACATCACCTTCGGAACTCAGTCGTGGATATTTTTCCTTGCTGTTTTCGTAATCACCTGGATTTTACAGTTTGTAGGGCATAAAATTGAAGGTAAAAAACCTTCTTTCCTAAAAGATTTACAGTTCCTCTTGGTTGGACCGGTCTGGCTGTTAAGTTTTATTCTTAAAAAATTGGGAGTTAAGTATTAGGTCAGGAAGCTGGAGGCTGGAGGCTTCAAACCTCTTCTAATCCTCCAGAGCATAGACTGCAAAGCTTGCGAGCCAATGGTCGCCTCCGTAATTCCCCTGAAATAATAAGGGAAGTCCGTTATTTAAAAATACCGTAGCTTTTTTTTGAAACTCCTTCTTTAAAGGATGGTTATCCGGAAGAGATTTTGCAATTCCTTTCATGCACCAGGCCTTTGTAAAAGAAAGACCTACCAGATGAACGGTTTGATAATCTGACAAATCACTCACAACAGGAATTTTTTCAATATTCTCTATACTTCGCTTTTCGTAGAAATTATTTAACCACGTTACGAATTCTTTTTGTGGTAAAACTCTTCGCATTAAATCTGCAATTTCAAGACTTGGCGAAAAGAAATCCGAACCGTCCGGTTCAAGATAAGCGGGAGTTTTGGTATTGTTTAAATAAAAATACTTAGCCTTTTCAATGAGTTGATTTTCGAAAGCTTTATCGCCTGTGGCTCTTGCCCAATCTAATGCAAAAACCATCGCAAATGCTGTATTGGGATGCACTCCTGTTCGATTAGGATAGGTTTGTTTTGGTAAATAGGTTTTCCAGGAAGCTAAAATCTTATCCGTTAAAGGTTTTAAATTCTGATGCCAGATTTTCGCTTTCGGGTTGTCCCAGGTCATCAGTTCTTTATCTAATTTTAACAGCCAGGCCCAGCCGTAGGTTCTTTCAAAGGTTCCTGTCAGTTGATATTTAGTAAAATAATCTGCTTCTGTCTGAAGATTTTCCTTTTTAAATGAATTATCCAGAATATTTTCAATGTCTTTTGCAATCGACAAATTCGGTTTTGTTTTTAATAGACGAACCAGCATCCAATGTCCATGCACGGAGCTATGCCAATCGAAACATCCGTAAAAACTGGGATGCAGATCTTTTGGCGTTAAAGGAACTTCGCCTTCATTATTAATAATATGCGCCGTCTTATTCGGATATTCCTGATTGATGCAGTGAAGTGGCTTTTCGGATAGTTTAATCGCCATTTCGTCTGTCAGCTTCGGAACTTCCTGTGCGAACATTGAAAATGGTAAAAACAGAATGGCTAAAAGACTCTTTTTCATTCCATAAAAATATAAAATAAATTCAAATATTCGATGGACAGGTCAATTTAAAGAATAGATTTATAAATTCATTCCCCTAAAATTCAATTATTATGAAAATTTTAAAACGGTTTCGGATTTTACCTATACTTTTGAAAAGGTTCAAAAAAATTTAATCATGAAAAAATTATTATTATCAGTATCATTTTGTATTCTTCTTGTACATTGTAAAAAGAATGAAATACAATCTTCGAATGCCAATTATGTGGATGTTGCTCAAGAAGATAAAATTGTTAATTCGGCGCCGATGCCAGTCTCGGAAAAAGTTGCAAGCGTAAACAAAAGTTCTTTATCCGGAATAGACACCATCTCTAAAAAGATCATCAAAGATGGAGCAATGATCATTCAGGTTGGTGACACCAAAAAAGCTCAGAATCAGGTTAATGAAATTGTAAAAAAGAACAATGCTTATATTCAAAAAGAAGAATTTAACAATACGGACACGGACGAAAATCTCAATTTGGTGATCAGAGTGCCACACAAAAATTTCGATTCTTTAATTAATGCATTTTCAGACGGAATGGGTTCTGTTTTATCTAAAAACATTTCATCCAATGACGTTACAGAAGAATACACCGACGTTACCATCAAACTCGCCAACAAGAAAATCTACCTTGAGAAATACCGCGACATGCTGAAAAAGGCGGCTACCACGAAAGACATGTTGGAAATTCAGGAAAAAATAAGAGAATTAGAAGATGAAATTGATGTTTCTGAGGGCAGACTTCGTTTTATTGATGACCGCGTGAATTACAGCACATTGAATCTTACTTTATATAAAGAAAAAATCAGAAGTTCAGCCACTTCAAAAATTGGTTTCGGAAGCCGTTTTGGCGATTCTTTCACAGAAGGCTGGAATAGTTTTATCGCTTTCTTCCTGGGATTAACGTCGCTTTGGCCTTTCTTTCTGCTGATTCCTGTTATCGTTTATATTTGGAGAAAATGGAGAAACAGAAAGAAAAAGTAATGTTAATTAATTCTCTCGCAGATTAAGCAGATTACCAGATTTTATTTAATAATAAAGATCTGCTGAATTTGCATAATCTGCGAGAAACAATAAAAACATTCATTTCGTTATTCCTAATAAAAGCTATCTTCCTAACACAAAAACAGCAGGAATTTTATGGAGTTCCGGTTTTTGCTTTTGCCAGTCTTTTATAGTTTTTGTTTTGATGAATTCCAGTTCAGGATCGTTGATATTGGCTGCGATACAGAGTTTTGTATTCGGTGATAAAAATTTAATTAAATCTTCAAACAAAACATTATTTCTATAAGGTGTTTCCATGAAAATCTGAGAATAACCTGTTTTCTGAACCAGACTTTCCAACTGCAGAATATGTTTTTTCTTTTCACTTTTATCAATTGGAAGATACCCGTTAAATGTGAATTCCTGACCGTTAAAACCACTTGAAATCAATGCTAAAATGATTGAGGAAGGTCCGGAAACAGGCACCACCTGAATATTTTTTTCGTGACACCATTTTACCATAAGATTTCCCGGATCGGCGATACAGGGAAGTCCGGCTTCGGAAAGCAGTCCAAAATCCTGACCTTTCAGCATTAATCCCTGAGCTTCTCTGATATCTGCATTTTCGGTATATTTATCCAGTAAAAAAAGTTTCAGATCGGCCTGTTTTTTCTCAGGGGCGAAAAATTTCACCACTTTTCTGGCCGTTTTCTCATTTTCCACAAAAAAGTAATCCGTTTGCATAATATACTCCTTAATTACTGGTGAAAAGTGAGTGATTGAAGTATTTTCAGAAAGATAAGCGGGCAATAGAAAAAGCATAATATCGTTTTTAGTTATTCGGGGTTAATTGTTGTATAGTGGCATCACATCCTCTGTCGATAAGCTGAAATACCTCTTCAAAATCCTTCATGTCTCCCCAGTAAGGATCGGGAACTTCTGCATTCTGATGGTCATCTAAGTCCTGTAAAAATAAAGAAACTTTTTGTCTTTGTTCGTTATTTTCAGCTTTTGAAATCACGTCTGCCATCACATCAATATCCATGCAGTAAATTTTATCAAACACATCAAAATCTTCTGCGACAATAGGTCTGGATCTTTGCTCTGAAATATCAATCTGATGTCTGGCCGCTGTTTTTACAGATCTCACATCGGGATTTTTTCCTTCGTGCATAGAAATTGTCCCGGCAGAATCCACAACAAAATGCGCAGGAACTTTCATTCTCATAATTCCTTCTACCAAAGGACTTCTGCAAATATTTCCCAGACAGACCATTAATATTTTCATCTTATTTTATCTAAAAATTAATACATTCCCTTTATTAATCAAAAATAAATAAAAAATGAAGAATAAAATTTATTCTCCATTTTCAATATTTATAATTAAATTTTTTCTTATTGTTTGATCTTCTCAGTTAAGTCCTTCACATACTTCTTGATCTCTTTGTCTATTTTAGAAACATCTTTGATCGTATCACAGGCATACATTACCGTAGAGTGGTCTTTTCCTCCCATTTCTTCCCCTATTTTACTAAAAGTAGAGTTGGTATACTCTTTAGAAAAATACATGGCCAACTGTCTTGGTAGAGCAATTTCTCTTTTTCTTGTTTTAGATAAAAGCTGCTCTTTTTTGATTCCGAAATAATCACAAACAACTTCCTGGATATAAGGGATATTAACAATTTTCTTCTGATTGGCAGCAATTTTGTTAATGGTATCTTTTAATAATTCAAGACTTAGATCCTGTTTGTAGATTGTGGAGTACGCGATTACCGAGTTGATAACCCCGATAAGCTCTCTTACATTTGTTTTTGTTTCCGTTGCCAGGAAATCCAGCACATCATCCGGAAGAACAATACCGTCTCTGCTTAATCTATCTACAATAATCTGTCTTCGGGTCGGCAGATCCGGGGATTTAATTTCGGCAGAAAGCCCCCATTTGAAACGGGAAACGATCCTGTCCTGAATATCCATAATATCAGCCGGAGCTTTATCCGATGTCAAGATGATCTGTTTTCCATTCTGATGTAAATAATCAAAGATGTGGAAGAAGCTATCCTGCGTTGCCGATTTTCCTGAAAGAAACTGGATATCATCGATAATCAATACATCCACCATCTGATAAAAGTTGGCAAATTCGGTCTGTTTATGAGCTTTAGCAGCTGAAATAAACTGCTGAATGAATTTTTCAGAAGATAAGTATAAAACAACTTTATCGGGAAACTGGCTTTTAACTTCTAAACCAACGGCCTGTCCAAGGTGGGTTTTTCCAACACCATATCCGCCATATAAAAACAAAGGGTTAAAAGCTGTGGCGCCGGGTCTTTTGGCGATCGATCTTGCTACGGTAGCAGCAAATTTATTACTTTCACCTTCTATATAATTATCAAAAGAGAAATCTGGTTTTAAGTTGGAATCAATATTTACTTTTCTGATTCCTGGAACGACAAACGGGTTTACTATATTAGATGAAAACCCCTGAGGCATGGTTTCCTGCATTTTTGGAGGAGGAACTGTTTTCCCTTTCATATTCATGGTAACAGGTTTTTCTAAACCCGAAGGTTTGTTTTCCATTACAGAATACCATAATTTCACTCCTTTTCCAATATTTTTCTTCAGGGCAGCAGAAAGCAGGGACAGATAATTGTCCTCAATATATTCCTTGTAAAAATCACTCGGAACCATTAATGTAAGATTATTTTCAACCAAAGAAACTGGCTGCACTTTATCAAACAAAAGGTCGAAAGATTTTTCAAGCTTCTTTAAATCAGAATTATCCTCAGCCGCGTTTAAATTATCACGCATAAACTGGAGACATTTCTGCCATAACATCATTAAATTTTCACTCATAATTTACGCCCCGATTAACTCTTGGTTATCACATTTTTTAGAAGGATGACAAAGGTCTTATATTTTCTCTTTAAAAAAAAACATTGCACCTATTGATTATTAAAAAATATATTTGTATGTTAAAATATCTTAAAAAATGATAAACACAACACACTCAATACGTGTACGTTACGGAGAAACAGACCCAATGAAATACGTATACTATGGAAATTACGCCGAGTACTTTGAGGTGGCCCGCGTAGAACTTTTCCGAACCATAGGAATGTCTTATAATGAGATTGAAAATCAAGGAATTTGGTTACCGGTTTCGGAGTATAAAATAAAATATTTAAGACCGGCTCTTTATGATCAAAATTTAGAAATCCGAACTTTTATAAAAAAAATTCCGGGAGTAAAAATCGAATTTGAATATGAAATTTACAATGAAGAGCATATAAAAATTACCGAAGCTTCAACCACGCTCTTCTTTTTGGATGCCAAGACCGGAAAAGTAATAAAATGTCCGGATTTTTTAATGGATTTAATTATGAAAAACTGGAGAGAATAATTCCCGGAAATTTGTTGAGCTGAGATTTTAACGTCTTGCGGAGCGTATGATGATATAGCCTGCCTGTATAATTTAGGATTTTACTTTATCTTTGATCTCTTTTTTAAGCTTTTCTGAGTTTGAAAAAGAAAAACGTAGAATTTAAACAAGCTCTTAGCATTCAAAAATAAATAGAGATATCATGAAGATTGCATTTTTAGGTCCGCAGGCGAGTTTCACTCAGTTAGCCGCCACCCAGCTTTTTCCGAAAGAAGAACTGATTCCCCAGACTAATATTCTGGATTGTTTTTCTGCAGTCGAAAAAGGTGAAGTCGACAAAGCGGTAGTTCCTCTGGAGAATTCAATAGAGGGAACCGTTTCCATGACCCTGGATTATTTATACAAAACCTCATCCATTAAAGTGGAAGCCGAAGCCGTGATGCCCATTGCCCATCATTTAATGATACATCCGGATAATGAAGCTCTGGATCTGGATAAAATTTATTCGCATCCGCAGGCCCTTGCTCAGAGCTTTCATTTTTTGGATACGGCTTATAAGAATGTTCAGAAACAGGATTTTTCCTCCACGGCAGCGGCCGCTAAATATGTTTCTGAACATCCGGAACTGAAAAGAGCGGCGGTAGCCAACCAATTTGCAGCAGATCTTTACGGCTTAAAGATCATTAACCGGAATATTCAGGATTTTGAGCAGAACCATACCCGTTTTATTATTATATCTAAAGTTCCGACTCTGTATCATAACGAAAACCTAAATGTTTTAGGTGAAAAATCAAGCTTACTGATTACGCTTCCCGAGGATCACGCCGGAGGACTCCATCAGGTGTTGTCTGTATTTGCATGGAGAAAAATGAATCTCAGCAAAATTGAATCCCGGACTTTAAAGACCGGACTTGGAAATTATTTTTTCTTCATTAATGTGGTTGGACCGTGGGATCAGGTACTGCATGAAAATGCTTTAGCTGAACTACAATCCATTCATGCGGACGTCGATTTTCTGGGAAATTATAAAGAATATCTCCTTCAAAGCTAAATGTTCATCAGAAATTAATATGCTAGCTATCATGTAATCAGCGGTTTCAAAAAATATCCTGTCATTGTTTAATGACAGGATATTTTTTGACATTATTATTCATAGAATAGAGATTTACATAATTTCATGCGTTGATATACAATTTTATACATATTTTTAACATACACCGAATTTGTGGTATTTATACGACAAATCCACCTCTATAACGTGCTTTTACTTCAATTTATTACACCAAATGGCATCAAATGCTATCTATTTAATAAAAGTCAAGGCACAATTTTTGATGATGAATTGTTTGAAAACTAATTAAAAACTTACTCATGAAAGCGACAACCTTTACCCTCATGTTTGCTACTATTTCTGGTAGTATTTTTGCTCAAGTTGGAATCAATACACCCAATCCAGGTGCTACCCTTGACATCAACGGAACCTTAAAAATTCGTCAAACCCCTGCCGCCCCTGCTCTTCCGGGATACCAGATTTTGGCACTCAACCAAAACTCAGGCGGCGACTTTCAGGTAGCACAGGTGAGCCCTCAATTAATTATTGACGCGGTAAGCAGTGCGATTTCAACCTCCGGAACAATTAATAGTTCGGTTTATGCGGCCAGAAAAAGCGCAGGAATCAACTTATTAAGTCTATCGCTGTTCCCAACCGGCTTCAGAGCCGTTAATTTTTTAGCCGCCGAACGCAGCGTAGGCGCATCATCTTTATTTTCGGATACGGATAATACGTATACCATCCCGTCCAGCGGAACCTATGCCGTTGGTTTTACGTTCCGGTACGGAACCGGTCTGCAAGCTGAAATCCTGGCCAACACCCCGGGAATCGGCATTTTAAGAAACAGAGCGGGTGTCGCCACATTAATTGATAACCGGCCTTTCAGTGGAGCAAATCTTGTACTTTTAAGCTTAACCATCTCTGAAACCAGCATCAATTCTCTGTACAATCTGCAGTCAGGAGACAAAATCACATTTGGACTTACAGGATCTACTGCCTTAGCAGCCACTCTCATAAGCTCCAGTGTCGCCTCATTTTATATTTATAAGGTATCCAATTAAATATAAAACACGAGATCACAAAAACAGTCCGTCATAATGATTATGATGGACTTTCTTTTTAATGGCGATTCGTTACAATTATTTATATTTGAATAACAAAAACTAAATAATGATCAATAGTATTATCGTTGTAGCTATCATCATCATGCTTTTTATCTACACGCGGCTTCTGAGCAGAATCAGCAGTTTAGAGAAAAAAGTGGAAGATCTTTTGCGTGAAAAAGCAGTCTCGGAACCTCAAAAAGTGGTAATACAGAACGTAAATTCCGGATCTGACTCGGAATATACAGTTCGGGGCACCATTGATAGTGAGGTACTTCAGGCAGCTCCAAAACCTCAACCCGCTATACAAGATATTACTACCTCAGAAAAGGACTGGACAAGTCCTGTTTTTGATTTTCTGAAACAAAATATACTTACGATCATCGGTATTTTCACCCTTGTTCTCGGAATCGGATATTTTGTAAAATATGCCATCGACAAAAACTGGATTGGTGAAACCCTGAGAGTCGGGATAGGAGTTGCAACCGGTGCCTTTATCATGATCATCGGTTATTTTCTAAAGAAAAACTATACTGCATTTTCCTCTATTCTGACTGGCGGAGGGGTTGCTGTCTTCTATTTCACGATTACCATCGCCTTCCGGGAATATCATTTGTTTTCTCAGAACGTGGCTTTTATCATCACCTGCCTTATCACTCTTCTTTCAATCGGACTTTCATATCTGTACAAAAGTGAAATTCTGATTATTTTTTCGCTGTTTGGCGGATTTTTAGCGCCGTTAATGATCAGTACCGGGCAAAGTAATTTCCCTTTTCTGTTTACCTATTTAATGGTACTTAATGCAGGAATGCTCATCATCGTTTATCTGAAAGACTGGAAAAGCGTAGGATGGATTTCCTTTTTCTTTACGGCCATTTATCTTTTTTACTGGACAGCTGAACATACCGAAATGCAGAGTATCTATTTTTACCTGATCAGCTATTTTATCTTTTACGCCTTTGAATTGCAGGATTATTTTAAGAAAAATAAATTAACGGTTTCAGATATTCTGATGTTGGTGTGTATTAATTTTTCCAGTATCATTGGTTTGGTGTATACCTTTAACAAACTGGGATATCAGCCGGCGATCATCTTTCCTGTGCTTTTTGCCTTGGTTAATGCTGTGCTGATGTTTAAAGAATATCAGAAAAAGAACTTCGGAACTACCTATTCTTCATTTTCAGCGATTACGGTGAGCCTCATCACCATCGCGATTGCCTTGCAGTTTAAAACCCATCTGATAACCAGCGTTTGGGCTGTTGAAGCCACCTTGCTTTTATTTATCTGGAAAAGAACCCACCATAATATCTTTAAAATATGCTTTTATGTTTTGTTCCCGTTGGTTATTATTGCTCAGATCAGCACTTGGGGAGCTTATTTTACCGAAGGTACACTTCCTGTGGTTTTCAATTCTGTATTTTTAACCAGTCTGGTAACCATTGCCACTACCCTATCCAACCTATTCCTGCTGAGAAATCTGTCTGAAAACGAAGCGCAGGAAAATAATTTCTTTGAAAATCTATTCATTATTGCGAGCTACGGAATCATCTACTTTGCGCTGTTATTTGAACTGATCTATCATATTTCGCACCAACCGTGGAGCATTGTTTTCGGATCTGGTGTACTATACAGTATTTATTATGTGTTTATCTTATTGCTCCTCAGAAAGACTTTTGACATCAGTAAAGAGTTTGTTATCGGGCTGATCTATCTTTTATGTTTTCTGTTGATCATCAATTCTTCAGTATCAGGAATAAGCATTGTTGAATCTATAATTACAAAAAATATAGACCGTCGCTTTTACGGACTTCACCTTTTATATTTTATTCCGGTTATTATTACCGGCTGGCGCATTTTACCTAAAACAAATTTTTTCAGATCCGGCATTTCGTTCTGGATGCTTTCCTTTACTGTAACGGTTTTGGTGAGTTTTGAGCTGTATCATCTCTATATTTTCACCCATCCCGATCGTATGGCCGCATCTTTTCACCTGAAAAAACATTTCAGCATCCTTTATCTGCCGGTAATCTGGGCAATTTTATCATCGTTTTTTATCTATATGGGTTTAAAACACAGCATTCCGCAACTTCATAAAGCAGGATTTTCATTAATCGGAATTGTGATACTGAAATTATATGCCTTCGATGTTTGGCAGATGGATAATGTTTCAAGGATTATAGCATTTATTATTTTAGGAATCATTCTCCTTCTGAGCTCATTCACCTTTCAGAAGCTGAAAAATATGATTAAAAACCTTGTTGAAAAAGGAGATGAAAATTCAGAAATACAAAATCCGGAATCTTAGAACGGTTACATCCATTTTTAGAGCCTGTGTAAGCCTATTGGAAAAAACGCGAAAGCGCAAGATTAGATAAAAATTACCTGTGTTTAAGGCCTATTGCAAGCTGTTTAAATTTAGTGGGTTGATTTTAACCTAAAGTTTTAATTTAAATATAAAAGATACTCAAGTGAACAAAGAAGAATCAACCCATTGATTTGATAAAGCGCGTCTTCAAGCCTCGCGAATTCACTTGCATTTCCCTCTAAAAATCAATGGAAAGCAGTAAAATCCTTGCGTTGACAAAACATTCAATTTTTACAATTTGATATCATTTAAGCTAAAATATTTTTTACTTATGATTTTTCACAAGCTCTTAATAAAATCATTAATATGTGATTAATTTACAATTTAAAGATAAATTTCATTCAGACTTTATAAAAAATAACTATATTTATCCAGTTTTTAATCTTTACACATTCTTCGGATTATGAAAAAAATTTTATACTCTTTATTGATATGTACTTCAGCTACTGTTTTTGCACAGAAAAATCCTTCTACAAGATTTGCTGTTGCCAATGATATTGTCGGGACAGTGGATATGTTTACGATCAGAAAAGATATTATTCAAAGTAAAAATGCTTATAAAACGGCTGCCACACTTCCCCAAAATCTAAAAAAATACAGTTTTCTGGCAGATAAAGGGCTTACTGAGGTTAAAATTAAAGCCGGTTATGAAGCTTTGGACCGATTGACCATTTCACAGCTCAATGAGCAGCATCAGCTACCCAAGGATCAGCCTGTTCTCATCGACGGATATGAGTTTTCGAATCCTGAAACATCGGTATACGGCGATCTTTTGGCGAAGATGGACGTAAAAGATTATAATGGTAAAAAAACTTTATTCATCAGTACTCAGAGATAATTTATCAAACATATTCTCCATAAAAAGGATGCTCTGTTGAGCATCCCTTTTAGTATTTATCATTCCATTTTTTCTTAAGCTCTTCATAAATTTTTTTCTCCGTTGCATTATTTCCGGGTTTATATAATTTGAAATCTTTAATTTCCTCCGGAAGGAAATCCTGATCCACGAAACTTCCCTCATACGAATGCGCATACTTATAGTCTTTCCCGTAATCCAGGTCTTTCATTAACTTTGTCGGTGCATTTCTCAGATGTAAAGGTACCGGAAGATTCCCTGTTTTTTTGACCAATGCTAATGCCTCATTAATCGCATTATACGTGGAATTGCTCTTCGGAGAAACGGCAAGATAAACCGCTGTTTCACTTAAGATAATCCGTGATTCCGGATTTCCGATAACATTTACTGCCTGAAAACAGGCATTGGCCATTAACAGTGCATTGGGATTCGCCAGACCGATATCCTCAGAGGCCAGAATAAGCATTCTTCGGGCGATAAATTTAATATCTTCACCGCCTGCAATCATTCTTGCCAGCCAATACACCGCTCCATTGGGATCACTGCCCCGCATCGATTTGATAAAGGCAGAAATAATATCATAATGTTGCTCTCCATTTTTATCATAAAGTGCCATGGTTTCCTGCAGGACTTCCAAGACATCCTCATTGGTAATCTTTTTCTTTTCAGAATTAACAAACTGATTCAAAACCAATTCCACGGAATTAATCAGTTTTCTGCCGTCTCCTCCCGAATATTGAATAAGAGCCTGCTTATCTGCAATTTCAAAATCCGTATTCTCATCCTGATTGTATCTCTTCAATGCAATATCAATAAGCTCTTCCAGCTTTTCGTAGGTCAGCGCTTTTAAAATATAGACCTGACTTCTGGATAACAGGGCGGAAACCACTTCAAAACTAGGATTTTCCGTTGTGGCACCAATTAATACAATCCATCCTTTTTCCACGGCATGGAGAAGAGAATCCTGCTGAGATTTATTAAAACGGTGAATCTCATCGATAAATAAGATGGGCGACTTTCCGGAAAACAGATTTTGTTTTTTAGCATCTTCAATTACATCCCGTACATCTTTCACTCCCGAAGACACCGCCGACAGTTTATAGAATTTCCTCCCCGATTTTTCGGACAGAATTTCGGCTAATGTGGTTTTGCCCGTTCCGGGAGGGCCCCAGAATATAAGTGAATTAAGATTGTTATGATCAATCATTTTTCTGATGGTTCCTTTCTCTCCCGTAAGATGCTCCTGCCCGAGAACTTCATCGAGCGTTTTCGGTCTCATTTTTTCAGCTAATGGAATATTCTGACTCAAAATTTTTGTTTGATTTAAAGTAAATTTTTAATGCAAAGATCACAGAAACACTGCAAAATGACGATTTTAAATCTAAAAAGACAACAAATCGATGAACACCCGAATTTATCCGATGAAACGCTGTTTACAGGCCTGAAACTTCTAACAAATTTAAACTAATTTTCAATTTTTTACCCTATTTTTGCAATGTTTTGAAACATACATTCAATAAAATAATCACCTTTCCTTTGGTAATTCTGATCAGATTCTACCAATGGTTTATCTCGCCTCTGCTTCCTAAAAACTGCCGTTATGAGCCTACCTGCTCACATTATATGGTAGAATCTCTGCAAGTGCACGGGATATTTAAAGGATTTTGGCTGGGTGTAAAAAGAATTTCAAAATGCCATCCCTGGGGAGGAAGCGGGTATGATCCCGTTCCGCCAAAAAAATAAAATCAAAGAATAAAAAATGACAAAAAAAATAGAAATGAATAATATTTTTTTCAGAATCTACCTTACGGTATTTGCATTAATTACCCAGAGTTTTTTCGCTCAAAATTATCCCGGAGGATTGTCAGACGGAACTCTGAAAGTAAACTCCGCCGATCTTCCTGTAAAAATCTATGCGACAACAGAATTGGGAGACCTGAACGTCTTTCCGGACAGAAAAACGGAGGGAAATATTCTGGTTATTCTGAATGAATCTAATTTTGAACCGAATTACTATAATTTCAGTGCGCTGACTTTAGAAAAATTCAAAACAGCGCAATATCAGTTTTTTGATAAAAATTTTAAATTGATTACCACGCCTGTGACCCCGGAAAATATTAACACCTTTAAATATGCCGTAAAATCTGCCACGCCTATCGCTTCTTCGGATCGTGTGGAGCTGGAAACCGCTTTTAAAATCTGGGATCCTACAAAAGGCATTCAGCTGGGTCCGATTACGCTGCATTTCTATAGTTTAATGTTTGTATTTGCATTTGGTTTAGGATATGTTTTAATGACCAAAATATTCAAAATAGACAATGTTAACCAGAAATATCTTGAACCCCTTTTTACCTGGACCTTGATCGGGACTATCCTGGGAGCAAGAATGGGACACGTTATTTTTTATCAGCCAGAATTGTTTAAAGAAGATTTTTGGAGTGTTTTTCTGCCGATAAGTACAAAAAACGGATTGAAATTCACAGGATTTTCAGGATTGGCAAGTCACGGAGCTACCATTGCTCTGATTTTTACAACGCTTTATTATTCATTTAAAATCATTAAAAAAAATCCGTTCTGGGTGTATGACCGATTGGGAATTGTGGTATCTTTAGGCGGCGCTTTTGTAAGAATGGGGAATTTTTTCAACTCCGAAATTATCGGAAAACAAGTAGATCCCAACTCTCCATTTGCTTTACTTTTCCCGCAGCAGAGCAGCGAATACGGAATTACGGTTCCGCGTTATCCATCGCAGTTATTTGAAGCTTTCGGATACGTTTGTCTATTCGTAATCCTTTGGATTCTGTACACAAAAACTAACAAAAAATATCAGCAGGGTTGGTTATTCGGATTATTCTTTATCATCCTTTGGGCTATAAGATTCTTTGTAGAATTTTTAAAAGAGCCTCAGGGCGATGAATTTATCCAGATTGGAGGGCTAAACACCGGACAGGTTCTTTCCATCCCGTTTATGCTTGCCGGAGTTGTTATTATGGTTATTTCCAAGAAGTTTAAAATAACTCAAGCGGAAAACGAAAAACCAGAATAAATAAGATCTTATCGGTTGATCTTTAAACTGAGCAGTATCGAAAAAGCAGATTATAGTTTCTATAACCTGCTTTTTTGTTTTTTTGCTCTCGCAGATGATGCAGATTTTATTTAAATAGTTATCTGCCCACAGCAAAACATTTAAATTCGGACATTAGTGGCTATCCTTTTTAATTTTCTAAAGTTTCACCTGTATCGTTTCATTAATTTTTTCAAAAACCTTTCCGAATTCAGAGATTACATCCGATGGCAACATGGCTTCTTTAGAGTGTTTTTTTGCGGCAAGATCGGCAGCTTTCCCGTGAAACCAGACTCCTAAGATGGCAGCATCTTCTTCGGCATATCCCTGAGCAAGAAATGACGTGATAATTCCCGTAAGAATATCCCCGCTTCCCCCTTTTGCCAATCCGGAATTTCCGGTAAGATTATAAAAAACATTTCCTTCGGGAGTAATGATTTGGGTATGGTGGTCTTTCAGCACAATGATAAAATCAAATTCTGCAGCGTTTTTCCTTGCCAGTTCTGTTCTTTCAAAAGAGTTTTTTGTTGCTCCGAACAGTCTTTCAAATTCCTTCGGATGGGGAGTAATGATTGATTTTTTCGGAATAGCCTGTAATCCGCCTTTTGTTTCAGCAATATTATTTAAAGCATCGGCATCTAACACAACGGGCTTTGCATATTCTTTTAAAAAGCTGATCAAACCTTTTTGAGTTTGAGCATTTTTTCCGATTCCGGGACCGATTCCGTATACCGAATCATCATTCAATTCAAAATTTTCAAGATAATGATCACCCGCTTCAATAAACATTGCCTCGGGACAGGATGTCTGGAGGATTTCGTAACCACATTTCGGAGCCTGAACAAATACTAATCCTGCTCCGGTTTTTAAAGCAGCTTTGGTCGCCAAAACGGCAGCTCCTGTTTTTCCGTAACTTCCGGCAACAATGGTTGCTTTTCCGTAGGTTCCTTTATGTGAAAAATCATTTCTGGGCTTAAAAATACTTTTAACAGTCTCCTCATTAATCACAAAGTCATGAGTCTGAGCCACATCAAGACAATCACCACTTACATCGATATCTAATATTTCAACTTTTCCTGTAAATTTTCCGGATTCGGGATGCAAAAAGCTTTTTTTCCAAAGCTGAAAACTTAATGTATAATCGGCTTTTAAAACCGTGGAATTTTCGTCCGTTATCTGATCTATGAAAAGACCCGAGGGTACATCTATAGAAATTCTGATATTATTCTTCTGGTTTAAAAAATTAATCAGATCTTTTAACTCGCTTTCGATATTCCTCGATAATCCAATCCCAAAAAGAGCATCAATAATCACAGTTCTGCTGTCAAAACGATAGTTTTCGGCATCTTTAAAATTTTTAATTAAAACGCCGGAAAGGTCTTTTAATTCTTTAAAATTTTCATTGGCATTGCTGGAATATTTGGCTTTTGAATTCATAAAAACATCCACATCGAACCCCTTTTGATACAGCATTCTCGCTATCGCAAAACCATCGCCTCCGTTGTTTCCGTTTCCACAGAATACGGTAAAGTTTCGATGATTTTTACAGTTTTCAGAAATCCAGTCGACGCAGGCTAATGCTGCTCTTTCCATTAACTGTAATGATGAGATGGGTTCATCTTTTATCGTATACTCATCACAATGATGAATTTGCCCCGCAGATAGAATTTTCATAATTTTCATAAATCTGATTTCAAAAATAACACTAAAACCGCTTTAAAAATGCTATTTCGAAAAAAAATTAAAATAATATTAAAAATCATTAGAACCGGATTTTAATCAATACCCTGTATTTTCCTTTAAAAAACCAAAAATCTATTCTTTTTTTTGTAATTTAAATCCCTACTTTTGTTATAGAACATTAAAAAAATATTATATATGGGATTCTTTAAAGAATTTAAAGCCTTTGCATTTAAAGGCAATGTGCTTGATCTTGCGGTAGCAGTGATCATCGGGGGTGCATTCGGAAAAATTGTGTCTTCCTTAGTGGAGGATGTTATTACGCCATTATTACTGAATCCTGCTTTGAAAGCTGCAGGAGCAGAAAACATTTCAAAATTATCATGGAATGGAGTCACCTACGGAAATTTTCTCTCGGCGGTAATCAGCTTTTTATGTATCGCAATGGTACTTTTCTGGTTGGTAAAGGGCGCCAACAGAGTCATCAAAAAAGACGAAGTACCTGCTGCACCCGCCGGGCCTACGGAGGACCAAAAATTATTAATGGAAATCAGAGATTTGCTTAAAAGTAAAAATATATAAAAACAAAAAAACCACCCCGAATTGAGGTGGTTTTTACTTTATCTTTAAGATCTTACCGGATCTGTAAAATACTTGTGATCTGCTCTGCCAGAGAAAGCCCGATTCTATCCTGAGCTTCCAGAGTAGATGCTCCTGTATGCGGAGTCAGAGAGATTTTTGAGTGATTCAGAATTTCTTTTGAAGGTGTTGGTTCGTTGATGAAAACATCCAATCCAGCAAATTTTACTTTTCCTGAATCCAATGCTTCCACTAAAGCAACTTCATCAATTACCCCGCCTCTTGAACAGTTGACAATTGCAACGCCGTCTTTCATGATGTCAAACTCGTTTTTCCCGATCATGTATCCTTCTTTCTGAGCCGGAACGTGGAGTGTAATGAAGTCCGAATGTTTCAATACTTCCTGAAGCGGTTCTGTTTCGATATCAACATTAATAAACTGATTATTGTAGAAAGTAACTTTAATGCTTGCTCTTCCCACACTGTTATCGGCGGCAATCACCCGCATTCCAAGACCTAAAGCAATTTTTGCCACTTCCTGTCCGATTCTTCCCATTCCGACAATACCGATTGTCTTACCTTTCAATTCAATACCTGCAGCATACGCTTTTTTCAAACCCGCAAACTCAGTATCTCCAACTAAAGGCATCTTTCTGTTTGAATCCTGCAAAAATCTTGCTCCTGAAAATAAATGAGCAAAAACCAGCTCAGCAACCGATTCCGAAGAAGCAGACGGTGTATTAATGACATGAATTCCTTTTTCTCTTGCATAATCAACATCAATATTATCCATCCCAACGCCACCTCTGCCAATGATTTTGATAGACGGGCAGTTATCAATAATATCCTTTCTCACCTTCGTCGCGCTGCGTACCAAAATCGTAGGGATCTTGTGCTCATTAATATAATCTACCAAAGATTCCTGAGGAACTTTTGTGGTAATCACTTCAAATCCTTTCTCCGTTAATGCATCAATTCCGGATTGATCCAAACCATCGTTTGCTAAAACTTTCATAAAACTTTTTATAGATTTAAAAATTAAAAAGATTAAACAATTAAATATTACTCACGGTAAAAATTTAATCGTTTAATCTTTACACTAAATTTTTTTATTCTTCTTCTTTAAAGACTTCAATAGTCACCTGCTTTTCTACAAGATCTGTAAATTTGCCTTTGTATCTTGTGGCTCTTACCAAATGATTATCGATCCAGTGATAATTTCCGCCTCGAGGCTTTCCGCATAGGACACTGTGGTATTTGAAGCCATGTTTATCCAGCCAGTCCATGGTCACTTGTTTTAAATTTTCAGTTCTGGAAGTGAAAAAACAAATCTGGTGACCGTCGTCGTACCATTTGTTAATGGTTTCCAACGCATCCGGAAAAGGTTCACAGGTAACCATTCTTTCAGGTTCTTCGTTCGGAACGTCTTCAGTAATGGTTCCGTCAATATCGATTAAGTAGTTTTTTACTCCGTCCTTAAGAATCGGACTAATGTGTTCTATATACTCTAATTCCATCGTTAAAAATTGAATTGCGAAGTTACGGCTTTTACAACTAATGAAGGCGTTAAACTTAGTTTAAATTTAATTTATACTATAAAAATTATTATTTAAAGAATAAAATCAACATGTTACCTATCGTTTTTATAATTTTAGTTGAAAATATACTGTTTTATGATTCGGTGTAGGACAAGCGGTCATTTAAATCTGGATTTACTTATATTTGAACAACCCTCTTATACCATACCAAATATGAAAAGAATACTGGCTTTCGTTTTTGCTTTATTAGGCTGGTTTGCTCCTATTGCACAATATTATATAATGCTGAAAAATTCGGTACTGGATTTTGATGAAATGACCATCCGGTTTTTCAGTTACTTTACCATTCTTACCAATTTACTCGTAGCTGTTTATTTTACCCGCCAGGCTTTTAGAAAACCAGAATCAGATACAAAATCCGGTTTGCTTACCGCGATTACTGTTTATATCGTTATTGTCGGCATGGTGTATCAGGTCGCTCTGCGCGCCACCTGGAATCCCACCGGTTTACAGCGAATAGTAGATGAATTATTACACAGTATTATTCCTGTTTTGGTTATTCTCTATTGGTATCTGTACGAAAATAAGAAAAATCTGCAGTACAAGCAGATGGTATTATGGGCTGTTTATCCCCTATTCTACTTGTTTTATATTTTAATACGAGGAAGTTTTTCTCAATTCTATCCTTACCCGTTTGTGAATGTAAACGAATTAGGATATCCCAAAGTTTTTATCAATGCCTTCTTTATCTTAGTTTTCTTTTTGATATTCTCTTTTTTATTGATTAAAATCGGGAAAATTATTCAAAATAAAGCAGAGCGACATAACTAACCTGTTCATTATCGTCATATTATTTCTAAAGAATATGATGTTTTACCAAAAATTTCCAAAATACATTTATTAAACTTACATTTGTAGAAATGGAAGAATTCGTAGTTTTAGTCAACCCTCAGGACAGCGTTTTAGGCGTAATGGAAAAACAGCAGGCACACATTAATGGCTTATTACACCGTGCTTTTTCTATTTTTTTGTTTAATGAAAAAGGCGAAATGCTTTTACAGCAAAGAGCCGACGAAAAATATCACTCTCCATTGAAATGGACCAATGCCGTCTGCTCGCATCCCAGAAACGGGGAAACCTATCTCGATGCCGCCAACCGAAGATTAAAAGAGGAATTGGGAATTGAAACCGATCTTTCAGAAAAATTCCATTTTATTTATAAAACCGATGTCGGGGGCGGACTTTGGGAACATGAGCTTGACCATGTTTTTACAGGAAATTTCAATGCCGAATTTAATTTAAATAAAAATGAAGTGGCTGCCGTACGGTATATTTCCTTTGAAGATCTCGACCGCGAAATTTCGGAAAAGCCGGAAAACTTTACCGAATGGTTTAAGATTATTTTAGCTGAATATAAACATCATTTTTAGGATAATGAAGAAATTATTAGTCGCTTTTGCATTTTTGTTAGCATCTTTTTCATTTGCTCAAAAATCTACGGTGTTCGATACTGCCAACTACTCTATTCATGTACCGGATGGCTGGAAAACGACTAACGACAGCGACATCATCAATATTTTTCCCGCCGGAGAAATGGGAGCCATTACCATTTCAGAATATCATGACCTCGATCTTCCTAAAGAAGAAACCAAAAAATTCATCCTTGCCCTTTATCAATCTTCGGATGATGAAAGTAAAGTAAAAAGCAGCCGCGGAAAAAAAGGATATACAGAATATTTTTACGAATATCTGGATGAAAAAGATCAGCTTTTTTGGGTCACTAAAGTTTTTCAGAAAAATAAAGAGCTCTACCTTATCTCCATAAACTGTAATCAAAAATACTGGAACGGACATTATATGATGCTTTTTAACGAAGCTTTTAACAGTTTTAAAATAAAGAAATAGAAATAAATTTAAATATGAAGAAAACAGCCTTGTACGACAAACACGTTTCTTTGGGAGCTAAAATCGTACCTTTTGCAGGTTTTGATATGCCTGTGCAGTATTCCGGAGTTACCGAAGAACATTTTGCAGTAAGAGAAAAAGCAGGATTGTTCGATGTTTCTCACATGGGACAGTTTTTTATTGAAGGTCCCGGTGCTAAAGAGCTTTTACAGTTGGTTACTACAAACAATGTAGAGGTTCTGGAAAACGGAAAAGCCCAATATTCTTGTCTTCCCAACGAAAATGGTGGAATTGTAGATGATTTAATCGTTTATAAAATGGAAGACGAAAAATATTTTGTGGTGGTAAACGCTTCAAATATTGATAAAGACTGGAATCATATTTCAAAATACAACACTTTTGGAGCAAAAATGACGAATGCGTCCGACGATATGTCTTTATTGGCAGTTCAGGGTCCGAAAGCGACTGAAATTCTTCAAAAATTAACAGAAACTAACCTTTCTGAGATCCCTTATTACCAATTTACAGTAGGTGCTGTTGCCGGAGTAAGCGATATTATTATTTCCAACACCGGATACACCGGAAGCGGAGGTTTCGAGATTTATTTTAACAACGATTCTGCAGAAAAACTTTGGGATGCGATTATCGAGGCCGGAGCTGAAGAAGGAATTATCCCTTGCGGATTGGCTGCCAGAGATACTTTAAGACTTGAAAAAGGGTTCTGCCTTTACGGAATGGATATCGATGATACCACGTCACCAATCGAGGCTGGTCTTGGCTGGATCACGAAATTCGATAAAGATTTTGTGTCTAAAGATACTTTCGCAAAACAGAAAGAAGAAGGGGTTACCAGAAAACTGGTTGCTTTTGAATTAACAGATAAAGGGGTTCCAAGACACGATTATCCGGTTGTAGATGCAGAAGGAAACGTGATCGGAAAAGTAACTTCAGGAACTCAGTCTCCGATGAAAAAAGTAGGTTTGGGTCTTGCGTATGTAGACAAACCTTACTTTAAATTAGGTTCTGAGATCTTTATCCAGGTAAGAAATAAAAATATTCCTGCAAAAGTGGTAAAAGCTCCTTTTGTATAATTGAATATTGCTTAAAATAGAAAAACCGTCTCGTCAATTTTACGAGACGGTTTTGTTTTTTAGGAGCTTATTCCGGCTATCCGCTGTATCTTTTTTGGGACGGCCTCCGCTTCTTTCCGCCCGCCCCAAAAAAGGATGCCGCTCCTATCCGGGCTAGGTTAGTTGGTCATATATTAAAAGCTTGTTTAAATTTTAATGGGTTCATTTAACGCAAAGTTTTAATTTAACTATAAAAAATATTCAAGTGAGCAAGGAAGAATCAACCAATTGATTTGATAAGTGTATTTTTCAAGCTTCGCGAAGTAATTCTTTTGTCTTAGCCTTCTAAAAATCAGTTGAAAATAAATACAATCTTTGCGTAAAAAAAAACATTGAATTTTCACAATTTCCTATACATTATTCAACCCTTTCAGGGTTATATTATTACGGAATATTTATTCATCGGGTTTCATCCGACGCTACTCATGTTTAACCCCTTCGGGGTTTATTCCAATAAATTCAAAAAGAACAGAATATCAAAATTCATGTGTGCAGCACAATTCACACTCGAATATTGACTGGAATCATCGGGTTTCACCCGACGCTACTCATGTTAACCCCTACGGGGTTTATTCCAATAAATTCAAAAAGAACAGAATATCAAAATTCATGTGTGCAGCACAATTCACACTCGAATATTGACTGGAATCATCGGGTTTCACCCGACGCTACTCATGGTTAACCCCTTCGGGGTTTATTGCAATAAATTCAAAACGATTAAAGTATTAAAATTCATGTATGTAGAACGATTCACAATCGAATATTGACTGGAATCATCGGGTTTCACCCGACGCTACTCATGGTTAACCCCTTCGGGGTTTATTCCAATAAATTCAAAACGATTAAAGTATTAAAATTCATGTGTGTAGCACGATTCACAATCGAATATTGACTGGAATCATCGGGTTTCACCCGACGCTACTCATGGTTAACCCCTTCGGGGTTTATTCCAATAAATTCAAAACGATTAAAGTATTAAAATTCATGTGTGTAGCACGATTCACAATCGAATATTGACTGGAATCATCGGGTTTCACCCGACGCTACTAATGGTTAACCCCATTCGGGGTTTATTGCAATAAATTCAAAAAGAACAGAGTATTAAAATTCATATCTGTAGCACGATTCACAATCGAATATTGACTGGAATCATCGGGTTTCACCCGACGCTACTCATGGTTAACCCCTTCGGGGTTTATTGCAATAAATTCGGAAAGAACAGAGCATTAAAATTCATATCTGTAGCACAATTCACAATCGAATATTGACTAGAATCATCGGGTTTCACCCGACGCTACTCATGGTTAACCCCTTCGGGGTTTATTGCAATAAATTCAAAAAGAACAGAGTATTAAAATTCATATCTGTAGCACAATTCACAATCGAATATTGACTGGAATCATCGGGTTTCACCCAACGCTACTCATGGTTAACCCCTTCGGGGTTTATTGCAATAAATTCAAAAAGAACAGAGTATTAAAATTCATGTTTGTAGCACGATTCACAATCGAATATGGGCTGGAATCATCGGGTTTCACCCGACGCTACTCATGGTTAACCCCTTCGGGGTTTATTGCAATTGACTTATTGTAATTGTCGTCTAAAGCATTTCTTCTCCTTTTTAACTGTTGCTCAATTAACGTATATTTACTTCAATTAAATTCATGATGAGAAAAATACTTTTTATAAGCTTACCAATTTTTATTCTTCTAATTGTTTTTTTCAACTATCCTATTTTTGATAGTAAAGGTTTATCCTATCTTGCCATTTTATCCTGCTTCACTATTATTTGTTTTACAGGTGCAAAATATTACACTTCAAATGATAAAAACGATTATGATTCGCTTGAAAAGCTTAACGATGAATTACATGAAAACGATGGGATTTTTAAATATTCAAATGACGGTTTCTATATACATTTGAAAAATTCGACAGAATATATAAAATGGAGTAATATTAAAGAAGTAAACTCATTCAGCGTTCCTATTATAACTGGCGATCGGCAAACAGGTTTAGAGATTATTACAAATGAAAAAAATTACGAATTTCTAGATGATATTACTTTAGGTATTCAGAAACTGACTGACAAACTTTGTGAAAATCTTCCTACTTGGCAAATAAACTCAATTCCTCAAAGAATTAACAATTTCGGACTTGAAAAAGTAAGGTTATATACATCTGAAAATAAATAGAACTTTTAAAATTTTATTCAAAAGTTCTATTTATCAATTTATTATTCAGCTACACCAAAAAACTCTTTCAGCGCTTCAACATTCTTTTTATCATTTCCTACGAAAATTTCGTTATCAGTCATAAAAACTGGACGCTTCAAAAAAGTGTAATGATCCAATAATAATTCTTTAAAATCTTTTTCTGTCAAAGATTTCACATCCAGTTCTCTTAGTTTTATCTGAGTCGATTTTTTACTGAATAAGGCTTCATAAGATTTTGTTTTATCATACATTTCAGTCAGTTCTTCTTCGGTGATCGGTTCTTTTCTGATTTCTCTCTTTTCCCAATCTGATAAATCGAATTGTGCTAAAATCTTTCTGCAGGTATCGCAGGTATTAAGGTGAAAAACTTTTTTCATAATTAAATTTTAAACCTCAAAATTAAGGCTAAATAAGAGATTCTGAAAATTATTAAATATCTTTATTGAAATTTAAAAAAATGGAGAACAAACCTGTTACTTTTCAGTTTATTTCAGAGCCTTCCGATGTTAACTACGGAGGAAATGTACATGGAGGCAGCGTGATGAAATGGATCGATCAGGCAGGGTATGCATGTGCGACCACCTGGAGCGGAAATTATTCGGTAACCGTCTATGTTGGCGGAATCCGTTTCTACGAACCCATTAAAATCGGGGAAATTGTAAAGGTAGAAGCTCAGGTAATTTATACGGGCCCTTCAAGTATGCATATTTCCATTAATGTATTTTCCAGAAATCTGAAACAGCCTACTTTTGATAAAAAAACCCACTGTATCATTGTTTTTGTGGCTGTTGATGAAAACGGAAAGAAACTTCCCGTTCCTAAATGGATTCCCGATACCGAAGAAGACAAACAAAAGGAGAAATATGCCATTCGCCTGATGCAACTTCGTACCCAAATAGAAGACGAAATGAAGCCTTTTTTATAGTGTGAAGCCATACTGTTGTGAATTTGGTGGATTTTTAGGTGAGAGATGGAGAGATGATTGACTGGGAGATGATAGATGATTGACTGGAGATGATAGATAATAGACGGATGGGTTGTTATTATTATTGTTTTTCTATTATTCAAAAATGCAGGCATTTAATATGGGATTACGGATGATTTGATTTAAAATTATCATTATATTTGTGCTGTAAAAGGAAATGGTGTTCTTCCTTACCCAACCGCCTCGTATCAAAACGGGACTGATGACGCCTGATTAATAGATTATTAACAAATAACTAATCAGGAAAATTATGCCTAAACATCAACGAACCCTTAGAGCAAAAACGGTTTTTTATACTCAATTTTTTTTCAGAAAATATCCTGCGCTGCCTTATATCGCGAAATGGCTTTGCATCAGTTTCATTATTGGCGCTTTGGTAGGAACGGCTTCGGCGGGCTTTTTACAATCGCTGGAATGGGCAACTCAGTTTCGGGAAAATCATATCTGGATCATTGATTTTTTACCTTTTGCCGGATTTCTCGTGGGACTTCTTTATTATTATTTCGGGAAAAATGTGGAAGCCGGAAATAATCTTTTAATTGAAAATATTCACGAACCGAAGGAAATTATCCCTTTCAAAATGGCACCTTTTGTTTACTTGGGGACCATTATTACTCACCTTTTCGGAGGTTCCGCCGGTCGTGAAGGGACGGCTTTACAAATGGCTGGCGCAATTGCCGATCAGCTGACCAAGCCTTTCAGATTAGATCAAAATGAAAGAAGGATTTTAATCATTTCGGCTATTGCTGCCGGATTTGGCTCTGTTTTCGGAACTCCGTTGGCGGGAGCTGTTTTCGGGCTTGAAGTTTTTCTGATCGGTAAAATCCGTTACAATGCCATTTTTCCGGCTTTTGCCTCTGCTATTTTAGCCGATTGGGCGACCAATCTCTGGAATGTAAAGCATACCCATTATCACATTGATTTTATTCCTAAGCTTGAATTTTCACCGATAATCTACAGTATTCTGGCGGGAATTGCATTCGGAGTCTGTGCTGCAGCCTTCAGCAGAGGTATTCATTGGGCCGGTTCTGTTTTTAAATCTAAAATTAAATATCCTCCCCTGCGCCCCGTTATTGGCGGAACACTCGTTGCACTTGCTGTTTTTACGATGGGAACCACAAGATATATCGGCCTGGGAATTCCAACGATTGTAGAATCTTTCGAAACGCAACTTCCTTTATCTGATTTTGCCTTAAAAATGATCTTTACCATCGTTACGCTCGCCGCAGGATTTAAAGGTGGCGAGGTAACGCCGTTATTCTTTATTGGAGCTACTTTGGGAAGCGCTTTATCCTTAATTATTCCACTTCCGTTTGGGCTATTGGCAGGAATGGGTTTTGTGGCTGTTTTCGCGGGAGCCACCAACACTCCCCTCGCCTGTATACTGATGGGCATTGAATTATTCGGTTCCGAAAGTGGCGTTTATATTGCCATTGCCTGTATCGTTTCTTATTTGCTTTCGGGAAATAACAGTATTTACACTCAACAGAAAATCGGTCAGGCAAAAAATCGTAGATTTGATCACCTTAATGATAAAAGTTTTTCAGATCTGTAAAAACCGGTTGTTGGTTAGGTCAAACGCATGAAACAATGATTTACTATAGTTGAGATTTTCAATAGAAACGGACTTTAGTCCGTTTTCAATAAAGTAGATACCGATTGGCTTCAGCCAAAACTTAAAACTTTACTACTAATTCAAGGATATTCCATTGATTGATGAAGTAAATGAAACCAAGAGGTGTTAATTATCCTGAATATTTATTTTGACGCAGAGTTTTATTTTAATTATTCGAATATTGAGTGAGCAAAGAAGAATCAACAAGTTGATTTGATGAAGCAATCGCACTGGCCATGCAGCTTCTCAGGGGCTTTGCCACTTTTCTTTGCTCCCTTACAATAAAATACAGAGGGTATAAAACCTTTGCGTTTACTATTTTCATGAGTTTACCCTGGTTATTGGTTGATAGTTGCTGGTTGTTCGTCTAAGATTCGTAATTTTATGAAAACTAAGAACGATCAACCATCAAGTAGAAATATGTTCGATTATAGATTAAAAGTTTTTCACACCGTTGCTTCGAGACTGAGCTTTACCAAAGCGGCGGATGAACTGAGCATCAGTCAGCCAGCCGTAACCAAGCATATCAAGGAAATTGAAAATCAGCTGAATACCAAATTATTTGATCGAAAAGGAACATCGATACATCTCACCCAAAGCGGTAAAATTTTATTCGATTATGCTGAAAAAATAAGAAATATCTACCGCGATCTGGAGTTTGAGATCAATCAGATCAATCAGCAACATAAAGGAAAACTGATGATTGGAGCAAGCACTACGATGGCGCAGTACATTTTACCGGAAATTTTAGCCAGATTCCATTCCTATTATAAAGATATTAAGATCGAACTGATTACAAACAATACGGAAAATATTTCGTCCCTTTTGCAAAACGGCAAAATAGACCTTGGATTTATAGAAGGCGAATCTCAATCTTCTCTTTTTGACTACCACCCTTTTAAACCTGATGAAATTGTATTGGTCGCAAAAGCAACTCATCCCTGGATTAATAAAAATATGAGTTTAAAAGACCTGTATCATGTAGATTTACTCTTTAGAGAACAGGGATCCGGTTCTTTAGAATTTATCCAAAACAGACTTAAAGATCGTAATATGGATGTGGAAAAACTAAGAATTGTGATGCAGCTGGGAAGCAGTGAAAGCATAAAAAACTATCTTTTACACTCAGACTGTATGGCATTTCTGTCGATTTCAACTGTTTTAAATGAATTAAAAAACAATACCCTGAGCATTATTGATATTAAAAATTTCAGCATTGAGAGGCACTTTCATGTGATTCTGCCAAAAGGAGAACAATCGGAATTAATCACCTTATTTTTAAAATTTGTTCATCAGGTATAAGGTGAATATTCTTCTTAATTATAACTAAAAGTTATCACACATAACAAAATACAATTTACTTTGTGATCCTATTTTTTGGAATTTTGAATCCTAAATTAAAATTCCATCACATGAAAATTTTTCATAAAAATGAGTTATTAACAAAATTCTTTTTCATTGCATTAAGCATTCTGTGTCTCATCCCGTTTATCTCCTCTCCGTTGGCTTTATTATTAGGTTTTTGCCTGGCTTTATTCATCGGGAATCCTTTTGAGAAGCATTTGCATTCATACATTCATCTCCTGTTGCAGATCTCTATCGTGGGATTAGGTTTTGGATTAAAACTTAATGAAGCCTTAGAAGCCGGAAAAACCGGATTCACATTAACGATGATGAGCATTTCCACCATTATGATCTTAGGCTATTTCCTGGGTAAACTTTTTAAACTGGAGAGACCTTTATCTTATTTAATCTCTGTCGGAACGGCAATTTGTGGCGGAAGTGCCATTGCGGCCACTTCTCCGATCATCAAACCAAGTACTAAACAGATTTCTTTAGCCTTAGCGATCATATTTACACTTAATTCTATCGCTTTGTTTGTATATCCTGCCATTGGACACTGGCTGCATCTTTCGCAGGAACAATTCGGGCTTTGGTGTGCGATTGGAATTCACGACACGAGTTCGGTGGTCGGTGCAGCCAGTAAGTACGGAGATGAGGCCTTAAAAGTGGCGACAACGGTAAAATTAGCCCGGGCCTTATGGATTATTCCCGTTTCTTTGCTGACCATGTTTATTTTTAAAAATAAAGAGTCCAAGATTAAAATCCCGTGGTTTATCGGCTATTTTATTCTGGCTATTTTGCTGAATACTTACATTCCTTTTTTCAGTCAGTACAGTTCTTACGTTACCGTTGTGGCAAAATCCGGACTTAACCTTACCCTGTTTTTCATCGGTTCCACGCTCTCAGTACAAACCTTGAAAACCATTGGTCCAAAGCCATTAGGAATCGCTCTTTTCCTCTGGATATTGATCAGCATCGGAAGTCTGGTTTTTATTATGAATTAAAATGGAATAATTAAACAATTTTATCACATGACCATTTTACCAGCTCTGATCATCTTTTTTCTTTGACATTTACACTTTTTACGTTGATGATCAGATTAGTTACAAAATTTGGCTAGAAATTTTACGGATTTCAAAGATGATGATTGATGAAGTTCTAAACCTTCAAGGTTTTAAAAACCTTGAAGGTTTGTTGTTTCTTATAAGCACAAAAACCTTTTGGATGATCCAGAAGGCTTTTGCTTATTAAATGTGGAAATGTTTATTTCTAATTGAAATAATTCTGTTTAAAAATTGGATCTAGCAGGTGATTACTCCCGGGCATCCAAAGTATTGTTTGCAGTATTTCGGGCCTGTAACGGCACCTGTACAACTGCAGCCGCAAAGCGAAAGATCCGGAGTAATTACGCCTCCTGTGATTTCTTTTAAATCGCTTTTACCTAATTTCTTAGCGTTTTTCAAAATGTTTTGTGACATGTGATTTGGTTTTGAGATTAAACATATAGTTTAGTTACATTTCAAAGTTAAACAAATATTAATTATTCAACACATAATTTAATATTAAATTTTATAATTGATTTATTATGTTGCACTTATTGACTCTATAACGAAAAAATAATGCTAAATATTTCTTAAACAAATCTTATTTATTCCCAAAATGGTTATTTAAGAAGAGAAGGGAGCTGGAGGCCGGAAGCTGGAAGTTGGAAGCTCATTATAATATTGTTGATTTAATGTTCTATAGGAAATAATATATTTTAAATCTTAAAAATTCTCTCCAACTTTTGTAACTGATCCTGTTTTATCACTTTACATAACCTCCAGCATCCATCTTCCAACATCCAGCATCCATTATCCCAAATTCCCGCTATTTCACCTTTACCATTTTAGCCAAACAAAAAACCTTTCAATTTCTTGAAAGGTTTTTCTGTATTTTTATAAATCTGTACTATCTTGCGATATTCACGGCTCTCGTTTCTCGGATAACAGTTACTTTTACCTGTCCCGGATACGTTAATTCGTTTTGGATCTTCTCTGAGATGTCATAAGATAACTGGGAAGCGACTTCGTCATTCACTTTTCCGCTTTCTACCATTACTCTTAGTTCTCTACCAGCCTGAATCGCGTATGCTGAAGATACCCCTTCGAAGCTTAATGCGGCAGCTTCAAGATCTTTTAATCTTTGAATATATGATTCCAAAACTTGTCTTCTTGCTCCCGGTCTCGCTCCTGAAATAGCATCCGCAACCTGAATAATAGGAGATAATAGAGAAGTCATTTCCACTTCGTCATGGTGAGCTCCGATGGCATTGATAACTTCTGGATTTTCGCCATACTTTTCAGCCCATTGCATTCCTAATAAAGCGTGAGGAAGTTCAGACTCCTGCTCCGGAACTTTACCGATATCGTGTAAAAGACCAGCTCTTTTCGCTAATTTTACGTTTAAGCCTAATTCAGCAGCCATGGTTGCAGCGATATTTGCCACTTCTCTTGAATGCTGTAGTAAATTTTGTCCGTAAGAAGAACGATATTTCATTCTACCTACTATTTTGATTAATTCAGGGTGCAATCCGTGGATTCCCAGATCAATGATGGTTCTCTTACCTACTTCAATGATTTCCTCCTCGATCTGTTTTCTTGTTTTTTCAACAACTTCCTCGATTCTTGCCGGGTGAATTCTTCCGTCTGTTACCAATCTGTGAAGTGACAATCTTGCGATTTCTCTTCTTACAGGATCGAAACATGAAAGAAGAATTGCTTCAGGAGTATCGTCCACGATGATCTCAACACCGGTCACCGCTTCAAGAGCACGGATATTTCTACCTTCTCTACCGATAATTCTACCTTTTACTTCGTCAGATTCAATATTAAATACCGATACTGAGTTTTCGATAGCCTGCTCCGTTCCGATTCTCTGGATAGTCTGGATAACGATCTTTCTCGCTTCTCCTTTTGCATTAAGCTGTGCTTCTTCCATAATGCTCTGAACATGCGCCTGAGCTCTTGTTTTAGCTTCTGCTTTTAAAGATTCTACCAATTCAGCTTTTGCTTCTTCTGCAGAATAATTAGAAATTTTTTCTAAAATCTCCACCTTTTTAGCGGTTGCTGTATCCAAATCGTGCTGTTTTTTCTCCAAAACTTCTGTTTTCTTAGAATAATCAGCGATTTGCTTATCCAGATCTCTTTCAAGTTTTCCTGTTTTGCTAAGCTCGTCATTAAGCTTATGCTCCTTGTCTTTAATCCTTTTCTCGACTTCCTGCATCTTTTTTTCACGGGACTGAATATCGGCATCATGCTGAGATTTCAGCTCCAGAAATTTTTCCTTAGCCTGAAGATTCTTTTCTTTTTTTATGGATTCAGCTTGTACATTAGCTTTTTCTACAAGGTTTTCGGCATTCTTCTTTGCATCATCTATTATAAATTTTGCCTTGGTATTCAATGAGCTTTTCGAGAAAAGAATCCCGACTACGGCTCCGATTACCAAACAAATAACGCCGACTATAATGGCTGTTGTCATAATCTATATTGAGTTTTAATTGTCATAATATTCTAATTTAAAATAATAAAGCCTACAATAATCCAGTGATATAGAGTAAACTCCTAATCAACACGATTTGAACTGATTTCCATGGTCTGTAATCCGAAAAATCGGCACGCCATTCTATGGACATTTGTTCGGTAATTGTTTAGCGTTGAGTTTACCTTTAATGTGTTAGAATTATTGTAGGCAGATGGTTGCAGAAAAAAAATCTATTTCCGCTATTTTTCATTCAACGACTGATTGATCTTTTCTAATCTGGCGTTGGTAGAATGTATTGTTTTATCGTAGTTCGCAGACACTACTTCCGCATTGGTTCCCAATTTCAGGGCACACATTGCCAAAGCATCCTGTTTGTCTCTCACATCGAAATTCTGTTCAAAATCTTTAATCATACTTTCAATTTGCTTCCCTACCTTCCGCAAAGTTTCTTCCTCTGCTGCCGGTACGTTCAGCGGATATACCCTTCCTGCAATGTTGATGGTTATTCTTCTTACCTCCATTATAGTCCACTGTTTTGAAGCTGCGCAATACAGAAATCAATCTCTTTAACCAATCGGTTGATGTGACTTTTCATCAATCGGTTGTGTTCAGGATTTCCGGATATTGCCGAGTAAAGCTTTATATTTTTTTTCTCTTCTGCTAATACCTGACCTTTTCTCCTTTCTTCATCGTATCTTTTTTTCAGGTCTTCATGCTCCGTATTTAATTCTGAAAACTTTTCAGTAAGATTTTTATAGTTTTTCTGTAAAATCAAAATCTTTTTTTCTAATTCTGAAAAATTGTTTTCTAAATCTTGAAGCATTTCAGGTTTTGTATATTCTAACTATTAGCAAAAATAACAAAATAATAATACTAACAAAAATAAAAGTCTTTATATTTTGCACCAGCCCATAAAAAAGGAGATGCTTTTGGCATCTCCTCTGTATTTTATACGTTTAAATTTTATATTATTCGAATTTCAACACGAACATGACAGCTCTCGTCTGCAAAGTAGACATTGCTGCGGTCCAGTAAGGAGGAGTGGCTGCATTATCAGATACAATCTCATTATTCATAATAAATGTTCCTCTGATGGCCGGTGTCAACTTAAACTTATTGAAATAAAGCTGAATACCCATTTCGGCAGACCATGCAAAGTTATGCGTAGTCGATCTGAAAACCTGCTGCAAATTGTCGTCTGTAGAATCTGCATTAGACTGAAGATTAACAATATAGTTTACCCCTGCTGCCACATAAGGTCTGGAGTTATACCATCGGTGACCATGCAGTTCCAGCAACACAGGAATATCCACCAACGTAGATTTGATCTGTCTGATTTTATCTTTTTCCGTTAACGGAATCGGAGTAAATGCAGGCGTTGTTAAAGTACCATTTTGATAAAAGTCATTAGACTGCGTATTGAAATGCAGTTCCCTCTGACCAAATTGTAAGCCCGGTTCCAATCTTAAATCCAGATAGTCATTTAGTCTCCATTTAGCAATAAGACCCGCTCCGAAGCTGTAACTCTCTTTAGATGTAACAAGATTTTGGTTATCCTTCATACCGTAGGTCGGGTTTAAGACAATACGGTAGTCTAGTCTGTTACCATTCAGATAAAAACCCCAACTGAACTTCTGCTCGTCAAATTCTTCCAATTTGTCCATTCTGTTCCGGGTTCTAAATTGCGCATTGGCAAACATTGCAATATTTACTGAGGCTAAAACCAGTGCTCTTAATAGAAATTTATTCATAGGTTACTTTGTTGCTTTATAAATTGTGGCTATCCCTAAACTTAGTTTTTTATATTCAACTTTTTTAAATCCTGTATCCAAAAGAATTTGTTTCATCTTTTCCCCGAAAGGAAATGCATTTACAGAATCCGGAAGGTATGTATACGCCCTATTATCTTTGGAAACCAGCCTGCCTATAGCCGGCAGAATGTTTTTAAAATAAAACATATACAATGGCCCCATTAACCCCTCAACCTTTGAAAACTCCAGTATATAAACACTCTTGTTATCTTTAACTACTCTTCTTAACTCTGCTAAACCTTTTTTAAGATTTTCAAAATTCCTTACTCCAAATGCAACGGAAACAGCATCAAATCTATTGTCCTCGAACGGTAAATTTTCTGCATCGCCCTTTTGCATGGAAATTTTGCCGTCTAAATTAAGTTTTTTTATTTTAATAACGCCAACATTTAACATTTGTTGCGATAAATCCAAACCAATTACTTTTGCGTTGGTTCCTTTTTCTATCGTGATGGCCAGATCTCCCGTTCCTGTAGCCACATCGAGCACTTCCTGCGGGTTATCATTTTTCATCATTTTCACCAGTTTATTTCTCCATAAAACATCAATTTTCAGAGATAAAACACGATTCAGAAGATCATATTTTGGTGCAATATTGTCGAACATATCCTCTACCTGACTCTTCTTTGTAGCCTCAGAATTGTAGGGAGTAACTTTGGTAATATCTTTTGTCAAAACTTAAAACTTGTAATATTCTTTATAATAATTAAGGTAATCCTGTTTTCTGAAGATTTTTGATCTTGATTCCACTTGCTGAATATTCTTGATCACTTTATCATAATCTTCATTAACGTTATAATAAAAATCTTCACTGTATAGTTTGTTGAAGCGCTTTGCACCTCCGAAATACGTTTTTCCGTCTATTGTGGTTTTATCAAGTGCCAAAAGTAATGAATCTTTTTTAAGATTGTATCCGTAATATTGATCATTGATATAATAATCCTGATGGGCAATGTTCAGAATTCCACGGATCTTCTTCACTTCAAATGCGGAATCGTATAATAATTTCTTATTCTTATCATACACTTTTATTGAATTTTTTCCCTTTTTCAGATCCACATCTGCAAACTGCCCGGCAGAAACAACGCCTTCCGAACCATCGTTTATTTTATAGTAATAGGTATTGGGGGTGGGATTATCGACCACATAGTAGTTCTTTTTAGCTAAAAAGAAGAAGTAGATTCCAAAGGCAACGAAAAATACCACAACAGCAATAATTAAACCTTTCAAAGACGGATTATTTTTCATAGACTATAAAGTACATTTTTTGCAAATTTAATAATATTTTTAATTCTTCGTTATTAATATTAATTATTAACTTTGCATCTTTAAAAAATCATTTAAACGAATGCCGAATACGATCATTATTGGTTCTGGATCTTACCTTCCTAACAGAATTATAGGTAGAGATTTTTTCTTAGATTCAGAGTTTTATACAGAAGACGGGGTGAAGATTGACAAACCTGCTGAGGAAACTATTTCAAAATTTGTAGAAATCACAGAAATAGAGAACAGGAGATTTATTGAAGATGATCTTTCAAACTCACAAATCGGTTACGAAGCTGCAAAATTGGCTATTGCAGATGCAGGTGTAGAACAGGAAGAACTGGATTATATTATCTATGCCAGTAATTTCGGCGAAGTAACGGTGAATGGATATGCAGACTTTATGCCGACAATGGCAGCGAGAGTAAAAAATAAATTAGGCATCAGAAACAGAAAATGCATTACCTATGATATGCTTTTCGGATGTCCGGGTTGGGTGGAAGCAATGATTTTGGCTGATAATTTAATTAAAGCGAAAGTAGCAAAAACAATCCTGGTAATCGGTGCTGAAACATTAAGCAGAGTAACAGATCCGCACGACAGAAACAGAATGATTTTTGCAGACGGAGCCGGAGCGGTCGTTGTACAGGCTACAGATCAGGAAAACGTGGGGATCATTGCCCACAACACGATCTGTGACAACGGACCTGAACTGGATTATCTGGCCAACGGGCCTTCCATCAACAAAGATTCAGATCAATCTCGTTTATTTGTAAGAATGCAGGGTAGAAAAATCTACGAATATGCACTTAAAAATGTGCCTGCAGCCATTAAAGAAACTATTGAAGACGCAGGTCTTTCTATTGAAGATATCAACAAAATTTTAATTCACCAGGCTAATGCTAAGATGGATTATGCCATGATCGAAAGACTTCATAAATTATATGACGTGAAAGATTACGACCATGCGATCTCTCCAATGACGATTCAGGATTTTGGAAATTCGTCTGTGGCCACAATTCCTACGATGTTTGATTTGATCATTAAAGGAAAAATGGATGGTCAAACGTTTAAAGAAAAAGGTAACATTGTCATGACTTCGGTTGGTGCCGGAATGAACATCAATGCTATTGTATACAGATTTCCTTAAAATTATTTTAATAAGTAAAAATATAAAAGCACAAAGGAAGTCTTCTTTTGTGCTTTTTTATAAATAGAGTTATGCAAAGAAATTTTTTAATCATTGCCGGGTTATTTCTCCTTCTGGAAATTTACATTTATCAGGCAATACGTACCTTAACGGATAATTTCTGGATAAGAACTGCCTATTGGGTGGTTTCATTAGCCGTCTACGGGTTTTTCGCGTACGAAGTCTCCAATTTCAGCAGAGCCGACCGAAGCATGGTAAGAGCCCAGATCATGATCTCTTTATTTCTGATCTTTATTTTACCTAAAATCTTCATCGTTCTGTTTTTATTGATTGACGATATTTTCAGAACAGGAAGCTATTTAGTAGGATTAACGCGACCGGCGGAGAACTTTTTCCCGGAAAGAAGGAAGTTTTTAAGTATAGTCGGTTTAGGAATGGGAGGTATTCTGTCTGCATTGTTCATAGACGGAATTACTTTTGGAAAATACCGTCATACCGTCAGAAGGGTAAGAATTAACTTCGCCAATCTGCCGAAAAGCTTTAAAGGATATAAAATTGTCCAGATTTCCGACGTCCACAGCGGAAGTTTCTCTGATCCGAGCAAACTGCAGCACGCCATCGATTTAATCAACGAGCAAAAGCCGGATTTGGTTTTATTCACCGGAGATATGGTCAATAATGTGGCAGAAGAATTTAAACCATTCATTCCGTTATTTTCTCAAATTAAAGCGAAAGACGGCAAATTAGCAGTTTTGGGAAATCATGACTATTCTGACTATGTTGAATGGGCTTCTCTGGATGCTAAAAAGAAAAATCTGGACACCCTCATTGATTACGAAAAGCAAGCCGGATTCGATATGTTGAGAAATGAACACCGCGTAATTGAGAAAAACGGCGAAAAAATATACATTCTGGGAGTTGAAAACTGGGGATTAAAACCTTTTCCTCAATTCGGAAAAATCGACGACGCCCTGAAAGGAGTTCCAACAGATGCTACTAAAATTTTAATGAGCCACGACCCTACTCACTTCGATTATGTCGTGAAGAAGCATCCGACAGATATCCACTTAACGCTTTCCGGTCACACCCACGGAATGCAGTTCGGTCTGGATCTCAAAAATGTAAAATGGTCGCCCGTTCAGTACCGTTATCCAAAATGGGCAGATCTTTATGAAAGCGAAGGAAAAATGCTTTATGTAAATCGCGGTTTTGGAGTTCTCGGATATCCGGGAAGAGTTGGTGTTTTACCTGAAATTACACTTTTTGAATTGGCTTAAAAAAATCAATGTTCAGAGTTTTGGTTTAAAGTTTTAACCTAAAAACCTAACTCCTGCAACCTAAAAAATATAATCTTTCATGCGCGAAGTAGCCATCTCCTTCTCGTTGAACCAAGCAAGGAGGGCATCTAATTTGTCCTCCATTTTTTTGCCTGAATTTCGTTTTCTGTAAAAGGGAATATCAAACTGATAGCTGCTGAAATCCGTAAACTGCCAGGCATTGAGATAAATCAGAACAAAACCGTCATTTTTCAGGGTTTCAAAAACCATATTTTCATAATACTTTGTCGGCAAAACCTGAAACACAAAATCATTATATGGCAACTGACTGTAAGGCGAAATACTTTCCGGCACCACACTTAATCCGTTATCTTCACTAATCTCCGTATCTCTTTTTAAGCGTTTAAAAGGAAAAAGAATATTCGCGTTATCGATATTGGAAACATAATTAAATTCCAGCATCCTTAACTCTACAAATGAAAACTTACCTTCTTTTTGACGAATGCCTCGAATATGTTTTTCCAATAAATCCTGAGTGAATTTCTTCGCATGATCTATTTCCTCAAGACTTGAGTTTTTATGATAAAAAGCAATTTCATGCCCTTTGGATGAAATTGCTTTTATTAAATTTTGTAGTTTTTCTATAATAGAAATCTCTATAAAAAAGCTGGCTTTTGTATCGTGAAGATCTAAAATCCTAAGGATGGCTTTTGTATTATCTTCTGTAATATTTAATCTCTCCGCATCAGAAATTTCAAAGCCATTTTTAGCTTCGGATTCAATATTTGCGATGTTAAAAGTTAATAATATCATTTAAACTAAAGTTTATATAAAATTTATATTCAATTAAAAATCAGATGTTAAAAAGATAAATACTTAAAGCTTTACTTTATATAATTAATCCTTACCTAATTTTACTCTTAAATTCTTGATCATATCTTGTGACATTTCAGAAATTCCGAAATCGTAAGACAGTCCCCAATCTTTTTTCGCTACCGAATCATCAATAGATGCCGGCCATGAGTCTGCGATCTGCTGTCTGAAATCCGGTTTATAATCAATTGTAAATTCAGGAATTTCTTTCTTGATTTCTTCCGAAAGTTCTTTAGGAGTAAATGACATTCCACCCAAATTGTATGACGAACGAACCGTAAGATTTTCTGCCGGAGCTTCCATTAATTTCAACGTTGCGTTAATGGCATCATCCATATACAACATCGGCATTCCTGTATCCTCGGAAATAAAACTTGTATACTTCCCTTCTTCAATCGCTTCATAAAAAATCTCAACCGCATAGTCGGTAGTTCCACCACCTGCCGGCGTCTTCCAAGAAATCAAACCGGGATATCGGATACTTCTTACATCCACTCCGTATTTATCGAAATAATATTCGCACCATTTTTCACCTGCCATTTTAGAAATACCATATACCGTGGTCGGATTTAAAACGACATCCTGAGCAACCTCATGCTTTGGAATTCCTTTCCCGAAAACCGCAATAGAGCTTGGCCAGAAAATCTTTTTAAGAAGCCCTTCTTTTGCCATTTCACAAAACTGAAGCAGAGGTTCAAGATTTAATTTCCATGCAAAAATAGGCTGCTTCTCTGAAGTTCCCGACAATAATGACGCCAGATGATACACGGTGGTAATTTCGTAATCCTTAATAACCTGTCTTACCAGTTGCGTGTTGGTAACATCCATTCTTTCATAATGTCCTGCAGAAGTAATGCCCTTTTGCCATCTGTCCAGTCCCGAAGCGACCACATTATCAGCGCCGTGCATTTCCACAAGTCTGTTCGTAAGTTCGGTGCCGATCTGTCCCAGCGCACCCGTAATCAATATCTTTTCCGTATAAGATTCCATTTTACTTCTTTTTATTTGATTTGAGCAAAAATAAATATTTTAACCCCTATCTTAAAACAAAATTGTAAATTCGGGTATAATTTTTATCATGAAGAAGTATATATTTTTATGGGTACTTGCAACACAATCTGTATCAGCACAGTACACAGACATTAATATTGTTAAAGAAGTAAAAGTAAAAAATAAAGGCGTTGTGGTCTCTGCTCACCCTTTGGCCAGCGAAGCCGGAGCAAAAGTGATGAAAATAGGCGGAAATGCCTATGATGCTATTGTAGCGACGCAATATGCGCTGGCCGTAGTATATCCGCAAGCCGGAAATATTGGCGGAGGCGGATTTTTGGTGGGCGTAAAAAATAATGGTGAAAAATTCACAATCGATTACCGCGAAACAGCTCCAAGGCGAGCATCCCGAGATATGTATCTCGACAAAAACGGAAAAGCAAATACCGATTTATCCCAAAACGGAAGATTAGCGGTGGGAATTCCTGGAAGTATCGCGGGATTTTATGCCACATTGAAGTATTGTAAACTTCCCATGGACAAGATTATTCAGCCGGCTATCGATCTGGCGGAAAAAGGCTTTGCAATTACTGATCTGGAAGCCAATATGCTGAATTCTCAAAGGGAAAAATTCGTGAAACATAACCCGTCTCCCATTATTTTTGTAAAGGATACCCCGTGGAAAGGAGGCGATATTTTAGTTCAGAAAGATCTGGCCGAAACTTTAAAATTAATTCAAAAACAGGGAGCTAAAGGATTCTATCAGGGTAAAACAGCCGATCTTCTGGTTGCTGAAATGAAAAAAGGAAACGGAATTATTACTTTGGAAGACCTTAAAAACTATAAAGTTGCCGAAAGAAAAGCACTGGAATTTGATTACAAAGGAAACAACGTCGTTTCCATGCCACTGCCTTCAAGCGGCGGCGTTCTTTTAGCTCAGATGCTGAGAATGGCAAGCTTTGAAAATCTCGAAAAATATCAGCAAAACTCCAAAGAAGCCGTTCAGATCATGGTGGAAGCCGAACGAAGAGCCTATGCCGACCGTGCCGAATACATGGGAGATCCTGATTTTATTAAAGATAAAACATCATATCTGATTTCGGATGAATATTTAAAAAACCGATGGAAAAGTTTCAGCTTCAGCAAAGCTACTCCAAGCTCTGAAGTAGGAAAAATCACCAGACAGCCTGAGGAATCTACGCAGACTACCCATATTTCTGTATTGGATAAAGATGGAAATGCCGCTTCTGTAACCACCACCTTAAATGGGTATTATGGAAGTAAAGTTCTCGTTTCCGGTGCCGGATTTTTTCTGAATAACGAAATGGACGACTTCTCCATTAAACCGGGTGTTCCGAATATGTTCGGAGCGGTTGGAGGCGAAGCCAACGCCATTCAGCCTAATAAAAGAATGCTTTCTTCAATGACGCCCACCATACTTCTGAAAAACGGGAAACCTTATATGGTCGTGGGAACTCCGGGAGGAACCACCATTCCAACCTCTGTTTATCAGTCTATAGTTAATGTTGTCGATTTTAAATTAAATGCCAACATAACGGTCAATGCTCCGAAATTTCACCATCAGTGGCTTCCGGAAACGGTTACTTATGAAAAGAATTTTCCTGAAAATATCATCAAAGAACTAGAAAAGCTGGGCTATAAGCCGGAGAGAATAGACCATATAGGGAAAACGGAAGTCATCACCATCGATGAAAACGGAACCATCCACGCGGTTGCCGACGGACGTGGTGACGATTCTGTGGCAGTAGAATAAAAATAAATCTTCTGAATCTGAACAGAAAAATATAATTGTTGGCGGGCTTTCAGTCCGCCAAAATTTTTGATGACTTTTATCATATTTTAGAGTAAATTTTCTTAATTTTCGCCGTTAAAAAAATAAAAACTTTCGTTTTGAAGGCAAAAAAAATATATCAGCAGCTTTATTTCCAGGTTATTATTGCGATTATAGCAGGGATCCTTTTAGGAAAATTCTATCCCGAATTAGGCGAAAAAATGAAGCCCCTGGGAGACGGGTTTATAAAACTCGTTAAAATGATCATCGCTCCTGTGATTTTTATTACCCTAACCTTAGGAATCGCTCACATGACCGACCTGAAGAAGGTCGGAAGAATTGCCGTTAAAGCAATGATCTACTTCATTACCTTTTCTACATTAGCCCTGATTATTGGCCTTGTGGTGGGCAATATTCTGCAACCCGGACACGGTCTCAATATTGATCCTGCAACTTTATCGGGAGATGTTTCTCAATATCAGCAAAAAGCGCATGAATCTACGCTAACAGGGTTTATCATGAACATTATTCCTGAAACATTGTTCAGTCCGTTAATTGGGGAAAATATTCTGCAGGTTCTTTTAGTGGCTATTTTAATGGGAGTTGCCTTAGTATTAACCAAAGAAAAAAGCCAAAAAGTAACCGATTTTCTACAGGATCTTGCCACACCCGTTTTTAAAATCGTTCATATGCTGATGAAGCTGGCTCCCATCGGAGCTTTCGGAGCAATGGCCTTTACCATCGGAAAATATGGACTTCATTCTGTTCTCAACCTGATATTTTTAGTCGGAACATTTTATATTACCTCTGCCCTGTTTGTTGTTTTGGTGTTAGGTGCTGTGGCTTTGTACAACGGTTTCAATATTTTTAAGCTGTTATATTATCTGAAAGAAGAACTTCTTCTGGTGCTTGGAACCAGCTCTTCAGAATCTGCGCTTCCCGGAATAATGGAAAAACTGGAAAAAGCAGGATGCTCAAAAGCAATTGTAGGTCTGGTAGTGCCTACAGGATATTCTTTCAATCTCGACGGAACGAATATTTACATGACTTTAGCCTCACTTTTCATTGCTCAGGCATTAAATATTCATCTTCCCATCGATAAACAGATTATGTTGCTTTTAGTGGCCATGCTAAGCTCAAAAGGAGCTGCGGGCGTTACAGGAGCCGGCTTTGTTACCCTCGCCGCAACTTTGGCGGTAGTTCCTGAAATTCCGATCGCCGGAATGACCCTGATTTTAGGAATTGATAAATTTATGAGCGAATGCCGTGCCCTAACCAACGTCATTGGAAATTCTGTAGCGACCGTGGTGGTCGCCAACTGGGAAAAACAACTCGATAAAGAGCAATTGCAATATTGCCTGAATCATCCGAACCAAGTAGAAAAAAAATTGGAAGTTTAACGCTTTACTGAAAATGACCAGCCTATTTTTCAGGAGCTTAATCCCGTTTTCGACTAATGATATTATTATTTTTTGCTCTCGCAGATTTTGCTGATGACGCAGATTTATTTAAAATATTATTCGTGCATTAGTGGCCATAAAAACCAAAAAAATCAACCGCATCATCCGTGAAAATCTGTGCAATCTGTGGGAAATTTTCACCCTATTACACTGCATAACACTGTAATATAATCAGATTATTATTTTTGCTCTCGCAGATTTTGCTGATGATGCAGATCTATTTTACAGTAATATTCGTGCATTCGTGGCCATAAAAACCGTATCATCTGCGAAAATCTTTGAAATCCGTGGGAAATAAAACATACAAACTCATAAAATTTATGCCCAGCTTTTGAGGCTATCCCAAAATATCAGTCGAAAAATAATTATTGAGATTTGAGAATGTTTTCTGGCAATACCTGTTAAATCAAAATATTCAAACTTGAAGGCTGTACCTTCACATGAATCGGAGATTTTATTTTATTAAATTCTCCATCGAGATGCCAGTTTTTGGTATTTACCTTAAATTCAATCTCCGAAACCGGCAGATAGGTGATATAATCATCCTCTTTCAGCTTTTTGGTGAACATTCTAAAGGCGAAAAGCGGCGAATAGGTCAGCGGAAATTTTTTAACCAAAACCATATCAACCAGCCCGTCGCTCTTGCTGGCATGCGGTGCGATATAAGCATTATTTCCGAATTGTCGGGTGTTGGCAATATTTACCATCAGATATTTTCCGTTATGCTTTTGATATTCTTCGTTCAGAAATTTAAGTTTAATCGGCTTATAATTAAAGAATGTTTTCAGAGAAACTTTAATATAATTCTTAAATCCGCGGTTGGTTTTTTCAAATTCTTTCACCACTTTTCCATCAAATCCGGTTCCTGAAACATTAATTGAAAGTCGGTCGTTTACCGTAAAGGTGTCGATCTTTCTGGATTTTTTTGCTTTCAGCTTCTCTAAAAGTTCATCCAGATTTTTACTGAATTGGGTTTCATTTGAAAATCCGTTTCCTGATCCCGCAGGAAAGATAGCCAGAATTTTTTCGGTATTAATCAGGTTTTTAGCCACCGTAGAAATGGTACCATCCCCTCCTATTGCGACAAAAACATCAATATTTTCGAAATGTTCTTTCATGAATTCATCCGTTCCCGGTATGGATTCTGAGATATAATACAAGGGATCACGAACCTTATTTTTAAGTTCGTTCAAAAAAGGCTGATAATTCTTTTTCGCCGAAAAAGGATTGATGATAAAAGCTATTTTCTCCATGGCCACAAAAGTAAAAAATGCTCCCTGATTGGAAGCATTAAAGTTTATTTAATTTTCATTCTTTCTTTAAATTCCGGATTCAGCGTACCTTTTAGCTCTTCCCAGGAGATTGGGATTTCGATATCTCCGGCGGCAAAAGCGGTTATTTCATACGGACTGTAATGGAAATACAGATTTTTTTCATCAAAATAGAAATTTGCCGTGGCCGGAATTTTATCTACCAGAAGCATATCAGAATTATTAACTTCCCCTTTTTCATCGGTTGTTCCACTGTTTGTTTTGTTGATATTTTTCTTCAATAATTCTTCAATTTTAGCTGTAGGCATGGAAGTGATGTCTTTTAATTCCAGTTTTTTAGAATTTTTTATATCAAAAACCCTTTCCATATACGCATAATTATCATGAGCACCGCCAGAATAAGAGCCTCCAAAATACTGAATATGAAGATAATCGTTGGTATGAGAGATTAGTTTCATTGTATTATCTTCATACCACTCCTGAGAAAAAGTGATATCCGAAATCCAGTCTTTAGAATCTTTTCTTACATTTTCGAAGTAAGCATTTTTCTCTCCATGAAGCATATTCTGCAGTCCGGTTTTAGAAAAATCACTGATATTTTTCTTCATATAGATGCTGTCCAGCAATTTCTTATCCTTTATTAAAGGAAAAACCAGCATTTTTGAACTGAATTTCAACTGAAGCGAGTCGCTCAGCCGCACAGAATCATTAATACTTACAGAATCTATAACCCACTGTTCCGGTTTTATTTCTGTAGTTTCAATGGTCGTATGCTGCGTTTCTGTTTTTTTACATGCTGAAAAAATAAAGAAGGATGATAATGCTAAAACTGCCACCGTGTTTTTCATAATTTTAATTTTCATTACAAAAGCAAAAACCATTCTAAAAATGAATGGTTTTTGAAAGGGCTGTTTAAAATTTTATTGAAATTACATTTCGTTATTTCGAAAATCTACTTTTTAACTAAGCTTATCACCTGGTTTTCGCTTTTAGAGGCTACTCCCCAGATCTGCTTAAAGGCCGGATAATATTCTTTAGGATAATCGGGACTGGCAATCTTTACCGTTGATGTCACTTCAAGTTTATTTCCTTTTTGTTCTGCCACATAGCTGTATTCAATTTCTTTATCATCCGTGACAATCTTTTTACTTTTAGGCAATTCTTCAATAGAATATCCATCCGGAATTTCCAGCACCACTTTTTTAACTTTTGTATATGGTGCAATAAAATCTATAGGATATTTTCTGATCTCGGTCTGATCAAATTCATTAGAGTTTTTATTCATAAAAAGCATCGGATTAATAATCATCTTTTTTCCTACTTTATCGATCAGATTATCCGAAGAGAAACTCATTGTACTTTCAAAATCTCCGTTTTCCAATACTTTAGAATCAATATTATTAAAATCTATAGAGAAATTTTCTTTATACTGCTTCTTGTATTTATCGGTATTTTCATCATAATTTTCCTTAGCAAACATTGCAAAAGCTCCGGTATCCCGGTCAGAATACATACCGGAAACGCTTCCGTCATTATTTATTTTTGCCGTTGTTGTAAGATGCATGAAGCTAGATGTAGAATTCGTAAGCTGCATTTGCTGCACTTTATCTTTAGCAAGTAAAATTCCATATTCATTCCAGTCTCTCGGTGGAAGATCATCTGCATTAGACTGCTTTGAAGTCGCATCATATACATGGAAGCCTTCTTTTGTATTAATAGCGGCAATCACAAAATTAGTACTGGTAACACTTGGAGAAACAAGATTGATCAGGCCGTTATCGACGGTAGAAATTAGCACAGGATCTGCTTTTAAACCAGCTTCCCGCAACAGCATCACTAAGAAAAGGTTTATTTCTGCGGCATTTCCGGTTTTGGTTTCCAGCATTTTTTTAATGCCGTCTTCTGTATAAATTCCGCGGTCTTTGTTCCAGGTAAATGTATTTTTCACATATTTAAAGAGGGCATTTGCCTTGTCGGCATCAGTCTTTTGTCCTGAAAGATCGGGCATATTTTCTTTGGCCAGTCTGGTTTTCTTCAGCTCTCCTCCAAAGTCTTCATCGTCATAAAGCTTATCCTTGATCTTTTCCCAGGAAGAAGAATAAAGCTTAAGCTCACGAAAATTCGTAGAATGCAATTCTGCACTTATTTTCGTTCTGTAATTTCTATCGTTTTTAACAAATTTTTCGGTCTTAAAGCCCTTTAAGTTTTCGTATCCGAAACGATAGGTTTTGTGATTCATCCCATACAGCATTTTTTCTTCAATCATTCTGTATTTCGGACTTAGCGAACCGGTATAATTTACATTATAGGAAATATTTGCGGGGGCATCCAGCACATATTCGGTATACAATGCCGGCGTATCAGATTCTATTAAAATCTGCGGGATTGCATATAAAAAAGGAGAAATTACCTCATAATGATACTCGATTACCGAACCATTCTTCACATTAGGAAATGCAAATTTGGTAACGGTGATATTTTTACTTTCTTTACTCTTGTATTTCGAGCTTTTATCAACTTTTGTTGCTACAGCCGCTCCATTTTCCAGATTATACGTAAAAGCCTTTATTTTATCTAAAGTTTCTCTGTTGCTTCCATTTTGATACAGCTGAATTTCAAGATTCAACCAGTCTTCCACTTTATCTTTGTCGTAGATTTTCACTCTGTAAAAAGCCGTCTTCCGAAGATTTCCGGTATTGGTATCTACATTGAAGTGAACCGATTTATATAAAATTTCCGCGGGTGCATTTTCGTCCAGCGTCGATTTTGTACGCGACAAATCGGCTTCATTAAACTTCGGAAAGTCTAAAAATTCATGCTTTTGAGCCTCAATAAATATCATATTTAATGAGCATAAAGCACCGAATATCATTTTTTTCATGTTTAAATTTTCGTTATTAAAATTTTCGAGTTATCGTTATTAAGCGTTTTTTTTCTGAAACTTATATAGTCATTATATTTTTCTTTAGGGAAAATCCCTTTATTCACGATGATGCTTCGGGTGACCTTTACTCCTTCTTCATTTTTCACAAAACTTAATGTATAGGTTCCGAATTCCGAATGAATAACCACATTTTCAGGAATTTCGTCTACTTTATAGTTTTTTGGAACTGTATAATTAATCTCGTATTCATCATTAAATGACTGTCGAATTTCAAAAGGAAGTTCCCGGCTTTCATCAGATTTAAAAAAATTATTAGCATAAATTGGTACCGCTCTGAACATCAGGCTGCTTCCCATGCTTTTAGAATAGTTAATAGCCTTAAAATCGATATCAAAATTTGAAACCGCTTTATCTTTGTCGTTCATGTAGTTTTTCATCTCTACTTTTTCAAAATTCAGAATATCAATTTTGTTTTTTAAGGCATCGTTTTTCTCTTTAGGCGATAAATAGGCAAAACCCAGGCTGTAATCGTACTGATTTCCTGTAAACCAGAATTGCCCACTGCCCGTGATGCTGTTATCCTCATTCAGTTTAATAGACAGTTTTTGAGATTCTTTGTTTTGCTCGGCTTTGTAAGAGGGTGTTTCAATAATATCAATTCCATTGGCTGTCACCGCAAGGACATTTCTGTCTGTTGTACTGTAACTTAAATGATTAAAAGCCATTTGCTGAGACGTATTTTCCAGCCAAATGCTCCCTTTTTCGGTCGGAACCATTAAAATAACGTGATTTCCGCCCATTTTAGGGAACTCAGGATCAAAAGATACTTCCGAAGCGTTAGAATTGATCACGCAATAATTGGAAGGAATCCCTGCTTCATCCAATAAGGTTTTCATATAATTGGTAAGTCCTTTACAGTCTCCGTATCCTTTTTTCTGCACCTCATCTGGAAGCATGGGCTGCCAGCCTCCAATTCCTAATGCCACAAAAATATACCGCGTTTTGGCCTGCATATACTGATAAATCTTCTTTACCTTTTCTTCGGTTGTTCCCTGAAGATTCAGTGCTGCAATTTCCGCTTTTATTGCTGGAGTAGACACAGAAACCGGCTGCAGAATACTGGAATAGTACCAGGATCCGAAATCTTTCCAATTGCCGATGCTTCCCTGCTTCCCTTCAAGGTTGAATTTCGTTAAAGCGAAGCTCACTTTAGGTAAAATCTTCACAGGCTGTGGCAACATCAAAGCGTCGTCTATCGCCGGAACATTATTATAAGTATATGTTTTTTCTCCTGCCACATCACTTTCCGATACCGATGTATAATTATATTTTGAAGGATACACCTTGGTTTTAAGTTCGATTCCTGATTTGTTGACGATTTTAAACTGCGCATCCTCCACAGAAGTGTTGGTAGAAGAAAAAGGCACGAAATCGGGAATAAAAACCGTATTTTTATTGGTGATCTGATAAGAAAAATCAATCGTATAAGGATATTGGGTCGGCGTATAGGATAAAGCTAAAATTCTGCTGTTCGAATAAAAAACACCCTGCGTATTATTGGCAAAATCACCGAAATCCGACTTAGAAAAACTCTTCACTTTTTTTCCCTGCTCATCATAAACCGTCACCTTAATATCGGAGATATGATCTCCTTTTTCGTACGGAATATAGGCGATTGCTTTAGAATTTCCATCTTTATTCAAAACCGTGGTTACTGTGGTCATCTGGTATTTTACTTCATCAATTCTATTGATATTAATGGTCGTAAAATCTTTCCGGACGACAACATTCGCATTCTTTTTTAAGTTCTCCGGAATGGCAGAAGCGGGATAGGTCTGAGCATAATATAATGAGGCGATAGAAAGTGCCCCGAGAAAAAATATTTTTTTCATCATGGTTATTAAAATTGGACAAAAATAACCAAATAAAAATATTTTTTAAAATTTATTTGGCAAAAAATGAACAAAAAAAAGACTTCATCTCTGAAGCCTTTTTAAAGATGTATTTCTTACTTTATTTTAATCTTTTTACTGCAAAATATCCCAGTTCAAAATTTGAAGAGGAAGAAGTAGATAAACCTCTGATTAACATGGTAGCATTAGTCCCTGTAAAACTAGGGAACTGCTGACCTGCATAAAATGAGTACGTTTTACCCGTTACCAAATCTACAGCTGCCGTTAAGCTCATATTTTTCACCTGACCGTTTGCCAAATTCACTAAAGTATCGATCGTAAAATGCTGCCATGCTGCATCTGTAACATTAAATAATCCATAATACAGATTACCGTTCAATGTCGTTGCATTTTGATTCTGAACCGGAAAGTTCATCGTAACCTGATAGGTTCCGTTGTTGGTTACAGTAAAAGAATTTCCTGTAGTAGTCCCTGTAAAAGTATTATAATTATCGACCAGCTCCGTTGTTATATTTCCAATGGAAGCTCTCGGAGCTCCGGAAGCAGGACTTCCTGTTCCTACGGGAATTGTCCAGTCCTGAGACATTCTCGAGGTCATTTCCTGTGCAACCTGTAAGACCCCGTTAATCATAATTAACGATCCTGTTCCATTGGGCAGGGAAGCCGTTGTATCCACCAGGTGTCTCCAAATAGTTCCGTCAAAATAATAATACCCGGTATTGTTTACATTTATTGTTTGCCCTGCCGGTGCTGTATCGGCAGCTGTAACATATACTTGTGCCCCAACTTGTGCAGAAGTATACGTTTTGGCTCTCAACTGAGCCCCTGTAAGTCTGGGAGGAAAAATTCCATCTAAACTGGAAGTAACAGCAGGGTGACCTGTCACGTCTAGAGTTGCCTAAGGAGAATTTGTCTTAATTCCAACTTGCGCATACAACAGCGTGCTTGAAACTGTAATACAAACAGTTAATAAATTTGTTAAACTTTTCATCTTATGTTAAATTATTAAGTAGAACATAAAGTTAACAATTTTTATAAAAAATAATTTTATTTTAAATAAAAAAAAGACTTCATTTCTGAAGCCTTTTTTTACTATAAATTATTCTTAATTATGCATCAATTTTAGCATATTTTGCATTTTTCTCAATGAACTCTCTTCTTGGCGGAACCTCATCTCCCATCAGCATAGAGAACACACTATCTGCTTCAACCGCATTATCAATGGTTACCTGTTTCAGGATTCTGTGTTCCGGATTTAGCGTAGTTTCCCAAAGCTGCTCCGGGTTCATCTCTCCAAGACCCTTATAACGCTGAACTTCTACCCCTTTTCCGTCCGGAGACATTTCTAAGGTAAATTCTTCACGCTCTTTCTCGTTATAAGCATAGATTTTCTTATTCCCTTTCTTCAATAAATATAATGGCGGCTGAGCGATATAAATATATCCGTTCTCAATCAGTTCTTTCATATATCTGAAGAAGAATGTAAGAATTAAGGTTGAAATGTGCGATCCATCGATATCGGCATCGGTCATGATTACCACTTTATGATACCTAAGCTTTGCCATATTCAAAGCTTTGCTGTCTTCTTCGGTTCCTACAGAAACACCTAAAGCAGTATAAATATTCTTGATCTCTTCGTTATCATATACTTTATGAAGCATTGATTTTTCAACATTCAGAATTTTACCTCTTAACGGAAGAATAGCCTGGAAAAATCTGTCACGGCCTTGTTTTGCCGTTCCTCCTGCGGAATCTCCCTCTACAAGGAAAATCTCAGATTCTGCCGGATTTTTAGATGAACAGTCAGACAATTTACCCGGAAGACCAGAACCTCCCATCGGAGATTTTCTCTGAACCATTTCACGCGCTTTTTTCGCTGCCTGTCTGGCTTTAGCTGCCAAAACCACTTTCTGAACGATAATTTTAGCCTCGTTAGGATTTTCTTCTAAGAAATTGGTAAGCATTTCACCCACAATCTTATCTACAGCACCTGAAACTTCGGAGTTCCCCAGTTTCGTTTTGGTCTGTCCTTCAAACTGAGGTTCCATAACTTTTACAGAAACTACCGCCGTTAAACCTTCACGGAAGTCGTCCCCTGTAATTTCCACCTTTTCTTTGGCAGGAAGTCCCAGTTCATCTGCATATTTCTTCAGCGTTCTCGTTAAAGCACGTCTGAAACCAGCCAGGTGAGTACCCCCTTCGTGGGTATTGATATTATTAACGTAAGAGTGAAGATTTTCGTTGAATGATGTATTGTAACGCATCGCTACCTCCACCGGAATATCGTCTCTCTCCCCTTCCATGAAAATAACATGCTCCATGATAGATTCACGGTTTCCGTCGATATAGGCAACAAATTCTTTTAACCCTCCTTCCGAGTGGAAAATTTCTGTTTTGAAAGTACCGTCTTCCAGTTTTTCTCTTTCGTCGGTAAGCGTAATCGTAATTCCTTTATTAAGGTAAGAAAGCTCTCTTAAACGGTTGGCCAATGTATCGTAATTGTACACCAACTCTGTAAAGATGGTATCATCCGGCTGAAAGAACTGTTTTGTTCCTCTGTTTTCACTGTGCCCGATTTCTTCAACCTCTGTTTGTGCTTTTCCTTTAGAATAAATTTGCTGATATATGTTTCCGTCTCTGTAAACTGTAGTCACCATCTGATTGGAAAGTGCATTCACACAAGATACCCCAACACCGTGAAGACCACCCGAAACCTTATAAGAATCTTTATCGAACTTACCACCGGCTCCGATTTTTGTCATCACAACCTCAAGAGCAGATTTTTGTTCTTTTTCGTGGAAGTCAACCGGGATACCTCTACCGTTATCCATTACTTCGACTCCGTTTCCTTCTTTAATAGCAACGAAGATCGTGTCGCAGTATCCTGCCAACGCCTCGTCAATAGAGTTATCTACTACTTCATAAACTAAATGATGGAGACCTCTTACTCCCACATCACCAATGTACATTGAAGGACGCATACGTACGTGTTCCATTCCTTCTAATGCCTGAATACTACTAGCTGTATATTGTTTCTGACTCATATCAAATATTAAAAATCCTGCTCAATGCAGAGACTCACAAATATCGTGATTTTTTTCGAGGTATGAAAGTTAAAATATGTCAAAAAAACAGTGATTTTTCAGGTGAAACAGGAGCACCTTTTCACATTTTAGCGCTGCTGTTTTCAATCTTGTTTTAAGAAGGCTTTTTCATTTTATAATTGAAAATTTGGCAGTTGCGTTTCATGAGAGGAATCAAAGACACAGTCCAAAAGAGATACATAATAAGAGCCTGCCTAAAATTATTACTGAAAATCAGCCTCTGAAGTCATCGGATTTAAAAAATAGTAAAGTTAAAGCCTATTGTTGATATGATTGCTGTTGTAAATCATGCTCAAATCTCTAATTTATGCTTACATTTATTTACTCAAAAGTGGATATTATGGATGATTTTCTAGCAGCCCGCGCGCAGATGGCAATGTCGCTTGGGTTTCATATTATATTTTCGTGTGTTGGTATGGTAATGCCCTTTTTAATGGCCTTTGCACACTGGAAATATTTAAAAACAAACAACGAAATCTATAAAGGTCTTACCAAAGCCTGGAGCAAGGGTGTTGCCATTCTTTTCGCCGTGGGAGCCGTTTCCGGAACGATGCTCTCCTTTGAGCTGGGACTTCTCTGGCCGGAATTTATGAAGCATGCCGGACCGATCTTCGGAATGCCTTTCTCGCTGGAAGGAACAGCCTTTTTTATCGAAGCGATCGCGATCGGATTTTTTCTTTATGGCTGGGACAAATTCAACAAGTGGTTTCACTGGTTTTGCGGATTTCTGGTAGGCTTAAGCGGTCTGGCGTCCGGAATTTTAGTGGTGGCCGCCAATGCATGGATGAATTCCCCTGCCGGATTTGAGTATGTGGACGGACAATATTTAAATATAGACCCTATTAAAGCCATGCTTAATGAAGCCTGGTTTCCTCAGGCTTTGCATATGACGGTAGCGGCATTTTGTGCCACAGGCTTTGCCGTGGCGGGAGTTCATGCCTATTTAATGCTGAAAAAAAAGAATGTTGAGTTTCATACCAAAGCTTTTAAAATAGCTGCCGGATTTGCTTTAATCGGGGCTTTCGGGGCTCCTCTGAGCGGTGATATTGCTGCAAAATCTGTGGCTAAAAGACAACCGATAAAATTAGCAGCCATGGAAGCTCATTTCGAAACAGAAAAAGGTGCCTCTTTCGTTATTGGAGGAATTCCTGATGAAGAAAATGAAGAAATAAAATATGCTATAAAAATTCCGAAAGTTTTAAGCTTTCTTACAAGCAATGATTTTAATGCAGAGGTAAAAGGACTTAAAGATTTTCCAAAAGATGAATGGCCACCCGTTGCGGTTGTGCATTATGCTTTCCAGATCATGATCTTTTTTGGCGTGGTTATGATTATTATCGGAATAATCTTTTTATATGCCACGTATTTTAAGAAAGAGTGGCTGACTAAAAACTGGCTTCTGAAGACCTTTTTAATAGCGACTCCATTCGGTTACATTGCTCTGGAAGCGGGCTGGACAGTAACTGAAGTCGGCAGACAGCCCTGGATTATCTACGGAATTATGAAAACCGCAGATGCGGTAACGCCAATGCCCGGGATTCAATATTCATTTTATTTTTTCACGGCTATTTTTGTTTCGTTATCAATTATTATCACTTTTTTATTAAGAAGACAGATCCAGATGGTTCCGAAATTATACGACCCTACCGATGCTCAGTTTAACACTAAAAACAAAAAATCATGATTTACGTAGTTATAGGTTTTCTCTGGTTATCGATTTGTCTGTATGTCATTTTGGGCGGAGCAGATTTCGGAGCCGGAATCGTGGAACTTTTTACCAAAAAAAGAGCGCGTGATAAAACGAAAGAGATTATGTATGAATCCATCGCTCCTGTTTGGGAAGCCAATCATATGTGGCTGATTATTGCGATTGTTATTTTGTTTGTCGGTTTTCCGGAAATCTATACCACGCTTTCCACCTATCTTCATATCCCGCTGGTTTTGATGCTCGTTGGAATTATTGCCAGAGGAACAGCCTTTACCTTCCGGCATTATGACGCCGTGAAGGACGACTGGCAGCATGTTTATGCGCAGATATTCTATTTTTCCAGTTTGCTGACTCCCTTTTTTCTGGGACTGATTGCCGCCGCAACGGTTTCACATTCCATTAATCCGGATGCAACAGGCTTTCTGGATTTATATATTTTCAGCTGGCTGAATTGGTTTGGCGTAGCCGTAGGATTATTTACCATTGCAATTTGCGCCTATCTCGCTTCTGTATTTGCGTTAAGAGAAACCACCGACCGACTGGAGCTGGGTTTAATGATTAAAAAATCGAAACAGACCATGATCTTCGTTGTCATTACCGGTCTTTTGGTATTTTTTACCGCTTATATTTCGGGCATTCCTCTGGTGACGTGGGTTTTCTCGAAACCACTGGGAATTATGGCAACGGTCTTTGCAACCATTTGTCTCTTCCTTATCCTGAAGGCAATGCATACCCGAAAATTACTCCCTGTAAGAGCGTTGGCAGGATTTCAGGTCATCATGATTTTAGTCGCTGCCACCTATCAGCATAATCCGAATATTATTCTGTTTGGAAACGGACAGCATCTTTCTCTGCTGGAACATGTTGCTGCCCCGAAAACAATTTCGGCATTAGCATGGGCATTAATGCTGGGCTCTCTGTTTATATTACCGTTTCTGTTTTATCTGATGGCTTCTTTCAGTAAATTGAGAAAATAATTTTAGTTTTATCATCGGGAACATGACCATTATATAATCCCATCAATTGTTTTGATGGGATTTTTTTAATTAAAAACCATCTCAACCTGTGCTTATTATTAATTAAGTATAATTAAAGTTAACAGGCGTTAAACTTATCTGTCTGCAATAAAATTTACTGTAGTTTTACATCAGATTTAATGATTATAACACAAAAAAACAAAGTTTATGAAATTTTACGTTCCGCCATTTTTAAAATGTAATGTTTTAAAAAAATCGACCATTATTCATCCAATCATCCTTCTCTTCTTTATTCCGACCTCGAATTTATATTCACAATATAAAAATCCGGCAGAAAAATATGCGAATGCCTACAAAAAATATGAAAATGCCAAATGCCCTGTCCAACAGAACGGAATTAAAAACTTCGTCTATTTTTCCAGAGACCGGGAACAGATAAAAGATCATCCTTTATTAAAAATCCCTCAGTTTGAAGGTGCTCAGATTATGTATTCATGGAGAGAGCTGGAACCTCAAAAGGGTGAGTATGATTTTTCAATCATCAAAGAAGATTATGAATACCTAAAATCTAAAGGCAAGAAACTTTTTATTCAGCTGCAGGATGCTACATTTGACCCCAATTATAATGCAACGCCTAAATATCTGTTAACCGATGAATATGATGGTGGAGCCGCAGAGTTTTTTGAAGAGGGACAGGCAGTAGGATGGGTTGCCAAACGATGGAATCCTAAAGTAAATCAGCGTTTTGCCCTGTTTCTTGCGGCTTTAGGCAAAGAATTTGACGGTAAAATTGAAGGAATTAATCTTCAGGAAACCGCCATTGGAACTGTTAAAGACCTAACCCCTGAAGTCTATGTACAATCAATAAAAGCCAATATGCTTTCCATGAAAAAAGCGTTCCCGAAATCCACCACCATGCAGTATGCCAATTTTATTTCTGGAGAATGGCTGCCTTGGGAGGATAAAGGATATCTTCGAAGCATCTATAAATATGGACAGGAAATTGGGGTCGGACTTGGTGGTCCTGATTTAATGGTTCAAAAAAAAGCGCAGCTGAATCACGCGCTGGCTCTGATGCATGAAGGAAAATATACTGTTCCTCTGGGAATCGCGGTTCAGGATGGAAATTATATCGGGGAAACAGGAAATACCAATGTGGTACAGAATAATAAAAATATCGTTCCGATGCTCAGTGCCTTTGCCAAAGACTTTTTGAAAGTTAATTATATGTTCTGGGTTAATCAGGAGCCCTATTTTGAGCGCGATGTTATTCCTTGTTTTTCATCCAAAAAATAATGGATCAGTTATAAAAGTTGGGGAGAAATTTCAAGATTTAAAATAGATTATTTCCCACAGATTCCACGGATTTTTCCAGATAATAATGGGTGGATTTCTAAACCTTGAAGGTTTATTATTTCTTATAGCCACGAATTTACAAATATTAATAAATTTTGCTGAATTCCCAAATTCCATCTAATTATAAAGATTAAACCAATATTTTACATCGTTTATTATAATCGAACTCAGTTTTTAATGAAGTGACTCTTTTTTTTCACGCAAAGGTTTATTTTTTGGAGTCCGTATATAAAGGAGCAAAGAGGAATCAACGAGTTGATTTGATGAAGCTATTTTTATGCTTCGCGAAGCATTTATTTGTGTTTTTTGATTTCTAAAAATTTAGGGTTTGAAAGTAAATCTTTGCTTTTAATCTTAATGCTTATTAATATCATATTCTATAAATCAATAGGGACTGGCTTCAGCCAGTCTTAGAAAGATGAGGTATCTGAGGCTTTAGCCAAAACTTATTGTCAATTTAGACTTAAGATCCCATTTTATTTAAATTTTATCATCGGGAGTAAGGTCACCGCTCATCTTCTGCATTTAAAAATCCGTGGAAAATAAAAATCAGATTCTTATTTTTAAATTTAAAATGATCTCAACTTTTTACCAAATCCCAAAGTTTTGTTCTAGATCCAAAATAAAGTAAATATTCTCAAAAACAAAAAGCGAACTGACAAACAGTTCGCTTTATTATTTATAAGATTAAACCAGTTTCATAAAAACATTCTCTTCAATCTTCTCCACTTTCACCAAATTATTCTTCGTTAAAGTTTTAGAAGCCTTATCCCATTTTTTACCTGAAAGTTTAGACTGATCTTTCACATCAGCCAAAGCAAGCTGCTCACCGGATTTCAGAATATCAAGAATTGCTTTTTCATCTTCTCCCAATTCAATCTGCGGAACTGCTTTTTCCGGCTTCATCTGAGGGAAGAATAACACTTCCTGAATAGAGGCATTATTCGTTAAGAACATAATCAGCCTATCCATCCCGATTCCCATTCCTGAAGTTGGCGGCATACCGTATTCAAGAGCTCTCAGGAAATCTTCATCAATAAACTGTCCTGCTTCATCATCACCTTTTTCAGCTAATTTTAACTGATCTTCAAAACGCTCTCTCTGATCGATCGGATCATTTAATTCTGAGTATGCATTGGCAATTTCTTTACCACAAACCATCAATTCGAAACGCTCGGTAAGACCTTCCTCACTTCTGTGTTTTTTTGTTAGTGGAGACATTTCCACCGGATAATCTGTAATGAAAGTTGGCTGAATGAAGTTTCCTTCACATTTTTCTCCGAAAATCTCATCAATCAATTTTCCTTTACCCATTGTTTCATTCACTTCGATCCCGATAGATTTGGCAAAATCGAACAATTCCTGCTCAGATTTTCCGGCAATATCAAAACCTGTGTATTTCTGAATCGCCTCTCTCATTGAAACTCTTGCATAAGGAGCTTTGAAATCTATTTCCTGGTCTCCGAATTGAGCTTTCGTAGTTCCGTTTACTGCTATGGCACAATGTTCTATCATTTTTTCGGTGAAATCCATCATCCAATAATAGTCTTTGTAGGCCACGTAGATTTCCATTACCGTAAATTCAGGATTGTGGGTTCTGTCCATTCCTTCATTTCTGAAGTTTTTAGAAAATTCATAAACTCCGTCAAAACCACCGACAATTAATCTTTTTAGATATAATTCGTTAGCGATTCTCATATATAAAGGAATATCTAAAGCATTATGATGCGTAATGAAAGGTCTTGCTGCTGCTCCACCTGGAATAGCCTGTAAAACAGGAGTTTCAACCTCGATATAACCTGCATCATTGAAAAACTGACGCATCGCTGTATACATTTTGGTTCTTTTAACAAAAGTCTCCTTTACCTGAGGATTTACGATTAAATCTACATAACGTTGTCTGTATCTTAATTCAGGATCGGTAAATCCGTCATGCACTACTCCATTATCATCGGTTTTTGCCTGAGGTAACGGTCTTAAAGCCTTCGTTAAAAGGGTAAAGTTTTTTACCAAAACTGTTTTTTCACCCACTTGGGTAGTGAACAGTTCTCCTTCAATACCAATAATATCTCCTATATCTAAAAGGTGTTTGTAGACCTCGTTATACAAAGTTTTATCTTCACCTGTACAGATTTCGTCTCTGTTAAAATATACCTGAATTCTGCCTGTAGAATCCTGCAACTCAGCAAAAGAAGCCTTTCCCTGAATTCTGCGGGACATCAATCTACCAGCGATCTTCACCTGTTTACTTTCTGTGAAGTCCTGTTTTATAGATTCTGTAGTATCTGTAAGGGTATACTCTTCCGCAGGGAATGCATTAATCCCCATTTCAGTAAGCTTATTCAGCTTTTCTCTTCTAATGATTTCTTGTTCTGATAATTGCATCGTATTTATTTAAAATAACGTGCAAATTTAGTGATAATTTATAAAATTGTGGAGTAAAATTTGGATCAAGTACAAAACTTGAAAATTAAGCTTTTAAAATATCTGATTTCCCACGGATTTCACGGATTTTCACGGATGATGCTGCTGATTTTACCACGAATGCACGAATGCATGATGTTCTAAATTCGAGCATTTGCGGCTATCAAAACTCTGATTCCTAATGATGAGGAGAGGATACTCTCGCAGATGAAGCAGATGAGGCAGATTTTTTTTTAATTAATAGAAGAATACACTCAGTTGGAGCTTTGAAACAATGCCAATAACTGCTTTAACAGGCGATAACTTTAATAAAAATTAATCCTCAGATCATGTTAAAATAGTCGCTTTTACCTTGGTAAGACCCGCGATTGTAACGATTTTTTAATTCTACTTCCACGTCATTTTCTCTCAACTCATCGGGAGGCGTGATTACCGACGGTTCTCCAAGATTGTCTTATACATGGGTAAGAATTTCAGATTCTACAGGAGCCACCATTATTCAGGATAATATGGGCTTAGCTTCTGTATCGCACAGCAATACGTTATCTGCCACTCAAAACCTTGTCGGCAATTACCGTGGTTCCTCAAGCCCCATGCTGGCGTTGCCTGCAGGTACGTACCGATTAGATATTTTTTCTTTGGTAGGATGCAGCAGCTCTCAAAGTGTAAGCGTATCCTATGGTTCAGGAAATGATAACATGTATGTAAAGGCAGATTACTTTTAAATACGATTCTAGAAACACATCATCGCCTTACAATACATTTGTAGGGCTTTTTTTTATTTAATTTGATTTGTAAGCCAGCCAATTCCCACGCTTTGCTTCAGAAATAAAAGTCCAGGCCAGTATTCTACTCACCTTCTGCCCTTGCGCCATCTCAATAATTCGAATATCCAGTGCCTTTACTTTTGTTAAAAGCTTTTGAAGACGAGACAAATTATCCTTTTTAGAAACCAGACACGTAAACCAAAGAACCTGATCCGCAAACAATACACTCTCCTGAATCATATTGGAAATAAAAGCAATTTCGCCGCCTTCGCACCACAATTCAGATTGCTGTCCTCCGAAATTCAGCTTAGCTGTTTGAACTTTTGATTTATTTAAATTCTTGGTTTTTCTAAGATTTCCCTTTAATGCAGATTCTTCAGAATCATGAAAAGGAGGATTACACATAGTGAAAGAAAAACGATCCTCTGCATCAATAATATTCTTAAAAATATAATTGGAATCGGGTTGTTTTTTTAAATGAATATCAGTTTGTAGATCATTATTCTGATCTAAAATCTGCTGTGCATTCTGTAAAGAATCTTCATTAATATCCGTTCCCAGCATTTTCCAGCCATACGACCGGTGGGCAATCAGAGGGTAGACCAGATTAGCCCCGGTTCCGATATCCAGACCCTTAACAGAGTTGCCGGACGGGACCGCTTTTTGCGGATCTGCGAGTAAATCTGCTATATAATGGACATAATCCGCTCTCCCGGGAATGGGCGGACAAAGATTGGCGTCGGGAATATCCCAGTTTTTAACCTGATAAAAATATAATAACAACGCCTTATTCAGAAGTTTTACGGCTTTTGGAATGCTGAAATTAATGGTTGTTGAACCATATGCATTCTCAAAGACATATTGTTTCAGTTCCGGCACACAAGAAATCAACAGATCAAAATCATAAGGATTCCGATGCAGATTTCTTGCGTGCAGACTGGATTTTTCAGTAGACATATTTTATTTTTTCTGACTCAGAATATATTCTACCATTTTTTTGGCCTCTTCTTTAGACACCTGCGAATGAGGCTGCATAGGGATGCTGCCCCAATTTCCGCTTCCTCCTTCTATAATTTTCGAAGCCAGCATTTCAATATCTTTTTCAGAATACTTTTCTGCGATTTCTTTATAAGAAGGTCCTATCATTCTTTCACTCGGCGAGTGACATCCCGAGCAATCCAACGTTCCGATCATCTGCTCTCCCGTAAGATGAACCGGAGCAGAAGCAGAAATATCAGTTGCATCAGCAGAAGGTTCTGCCGATGGATTCTCTTTTTTAGAACAGGAAAAAATAAGCACGCTTATTAACCCTGTCACCCATAGTTTTTTCATTATTTTGCAGCTGCAGAATCTGTTTTTGGAGCTTCAGTAGCCGGTGCAGGAGTGGCCGCAGGCGTATCTGCTTTTTTTGCTGTAGAATCTACCACTGTAGGAGCATCCGGTTCTGGTAACATCGTGTTACTGTCCTGTAAATCGTGATTTGGTTTTTTTGAACAGTTTACAACGAATAAACCTCCTACAAATGCTAATGCTAATACTTTTTTCATTTTTTTCTAATTTGGAAACAAAAATATAAAAAATAAACCTTTAATCTTATGATAAATGTCCGCTTTGAAAGATATTTTTAAAATTCAGAGCTTATTTAAATTATTGGTATCATTTTAATGCAAAATTTTAATTTAAACATAAAAAATACCCAAGCGAGCAAAGAAGAATCGACAAATTGATTTGAAAAAGCGTGTTTTCAAGCGTCGCGAATTCATTTGCCTTTACCTTCGAAAAATCGGCAGAAAGAAATAAAATCTTTGCTTTAAAAAAAATAGTAGATTTTTACAATTCTACATCATATGATCTAAAAACCTGAAATCGATGAATACAATATTCTAAAATCAATAGCGAAGGGTTTCAGCGCGTCTTCGCAAGATATGGTCTCTGTGGCTTTAGCCGAAACTGATCATTCATTTTTTTTTATTTTCACTTTTTTGTTTTCTGTATCAAAAAAAAATTCTACATTTGTCTCATGTTAAATATGATCAACAAATTTTGGTGGTGGCATTCAAACTCTTCGTCGGGTCTGATGTTATTGTCATGTTGTAAATAGAACACACAACTTAGAGACAATTAAAAACAATATAATAAAGACTTTGACGGATACCGTTGAAGTCTTTTTTTTGTTTACAACCTATTAAAATTAACCTTACATGTTCAATAAAAAAATCAAAATTAAAACATCTTCCAAAAAAATGTTGGGAGACCTTCAGACTCCGATGACGATTTATCTTCAGGTTCGGGATAAGTTCAGAGATACGATTCTTATGGAAAGTTCGGATTCCAAAAATATGGATAACAATTTTTCTTTTATCGCCATTAATGCCGTTGCCGGAATTGAAATTAAAAATTTAAATGAATTTGAGATTAAGTTTCCTGGAGAAAACCCCGTTAAACAGTCTATTGGAGACCACGGTCTTTCTGATATTTTTGAAGAATTCTCAAAATCTTTTGAATGTGAAAAGGCCAATAATTCCATCGAGGAAACGGCACAGAGCCTTTTTGGATATACCAGTTTTGAGGCGGTACAGTTTTTTGAAAATTTAAAATTCAAAGCACAAAGTCCTGAAGTTGAAATCCCCATACTTCGATACAGACTCTACCAATATGTGATCGCCATCAACCATTATAATGATGAAATGCATATTATTGAAAACCAGATTCCGGAGGTACAGTCGGAATTGCGCTCACTGGAAAGTATCATTAAAAATCAAAGTACCGCTATCTATCCGTTTGAAAAAAATGGCGTGGAAACCTCAAATATAACCGATGAAGAATATCTTGATCTGGTAGAAACGGCACAGAAGCATTGCATGAGAGGAGATGTTTTTCAGTTGGTCTTAAGCAGAAGATTTGAGCAGAAATTCAAAGGTGACGAATTTAATGTGTACCGCGCCTTGAGAAATATCAATCCATCGCCGTATTTATTTTTCTTCGATTACGGAAATTACAAATTATTCGGTTCAAGCCCTGAAAGCCAGTTAATTATTAAAGATCATAAAGCCGTTATCCACCCTATTGCCGGAACTTTTAAAAGAACGGGGGATTTTGAAACTGATTTGCAGTCTATTGAAGCTTTAAAAAATGATCCTAAAGAAAATGCGGAACACACCATGTTAGTTGACCTTGCGAGAAATGACCTGGGGAAACTGGGAAAAAACGTTACGGTAACCAAATTAAAGGAAATTCATCTTTTCTCTCATGTAATACATATGGTAAGTGAGGTTACAGCCGATCTACCGGAAAATATAAATCCTTTTGAAATGGTGGCCACCACCTTTCCACAGGGAACTTTAAGTGGCGCTCCCAAACACAAAGCCCTTCAGCTGATCAATTCTTACGAAAAAGATTCCAGAGGTTATTATGGCGGCTGTATCGGAATGATCGGTTTAAACGGAACCTGCAATCAGGCGATTATGATCCGGACTTTTTTAAGCAAAAACAACACGCTGTATTATCAGGCCGGCGCGGGTCTGGTGGCAAAATCAAATCCGGAAAGCGAACTGCAGGAAGTCAATAATAAGCTGAATGCCTTAAAAAAAGCGGTGGAAAAGGCAGAGAAACTGGTTATCAGTTGATGACAGATGGCGTAAGACAACTTTTAAAGTCTGTAAACCAAGTCAGAGCGATCAAAAGATCAGCTCCAGAAAGATTTAAACGTATTATAAGATAAAAATATACAATGAACGATATAAAAAAAACAAGCGAAGACCCTATAGAACCGATTAAAGTTCTGGTTTTTGACAATTACGACAGTTTCACCTATAATTTAGTTCAGATCATTGAAAAAATTCTGAACACCAAGGTAGATGTGGTAAGAAATGATCAGATCAGTCTGGAAGAAATCGGAAAATACGATAAAATTATTCTGTCACCAGGTCCGGGAATTCCTGAAGAAGCAGGCATTTTACTGGATGTGATCAGAAAATATGCCTCCACGAAGAGTATTTTGGGCGTTTGTCTGGGTCAGCAGGCTATTGCAGAGGCTTTTGGCGGAAGTTTAATTAACCTTTCGGAAATCTTTCATGGCGTAGCCACTTCTGCGGAACTGGTAAAAAACAACACCAAACTTTTCCGGAATCTGCCGAGCGGTCTGGAAGTCGGAAGATACCACAGCTGGGCTGTAAATCCTGATAATTTCCCTGACGAATTGGAAATCACAGCCGTGGATAAAGACGGCATGATCATGGCATTGCAACATAAAACGTATGATGTCCACGGGGTTCAGTTTCATCCTGAAAGTATTTTAACTCCTGACGGAGAAGCAATCATTAAAAACTTCCTTCAACATTGAAAACAACAGACATTTCCACTCAAAAAACGCCACAAATGAAAGAAATATTGCACTATTTATTCAATCACCACACTCTGTCCAAATCTGAGGCAAAGGCCATTATGATTGAAATTGCTCAGAATAAGTTTAATGCTACGGAAGTTACCGCGTTTATTTCTATTTTTCTGATTCGAAATATCACGCTGAAAGAGCTGGAAGGCTTTCGTGAAGCCTTATTACAGATGAGCCTTCCTGTGGATTTGGATACCCGTGATTCCATTGATATCGTGGGCACCGGGGGTGACGGAAAAAATACGATCAACATTTCAACGTTGGCAAGTTTTATCGTGGCGGGAGCCGGACAAAAGGTAACAAAACATGGCAACTACGGTGCTTCCACAACAACCGGAGCTTCCAATGTTATGGAAGAACTGGGCTATACATTTAAAAATAACTCCGCAGGATTGCAGGAAGATCTGGAAAAGGCCAATATTTGCTTTTTACATGCCCCCTACTTCCATCCGGCCCTTCAATCGGTAGGTTTATTGAGAAAATCTTTGGGTCTGAGAACTTTTTTTAACCTGCTGGGCCCATTGGTGAATCCTGCAAAACCTAAATATTCTATGATTGGGGTCTATAATTTGGAAATTGCCAGGCTGTATCAATATCTATTACAAAAGGATGATAAAGAATTTATTCTGGTTCACGGGATGGATGGCTATGATGAAATCAGTCTAACGCAGGATACCAAGATCATTACAAAGCACGGTGAAGAAATTTATTCTGCCGAAGACCTGGGCTTTCAACCGGTAAGTGCAGAAAGCATAAAAGCCGGAGAAACAACTCAGGAAACGGCCAGGATTTTCAGAAATATTCTGAATGGAAAAGGCACCGATCAACAGAATTCTGTGGTTTTGGCGAATGCTGCGGTGGCGCTTCATCATACCCGAAAATTCGGAAATTATGAGGATTGTCTGAATCTTGCACAGGAAAGTTTGCTAGACGGGAGAGCACTGAACTGTCTTGAATTACTTTTAGATTAATTGAATATGACTATTTTAGATACAATCATACAAAGAAAAAAAGAGGAAATTGCCTTTTCAAAATCCAGAATTTCGAAGGATGAACTGAGAAATTCAGTGTTTTTTGAAAGAGATTGCTTTTCATTAAAAGAAAATATAGCAAACAAGAGCGGAATTATCGCTGAATTCAAAAGACAGTCGCCTTCAAAAGGAGTTATTAATGATCAGGTTTCGCCTTTGGAGGTAGCGTCAGCCTATGAAAACTTCGGAGCAAGCGGAATTTCTATTTTAACCGATAAAGATTTTTTCGGAGGAAGTTTTGATGATATTGTAAATGTAAGAAATCATATCAATATTCCTATTTTGCGAAAAGATTTTATGATTGATGACTATCAGTTTTATGAAGCAAAAAGTATCGGCGCAGACGTTATTTTGTTGATTGCGGCTTGTCTTACACCTCAACAGGTTCAGGAATTTACCGATTTATCTCATGAACTGGGTATGGAAGTTTTATTGGAAATTCACACCGAAGAAGAGCTGAAGCATGTCAATGCAAAAGTGGATCTGGTTGGAATTAACAATAGAAATTTAAAAGACTTTAAAGTCGATCTCCAGCATTCTGTTCAATTAAAAAATCAGCTTCCTGATGATGTCATCTCCATTGCAGAAAGCGGAATCTACAGCATTGACAATTTTCAATATTTAAAAGAAAAAGGATTTAATGGATTCTTAATGGGTGAATATTTTATGAAAAATAGCAATCCCTCGAAAGCTTTTGAAGAATTTACTTTAAATATTTAATGATAAAAACCTACAGAAATATAACAATGAATGACGGATCATCAACATATCAGGATAGAATAAGACTAAAAGTCTGTGGTTTAACTCAATTAAACCAAATTGACGAATTAATATCCATGAATACAGATTTTCTTGGTTTTATATTTTATGAAAAATCACCGCGATATGTTCTGAATCATTTAAATCTGAAAGATATTTCAAAAATCAACAGCGAAAGGAAAGTGGGTGTTTTTGTTAACGAAAGTGTTGCCCAAATTATTGAAATAAGTAAAAAAGGAAAGCTGAATTTTATTCAGTTGCATGGCGATGAAGATGAACATTTTATTTTGGAACTTAGAAAAAATTTGAATCCGGAAATTAAAATTATTAAAGTAATCAGAATAGGAAGCGGGAGAGCGGACGCTGGAAATGACGTCCAACAAATCCTTAACAGACAACCTGCAACGATTGACTACCTGCTTTTTGATACCGATTCAAAGGCATTCGGAGGAACTGGAACGAGATTTGACTGGAATGTGCTGAATACAATAGAAATACCTCTGCCCTATTTTTTGAGCGGTGGAATTTCGGAAGAAAACATACATCAGATTAATATTTTACGCCAAAAACCAATGGCCATAGATATTAATTCAAAATTTGAAATTGAAGCAGGAATAAAAGATATCGATAAAGTAAAAAAATTGATGAATCTAATGTAACTTTGCAAAAAATGATCAAATCCCAATTCGATCAAAGAATAAAAAACACAGATAAAAGTAAAAATTATGTTCGCATTATTTTCAATACAAAGCAGAGAGAATATCATCACATTAAAATTCATGAGGATGAATGGATACAGATCGTGGCGGCTCTAAGCTGAGAACCCGACATACCTCTTGTTCTACTTTAAGTCCTGACTTCGAAACTCTTAAAAACACATTTTAACAACACAAAACAACACATTTTGAAAAGATATTATTCGAAAAAATTAAAACTTCTGAAGAATAAACGGATGAATTTCAGGTCTCTCAGCAGATCTGTCCATCAGGTTTTTTTCCCTTCGAAGTTTACCAATAAAAAGATTGAGAATTTACATACGTTTATTTCTCAAAACGACAGCCATTCCGAAAGTTGGTACATCGGTGGATTATTAAGCGATTTTATTGAAATCATTAAAAATTTCAACAAGGAAGATATCCGGTATTTCTTTCAGACCATCCATCTTTGGGACAGCTATCATCTGGTGATTATCGCAGATAAATTACTGGACAACAATGTAAAAGCCATTGTAAAATATGATTTTGGGATCGTTTACTGTAAAATTTTCTGTTTATATGAGAAAATGGACTCTTATTTCCTGATTGATAATCTTGAAATTGCAGTGAATAAATATGAATCTACATTAAATTGGCCCCTGTTAATCGATTTAACAACAAAAATACAATCGTTATATCAAAACAAACAGATTACAAAACAACAGTTTGTATATAATATTTCATTCTTAAATACATTACAAAATGAATTATAAAAATCCCGATGCACAAGGATATTATGGAGATTTCGGAGGAGCCTTTATTCCCGAAATGCTGTATCCTAATGTAGAAGAATTACAAAAAAACTATATCAATATTATTAATTCTGAAGATTTTCAACAGGAATATCAGGATTTGTTAAAAAATTACGTTGGACGTGCTACTCCGTTGTATTTCTCAAAAAATTTAAGTCAGAAATACAAGACTCAGATTTATCTGAAAAGAGAAGACCTCAATCACACGGGAGCGCACAAAATCAATAATGCACTCGGACAGGTTTTACTGGCCAAACGACTCGGAAAAAGCCGAATTATAGCCGAAACGGGAGCCGGACAACATGGTGTGGCCACCGCAACAGCGTGTGCTTTGCTGGGATTAGAATGTATTGTTTACATGGGAGAGATCGATATCGAAAGACAGGCTCCGAATGTGGCAAGAATGAAAATGCTGGGCGCAGAAGTTGTCGCTGCCACGTCGGGTTCAAAGACACTGAAAGACGCTGTAAACGAAGCATTAAGAGACTGGATTAATAATCCGGTGACCACGCATTATGTTATTGGAAGCGTAGTTGGGCCGCATCCTTTTCCGGATCTTGTGGCTCGGTTTCAGAGTATTATTTCAGAGGAAATTAAAACGCAGCTTTTCGAGAAAATCGGGCGTTCCCATCCGGATTATGTCATCGCCTGTGTGGGTGGCGGAAGCAATGCTGCGGGAACGTTCTATCATTTCGTAAATGAGGAAAATGTAAAGATTATTGCTGCTGAAGCCGGAGGTTTTGGTATCGATTCGGGGAAATCGGCTGCCACCACTTTTTTGGGTACTTTAGGCGTTTTGCATGGCAGCAAAAGTCTGGTCATGCAAACAGAAGATGGACAGGTGATTGAGCCACATTCTATTTCCGCAGGACTGGATTATCCGGGGATCGGTCCTTTTCATGCTCATTTATTTAAAGAAAAACGGGCGGAATTTTTTAGCATTAACGACGATGAAGCCCTAAAATCTGCATTTGAACTGACAAAAATGGAAGGTATTATTCCTGCTTTGGAAAGCGCACATGCACTGGCAGTCCTGGACAAAAAACAATTCAATGAAGAGGATGTGGTCGTTATCTGTCTGAGCGGTCGTGGCGATAAGGATATGGAAACGTATCTGAAGAGGCTGAATGACGGAAGTCTGAAAATGGACGTTTAATTCTGACCTTATAAATGATTAGGGTATGTTCTGAACGGATCATTTAAAAAAAAAATAAAATTCTGTCTAAAACGCAAATTGTAAAATAAATTTCATCAACTTAAAAGGTAATCAAATCTATGAATCAAAATAATATGGAGCGTCCGGAATCCGGCATCCGGCCTCAGAAAAAACTAAACATCTACTTCACCGCAGGAATTCCGCAACGGGAAGATACGGCTGACATCATACAGTTAATCCAGAATTCGGGAGCGGATATGATCGAAATAGGCATGCCCTATTCCGATCCTGTTGCGGATGGTCCGGTTATTGCGCAAGCTCATGAGCAGGCTCTGAAAAACGGAATGACCATTTCCATCTTATTTTCCCAATTAAAAACCATTAAAAATGAGATTAAAATTCCATTGATTTTAATGGGTTATATAAATCCGGTTTTAAGCTTCGGATTTGAAAATTTCTGCCGGGAATGTTCAGAAAGTGGAATTTCCGGATTAATTATTCCTGATTTGCCTCCGATAGAATTCGAAAAAAATTATCAGAAAACATTAGAAAAATACAATTTAAATTTCACCTTTTTGGTTACGCCTGAAACTTCGGATGAAAGAATTTTATATTTAGATTCCCTGAGTTCTGGTTTTCTGTATGCAGTAAGTTCTTCATCAACCACCGGAAACAGCAATGCTGTATTGAAAAACGAAGACTATCTATCCCGACTGGCCTCTCTCCCACTGAAGAATCCTGTAATGATCGGTTTTGGTATCAAATCAAAAGAAGATTTTAACAATATAACCGAAAAAGCGGACGGTGGGATCATCGGAACGGCTTTTGTGAATATTTTACTGCAAAATAGAGATTGGAAGACCAAAGCGATCGATTTTGTCCATTCCATAAAAGGGTAAAAATCACTAAATTTGTCTATTCAAAAAATGGTATGAACACAATTCAGAATAAAATAGTAGAATTTGAAGACTTAGGTGTTAAAGAATATCAGCCCGCATGGGATCATCAGGAGAAACTGATGAAAGATATAATAGACATCAAAATTAAAAACCGGGATTTATCTGCCGAAGCGCATCTGATGACTCCCAATCATTTTCTTTTAGTGGAGCATCCTCATGTTTATACTTTAGGAAAAAGCGGACATGAAGAAAATATGTTAGCCGGAATTGACAAATTAAAGGAAATTGATGCTACGTTCGTTAAAGTAAACCGCGGTGGCGATATTACCTACCACGGCTACGGACAGATTGTGGGCTATCCAGTGCTGGATCTGGAAAATTTCTTTACAGATATTCATAAATACATGAGAAATCTGGAAGAGGTAATCATCCGTACGATTGCAGATTTTGGCTTAAAAGGCGAACGTTCTCCCGGAGAGACAGGGGTTTGGCTGGATGTTGGAAAACCTTATGCCAGAAAAATCTGCGCAATGGGTGTAAAAGCTTCCCGCTGGGTCACTTTACACGGTTTTGCCCTGAATGTGAATACGGATATGCGTTATTTTGAATATATTGTGCCTTGCGGAATTAAAGATAAACAGGTAACCTCGATGAAAAGAGAACTGGAAAGAGCATTGACCCCTGAGGAAGTGGAAGACGTGAAAGCGAAGATTAAAAAACATTTTGAGGAAGTCTTTGAAGCGGAATTAAAATACAAAACCATCAGTTTTTGATGGTTTTTATTTTATCAACTACTCTTAAACCGTTAATTTCACTAGCTTTATTTAATTTTTAATTCTATTTTTGGATTTTAAAATTAACCAAGATCCAAATGTTGACAAACTTCAAGCGATTTCCCTTTTTACTTTTATTTGCATTTTTTACTTCTTTTGCGCAAACGAATTATATTTTCGAAATAGACAGTTTAATTAACGTTAAAGAACCCCGACTGTTCAACGGTGTGGTATTGATTACAAAAAACGGAAAAACCCAGTACTCGAGAGCGCACGGGTTTACCAATATCAATCAGCAGAAACTTTTACAGCTTAATGACCAGTTCGAGATCATGTCTAATACCAAACAGATGACCGCTGTTTTGCTGTTGAAGGAGGTTGAGAAGGGTAAAGTAGAGTTGCAGTCTCCTATCAAAAGATATTTGCCGGAGCTTACCCAACCCTGGGCAGACGAAGTAACGGTTCACCAACTCTTAAATCACACTCATGGAATTGAAGACCTTGATAAACCACTATTATTCAAGCCCGGATCGGATTACGAATATGGAAATCTGTCGAATATTCTTTTAGGAAAGATCATTGAAAATGTATCGGGTCAGTCTTATACAACTCTGGCGAATGCGATGTTTCAGCAATTGGGCATGAAAGATACGTTCTGTTATTCAAAGGAGGGCACAAACAGACTTGTAACCGGTCATATAACAAATAATAATGTTTTCAGTACCGTCGATAAATCGTTTATCAATGAAGAAAATCTTCCTGCAGACGGTGTGGTTAGCACGGCAAAAGACCTTTCGATCTGGAATAATCAGCTTCATAAGCAAAGAATCCTAAACTTCAGCTCTTACCGTTTGATGACAAGTCCGTCAGCCATGTCGCAACACCAGGTTTTCGGAACAGAAAAAATGGGCTACGGATACAATATCCGTATTGTGAATGATCACGGTGTTCAGTATTTCGGTCATACCGGATTAGGAGATGGTTTTGCCTCGTTAAATATTTATATTCCCAAGAGTGATATCAGCATCATTGTTCTGGAAAATCAGATGAATGAAAACGATAATTTATACTATTATTTCGAAACCGAAATTAAAAATATAATCTTGAAAAGTGACCTGATTGTTAAATAGGCTAAGGTCTCAGAGATCTTATCTTGCTAAGACGTGCATAAACCATCCCTATTGATTTCAGAATATTGTATTAGTAGAATTCAGGGAGTGAAATGCTTTAAACTGCAGTACGGCTGCCGTTTTTTTGATTTTTTTCTATCAACAGGATTACCAATAACAATTATAGATTTTTTCAAATGTTAAATTTTACTAAATTAAATTGCGCGCAATTTAATTGGCTTTATATTTGCAAAGTAAAACAGATAACAGAATTAATTTTAAAACATAAACAAAATGTCATTAATAGAAGATTTGAACTGGAGACATGCTGTAAAAGCCTATGATCCCACAAAAAAAGTATCAGAAGAAGATCTAAACACTATTTTGGAAGCGGCAAGACTGGCTCCGACTTCTTCAGGACTTCAGCCGTTCCGAGTGATTGTTATTGAAAATCAGGAATTGAAAGAAAAAATGGTACAGGGAGCATTAAATCCTGAAGTGATGAGAGATTCTTCTCACGTATTGGTATTTGCGGCCTGGGACAGCTATTCTAATGAAAAAATCGACGAAGTATACGATCATCACACCGATGTAAGAGCGCTGCCAAGAGGGCGTTTCGGAAGCTACACGGATATGATTAAGAAAATGTATGGTGCTCAAACTCCGGAACAGCATTTTGCACACACGGCAAGACAAACATATATCGCGTTGGGCTTCGCACTGGCGCAGGCTGCGGAATTAAAAATAGACAGCACTCCGGCCGAAGGTTTCAGCAATGAGGTTGTTGATGAAATTCTAGGATTAAAAGAATTAGGTTTAAAAAGTGTAAGTTTGCTTTATCTTGGTTACAGAGACGAAGAAAAAGACTGGCTTTCTACAATGAAGAAAGTTCGTGTTCCGATGGAAGAATTCATCATCAAAAAATAATAAGGCCTACTGCCTTTCATTTTCAATCGTATGGAAAATTCAAAATCTTTAAAATTAGAAAATCAAATTTGCTTTCCGCTGTATGTGATTGCGAAGGAGATTACCGGACTTTACCGTCCGTTTCTTGATGAGCTGGACATTACCTATCCTCAATATCTTGTAATGATGATATTATGGGAAAATGACGGGCTTCAGGTAAGCAGTATCGGGGAGAAACTATACCTCGACAGCGGTACTTTAACGCCTCTTCTGAAAAGATTGGAAGCCAAAGGATTTATTCAGCGAAAAAGAAAAAAAGAAGATGAAAGAGTGGTTGAAGTTTTTATTACCGCATCCGGAAAAGGGCTGCAGCAGAAGGCTTGCGAAATTCCTGAGAAAATTCATAAGCTCATTGATGTTCAGCCACAAGACTGGATTGATTTAAAAGAAAGTGTCCAAAAAATATTAAGCAAAATAGAAAAATAAATGAAAACATTATATACAACCAAAGTTACCGCCCAAGGAGGAAGAAACGGTAACGTAAAAAGCGAAAACGGCATTATTGATCTTGAGGTGAGAATGCCAAAAGCATTAGGAGGTACCAACGATGACTTTGCTAACCCTGAGATGTTCTTTGCAGCAGGATATTCTGCATGTTTTGACAGCGCACTGAACAGAGTGATCAGTTTATCGAAAGTAAAAACGGGTGAAACGACAGTAGCAGCGCAGGTAAGCATTGGTCAGCTGGAAAACGGAGGTTTTGGCCTTGCCGTTGAACTGGATGTAAATATTCCTGATGTTTCTATTGAAGAAGCGCAGTCTTTAACAGAAAAAGCACACGAAATATGTCCGTATTCTAATGCGACAAGAAATAATATCGACGTAAAACTTTCGGTGACCAACAACTAAGATTAAATTTTTCATAAAATAACAAAATCTGTTTCTTAAGAAGCAGATTTTTTTGTTTAAATTAAGACTGTGTTTAAAATTTTGATCGAAAAATGTTTTAGCTTATACCTTATTACATTGTAAAAATTCAATGTTTTTTTTTAACGCAAAAGATTTTATTTATTTTCTATTGACTTTTAGAAGGCAAAGGCCAATGAATGGCTTCGCGAAGCTTGAAAATACGTTTTATCATATCAATTGGCTGATTCTTCTTTGCTCACTTGAATATTTTTTAAGTTAAAATAAAACTTTGCGTTAAAATAATACATTAAAATTTAAACTGACTCTAATTGTTTCAAAGCTTATTTACGAAGAAAATACTTAATTTTATGAATTCATAATTTGGCTTCAATTCAAGAAAATTAGCCCACTTTAAAAGCAAAAACCATCAAAATATCATCTTTAAACAGTAAAAATGAGCGATCAATTATTATCCGAATTAAGTGACGAAGAATTATTAGCGAAAAGAAAAAAGATAAAATCCACCAAGATCATCAGTGCCGTATTAATTGGCTTTTTCGTTGGTATTGCTATTTTTAGCGCGATAAAAAAAGAGCTTGGCTTTTTCACATTTTTCCCTTTGATCTTTATATTTATGCTCATGAGAAACCAAGCAGAGTCGAAGGCGCTGGACAAAGAGATCAAATCACGAAATCTTAGATTTTAATTTGACCCATTTAAAATTTTATCTACATATTTATGCTCGTGAAAAAACTACTATTCTTCGCCATTATCATTGGCATTTGCTTACCGTTTCATGCCCAAAAAACGTACGCCTTTTTCGGTTCTTACAACTGGAATAAAAATACGGAAGGAATTTATGTTTATGAATTGGATACTGTTACAGGAAAACTTTCAAAAGTAACCTCTTATGCAGGCATTTCTAATCCCTCCTTTCTTACCTTATCATCTGATGGAAAATACCTTTTTGCCTGTACAGAAAGTAAAACAACAAAAGGAGGAAGTGTGAGTAGTTTTGAATTTAATCCCGATAAAAAATCATTACGCTTTATCAGCACACAAAAAAGCGGTGGTGAAAATCCGGTGTATCTGATGGCCCATCCCAACGGAAAATGGTTGGTAAACGGAAATTATACAGAAGGGAGTGTTTCTGTTTATCCGATCTCTGAAGGCGGAAAAATTGAACCTTTTGTCCAGAATATTCAATATACGGAAGGAAGTGTAAACCCTGAACGGCAGGATCGTGCGCACATTCATTCCACCGTTTTTTCTCCAGATTCTGAATATCTTTTTCTTCCCGATCTGGGAGCTGATAAAATAAGAACGTATGGATTTAAAAGTGAAAACAATCTGCCTTTACAAGAAGCTGAAATACCCTTCACAAAGACAACTCCGGGAAGCGGGCCGAGACATTTAACCTTCCATCCGAATGGAAAATTGGCCTATTGTATTGAAGAGATGGGCGGTGCGGTAAATGTCTATTCTTACAAAAACGGAAAACTGAATAATTTACAGAGAATCAACACGCATTCAAAAAAATATAAAGAAAATTTTGAAAGCTCCGATGTCCATATTTCTCCCGACGGAAAGTTTTTATATGCTTCCAATCGTGGTAAAGAAAATAATATAGCCGTATTTTCTATTCAGAGTGATGGCACCTTGAAAACCATCGGCTATCAGTCGGTAAAGGGAAAACATCCCAGAACATTTGATCTTGATCCCAGCGGAAAATTTTTAATTACAGCTAATACCCTAAGCAATAATGTGACCGTATTTAAGAGAAATGAGGAGACCGGTTTATTGAAAAAGGTTGGAAAAAAGATTAAAATCAGGAATGTTACGAATGTCAGAATAAAGAACTATTAAGAGTCTAAAATTTTATTGATATAAATAATATAAGATTTTACGATATCTTTTGTTTCTTTTTAAGTTGAAAAAAAATTGATAGCATTTTTTTGATGCAAGGATGATCTTGTTTTCTGCTGATTTTTAGTCAACAGCAAAAATTTTGTTCCGCGAAGTCTAAAAACGCTTTATTACATCAATTGGTTGATTCTTCTTTGCTCACTTAAGTATTGATTATATTTAAATTAAAACTTTGCATTAAATAATACCACTACCGTTGAAACAAACCGAATTATTTGGAAAATAGATCGCATAAACTATACATTATTCCAAAAAACGATATTATGATAAGTTGATTACTGTGATAACTACACAAAATATTTAAATAAAAATCTATAATTACCTCGTCACCGAATCACTTTTCTTAAAAGCATCCACGGGTTTATAAGAGTCGTTTTTCTCTTTTTCTTTTTTATCCGAAATTAAAATTCCGAAAAGATGGTCGATTTCGTGCTGGAAAATCACGGCAGTAAATCCTTCTACAATCTCAACATATTTTTGACCTTTTAAATCGACATATTCCAGCTGAATCACCTTACTCCGGTAAAACTGATCCCTGAAATCAGGAATAGACAAATCGCCTTCCGGGCCCAAATTCTGTAATTCTGATCTCCAGACAATAACCGGATTAATAAAATACTCAAGAGGTTCTCCTGTTTTATCAAAACGCTGAACCCAGATAATTTTTCTGTTGATTCCCACCTGTGGAGCAGCAATTCCTACTCCTCCATCGGTTGATAATAGAGAAAGCTGCATTCTTTTAACCAATATCGCAATATTCGGATCCAAAGGATCTGCTTCCGCGGAAAGACTGAGCAGGGTTTTGTGCTGATGGTCATCCGTGGTCTGATAAATCGGTAAAGCCGTGTTTTTATCACCTCCGTTGATGATAGAAATTTCATCGGAACTCAAATTTTGGGCATTTCCAAAAATCACAAAAAAGAGAGAGAAAAAGAACAGTTTCTTCATTATTGATCCAATATCCGACAAAGGTAAAAATAAAATCTTCTTACTAAGGCTTTAAAGAACTGTTTCGGTCATTTTTTTTGGGGTTTTATGGCCACGAATGCACGAATAATACTATAAAATAAATCTGCAAAATCTGCAAAATCTGCGAGAGCAAAAAATAATAATATCATTATATTAAAGAGCTATGCTCAGATAATGCGGTTGGATTTGGAGCCACGAATGTACGAACGGAGACGAATGAGGTTTTGATTTTTTACCGCAAAAGAGGCAAAAGGATTTTTAAAAGCTTTGTGCTTAAGTTGGGCAAGAGAGAGCAAAACGTTGGATTATTGGCAGATGAAAGGAGTTTATACTTTTTATTTCCCACAGATTGCACAGATTTTCACAGATGATGCGGTTGATTTTTTTTGGGTTGTATGGTGACGAATGCACGAATAATATATTAAAATAAATCTGCTTCATCTGCAAAATCTGCGAGAGCAAAAAAAAGAGGAAGCAAAAAAAAGGATGTGATAACCTTTTGCTTCCTCACTCTACAAAACTACCAAATAATTCTTTACCGGAGTCGTTCTTAAATTAGTCCTTACCGGATGCTTTCATCTCCTGAATCATTGTCGTTAACTCATCAATCTTTTTTTGCTGATCCTGCATTCCTTTTACCAGAATTGGGATCAGCCTTACATAGTCAACAGACTTATAGCCTATGGCACCCTCTTCTGTCTTGACAATTTCCGGAACTATTTTTTCTATTTCCTGCGCAATAAATCCCAAATAGTGATTGGGGTTCTCTTCTTCTTTTAACAGATAAGAGACCGGCCGGATTTTCAAAATATCTTTAATACCGTAATTTATATCCTTAATATCTTTTTTAAACCTTATATCCGAAGGGCTTACCGTATTATTTGCATAAATAGTATGATAGGCATTAGCTGTACTTCCAAGACTATACGTATTGGGTGTATTGGGATGCAGCCCGGAACCATTCATAAAAAGAATCGAACGCAAACCGTACACCAACTGAAGAGGATCATTTGTTTCTGTACCAATAACTCCTTTTCTTCCATAATTGGAATTAGTATTCGAGGCCTGTAGGGTAAGTGATGCTCCCCCACTACTTCTCACCCTTATATAAGATCCCTGAAATCCCAAGACATTATTTATCTGCAAATTGCCGTTAACCTCAGCTTTCTCAAACGGATTTATGGTTCCTACTCCCATTCTTCCGTCCGGAGTTAAAACGAAGTCATTGGCTTGTTGCGCAGCTGATGGTAAACCAAAAGCCGGATTGTCTCTTGCTCCATCTACATGAAAAACACCGAGTGGCTGTGTCGTATTTACTCCCACCTGAGCAGATAATACCTGTCCCAAAAAAATCAATGTCACAATTTTTAATTTCATAAATGTTTTTTTCTTATTTGTATTTTTATTCTCCGGTCTACCTATTTTACCCGGATCGTTTATTTTTTAATCAGTACATTTTACCCAACCGAATGATGCTACAAAGCGATCGCATTCAAACCCTTCTTTTTTGAGATCAAGTGATCAGAAGTAATAGAACTGGGTCAAAAAACTGCAGTTTAAGCCGTTCTTTCTATTAATTTTATCGTAGAAATCAGGCTACTTAATGAATTTCTATAAACTGTAGTATTTGGGATCCCACTTATTTCTTCTTGATGAGCGCGTTTAACAGTTCAATTTTAACCGCCATCTCATCGATTTTTTTCTGTTGCTCCTGCATACCTTTAATCAGGACAGGTACCAGTTTTACATAATCTACTGCTTTATACCCGTCCAGATCGTTAGTCGTCGTCACAATTTCGGGAATTACTTTTTCAATTTCCTGAGCAATGACTCCCAAATGCAACCGTTTTTCCTTTGTTTCCTTTAAATCATAAGAAACGGGGCGGATTTTCATAATTTCTTTAATCCCGTACTTTAATGACCGTATATTTTTCTTAAAGCGGATATCAGACGGGGTAGGATTGTTTTGCGCATAGACATTCGCAAATGAATTAGTTGGTTTACCTAAATTAACAGCATTGGGAACATTAGGATAAAGGGTATTGTTATTCATATTTAATACTGCGGTATTATTGTATATAAACGTAAGCTCATCAGTAGTCTGAGTTCCGATAATTCCCCGTTTACCAAACCCAGACAAGGCGTTGCTTGCCTGAAGAGAAAGCACTGAACCTTCCCTGCCTTCAATTCTTATATGCGACTGGACATTTACAGGATCTGTATCTTTAACCTGCAGAAATCCGTTTATATCGACTTTTGCAGCGGGGGTTATCGTTCCTACGCCTACATTACCATTCGCCGTAACAATAAAGTCATTTTCCTGCTGATCTTCTGTGGGCGATCCTATGGGAGGGTTATCTTTTCTACCATCTACGTGAAAAATACCTCTTGGATTAACTGTATTAACTCCTACCTGAGCATAGGAAAGCTGAAAACCCAGAATAAAAAAGAAAATTTTTAGTTTCATAATAATTTTTTTTATGTTTTTGTTTTTTCTGACTTATTTATTATAGATCAACAAAAATTTCGTGAATATTTCCACCTATTTTATACCAATCCGATAGTATATAGAGTCGCTGCTGAGAACGCTTAACGAATATGAGAAAACCGTAAGATAATTTATTTTCAATCGCTTATTGTGTTTTAATTCAGCAACTTGCTGTGACAAAATTAGCAAACATAAAAATTTGATAATTTGAACTAGTTCAAAAATAATTCATGAAAATTTACGTATATAAATAGTATAAAAACTTTTCTTATTTATTTAACCATCGATTGATATTATCATAGTAAAAAATCAAATAAAAGAATTCCAAATATCGAAAATTCATCCAAAAAATCTGAAAGACCAGTAATAATGCGGGAAAACGGCACAAAATAGTATTTTATAAGTATTTCATCAATCTATCGGGTTTAAAATATTGAGTATATTTTTATGGCCACAGATTCCACAAATTTTCACAGTGGTTTTTATTGATTTTTTTAGCTTCGAATGCCCGGATGATAAAGAATGGTTTTTATGATGATGAAGATATTTATGCTTCCGCAGATTTTTTATAATCAAAATCGTCGTTCATTGTGCATTCTTCGTTATCAAAAAATAAAAGGAAGCTTTCACTTCCTTTCATTGACAATATTACCTTATGAGGCCGCATAATTATGGATTATACATTCTCTGATTAAATTTAATTTTTTTTCTCTCACTTGTGTTTGTTTTCTTTCAATTGTGTTTTTATTTGCTTTGGTAATTTGTTGATACAAAACTAAGAACTATAAACATCAAAAAAGTTGAACTAGTTCAAAAAAGCATGTATTTTCAAAATATTTAGATAAAAAAAACGAGCATCAACTCGTTTTATATTTTATTTTACTTTTTATTTAAAAAGTCTTCGTCATATCATTTGGAATAATCAGATTAAAATCTGTTGGAATATAATCTTTTTCAGGCACTTTCAATTCAGGATTATCAGATTCAAAAACGGATATTACGGCCATTTTAATCGTCGGATTTTTCTGTTTGATATACCAATAAATTCCGCCGAATTCTTTGCTGTGGTAATTTCCGTTGTAATGGATGAACGTTTTTCCGGTTTGAAGATTTCTAAGAACAGATTCTGCCATGGTGGCATCTTTAATAGCCTGTGCAGAAATAAAATTCATCACTTTCGTACCTTCTGCGTGATCTCCCATCATGGCTTTCATCTCCTGATAACCCGGCGTTTCCAACGTTACTTTTACAGGCAGCTGAGCGATGTATGTTTTTTCTTTTGCCGATAATTTATTCAGAGATTCCAAACCTTCTTTTGCTGTTTGAGAAGCATATCTTCTGGGAATATTTGTTGCGACAAAATTCAGTTTTTTTGTTTTGGCAAAATCAACCAGCGGTTTATAATCTGTTGCGTAATTATTCCACAAACGGGCAGAATCTTTCAATGTCTTAGCATCAAATTTTCCGTTTAAATACTGATCAAGCTGCGACTGATTATCTCTTTCGAACATTTCGGCACCCAAAATAAGCTGCCCGTTTTTCTGAGCGAATAAGGCTTCGGTAATCTTCAGCTGAAGCCAGTGATTAACAGAACTGTTATGATTTTCGCCAAAGAAAACCACATCATAATCAGCCAGTTCTTTCACCATTTTCTCAGGATTTACTTTCTTTCCTTTTTTATCATAAAACTGATAGGCTTTAAAACTCTGCGCCGACAATGAACAGAAGCCGGCAAGCAATATCGCTATGAAAATATTCTTCATTTTTATTAATTATTTTTTAAACACAAGTAACACGAATTATTTTCACAAATATCATCAATATTAAATATACCATGATAAAAACCAGTGATATTTGTGAAGATATTTGTGCATTTTATGTTTACGTTAAAATAAAAAGGCCGTCTGCAAAAAACAGAACGGCCTTATAAAATCATCTAACTATTTATTTTTCCAATTCTGCTACAAGGTCTTTCCACGCTTGTAATTCAGGAATTCCGGGTTTTCTTTTTCCGAAGAACTGGGCGATAAAATCACCTTCTTTGTTGAATACTTCGATCGCGGTAACTTCTCCGTCTTCCGTTGGTTTTTTCACAATCCATGCTTCATGAATCTTCGTTACATCAAGATGTAAATTAAAGTCGGGATCCATAACATTGAACCACTGCTGGTGCCAAAGAACTTTTTTCACATTTCCTGTGTGGATCTGGATGATCCCTCTGTTTCCTACAAAAATCATGATCGGAAGTTCTTTTTCAGATGCATCTTCAAGTACATTAACTACTTTTGCATTGTCGATTTTCTTGGTAAATCCTTCAGGAGCCAATCTCAAAGCCTGTGTTCTGCTCACTCCGAATTTTCTCGTCATCATAAAGAAATCGTGTGTATCTTTCAGTTCAGACCAAGCTTTTTGGAAACCTTCCACATCAATATCTGCATCTGCTTTTTCAGGAGCTTTTGGAGCAACCGCTTCTAATTCCAGTACAGAATTTTGCTCATCAGCCTTAAATTTTTCAACAATTACATCAAAAGCAGTCTCGTTACTGTCTTTTGTTAAATAAATCTTGTGAAGTGCCAACCCATCTTTTCCGAAGAACTGAAGACTCTTTCGATCGCCTTCCACCACAGCAAAAGCAGATTTCCAATGGTTTAAGAAGATTCTGAGATCAATCTCTTCACCCACAAAAAGCTGGGCGTGCGGACTGCTGAAATCTCCATTCAGGTAAGTTCCTTTTCTTTCGTGAACGCACTCGTCGTTTCTCGTAAGCGCCATTACTTTACCTAATTGTTCAACCTCCGTTAAAATATTTTGAAATTCAGGTTTAAGAACCGTAACTCCCTCTCCTACGTTTGTTGCTAATAATTCTGCCTCACTTACTTCAAGTTGTTCAGCTGCATTTCTGATTCTCAAATGTGGATTTTCAGCTTTCAGAGCTTCCCATTTTTCCTTTAAATCGTTAACTAATGTGCTCATTATCTTATTTTTTTATGGTTAAAACTGTATAATTTCTCGTTATTGTTTCGTTTCCTGTTTTACTTTTCATCTCTTCTTCCTTTTCGGAAATTTTCATTCTTTTAAAATGACTTTTAGAAACGGTTTCTTCCATTTCATCGGTATTATATAAAGTGAAATCGTATTCCGTGAACGGAAGTTTTTCCATGAAATTTCTCTGTCCGAACGTGAGAACAAAAGTTCCGCTGTCCTTTAAAACTCTGTAAATTTCATTTAAATATTCAACCGGCTGCTCCCAGAAATAGACTGTATTCACAGTAAATATTTTATCGAAGACCTCATCTTGAAAAGGAAGTTTTATTCCTTCATACAAAACAAAATCTGCCTGGTCGCTATATTCTTCATTTAATCTTTTGGCTTCATGATGCATGGTTTCAGAAATATCAATTCCTGTGTATTTTACATTTTGAGCCTTATTCAGAATACTTCTAACATGCGCAGCATTTCCGTGACCGATCTCAAGAATGCTTTCATCATCTTCAATTAAAAGCGTTTTTATACTTTCCAGTGTCATCCCGATATTGGTGGCGTTCATCATTTCACCGATCTCGATTCCTTTTTCACCTTGAGGATTGGCCAGATTCTGTGCTAAAATTTGTAGATCTTTTTTTTCCATATTATCCAAAAACAATCATTGGGTTAGCTGTAATGGGATGGTCGCAAATGGTACACGGAAAATTATACGCATCACTAATGGTTTTTGCCGTAAAAACTTCCGTTGGTTTTCCGTAAGCGGCGACCCTTCCCGATTTCATCAATAAAATTTTATCTGCAAACTGCGCCGCCAGATTCAGATCATGAAGTACCACAATCGCAGAATTCTCTTTTTTGGTAAAATTTTTGATGATCTCCAGGGCTTTGTATTGATGTTTAACATCCAGATTATTCAAAGGTTCATCCAAAAAAACGAGTTTTCTGGTAATATCATTCTGCAACTGAGCCATGACTCTTGAAAGATGTACCCGCTGTTTTTCACCTCCGGACAAGGTATTATATTCCCTGTCTTTAAGATGATAGACATCCGTTTCATACATCATATTGTTCATGGCTTCATGATCTTCCTGTCTCGGCTGACTGTCAAAATAGGGATAACGACCCATCATCACGACATCTTTTACCTCAAGCGGAATGTCGTTGCTGTTATGCTGGGAGAATTTGGCCTTATGTTTAGACAATTCGGTTACTTTCCAGTCGCGGATATTTTTATCTTTAAATAAAATCCTGTGATCCGATTTAACTTCATTGGCCAAAACACTCAAAAGACTTGATTTTCCTGCTCCGTTGGGACCCACAATGGCCAGGAATTCACCATAGCCCAAGGTTACATCCACTTCATTCAGAATAAAGAAATCTTTATGTTTATAACTGATCTGTTCTGCTTTAACCATTACATCGATTTTTTAAATTTCATTAAAATAGCAATGAAAATAGGTGCTCCCATCATGGCCGTTAAAATGCCTATCGGTAACTCTGAAGGCTGGACAATACTTCTGCTTATGGTATCTGCCGTTAATAACAGGACACTTCCCAAAATAGCAGACAAAGGCAAAATAAAATGGTAATTAGATTTGAATAAAAGCCTTAAGATATAAGGAACAATTAAGCCTACAAAACCAATAGTGCCTGAGAATGCGACACAGCTTCCGACCATTAATGATACGATGATGACAATCTGCTTTTTAAGATTTTCTACATTAATTCCCAGATGCTGGGCATCTTTTTCTCCCAACATCATGGCATTCAAAGCTTTTCCTTTAGGTAAAAGAACGGTGTAAGAAAGGATTAAAATTACGGTAAGAATAATATTTTTCGTCCATGTGGCAGCCGCTAAGCTTCCCATGTTCCAGAATGTTAAATCTCTTAACTGCTCGTCTTTAGAAATATAGATCAGAAAACCTACTATGGAAAATCCAATCGCCGAGATGGCAACCCCCGTTAAAAGCATCATCACGACATTGGTTTTGCCTCCCGTTGTAGAAATCCTGTAGACCAGCAACATGGCTAAAAGCGAACCGATGAAAGCCGCAATCCCAACCAGCGAAAACTGCACTACTTCAGGAAGATACTCTCTGAAGTACCCTCCTAAAACAATGGTAATGGCCGCCATTAGGGTCGCTCCCGCGGTTAGTCCGATTAAATCTCCCGTCGCCAATGGATTTCTGAATAATCCCTGTAAGCTTGTTCCCGATACCGAAAGCATGCTTCCGATAAGAATGGCCATGATAATTCTGGCTGCTCTTACATCCCAAACGACATATTTATCACTTAATGATAACCCGGAATCTCCTTTAATTACTTTTCCCAATACCTCAAACGCAGATTTACCACCGAAGTCGTAAACCCCTGTATTAAGAGACCATACCGCCAGGATCACCAGCAGTATGGAACTCATTGTAATGTAAAAGTATAATTTACTTTGTGCTTTCAACTAATAATTTATTTAATCCTAATACAGCCTCACCTAATCTTGGTCCGAAACCGGAAATTAAACCTCCGTCCATCGCGATAATTTTCTTGTTTTTACCGGCATTGGTCTGAGAAACACCCGGCATTTTTAAAGCCCCTTCGTTACCTCCTGAACTTTCCAGTCCGCTTGAGAAGAAAAATAATACATCCGGGTTTGCTTTTACAACTGCTTCGGGAGTTAAGGGTTTGAAATCTTCAAAATCATTCACTGCATTTTCACCGCCAGCAAGACCGATTAAAGCAGCCATGGGTGTATTTTTACCTGAAACCATCATCATATTTCCTCTGGCATAGATGAACAATACTTTCGGTTTTTTAGCGATCGGCTGAACCTGTTTTAAATCTGCATCGATTTTATCTGTCAGTTTCTGATAATCTGTATTTCCGATAGCTTTTGCTACCTCAGCGATCAGTTTTTTAGTTCCGTCAACAGTAAATTCCTGTTTAAAAGTTTCAGTTTTAATGCCTGAAGCTTTGATTTTCCCCATTAATTCGGGATTGATGTCTTTGTCGGAGGCTAAAATCAAAGTTGGATTTACCGACATAATCGGCTCTATGGTCATCGACCTCATGTGCCCTAAATCTTTAGCCGTTGCTTTTAAAGATTCAGGATAAGTGCTGGTAACATCGGTTGCCACAATTTCTTTTTCGTGACCTAAAGCGGCAACGATTTCCGTAATTCCGCCATTTAATGTTACTATTTTATTATTAGATTTTGGTGTTTCTGAGCTTACTTCAGTCGCATTTTCTGTTTTAGCACCTTCCTGTTTTTTGCAAGAATACACTGCCATTAGCACAGAAGCTGCAAGAATGAATTTTTTCATGATATACTATTTGTTTGATTTATTTTTTACAAAGGTTCGAATTCAAAGTTTGGATTACCACGAACGCCATCTTTGGTCATTGCATTAAATCTGATTTTGTAATAGAATTCTTCGGCATCTTTTAGAACGAAAAACCTGTCGCTGTATGTTTGAGCTCCGTTTGCGCCTGTCGTGGTACGCCATTTATCTCCCAAAGCTCTGTGATCGTTAAATATAAACTTAGACTGATCGATATCACTAAGTTTAAATGCTCCATAAGCCTGGTCCAACGTTCCTCCTGTAGGAATTGTTACCTGATAAACTCCCACCCCATTTTCCATATTGGTTGTAACAAAATCTGCATAGAAATAACTTCCTGCACTTTGCCCAGGTCCTAAGAATACTTCATTTGTAAATGCTGTAAACACCATATCCCAGTTCTTTTTTTTAGGCTGAATATCCACAGAAATACCTTTTTGAAGACTAAAGAAAGTAAAATTATAATCTGTATTTTTTGTGACGATATACTCCTGATATTGAGTATCATCTATATTAGCATATCTCAGCTTATAGCCATTATTTGTTCTTAGAATCTGTATTTTTTTCCAGCCTCTGGCATCTCCGGTTAATGAAACCGATCCGGCAGCAACCGCTCCTGTAGGAATTGTTCTTCCCATATTCACCAGATAAATTGCATTATCGGCGTCATTAGCCTTTATTTCAGCAATTCCTGTAGTTTGTGTTAAAAAATTTCCGTCAGGATTATCGATGTAAGCCAAATTACTAGATGCAAATGTACCAACCTGTACTAATCCGGTTAAACCTGAAATATCAGAAGTTTTAACAGCGTTAATATTGGTGGCATTTGGAATTTTGCCTACCGCCATACCAAGGGCTCCATTAATAATGACACGGAACTCATCTCCATTATAAAACCCAAGTTCCCAATCTGTTCGCAGATTGATGGTTTGTTTAGGTTCCCCCGTCGAAGGATCGATATCACTTAGGTCAATCCACACTTGGTTAGGCTCTGTGGCTCCCCCTACCAGAGGATTTGAAGTTGCACCTGTTGCAGGAGGAACGGTTACAATATCTTCATCTGCTGAAAAACATGACTGTAATGCAACAAGTAAAGAGAGAGATAATATTTTTAAATATTTCATAATGTTAATATTTTTAGAATTGATACATTAATCTTGCAAAATAACTTCTGCCATAATACAGATTCAAACGGTCGGTGGCGGCATTATGTCCGGAAGCGGTGTTGTTTGTACTATTAATTGTGGTAACATCAAAGATATTTTTTACACCTATGGCTAATTCTAATCTATCTTTCCAGAATGGCTGACTTACAATAAAGTCCATCATATGAAAACCATCTGTGTTTGCGAGACGGAAAGCTTCATTTTCAATAACATACTGTCTGCCTGGTCCTGTATATTTATAGTAAAGATTAAATGCCGTTTTTGGTCCGTCTAATTTGTAAGCAGCATTAGCACCTGCCTGAAAGCTATACTGAAAATCTGTAGGCGTCTGAACATCCATTTCTTGTTTAGACACAGAAATTCCGTTTACTGAAGTTCGTACTCCTAATGAAAACTGATCTTTTACGATATTTGCATTCGCTGCAAATAACAAACTTTTATACTTATCAAGATTCATATATTTATAAGTCGAAGGCCTTACAATCATTACATTTTCAATTTTATCATTCACATCAACATATAGTGCTTCTAGATTATAATTGAACTTCCATCCATTCCCTATATCGAATCCCTGATCCCAAAATAATCCTGCAGAATAACCATTTTCAGGTTTCAGGTTTGGATTTCCCTGGATATCGTGATTTACATTAACGAAATACGTAAACAGCTCATCATACGTAGGATACCGGTTGGCGGTACCAAAAATACCTCTTAAATTAGAATTTTCAGAAGTTTTATATCTTGCGGACAATGAGTAATTAAACTGATTATCAAACCTGTCACTTACAGATAATCTCGCCCCCGGTCTCACTGAAAATTTGTCTGAAATATTCCACTCTCCAGACAGAAAAGTTCCATAAGTAAATATTTTTCTTTTAACATTTTTTCCATCAAAATCTCCTGCGATTAATGCAGCATATCCGTTTGTATGATCTAATTCATAACCTAATTGGAAATCAAACTTTTTACTCTCCAAAAAATTACTGAACATCCCTCTTGAATAAATGACATCTGTCTTATAATAAGACTGTTCATTAAAATTGGGATCCTTTGTTTTGCTCGGGATATCATAGTTGTAGTCATAGAACTCTCTATTTTGATTTTGATAGGAGAAATCGCCCATATATCGAATGTGTCCTAAGTTTGTTTGAATATTGAACTGATGAATCCAGCGTTCTGTATTATAATTTCTATCTAAACTCTGGTAAGTTACCCCACCTTGTCCATCATTTAATGAAACCCGATCAACTTTGGGATTATAATAATTAAATGTTTCATTTAGGTAAGAAGCTTTATAGAATATAGATGTTTTATTTTTAGAATATCTAATCAATGCATTGGCCTCATACTGATCTTTTGGATTCCATTCGTAACCTCTCTGGTTATCCTGCTTGAAGTATTTATACCCCTGCCTTTCGCCTTCATAACCCATAAATTGATTATGGTTAAAACTAATATTGGTGAACCAATTGTCGTTGAAGTTATATCCTACATTAATATTCTGAATATGTCTTCCCTGACCTTTTTTCCTTAAATCATAGCTGTCTCTTACCGTTTCTTCCTGCAATGCAGCTCTGATACTTAATTTTTTTGTGCTACTTTTTTTCGTAATAATATTAATTACTCCTGCCAAAGCACCATTACCATATTCAACCCCCATACTCCCCTTTACAATTTCAATTCTCTCGATATTGCTTAAACTCAGTTTTGTAAGGTCGATATTACTTCCTAATCCGGTATCTCCTACGACAGGAATATTATCAATTAATATTTTTACATAATCTCCACCTAATCCCAATATATTGGCAGTAGAATTTCCTGAGTTGGTGTTCGGAGTGATTTGAATATTTAAAGATTGATTTAAAACTTCTGCTGCAGTGGTAGCAGCCATATTTTTAATCTGTTGTGCATCAATGACCTCAACTTTATAGATAGATTTATTGATCGATTGTTGCATATATTGCCCGGTGATGACAACCTCTTCTATTTTTTTCTGATGTAAAGAATCTTTTTCCTGTGCATTTACCCATAGAACGGCAGACAACGACAGTATAGAAAGCACTTTCTTCTTCATAGATGCAAAATTTTTCGCAAATATAGCGCTTTATTTAGAACAATTAAAAATAATTATGTATTTTTGTGGAACAATTCTAAATAAAAATAACGTTATGAATTTAAAACTACTTTTAACACCTTTAATGTTCACGGCTGTGATAGCAAATGCACAAGTAGCAATAATTGATGAAAACTTCGAAAGTGCTGTTGTATCAACTCCAGCCAACTATGACAACTTAGTTAACGGTTGGACAAAAAAGACAAATGTACCTCATAATGTCTATGTAGATAAAAATGCAGATACTGGTAATCAATTTTTACAATTTTACGCAGCAGGTTCAACAGCGACGGATGTATTTCTTATATCCCCGCAAATCGTAGCACCAGATGGTTCTAAACAAATTATTTTTGATGTAACACCAACATTTGGATCTACAGTAGAAGTTGCACTAATAGATAATCCTGCAAGTTTGCAAGCAAATGCTGCTGTACCGGCTTCTTACCAATTGCTACAAACATTTACTTATACACAAACTGCAACAACTCCTGTTTCAGTTGCTCCGATAACTGTTCCTACTTCTTCAAAGCAATACATTGTCGTAAGATTCCGTAATCCACAACAGGTAGGTCCTCCGGGAACATCTCATGCAGCATTAGCGATTGATAACTTTAAGTATAACGGTTCTGCAGTATTAGGAACTTCAGATTTCTTAAAAGCTGCTTCAAAAACACAATTTGTAATTACTTCAGATAACACAGCATTACAGTTTGTAGCTAAAAAAGATCCTAAAAATGTTCAGGTTTACTCTGCATTAGGACAAAAAGTAGCTGAAGGAAAACTAAACAACCAAAGATTAGACATCAGCCAACTTCAGTCAGGAGTTTACTTTGTTCTTATTGAAGAAGCAGACGGAACTGCTACTAAATCAAAATTCATCAAGAAATAAGATTTTATTAGACTAATCATATTAAAAGAGTCGATTTATGAACTTTCATAAGTCGACTCTTTGTTTTTATATAGCTTCAAAAACCCCGTAACTTCTACCTATTTAAGAAATTTAATATTCAAACACGACAAATATCATGTTTTTATTTAGAATTAATAAAAATTATTTAATAGTTTTGTGGAATCATTCTAAATAAGGAATTTAAACATTAAAGATATTATGAAAACAAAACTACTTTTGAGTTCTTTACTGGCTCTTTCAGTTCAACAGACGGTCTTGGCTCAGACCGATGCTTTGGGATATACACAGGTGGATATGTCAATGGGAAACCAGTACCAGAACCGTGTTTTTTTTGGTCTGCAGAATAATAATCAGGTTTCTCAACCAGCTAACTCATGGGATATCGCTTTCTACAGAAATTCGGCAATGAGTTTTGGGTCAAGAGTTAATGATGCCAAAGATATTAAAGTGTATGAGGCATCTAATGATATGACACAATGGGATAATATAAATATCTCTAACTTATCATCCTGGGGAGCCCCTCTTTATAATCCGGATCAAACAAATTCGCTTTCCGATGGTGCATTTGAACAGGGATCTGCTTCTTTCGGCTGGGGAAATTATAACGGGGGAACCCACCATGTAGACGGAAAGATTATTTTTGTTTTGCAATACCCGGATGGCAGCTATATAAAGTTTGCCATCACCGATTATTTCAGTGCCTATACTTTTAAATATTCTAAATGGAATGCTGCTACCTCAACCTGGGGAGCAACAGAAACAAAAACAATCGCTAACGGATCCGACGATGCTTATTTCAATTATTTCTCTTTTACAACAGGAGCAAAGGTTGATAATTTGGAGCCATCAAAATCTACCTGGGACTTTATGTTTACCAAATATTATACATTCTATAATAATATGATGATGTATCCTCTTTCAGGAGTCATTCAGAGCCCAAGCATTACGGTAGCAAAAGTTCAGCCGGAAACTCAGGCTTCAGCAACATATACCATTCCTGCTACAACAAACTTTTCATCCAATATCACCACCATCGGACATTCATGGAAACCGATATCAGGAGTTTATTCCGATGTGGTTTATTATATTAAAAAAGGAAATGATTACTATAGAATGTACTTCATCTCAAATGGCGGAGCCACTACAGGAAATATGTTCTTTAAATACAAAAACATCACTTCAGTGCTAGGCGTTACCGACATTGCAGGTAAAAAAACATCTTTTGGCATTTATCCGAATCCCGCAACGGCTGATAAAAAAGTAACCGTTTTATTTGATGTTAAAGAAAAACTTGACAATAAAGGAAATGTACAGGTTTTTGATCTTACAGGAAAACAGGTTTATCAGGCAGAATTAACCAATCAGGCAGGATTCTACAAACAGGATTTAGACTTGTCAAGACTTATCCCAGGTAATTACCTGGTAAAAATCACTTATGGCGGAAGCTCTGAAACCAAAAAGCTGATAATAAAATAAAAAAATGAATGATAAATGGTTAATCGTGAATTTTAATTCGAACCTGCATCAATTCAAACAATCTAAATTTTAATACTTTCTATTTTTTCTAATAAAGGCTGCTTAGTAATTATGAAGCAGCCTTTTATTTCTACTAATGACAACAGCCATGCTACAGTATATAATTATTCTCTGTTACCACAGACTATTTAATTGCCAAAAAATGAAATGTTTTTAAACCTTGTTTAACTTTTTCTGTCCGGTTTCGAAATAAAGCATCATTCGGGCATTGGTAGGTAAAAAATCAAACGAGGTATTTTGACGTCTGCAGCATTTGCATTATGTTAAAAAAATTAATTTATATAAATCTTTTCGTTGTGAAATAAAAAAGAGGTTTTTGCACCGTCAAGAATTAATAACAATAAAATTTAAAATAAATACGAATATGAAAAAAATATATACAAGTGCCTTTCTTATAGTCATTAGCTTTAGCATTTCGGCTCAGAAAATACTTTGGCAGAGAGATTTTAAATCTTCGACACAGGATTTTCTCAGTCAGGTCACCACAACCATCGACGGACAATACTTAATTACAGGAAGCAGCATTCAGGCTAATAGCCCAGAGCAAAAAGCCGGTAGTTCCTCCAACAACGGCTACGATTTTCATTTGATAAAACTCAATCAACAAGGTGAAAAAGTCTGGGAAAAGTATTTTTCAGGAAATAACCACGATTATCTGGCTTCAACTGTTGCCACTCAAGAAGGCGGATTTTTGGTTTCCGGAACATCATATTCAGGAAAAGGTCTTGATAAAAAGGAGGATTCCAAAGGAGATCGGATATTTTATTGTTGAGATTGAACGAATTTGGAGACGAGCTTTGGCAAAAAACCATTGGTTCAGCATCGGATGAAGAAGCGCGCGCAGTGATTCAGACTACAGATCTTGGATTTATGGTAGCCGGAAATATCCAGAATTCGGAGCAAGGATATGGTTCGAAGGATGTTCTCATCGTGAAATTAGATAAAAACGGAAAGGAAATATCTCAATTCATCTTGGGTGGCAGCGGATTAGACGAGGTCGAAAAAATAATTCCGACGAAAGATGGCGGCGCTTTATTAGGGATTTATTCGAGAAGTTCTGAATTGAAGGATGGAAGCCGGAAGTCGGAAGCTGGAGGAAATATCACGATCAATGATCATTCAAAAACGACTAATAATTTCGGCGAAGGTGATTTTATGGTAGTAAAAATTGACTCGAAAAATCAAATTCAATGGAAGAAAAATTTCGGAGGAACAGGCGATGATCATTTAAGAACACTTTCACTGACTTCTTCAGGCTACTTAGTTGGTGGTGAATCTCGCTCAGAAAGATCGGGAAATAAAATCGTTGGCTTGGAAGAAGGAACAGATATTTGGCTGATTTCGCTGAACGAAAGAGGCGAAGAAATCTGGCAAAAATCTTACAATTTCAAGAATAGAGATATTTTGATGGGAATGAGTGTTATTCAAAATCAATCAACTAACAACCAGCAACCATCAAATAAAGGAATTTTACTTGGCGGTTATACTCAGGCGGAAGGCAGAATTGAGGCTGATGATGAGACTTTTTGGATGCTGTACCTGAATCAGGATGGAAACGAGCAGTGGAGAAAGCATGTGAAGGGCGAATCTCGAAAGCGTGAGGAGAGGTTATCTGATATAAAATTAAATCGTGACGGTTCGATTATTTTGGCAGGAACAAGCGCGGAAGAGCTCGGAAAAGAGAACTGGAAAATCGTAAAATTAGAAGATAAACAAATCGATCAGTTGATTGAAAAACAGAATATTAAGATTTATCCGAATCCGGTTTCAGATTATGCGTATGTAGAAATTGGGTTTGATTTTAAAGATGCTGAAATCAACCTTTATGATATGTCTGGACGACAATTACAAAGTTTAAAAACTAAAAACAAAGTAACTAAGATCAACACACAGCCACTGATTCAAGGAGCTTATTTGGTGACCATCAAAACGGACGAGAATAAAACTGCGAATGCGAAATTGATTAAAAAATAAAAACTTATAGAATGAAAACACCTTTTGTCTTAAGTATTGCTTTCCTAAGTTATGTAGGAATTCAAGCGCAGGGAACATCTGCATACTATCCAATGACTCCTAATAATGGTGATGTTTTACTAGCTACACCGGAAGTAAGTGCGTTCCAAAAATATAATTATAATAATGTAAATTTATATACGGGAAAAGTTGATGTTTCAATACCTATTTATGAAATAAAAACAGGAAACATTGTGGTTCCCATTGAAATAACATATAATTCAGGAGGCATTAAAGTTGATGAAATAGCAACTAGCGTAGGTATAGGATGGAATGTGAATGCAGGAGGGAGTGTTTTAAGAACTATTAAGGATATTGATGATAATGAAATTGAATTATCACCAAACACCTACACTAGCTCATGGACTACTGATGAGTTTACTAATCTAACAATTCCTAATCCATTCAGGAAAACATATGTTAATAAGAAAGGGTATCTGGCAGAATATACGGATCTGAACTTAACAAATCCACCGCTAACTTTACCTTCGGGGACAGGTACAGCTATTGATGCTTCACCTGATTTGTTTGTGGCAAATGCTCCGGGATTAAATTCAAAGTTTTTCTTAAACAATTTGAATAGAGGAAACCCTACAGACTTTCAGAATAATGTAAGCACTTTTACAATGAAATTCATCGATGGAAGTGGTACCAAAGGGGCAACTGTTACCCGAAAAAGACTTTCTAATTCTCTTCCATCAAATGGATTTGGTTTTAATTATAATTTAAAACCAATGGATTATGAAAATTTTGAACTGACAAATACTAATGGGCTTAAATATACCTTCGGATCTACCGATATCTCAGAATTCTTACCATCATATTATTCACCAACCATGATTATTGCCAAACAGGATCCATGGGCTGCTAATGGAATTAGTTATCAGTCTAATGCATTGTATAACTCATTAATGGCAAAAGGCTTATACAGACTGAAAGTAAGCGCATGGAATCTGGATAAAATTGTTGACCCACAAAATAACAAATCTATAACATATGAGTATGATAAATACAATAAACCTACAAAACAAACTTTTCGCACCAATATCCAAACAGCTCTATTAGATAATGCGATGCCGTTTCGTGGGGGAGCGAATTATTATACTGGACAAAAATGCACCTACGATTTTATACCCGATTATATTACCCCACCATCACCGGGAGATCCACCAACACCTGATGAATGTCAGGTTAAAAACTCTCATTTAGATATTAAATATCCTGAAAATAACAGGATTAAATCAATAAAATGGGATAACGGAAATGTTAAATTTTATTATGATTTAAATAGATTGGATGCGTTGGATGAAAAAGCTTTAACGAAAATAGAAATCATAATAAATGATAGAGTAACCAAAACCTATTTTTTTAATTATAGTTATTTTGCATCTAAGGAAAATTGTAGTGACTGGCAGTGTAAAAGATTGAAATTAGAAAGTGTAGACATAAAAAATAGTGAAGAAACACAGTCTAAAAGATATTATACATTCGAATACAATTATTCCCATCCTCTTCCAAAGGTAAACTCTCTGCAACAAGACTTTTTGGGTTACTATAATAATCATGGAGTAGAACTGGAGCCTATCGATATGCACATCCATCCCCAAATACAAAAATCTCCCACACTTTACTATACTGCTCTAAATGGAAAATATGCAATTGTTCCATTTAATCCAATGGGAGGAGTAGAATTAATACCGGGTGATTACTCTCTTGATGCGAATGAATATTCATTAACAGGGTTGTTGAAAAAAGTAACTAATCCTCTTGGTGGATTTAATGAATTTGAATATGAGAATAATGAATTTAAATATGCAAATAATAATTTAAAAGCTGGTGGAGCAAGAATCAAAACACAAATTATAAATGATGGAAAAAAAGAGAGATATTTATATTATAAATACAGTGAGGGACAATTAATTAATATACCGACTTATGGTTATCCTCTGGGACATGATAGAGCAAAAAAAGATCTACCAAACAATACCTCATTTGTAATTTATACTACAAATAGAGCAGATGTTCAACTGACTAATGGAGCGTATATAGGATATTCTAAAGTCATTCAGGAAGAGGAAGGGAAGGGATATACAAAATTTGAGTTTTCAAATGAACGGAATGAAGAAGTTCAACATATAAATCCTATCCCAGGTTACTATACTTGTGAATATTTTCTCCATAGAAGCAGTGCCTATGGAAAAAACAATTTTATAGATAATGATATTTTAAGAGGAAAAATACTCAGTGAAAAAACCTATGATAAGAACAATAATTTACTTAAAGAAGTATTCAATGGTTATACTAGGAATATTTTTGAAGAAATAGCCATTCCTTTTCAACAAACGCTTTATCAGCCACAACATTCATATACTCAGCAAGCTTACAATCTACCGAGAGTTGATAATTTAGCACAGTACAATTACATTAATAAATTAAGAGTTGAACGTAATTTAAATACTTCGAAGTCTGTCGTAGATCATTTATCACCTACTGTCACTATGAGCAATTATAGTAGTTATGAATATGACCCTATATATCCTTTTATTAAAAAAGAAAAAGAACAATTGACTAACGAATATTCATATATAGAAAAGAATTACACGTATCCTTTTGATACTACAAATCAGTTTCTTACTGATGCTAATCTTCTAGAGTCGCCTCTAAGTATAGAAAAGAAATTTGTTAAAAAAAATGATTATTCAGACATCGGAATAACAACTCTACAAGGTAAGGAGAGTTTTGTGTACTCTAAAAATACTAACACTTCCAATCTAATCCAGCCAACAGCCAAAATAAGAACGAATCTGGATAATTCGCAAAGTACAGAAAGTACTTATGATCGATATGATAGCAAAGGGAACTTACTACAGTATACTTCTAGCGATGGTGTTGCCACAGTACTAATTTGGGGATATAAGCAATCTATGCCCATTGCCAAAATAAAAGGAGTTACCTATGAGCAGGTTATGCAGAAGTTCGGATTAAATTCTACAGATAATCAGGCATATTTAAATTTAGATATTGTGGGGAAGTCTAATATGGATAATAGCGAATTAACAGAGCAAGACTTGGTAAAATCATTATTGAATTTTCGAACCACTTTGAATTTATCGGATAATCAAATTAGTACCTATACTTTTAATCCTGGAATAGGCATTACAAATATCATTTCTAGCAGTGGTATTAAGGAATCTTATAAATATAATGCTCAGGATAAACTTAATAAAATTCTTGGCTCCGATGGTAAAACAGTTAAAGAATATTCGTATAATCAGATGCCATTGTCGGTCCAAACTATTTTTTACAATAGAAAATATGAAAACTTATTTACTAGAAACAATTGCCAAAGTGGTTATATAGCAGAACAGTATAACTACATTGTTCCTGCAGGAACTTTTTCATCGAATATTAGCCTTGCTGATGCAAATCAAAAAGCGTTAAACGATATTCAGCAGAATGGTCAAAATATAGCTAATACTAATGCGAGTTGCATACCACAGGGTTGTTCTTTTACACCTGAAAGTAATATTCAGTCAGTTACCTCTACAGTAGAAAAGTTATCATTATCATATGTTAAAGTGAGAGTGAATATCCCTATCTCGTCCAATACTTCTGTTAATTGGGAAGGTTTTCTGCTAGGGGAAATTGGAAATACCTGCAAACTGCAATCATTTACGAATGTATTAGTTACTTCAGAAAATGGGAGGACTTGGAGAGTATTAATGAGTAATAACGGGAAATTATTTCTTCAATTACTAAGTGGGACTGTGAATTCAGGATATATTAATCTAGATTTTCAATATAATATTAACGATACAAATGCTCTTAGAGTAGCACCTCCAGCTTTACCTTAGAATTTATGAAAAAAATATTAATCCCCATAAGTGCATTGCTGGTTTCAGGCTTTGCAGAAGCTCAAGTGAGCCCGACAGAAAATTATGTTCAATCAAAAACGTATTTGGATTATAACGGAACAACGCCTTCCAAAACCGCAGAAACCGTTCAGTATTTTGATGGTTTGGGAAGACCTAAACAAGTGGTGAATGTCAAAGCGTCCCCTTTGGGCAGAGATGTTGTAACGCCTATTGAGTATGACGGATTTGGAAGACAGGTGAAAGACTATCTTCCCATTCCGCAAGGAAATACGCTGAATGGAGCCATTGTTCCTACTCCGCTGGGAAATTCGTCTACAATATACGGTGGAGAAAAAATCTATGCGGAAAAAGTGTTGGAAAACTCACCTTTAGATAGAATTCAACAACAGATTCAGGTGGGTAACGATTGGAGTACTAAACCTGTGAAGTTTGATTATGACGCCAATATAAATGCAGATTATGTAAGAAAATATGAAACTTCAACGACTTGGGTTGAGGGTAGAACACAAACAACTGTTCAGTTGCTGCAGTATTTTTCACCAAATCAACTGTATAAAAATACGCTTATAGATGAAGATGGTAACAAAACCATCGAGTTTAAAAACGGAAAAGGGCAAACTCTACTCGTAAGAAAAGCTTTAAATTCCACAGAAAATGCAGATACCTATTATGTTTATAATGAGTATGATCAGCTGGCATTTGTAATCCCGCCATTGGCTTCTGCTCCCAAGGTGGAAGATTCAACAATGGATAATCTGTATTACCAGTATCGGTATGATGGCAGGAACCGTTTGGTAGAAAAGAAGGTCCCGGGCAAAGGCTGGGAGCATATGGTGTATGATAAAGCAGACCGGCTGATCATGACTCAGGATGCGGAAATGAAACTCTCTGGAAAATGGCTTTTTACCAAATATGATCAGTTTTCGCGGGTAATTTACACGGGAATCGCCTCAATAGGGAATTTTTCCAGAGATCAGGTTCAGAGCAGTGTCTATCAATATTTAAATCAGGGTCAGCCTGCTACAGAGAGCCGCAATACAACGGGCTTTGCCAATAGTGGGATGACGGTGAATTACAGCAATAATGTGTATCCTAAAACCATTGATAAAGTATTAACAATCAATTATTATGATGCTTATTTTACAGGAGACCCTTTTCCGGATAAAGTATGGAATCAGGATGTTTTACCCTCCAGCCCTCAGCAATATGACAGAAGCACAAAAGGTCTCCCGGTGATTAAACTGGTGAAAAATATTGAGGATGACGGCTGGACAAAAACCTATTTCTATTATGACCTGAAAGGACGTCCTATCAGGGAATACATTCTTAATCACCTAGGAGGATATACCAATGTAGAAAGACAGCTTGATTTTTCAGGGAATATAAAGGTTGTTTCTACTCAGCATAAAAGATTGGCCACCGATGCGGAAAAGTTAATTACCGAAAGTTTTGAGTATGACCATCAGAATCGGTTGCTGACCCATTTTCATAAAGTAGATGATCATCCTGCAGAGATTCTTACCCAAAATAAATACAATGAACTATCTCAATTAGAAACTAAAAAAGTAGGAGGAACCAGTGTGGCTTCTCCGCTTCAAAGTATCGATTATGCGTATAATATCCGGGGGTGGATGACTTCAATGAATAATCCTGATAATTTGGGGACGGATTTATTTGGGTATAAAATCAACTACACTCAGGTTGAGGGATTGGAAACTCCGAATCAGGATTACGTAAATTTAAAAGTAAAGCCGAAATATAACGGAAATATTTCCGAAGTATCTTGGAAAACCTTAACCGAAAACAATGAACCTTTAAAAAGATACGGCTATGTTTATGATCCTTTGAATCGTTTGTCCGCTGGATTTTATCAGAAATCAGGAAGCGAAAATGCTCAGGAATATTTTGAAAAGCTGGATTATGATGTCAACGGAAATATCACCAGACTGAAAAGATCGGCAGGCGCATTACCTGGAACCACGGTCGCTACGGTTATCGATAATTTGAAATATGATTATTTGGGAAACAGGCTCAGTACAGTGAAAGACGAACAGCAAAATCCTTCAGGTTATCCTTATCTTGCCACTCCGAACGCGATTGGTTATGATCTGAATGGAAATATGACCGATCATTTGGATAAAGAGATTTCAGCAATTAAATATAATTATTTAAATTTACCAAAGCAGATTACCCAAAGTTCGAAAGTGACAAGTTACACGTACAGAGCCGATGGGGTAAAAGTGAAGAAGCTCTTTGGCGATTTAGAAACAGATTATCTGGATGGATTTCAGTACAAGTCTACAAAACCCTCGGAGGCAAACTCTGGAGGAGGTTTTGTAATCGTAGACCCCAATGAAGTGGCGGTGATGAAACTCAGAATCATTCCTACTTCAGAAGGTTATTATGATGCACTTATCGGTCAGTATATTTATAATTTTACCGACCATTTAGGAAATGTAAGATTGAGTTATACCGATACGAATAAGGATGGCATAATTCAGCCAAGGCAATATCGAGTTCAACAGTGTGATGTACCAACAAACCCTTTCAATATACCAAACTGTATTGATATTTGGAAACCAGGAGAAATTGTCGAAATCAATAATTATTACCCATTTGGGATGTTGCATAATTATACGGCGACTACACAGAATGCATATCAGTACAAGTACAACGGGAAGGAGTTGCAAGAGACGGGTATGTATGATTATGGGGCGAGGTTTTATATGCCGGATATTGGAAGATGGGGCGTGGTGGATCCGTTAGCGGAGAAATTTTTCGATTTCACAGGTTACAACTATGTCTTAAATAATCCTATAAAATTTGTTGATAAAGATGGGATGGATGTGTATTTATTAAATGAAGAAGGTAAATTTATTCTGGCAAAAAAACAAAAAGGAGACGACTTAGTTTATGGTTACAATAGTAAAACAGGAAAATTAAACGATAATAATGGTGACAAAAAAGGAGATTATAAAGATGGAATAAGAATAAAAACTAAAGGTTTAGTCGGGCAGTTACAATATTATAGAGATGGAAGTAAAGAAGATAATTATCCTGCATATCACCAGTCTATAAAGGAATACAGTTCACAAGTAGAAGATGATATGTTCAATTTATTTCAGTATGCTGCAAATAATGCTAAGAATGTTGAATTCTCACTTATAGATTTCAATAAGGGAGAAAAAAGATATTTAGCTTTACAAACATACAATGACTCTGGTTTTTCACCAGGGTCTGGACAAATAGGAAAAGATATAAGTACTAATGCAGAATATCACAATCACCCTTTTAAGACTATTTATGATGAAAATTATACTGAGCTTAATTCTATGGGATCTAGAGGACAAGGTATATACTATGGGCAAGGCGGAGATTATAGAAATACAGTTAACTATAATGTAAATTATCCTAATTATGTATTTTTTCCAAAATCAACAAATCTTTATAATGTAACTAAAACAGGTGTCTACTTGATTCAAAAAATTAATAGCGAAAGTAAAAACTTCAAAAAAAAATGAGAATAGTTATTTTAATTTCATGTATTTCATTATTGAGCTGTAACAGCTGTAATAAAGAAAACGAAGAAGACTTTTTTAATGATAACCTTTATCGTGAATTATTAAATTATCAAAGAAAAAATCCTATTCCAAATAAAGATTTATATAAATTATTTATTTACGAAGTAAATTTTTCAAAGAAAAAAGATACATTACTTAGTATAACAATTAGTCCCACGGGGGTTATTTCGAAAAACAGTTATGGTATTTATAAGAATAAAATTCTTAAACCGTCTTATATAAACGATAATAAGAATTTTGGTAAAAGGTTTGTGAAGACTTATAAAAAAGAAGGTGTGGAATCTTATATTTTGAATGAAATTCCACCACATATTGACAAAATTTATCCTGTTTATAAATATAAAATACAGAGAGATAAATTAATTCTTTTAGATTCTTTAAGATAAGCATTTGTTATGCGGAACCTGCTAGTGCAAGCTTATCGCTCATCATTTTGAATAAAAACCCTTGCTATTTTGCGAGGGTTTTCAGTATAATTATTTAAATTTACCCAAGCAGATTACCCAAAGTTCGAAAGTGACCAGTTACACGTACAGAGCCGATGGGGCAAAAGTGAAGAAGCTCTTTGGCGATTTAGAAACAGATTATCTGGATGGATTTCAGTACAAGTCTACAAAACCATCGGAGGCAAACTCTGGAGGAGGTTTTGTAATCGTAGATCCCAATGAAGTGGCGGTGATGAAACTCAGAATCATTCCTACTTCAGAAGGTTATTATGATGCACTTATCGGTCAGTATATTTATAATTTTACCGACCATTTAGGAAATGTAAGATTGAGTTATACCGATACGAATAAGGATGGCATAATTCAGCCAAGGCAATATCGAGTTCAACAGTGTGATGTACCAACAAACCCTTTCAGTTTACCAAACTGTATTGATATTTGGAAACCAGGAGAAATTGTAGAAGTTAATAATTATTACCCGTTTGGGATGTTGCATAATTATACGGCGACTACACAGAATGCGTATCAGTACAAGTACAATGGGAAGGAGTTGCAAGAGACGGGCATGTATGATTATGGAGCGAGGATGTATATGCCTGATATAGGACGTTGGGGCTCAATTGATCCTCTAGTGGAAAAGATGACACGACATAGCCCTTATAACTATGCATTTAATAATCCTATCATGTTTATTGATCCCGATGGAAGAGAAGGTGAAGACTGGTTTGAAAATATTTTTGGAAATCTGGAATTTAAAGACGATATTCAAAGTCAACAAGACTTGGATGACAAAGGTATTGAAGGAACTTATGTTGGAGATACTTATCAAGATGGGAATATAAATTATGCTGCTGATGGCTATGTATACGATGATTCTGCTGCAGGAGGTGGAAAGGCTATTGCAAATGGCAGGGATAATCCAATTGAAGAAGTTGTCATGACAAAATCGCCAAGTATTGGTAGACAGGTTTGGAACTTCACTGCCGATAATATTATTTCCAAACCAGCAGAAGGCATTCAATTCTTTAGCTATTTTTTCTACGGCTTAGGTCAAGTTCCTGGTGAAATGTATAAACAGGGACGTATGGAAAATATTCACGTGAAAATGGACATGACTTTATGGGGCTTTAAAAATGGGCTTCCAACAAGAACACTTCAATATACAGATGGAGAAACAGTAATGTCAGAACAAGAAAAATTTGAAAAAATTGCTGTTCCTGGAATTGAGGCATTGTCATTCGGAGTAGGAACAAAATTAAATTTGGTAAAGCAACCCGCTATTAATTTTGGCACAAAAATGGGTATTAAAACAGCTGTTAAAAAGTCAATATATAATTCCGCACAACATTAATGGATATAAATTTTTTAGGCTTAATAGGAAGTTTAATAAGGTTGATTTTTGTTTTTAAATTCAATATAAAAAAACAAAATGAAGCCTCGGAGAAAAACTTCGAAAAAGAAGAAAATAAAGATATTAAAGTTGGAGCTATTACTTTAATCTTGTTTATAATATGGGGAGTACTAACATACGTTGTGTAATACTATCTTAAATTTTTTAAAAAAACAATAAACTGTAGAAGGTTTATTGTTTTTTTCACTATCCCAAAAAGTTTGTAAGTTAAAAGTTAGGGCTTTGATTTTATAATCTGAGCCTTTCTTAAAAAATAAGTGTAAACTCGCTGTAGTCTTTCAGAAAAACTAGCACATCTAAAAATATAGTTTCGTTCCGTCCCAAAAACCGCAACCCTATATTATTTTTTGACAGGTTAATCTCTTAACAATCTAATAAATCTTAAATCCTTTATAAACCTGTGTAGAACTTTCCGTCATTTTTGCGGCATCACGTCTGAAATTCAATAGGTGATCCTGCCCGTTATGACGATTCAGATGCTCTTCACTCTCCCACAATTCGACCATGAAAAAAGTTCCTTTATTATCTTTATCTTCAATAAGATCATACTGCAGACATCCCTCTTCTTTTCTCGTTTCTCTTACCAAAGTCTGAAAAAGATCCACAGCCTCCATCAGGTAGTTTTCATAAAATCTGAAAAGCGCAATTACATATATATTCATGTTCTGTTTTTTAATGAGGCAAAAGTAGATTATTTTCGAAATCAAAAGATTTTTTCTATGCTTTATTTTTCTATTTTAACAGATTTTATGCTTAAAAAACAGATTTATAAATCGTAATCGAGCTCATAACGATCACCAACGTACCAATCACAATAAACATACTCTTCACAGGGAGCTTTGCGGTCAGCATCGCAGAAAATGGAGCGGTAAAAATTCCGCCGATTAAAAGTCCTAAAATAATATTCCAATGCTGAATTCCCAATGTAAAAATAAAGGTTACGGCAGCCGATACTGTTAAAATAAATTTGGCTACCGTAGAGCTTCCCACCGCAAATCTTGGGGTGAAAGAATTTTTAATTAAAGTTCCCGTTACTAAGGGTCCCCAGCCACCACCGGCAAAGGCATCGATAAAACCACCGATTACGCCCAATCGCGTAAGATTTGTTTTTTTCTTCAACTTTTTATCCTGTTTGGTCTGAAAAGCATTCAGCAGAATTTGAATTCCGAGATATAACGTGTAAAAGGAAATAATTGTTTTGGTAATTTTAGAGTAATACTCTCCAAGATAGGTTAAAGCAACAGCGCCGATAATAGCACCGATAACCCCGGGAATCGCCAGCTTTTTAACTAAACTTTTACTTACATTTTTCAGTTTAATGTGGCTTGCACTTCCCGCGGCAGTGGTAAAACTTTCCGCAGAATGTATACTGGCACTTACGGCATGCGGCGGAATATTCAGGAATAAAAGAGTCGTTGTACAAATCACGCCATACCCCATTCCCATGGATCCCGCAACGATTTCGGCTAATACCCCTACGAGCATCATCCAGTAAAAAATATAATCGTCTTTGGCTAAAATCACAAAAAGCTCATCCAGATAGCCCATTTCATACATTGAAAAAGCGACAATGAGCAAGGCGGCAACCGTTACAAAAAGAACGTTAAGCCGTATCTGGATTTTTCTTGAGATCACCATCATGATAAAATCATTACTGCTCCTACCGTAGCATTGCTTGTTTCATCAATTAAAATCGCACTTCCGGTATCATTATTTTCATCAAAACGGTCGAAAACAAGAGGCGATGCGGTCTTTAATTTTACTTTTACAACCTCATTAAGCTTAATTCCTGAATAAATAGGTGTGTTTTCGAGGGTATTGACATCAATTTTATACTCAATTTCCTTAACGATGGCTTTTAAAAATTTGCTTTTATGCTGAATGAAATATTTATTTCCTTCGTTCAGTTCTTTTTTATCCAGCCAACAGACAATGGCTTCCACTTCATTTTCCACTTTAGGCTGATTTTCGGTTTTTACAAAAAAATCGCCCCGGCTAACATCAATATCATCTTCCAAATGCAGTACTGCAGGCTGATTAGCGAAAACAAAATCTACTTCTTTTCCTCCCGTTTCGATTTTTGAAATGGTAGTTTCAATATTCTGGGGAAGAATCGTGATCTGATCTCCTTTCTGATAAATTCCTGAAATAATTTCACCGGCATATCCTCTGTAATCATGCAGTTCATCCGTCTGAGGTCTGATCACGTACTGCACCTGAAACCGTGCATTGTCAAGATTGGTATTGTTATGTACTTCAACATTTTCAAGGAAATCAAGCAAAGTTGGTCCTTTATACCAGTTTGTTCTTTGGGATTCTTCCACAATATTGTCGCCGTAAAAAGCGGAGATCGGGAAATAATTGATATTTTCCAGACCTAATTTCTGAGCCACCAATTGGTATTGTGCTTTAATATCGTTGAAAACTTCTTCGGAATATTCTACCAAATCCATTTTATTAATCGCCACGACCACATTTTTTATTTTTAATAAAGAAGCGATGATGGAGTGTCTTCTGGTCTGCTCGATAACGCCCTGTCTGGCATCAATTAAAATAATAATCAACTGAGAATTGGAAGCTCCGGTGATCATATTTCTGGTATACTGAATATGCCCCGGCGCATCGGCAATAATAAATTTTCTCTTTGGTGTGGAAAAATAGCGGTAGGCCACATCAATCGTAATCCCCTGCTCTCTTTCGGCTCTCAGTCCGTCGGTAAGAATGGCAAGATCTACTCCGTTTTCGTTTTTGTTTTTTGATTGTTTTTCGAGAGCTTCAAGCTGATCAATCAATATATTTTTACTATCGTACAGAAGTCTTCCGATCAGGGTACTTTTCCCGTCGTCAACACTTCCCGCTGTTATAAATCTTAATATGTCCATAAGTTTATTCATTAATGATAATTGATCAATGATAAATCATCTCAACTTTCGCATAAAAATCATTTATCAACTATCGTTTATCATTTATAATTAAAAATATCCTCCTTTTTTTCTATCTTCCATCGCGGCCTCCGTTACTTTATCATCGATTCGGGTTTCGCCACGCTCAGAAATTTTAGACGCGATAATTTCGTTAATAACGCTGTCCAGGGTTTCCGCGTCACTTTCCACGGCCGCCGTACACGTCATATCCCCCACCGTTCTGTAGCGGACTCTTTTGGTAATCACTTCATCATTTTCATCAATCTGAATAAAATCAGAAGCGGCAATGAGCTGACCGTCATGCGTAATCACCTCTCTGTCGTGTGCAAAATAAATCGGAGGAAGCTGAATATTCTCTTTTCGGATATAATTCCAGACATCCAGTTCCGTCCAGTTGGAAATAGGGAAAACTCTTACATTTTCACCTTTATTGATTCTTCCGTTATAAATATTCCACAATTCCGGACGTTGTAATTTCGGATCCCATTGCCCGAATTCATCACGAACGGAGAAAAAACGTTCTTTAGCTCTGGCTTTTTCTTCGTCTCTTCTCGCACCGCCAATGCAGGCATCAAACTGAAATTCTTCAATCGTATCTAATAAAGTATGCGTTTGCAGCCAGTTTCTCGACGCAAATTTCCCTTTAGGTTCGGTTAAATTTTTAGCTTTAATGGTATCTTCTACGCTTCTTACAATTAGCTCAGCACCCAGGTGCTCAGCAAGATAATCTCTGAACTGCAGGGCTTCGGGGAAATTATGTCCCGTATCAATATGTACCAGAGGAAACGGAATCTTCATCGGAGCAAAGGCTTTTTTCGCCAGATGAACCAAAGTGATAGAATCTTTTCCGCCACTGAAAAGCAAAGCCGGTTTTTCAAACTGTGCCACCACTTCACGCATAATGTAAATGCTTTCTGCCTCCAGCTGCTCCAGATAATCTAATGTATAATTACTCATTATTATTTAAAAGATTTTTTTATTTAATTTGAATGCAGACCGCATTCTTTATGTGAACTCTCCCACCACCAACGGCCCGCACGAGGGTTTTCTCCGGGTTCGATCGCTCGCGTACAAGGCTGACACCCTATACTCACAAACCCTTTTTTATGCAAAGGCAGATCCTGAACTTTATTTTTTTCGAGATAATCTAAAACATCCTGATAAGTCCAGTGCATCAGCGGATTGTATTTGTAGAGGTTTCTCTGCTCATCCCATTCTAAAATCTGCATATTTTCGCGATTTTCAGACTGTTCAGAGCGTAAGCCCGTGATCCAGACCTTTGCTTTTTCCAATGCCCGGTTTAAAGGCTTTACTTTTCTGATAAAGCAACATGCTTTCCTGTTTTCTACCGAATGATAAAAGGCATTCATCCCTTTTTCATTAACATATTTTTCCACATCAGAAGCTTCGGGAAAATACACTTCCGTTTTTATTTTATATCGCGAATTGTTTTTTGAAAGTAAATCGTAATGTTCGTAGAAAAGCCTTCCTGTGTCCAAAGTGAAAACCTGTATCGGAAGTTTCTGACTAAATATTAAGTCTGTAATTACCTGATCTTCCTGACCAAGCGATGTTGAGAATACCACTCCTTCTGAGAATTTTTCGGAGATCAATTTCAATCCTTCCTCTGCTGAAAGCTGTTTCAGTATATCTGCATCTTCTGTTGAAATCATATTTTGTTCATTTGAAGTAATGCAAATATCTGACAAAATAATTATCCTACCAAACAAGTAGACTAATTATTCAAAAAAAAGGATTCAGATCAGTCGATCAAATCCATTAATGTTTTTTCTTCTAAAATTTTTAGAGAGGCATCCCGCACTTCAATCAAAACATCGTGTAAACTGCAGTGATCTTCATTACAGTCGGCACATTTTTCATAGAAATTCAGACTTACACACGGAAGCATCGCAATAGGCCCGTTTACCAGACGAATAATCTTGGCAAGCTTCACCTGAGCAGGATTTTCTTTTAAAAAATAACCTCCGCCTTTTCCCTTTTTACTTTCCAGAATATCTGCTTTTTTAAGTTCAAGCAAAATATTCTCCAGAAATTTCAAAGGAATTTTCCGGTGTTCCGCGATTTCTGAAATAAGAACAGGCCCGTCATTCCTTTTTTCTACAAGATATGACAGCGCCTTAAAAGCATATTGAGATTTTTTAGACAGCATTAGAGCAAAATTAAGAAAATTGTTTGAAATGCCGAAAAGTATCAACGAATGTTGAAAAATGAAGCCTCAAAATGGTCTCCGCAGATCTCCCACTTCCAACTTCCCTCGTCCCACTTCCAGCCAAATCACTATATTTGCAACATGTTCAGTAAACAGGAAGCACAACAATTAAAAAAAGAATTTTGGACGGCATTCGGAAAGTCTTTTCCAAGAAAATGGATCTTGTATGATACCAAGGTTAAAGATTTTTCATTTAAATTTTATGCAGATAAGAAAAAAGCAGAGGTTTCTCTGGATATCGAAATGAAGGACGACGTCTTCAGAGACGCTTATTACAACAAAATATGGTCACTTGAAGATATCCTGAAAGATTTCATCGGCGATTTCCACAAAGAAGAGTTTTATACCCTGGAAAACGGAAAAATAATCAGCAGAATCTGGGTGGAAAAGGACGGAATCTCGGTTTTTAATAAAAATACATGGCAGGAAACTTTTGAATTTTTCGTTGACAAAATGGATGGATTCGAAAGGTTTTATTATGAATACGAGGATTTTATAAAGGATGTTTAATGAGAGTTGATATTAAAGTTGAATGAATGCTATTATTTACAAGGATATCCATGATGATATTTTAAATGAAAATCAGATAAAAAATAAAAACCACTACTATAAAGAATATTATCGGGAGAATGTTTTAGAGAAAATAGAAACCATCAGTCAGCAGGTTTTAATTTTTGTAAAATACATGCATTACGATCCCCGATCCATTGAAAAGATGGTAAAGTTATATCCTAAAAAAGTTCAGGTATCTTTTTTTAATGAAATGGCGCAAACCACAGAATATAAAGAGTGGTGTATCGCCAATTATAATTCGGGCAGCCTTTTCAGTCAGTCGGTATTTGTTGAACATGAAAATGGAGACATTATACTCGATAAAACAGTAAAAAATGCCAACGGAATGGTTTTAAATTTTGAAAAATACCACTTTGAAAATGGAAAGCTGGCCTATATTTTCGAATATTTTGATAATGGAAACCCCTATTTAATTATCTCATTTAACGGCACTGAGCCTGATGAAATACGATGGGATACCTCTTATTTTGAAGATTTTGACTGGAATGGATTAGAATACTATAAAGACGGAAATATAAAATTTCCTATATCTTAAACCTCTTCCCCTCTTTAGCCATAGAACCCGTGTTTTGCTCTCTTTTATCCAGCTTAAACACAAAGCTTTTAAAAATCCTTTTGCCTCTTTTGTGGTAAAAACATAAAGTTATTTCAAAGCCACGAATGCACGAATTTATAACATCCAAATTCTAATATTCGTGCATTCGTGGCCAAAAAAAGCAACCCATCGTCTAAAAATCTGCGAGAGCAAAAAGAGCCACGAATGCACGAATGTAAAACATCCAACTATTTTGATTTTCATTAAATAAGAGCGGCAGAATAAACATCCCTATTCTATAATATTCGTGCATTCGTGGCCAAAAAAAAGCAACCCATCGTCTAAAAATCTGCGTTATCTGCAAAATCTGCGAGAGCAAAAACAGCCACGAATGCACGAATGTAAAACATACTGCTATTTTGATTTTCATTAAATGAGCGCGCAAGAATAAACATCCCTATTCTATAATATTCGTGCATTCGTGGCCAAAAAAAGCAACACATCGTCTAAAAATCCGCGTTATCTGCAAAATCTGCGAGAGCAAAAACAGCAAAAACAGCCACGAATGCACGAATGTAAAACATCCTGCTATTTTGATTTTCATTAAATGAGAGCGCCAGAATAAACATCCAAATTCTATAATATTCGTGCATTCGTGGCTTCTATAATTAATATTTCGATAAAATTTTAAACATTCTCAAAACCTGCGTTGGTATATTTTTTGTATTTTAGCGATACCAAAAATATCAATTCTTGAGTATTCATGATGCTTTTCAGCACATAGTACATTGATATTTCTAATCATTAAATCACAAAAAATTTAAACGTAATGGAAGACAACACCTTCATTTTTACAGACGGTACCGACCCCAAAATGATTGAAGCTTACAAAAATGCTCAAAAAACCTTTAAATACTTCTGGAGAGAACTGTCCTGGGAATACAGAAGAATAATTCCGGCGCTGAATCTGGCCTGTGTAAAGGCTTCTTTTTCAGAAAAAGATCCCGAAACCGGAAAAGATATTGTAGAACACATGTGGATCAATGAGATTGATTTTAATGGAGATACGGTAAAAGGTCACCTCATCAACGAACCCAATAATCTTACCGGTATTAAGGCGGGAGATTATTTTGAAATCCCTCTTAATGAGATCAGCGACTGGCTTTTTGCCACCACTCCAACCGTTAAAAAACGAAAAGGTCTTTCCAAATTATTTTCCTCATCTGAAGAATCGGTTCCAAAGGCCTATGGCGGATTTACCATTCAGAAAATGCGTGCCGATATGCAGTCTGATGCAGAAAGAGAAGAACATGATGGCTATTGGGGATTGGATTTTGGAGATTTCAACCATATCGAAGTCGTTCATGAGCAAAGTGAGAAGCCCGAAAACCTTATCGAACATCCGATGAGTAAAAATATGAAGGACGATTTTGTTCAGTTTCTTAAAAATTACCCGAATGAGCTTACCAATGTTGATGACGAAGGTTTATCCATTCTTCACAGAGAAACCATTGCCGGAAATCTGAGCTCAGTAGAGGTTCTTATAGCATCGGGTGCTGATAGAAATTTAAAAACAAATACCGGAAAAACTGCTTTAGATTATGCTAAACAGATGAATTGGGAACACCTGATCCCCGTTTTAGGAAGTTAATAATTCTCTGAAAATCATTTTTTGAGAATCCTTTTTCCGAAATAAATTAAAAAAAGCCGGAAGAAAAATCTTCCGGCTATATAAGGCTTAAAAGCTTGTTTCTTACTATTTGAAACAAATACTTTAAAAAAGTATAATCGTCTTTTACAGTGTTTCTTTTAACCAATCAAAGAATTCTCTTTGCCATACCAGACCATTTTGCGGATGTAAAACCCAGTGGTTTTCATTCGGGAAATAGACCAATTTAGATTTTAAGCCTCTTAATTTTGCAGCCTGGAAAGCCTCCTGACCCTGCTCATAAGGCACTCTGAAGTCTATTCCGCCCTGAACAATCATAATAGGCTTATTCCATTTATCTACAAAATTACTTGGGTTAAATTCTGTATACGCTTTTGGAAGTGGCTTTTCCCATGGAGACCCTAAATCCCAGTTGGCAAACCAGAGTTCTTCTGTTGTTAAATACCAGGATTTCATATCAAATAAACCATCGTGCGCAATGAAAGTTTTGAATCTGTTTTCATGAATTCCCGCTAACATAAAGACGCTGTATCCTCCGTAACTCGCTCCCACTGCAGCTACTCTGTCACCATCAACATACTTTAAAGTTTTTGCATAATCCGTGGCTGCCAGATAATCTCTCATCGGTTGGCCACCCCAGTCTCTGGAGATCTCTTCATTCCATTTTGTTCCCCAGCCCGGCATTCCGCGACGGTTGGGAGCTACCACGATGTATCCGTTGGCTGCCATTAAAGCAAAATTCCATCTTACGCTGAAAAACTGGGTTAAAGCAGATTGAGGACCTCCCTGGCAGTAAACAAGGGTAGGATATTTTTTATTAGGATCGAAGTTCGGCGGATAATGGAACCATACGCCCATTTCTTTTCCGTCTGATGTTTTCACCATTTTCAACTCAGATTTTCCCTGAGTAAGCTTGGCATATATTTCTTTATTCGCTTCTGTAACCTGCTTCATTTCTCCGTTTTTAACATTGACCGAGAAAATGTCTGTTGCATGGTTAATATCGGTTCTTCCGACTAAAAGGGTATTTTTCTGATCTGCAAAGATTTCATTCACATCAAAATCACCTTTGGTAATCTGCTGAACTTTTGCATTTTTAGCATCCAAAGAGAAAAGTTGCTTTGTTCCTCTGTAAGCTGCCGTAAAGTAGATTGTTTTGCAATCTCCTCCCCAGAAAACATCTCCGGAAACACTTTCGTCCCATGCCGCTGTAAGATTGGTGGTCTTTCCGGATTTCCAATTCATGATTTTTACATCATTTTTATCTGCTTCATAGCCGTCTCTCGCCATACTTTGCCAGATCAGCGACTGTCCGTCCGGACTGAATTTTGGGTTTACATCATAACCTTTATTGGTTTCCGTAAGGTTTTTTGTTGCTCCCGAGGCCAGGTCGTACGCAAAAATATCGGTATTTGTGCTTGTAGAATATTCTTTGCCACTTTTAGGCTTTGTAACATATAACAGTTGTGCAGAATCCGGGCTCCAGATGAAATCTTCCGTACCCCCGAAAGGTCTTTGCGGAGAATCCCACATCTTTCCTTCCAGCAAATCTTTGGCACTTTCCGGTTTATCAGAAGCATTCACCACAAAAACATGGTTGTATTTCCCTTCATTAAAGTAATCCCAGTGTCTGTGGTTCAAATCTGTATACACCTGAGCCGTTGTTTTCGGGGTATCCGGGAATTTGTCTTTTCCCATTACTTTTTCCACCAAAACCTGCTTGCTGAAGGCAATTTTTTTACCATCCGGTGAGATCACAATATTTTCTGCATCACCAATGGCGTAGAATTCAGACCACGTTTTTCCGTTATCTTTGGACAGGAAAATTTTATCGCCTTCCTGAGCATAAATTCCGTTTTTATCCCACTGAATAAGTGCTTTTTTACCGAAATCTACTTTCGCAGACTGGTGATTCAGAACATTTAAAAAATAGTTCTCACTTTTTGTTTTTTCTGTTGTAAGATCTGTTTGTCCTACTTTATAAATAAGCGAAGACTGATCCGGTGAAACTGCCTGTACCCCCACTTTTTTCAAAGTCCATAGGATCTCAGGCGTCATTAACTGTTGTGCATTCATTAAAAGCGGAGCTGCCAAAGCCAGCAGACTGTACTTAAGTTTCATATAAAATTCATTTTTAACGGAATACGGAATCGGCTGATTTCTTTTATTCCCAATTAATTCAAAGATTGCCAAAGTTAATTATTTAAAATAAAAACCGATACTGATTTCACAATAATCTTATCCTGATTAATGGATTACACAAAACTTAGATTTTTTTTTGCCACGAATAGACGAATGATGGCGAATGGATATTTTAGAAGGGCGTAGATTTTATTTCCCACGGATTTCACAGATTTTCACGGATGATGTGGTTGATTTTTGAGCCACGAATGGACGAATAATGATGCTGTTGAGATTATTCATTTAATAAAAAATCTGCGTCATATGTAAAATCTGAGCCACGAATGGACGAATGATGCTGCTGAGATTATTCATTTAATAAAAAAAATCTGCGTCATCTGTAAAATCTGCGAGAGAAAAAATAATATAATGCAATGATGAGATAAGAATCTCCCACGGATTTCACAGATAATGCGGTTGTTTATTGAGCCACGAATGGACGAATAATGATGCTGTTGAGATTATTCATTTAATAAAGAAGATCTGCGTCATCTGTAAAATCTGAGCCACGAATGGACGAATGATGATGCTGAGATTATTCATTTAATAATAATAAGATCTGCGTCATCTGTAAAATCTGCGAGAGAAAAAATAATATAAAGCAATGATGAGGAGAACCTGTATGATTGATTCTGAATAACCACAAACAAAAATCCATCAGGGATCACTGATGGATTTTACATAATTTGATATGAAGTATTCTGTAGAATTACTCTCCGTCCGAAAACATAGAATTGGCAAAAGAAGTAATCACAGAAAGTAGAATACTGAATATAAATGCCCACCAGAAGCCGTCAACGATCATAGAGTCGATAAAATAATCTGCAATAAGGATAATTAATGCATTAATAACCAAAGCAAAAAACCCTAAGGTGATAATGGTAAGTGGCAAACCGAAAAGACTTAACACCGGTTTTACAATTAAGTTTAAAACACCTAAAACGATCGCAAATATAATGGCTGTAGAAAAGCCGTCAAAGTGAACGCCCGGTAAGATTTTAGTTAAAAGAAAAGCAACAATTGCCGTAATAAATAGTCGAATTATTAAATTCATAGTATCATTTTTTAAAAGTATACCTAACTTATTTACAAATGTCATTCCATTTTAAAGGAAAATTTATTCTGTAATTACTATTAATACTAAGAAAAACAGCAACCAATCTGAATTAAAACAAATTATAAAATCCGATTTGGATTCACTTTTATTAATTTTATTTTAAATTTTATAGTTTTAATAAAGTTGAGGCTCTATAAATCAGCTGCGTGTCTAATACGATGGTTCTGGAAGAGGCAGAATGATCTCTTATTTTTTCCAACACAAGCTCAGCCGCGGCCATCCCCATTTTCAACAACGGTTGCTCTACGCTGGTGAGCTGAGGGTGAACAATTGTTGCGAGTTCGGTTCCTGAAAAACTTGCCACGGAAACCTCTTCAGGAATTTTAATTCCCTTTTCGTGAAGATAATTGATGGCACCAATGGCTAATGTATCTGAAAAAGCAAAAATACTGTCGAAATCCACGCCTATATCAAATAGTTTTCTGGTGGCATTTTTGCCGTCTTCAAACGTCATTCCTTCGGTTTGAATAATTAAATTCGGATCAAAAATATGATGTTTTTCAAGAATTCTTTTGTAGCCGCTGGCCCTCTCAATGACATTCCGGATCGTGGATGGCCCCATGATATGCGCAATTTTCTTTTTCCCGGTATGAATCAAATGTTCCACCACCAGAGAGGCTTTTATCTGATCGTCTACAATCACTTTCGAAACCTCCAGCGACTTCCCCGGAATCCGGTCGAAAAAAACCATCGGAGTTCCGCGGCCGATGATATTTTTATACATCTCTTCATTATAGGTCTCATGACTCAGGTTAATGATAATGCCTTCTACATTAAATTCTTCCAGAAGCTGCAGATTTTTTCTTTCTATTAAAGGATTTTCATCTGATTGGGTGATGATGACCCGATAGCCCAGAGGATAGAGCACCTCCTGAATTCCCTGCAAAACTTTTGATGAAAACGGCGTAATCATTTCAGGAACGACAAGACCAATATTTCGGGATTGTCCGTACTTCAAACTAATTGCAGCAGGATTTGGTTTATAGCCTAATTGTTCGGCAGCTTCCAGGACTCTTTTTTGAGTTTCGGGATTAATGTTTTTGTCGTTGAGAAGCGCCCGAGAGATGGTAGACGTAGATAATGACAAAAATTTCGACAGATCTTTGATGGTAATACGCTTCATTTCCTGTGTTTTTTTATCAAAAATACTAAAAAAATCTACAATTGGGAACGTTCCCTGAACGCTGGGAACGTTCCCGTTGGTTATTTGTTAATAAAAAGCCCTGATGTATATAATTATTAATATAAGTTTAGCAAAAGATTAACGGATAATTAAAAACTATTTTTTATGACAATCAAACCCTATCAATTTAAACCTGAACAAATCACCACAGGAATCGTACATATCGGAGTCGGTAATTTTCACCGTGCGCATCAACAATATTATACCAACCTTATTCTGGCAGAAGAAGATCAGCAGAACTGGGGCATCTGCGGCGTCTGCCTCTTACCGTCGGATGAGCAGATTGTAAGAAACCTCCGTTCTCAAAATCTTGATTATACGCTTACCGTTTGCGGAAGAGACGGAAATGATGAATTGTACAAAATAGGTTCTCTGCGCGAATTGATCTGGGGCATTGAAGAACCTCAGGCTGTGGTGGATAAAATTGCAGATCCGAATATTAAAATTATTACTTTAACGATTACGGAAGGCGGATATAATTTAGATAAAGAAATCAATGAATTTAATTTAAATGATGAAAAAATAAAACATGATCTGGAAAATTCTACCCGCCCTTCTACCGTTTTCGGATTTGTAGCAGAGGGTCTCCGTCTCAGAAAAAATAAAGGAAACGGAAGCATAACTATTCTTTCCTGCGACAATCTTCAACACAACGGAAATACCACTAAAAAAGCCTTTACAACATTTATTGAAGCCCAGGATAAAGAGCTTGCAGAGTGGCTGCTGTCGAATGTAAGCTTTCCGAACAGCATGGTCGACAGGATAACGCCTGCAACGACCCGAGAAGATGTTGAAAGATTAAATAAAAACAGCGGAATTGATGATAAAGCGCCTGTATACTGCGAAGATTTTGTACAATGGGTAATTGAAGACGACTTCATTGCGGGAAGACCCAACTGGGAAAATGCCGGTGTGGAGTTTACCGATGATGTTGCGGCCTTCGAAAACATGAAATTAAGCCTTCTGAATGCTTCTCATATGCTGCTCTCCTACCCTTCTTTCCTGAAAGGTTACCGAAAAGTGGATGAAGCAATGACGGATAAAAGTATCGTGAAATTTATTCGTGATTTTATGGATATCGATATGACACCGTATGTTCCGGCTCCGAAAAATACCGATCTCGATCTTTATAAACAGACGCTTATTGAAAGATTTGCCAATAAGAGAGTGAGTGATCAGGTAAGCAGGCTGTGTTTCGACGGAATTTCAAAGCTTCCCGTTTATGTAATTCCTAATCTTACCCAAATGGTAAGGGATCATAAAGATCTTACCCGCGTTGCTTTTCTGTTGGCTTCCTACAGACACTATCTGAAATATAAAGTGGATGATAAAGGACAGGCCTTTGAAATTGCAGAACCGTGGCTTACCGAAAATGACCAACAACTTATCTCCAGCGATAATGCTCTGAATTTTCTGGAAATATCTGCTTTCAGAAGTATTAATCTGCAATCGTCATCTCAGTTTACAGAGCTATACGAAAATTTTGTAAGTACCCTTAAAAATCTGGGCGCAGGCAAAACATTGGAATCCATTATTTAAAAAAACACAGCTATGATTGTAAATTCTGATATAAAATCCTCTAATACAAAAGCAACAGGCAGCATCTTTCCGTTTGCCATCATTACTTTTATTTATTTTATTGTAGGGTTTTTAACCACCGTTAACGAGCAGCTTCAGGCTCCGTTGAAATTTACCTTTCTTTCTCATGCAGGAAGTCTGAAAAATACATTTACCACCCTTATCTCTTTCTTTTTCTTTCTCGGATATCTGCTGAACGGAACGTTGGGAAGCAGATGGGTAAATGCATTCGGATATAAAAATACGATTCTGAGAGGGCTTTTCTTTATGATCTCAGGACTGTTCATGTATCTGTTGTCATCATGGTTCGGAACGCATTATGGGGAACACCAGTTTAATATCGGGGATGCGGTTATCCCTTTCGGATTTGTTATTTTCGTTGTGGGATCTTATTTAATGGGAACCTCAGCAGCAATTATTCAGGTTGTGGTAAATCCTTATGCGGCCTCTTATCAGCTGAAAGGAACCCAGCCGGTTCAGCGTCTGAATATATTAACCGCCATTAACTCCATCGGAACCACTTCTGCTCCGTTTTTTGTAACCGTGGTAATGTTCAGCGGGATTTCTATTGAAAATATTGAGATCAAACAGTTATTACTCCCTCTTTCTGTTTTAATTGCATGTATTTTAACGGTTATTTTAGTTACCAAAAGACTTCAGCTTCCCGATATCGAAAACACCAGGGCAGTTGCGGGAGAGAAACTGGAAAGGAGCATCTGGTCGTTCAGACATTTTGCGCTGGGCGTTGTAGCCATCTTCTTTTATGTGGGAACAGAAGTTGCCATTGGCGCCAATATCAACCTTCATGCCTTTGAATTAACAGAATCCGGACACCCCATCACCTTTTTCGGAAAAACAGATATTATGATCGGCGGAATGGATCTCGGAATCCACGCCTTGCTTTCCACATTATACTGGGGTGGATTTTTGGTCGGAAGATCGGTATCCAGTTTCCTGAGCCATATTTCAGCAAAAACTCAATTGGCCACAACAACCATTTTATCAACCATCTTAGCGATTGTTGCTATGATAACTCAGAATTTATGGTTTCTGGTCGCTATCGGACTTCTGCATTCATCGATGTGGAGCTGTATTTATTCGCTTTCCATTAAAGGATTACATAAATATACTTCAAAAGCTTCGGGCGTGTTTATTTCTGCCGTATTTGGCGGAGCCGTTTTCACCCTGGTACAGGGAGGGCTGGCAGATGCTTTCGGCTCATGGCGATGGACATGGATTCTTACCGTGATCTGTGAATTACTAATGCTTTCTTACGCCTTATTCGGTTCTAAAATCCGGGAAAAAGACTTACTTAACTAACTTTTATATTGAGATCAGCACATTCTGCATTCCGGTAATTTTTACCGGATGTGGGATGCTGCACTCCTCAAAAGACACTGAGATATGATAAAAAAAATAATAGTATTAACTTCCCTCATGGCAGGAAGCGTAGGTTTGTATGCGCAGGAACTTCATTCTGCCCTTCAGCTAAGAAACAGCCATTTATGGCGCGGACTGGAAGTTTCTTCAGGATTAATCTACACCGGAGACCTCCACTTAGACGGTAAAAATTTCTATGGCGGATTCTGGACCGGAGGAAATGTTGACGGCTCCTACAAAGAGTTTAACAACTATATCGGTTATAAAAACAAACATTTCACCGTTGAACTTTGGGATATCTATAATTTTTCGCCGGGAGCCACCTATAATAACAAAGAATTCTTTAATTATAATGCCAGTGAGACCGGTCGTTTTTGGGATTTAAGAACTTTTTATACCATCAGCGATCAACTGCCTTTAACAATGAGCTTCAATACCGTGGTATTCGGGCGCGACAGGAATAAGGAAAATACAGAAAACAAGTATTCCTCTTTTGCTTCTGCAGAATATCCCCTATATAAAAAGGAAGATCAAAATCTTGAAGTCCGCGGAAGAGTGGGTTATGGTTTTGCCTTTAACCACGCAGGAGAAGCGAGTAATTTTTTTGCCAGAAAAGACGGCATCACGGAAGTCAGCCTTATTGTTTCCAAGACTTTTGCGGTGGCCGGCTATAAACTCCCAATCGGCATCTGGGGAATGTGGAATCCGGTAGGCAATAATGCCTATCTGCAGTTTTCGGTACAGGTATTTTCTTTTTAGTAGAGAGTGTTTAGGATTCCTGTGTTGTTGGGTGAAGATTTGGCAGGCGTTTATTTAATCTTCATCATGGTCACCAGCGATGTTGCCACATGGCTTTCTAAAGCTTTGCTTTCGCTGACGGTATAAATTTCAGTACGGATCACGCTTATTCGGGCACCGCCTTTTATAACGTATGATTTTGAAACCAGGGCATCGCCAAGCGCAGGTCTTAGATAATTCACTTTTAACTCTACTGTTACCACATAGCAATCTTCGGGATAATGACTTACCGCAGCATAACCAGATGAGACATCCACTAAAGAAGCGATCATTGCTCCGTTGAACATACCAGCTTTACGGGTCATTAAATCCATCTTCGGAATTTTTATGGAAATGAAATCAATATCTGCTTCCAGTAATTCGGCATGGTAAAATTTCAGGGTTTCGGAACGATTGAAGCTGTCGGTTATCAGTTTTCTTTTTTCTGGAGTCATATACCAATTTTCTGCAAAGGTAAGGGATCAGACATAAAACTTTGGAAACAGGCAAAAAATTTAGATCATTTGAAGATTTTTATTTTTAATTTCCCACGGTTTTTCACAGATTTTCAATGATGTTGCTGTTGAATTAATCTCAAACAAAATTTTAAGGTTTTAAAAAGGTTGAAGGTTTCGAACTTTACCGATCATCATGTGTGAAAATCTGTGAAATCTGCGAGAAATAAAACATTTAACTCATGAAATCTCTCCCAACTTTTCTAACTGCCCCAGATAAGAGCCAGGTTATGATATCATCTTTATTTGATGAGAAACTTATCAGGCCAATGTCACTGTAAATTCCGGAGAAAGTAAAACTACCGCCTCCGAAATACTTTCCGGATGCGTGGTAAAACCTTTTAATTTTGATGTTTTTCCTTTTAATACTAAATCTAAAAGCTGCTTGTCTGATAATTTTTTACCGAAAATATCGAAATTCAATTTAAATCCGCAGTTTTTAAAATCAGAACAGCCCACGGCCGTTTTGCCTTTCATTAAATGATGTTCTTTGCACTTCGGGCATTTGGTTTCTTCCCAGGACTGAAGTTCTTTTTTGGCGGCAGGCTCTCGCTTTTTCTTTTCTTTAACCTCTTCTTTTTCTTCATATAAAGTGATGATCTTGCCTTTGCCGTCGACCACTTTTTTAGTCAGTTCCGTCACCATCTGGATGAGTTCTTCCTTAAACTGGTTGGCTTCATATTCACCACTTTCAATTTTACGCAGTTTAGACTCCCATTCTCCGGTAAGTTCGGGACTTTTCAGCAATTCTTCTTCAATGGTATCAATTAACTGAATTCCGGTTTGGGTGGCGATAAGATTTTTTCTTTTCTTCTCAATATATTTTCTTTTGAAGAGGGTTTCAATGATATTGGCTCGGGTTGAAGGTCTTCCAATCCCGTTATTTTTAAGCATTTCCCTTAATTCTTCGTCCTCCACCTGTTTTCCTGCAGTTTCCATGGCACGAAGAAGGGTTGCTTCGGTATAAGGTTTGGGCGGTGATGTTTTTCCCTGATGAATCATCGGATCATGAGGTCCGGTTTCGCCAACGATAAATTCCGGAATCGTCTGTTCTTCCTCCTTTTCCTTTTCTTTGTCCTTATCTGTAGTTTCCTCTTTCGGTTCTTTGGCGTATACCACTCTCCAACCGGGTTCAAGAATCTGCCGACCACTTGTTTTAAAAGGAATGGTGCCTACTTTCCCTTCCACCAGCGTGTTTGAAATTTTACATTCAGGATAAAAAACAGCGATAAAACGTTTGGCAATTAAGTCGTAAACCAGCTTTTCTTCTCTGGTTAAATTCTGCGAAGGCGGAACTTCAGTCGGAATAATAGCATGGTGATCCGTAACTTTAGCATCATCAAAAACTGTTTTTGACTTCGGAATCGGAGCTTCCAGTAAAGGAGAGATCAGTTCCTGATAAGGATACATTTTTCTAAGAATGCCTTCAATTTTCGGATATAAACTTTCGGATAAGTAGGTGGTATCCACACGCGGATAAGTAACGTGTTTTTTCTCGTATAAACTTTGAATATAATTTAACGTATTCTCTGCAGAATAGCCGTATTTTTTATTGGCTTCCACCTGAAGCCCGGTCAAATCAAAAAGTCTTGGATTTTTCTCTTTTCCCTCTTTAATTTCAAAAGAAACGATTTCAAAAGGGTTTACTTTCAGATATTCCAAACCCTTTTCGGCACGCTCTAAGGTTTTTAAACGATCGATGGCCGCGTTGAAGATAACGTCACGGTACTTGGTTTTCAGTTCCCAATATTCTTCGGTGGTAAAAGCATCGATCTCTTTCTGACGCTGAACGAGCATCGCCAATGTCGGAGTCTGCACTCTTCCAATCGAAAGAACAGCTTTATTACCGCCAAATTTCTTAGTGAATAATCGTGTGGCATTAATGCCCAATAACCAGTCTCCAATGGCCCTCGCATTCCCGGCGAGATAAAGATTTTTATAATCTTCGGCAGGTTTTAATTTTTGAAAACCTTCTTTAATAGCCTCTTCGGTAAGAGATGAGATCCACAAACGCTGAATCGGTTTATTGCATTTTGCTTTCTGCAAAACCCAACGCTGAATAAGCTCTCCCTCCTGCCCGGCATCCCCGCAGTTAATGACCTCATCACATTCTTCGACCAGTCTTTCAATTACCTTGAACTGATTTTCTACACCTTTATTGGGAATAAGCTTAATGCCAAAGTTTTTAGGAATAATCGGCAGCAAAAACAGATTCCACGATTTGTATTGCGGCCCGTAATCGTGAGGTTCTTTCAGGGTACAAAGATGTCCGAACGTCCACGTCACACAATAGCCGTTTCCTTCCATATAGCCTTGTTTCGGCGTGGTAGCACCTAATACTTTGGCGATATCTCTGGCAACACTGGGTTTTTCGGCAATACAAAGTTTCATGAATATTCGGGGATTATTGAAGAGGACAAAAATCGGGATTTTTTTTGGATTTTGCTAATTTGTGAATGGTTGTTGATTGATCGTTGTCAGTTAATGCTTTAGAAGTAAGATCATAAAGTTTAGGTTATAAAAAATTGTAAGGAGACAACATTATATTCCACATCGCTTACTTTAGAAATTACATCGCAAAAAGTATATCTTGCAATGGAAGAATGTAATCTTACATCACAAAAAAGTAACTTTACATCGAAAGAATGTAACTCTACAACGTAAGAATGTAACCTTACATCGAAAAAATGTAAATTAACATCGCGAAAATGTAACTCTACAACGGAAGAATGTAACCTTACATCGAAAAAATGTGAAGTAACATTGGAAGAATGTAACTCTACAACGGAAGAATGTAACCTTACATCGCAAAAAAGTAAATTAACATCTGAAGAATGCAACTCTACAACGTAAGAATGTAGATTTACATCGCAAAAAAGTAACTCTGCTATTAAAGAATATTAAATAATGGGGTCATTACTAAGGTTGGGGAGAAATTTTAAGAGTTAGAATATTTTATTTCCCACAGATTTCACGGATTTTCACAGATGTTACTGTTGATTTTTTCGGTTTTTATAGCCACGAATGCACGAATAGTAGAATTTGGATGTTATAAATTCGTGCATTCGTGGCTATTAAATAGCTTTCTGCTTTTACCGCAAAAGAGGCAAAAGTATTTTTGTAAGCTTTGCGCTTAACTGGACAAAAGAGAACACAACATTCCTTTTTATCAAGAATTTAAATTTTATTTTTTAAATGTTTTTTAAATTTTAAAGTGTTTGAAGAGTTGGGAGAAATTTTATGAGTTAGAATATTTTATTTCCCACAGATTTCACGGATTTTCACAGATGTTACTGTTGATTTTTTTGGTTTTTATGGCCACCAATGCACGAATATTAGAATTTAGATGTTATAAATTCGTGCATTCGTGGCTATTAAATAGCTTTCTGTTTTTACCGCAAAAGAGGCAAAAGTATTTTTGTAAGCTTTGCGCTTAACTGGACAAAAGAGAACACAACATTCCTCTTATCAAGAATTTAAATTTTATTTTCTAAATGTTTTTTAAATTTTAAAGTGTTTGAAGAGTTGGGGAGAAATTTTAGGAGTTAGAATATTTTATTTCCCACAGATCTCACGGATTTTCACAGATGATGATTGGTAAAGTTCTAAACCTTCAAGGTTTTAAAAACCTTGAAGGTTTGTTCAAATGGTAATGAATATTTTATTCCCCACAGATTTCACGGATTTTCACAGATGTTACTGTTGATTTTTTTGGTTTTTATGGCCACGAATGCACGAATAGTAGAATTTGGATGTTATAAATTCGTGCATTCGTGGCCATCTTATAACAGAAAAAACGCGGGCAAAATGCCCGCGCCAGAATATATTTAGTAAAAAGCCCGATGTGCGGCTAAGTTGTTGGTTCATTTAATTTTTGAACCATTTATTTTGTCGGATATTAACTCTTAACCCAAGAGAAAAACTTTTAAACTGATCTCTGTTTTCTGGTGTATCCGAAAGATATGCCTTGGCAAAGCCCTGAGAATACATGGTGAAAACCTCTGCCCAATCTGAAACCGCGATTCCGATTCCCAAATTTGTTACATAGTCCATATTTTTAATTCTGTACTGCTTTTCCTGAAGACTTCCGGAGCTTGTATAGTCCAAGGTCCATAAAACATAGTCAATTTTACCTCCTGCAATCACAAAAAAACGGGTTTTCCCTGAATCCAGCGTTATATATTTCTTAAGATTAAGTCCGCCCCCGTAAGTGCTGAACTTTAATTTGGAGTTGTAGGGATCCTGTATCGGGAGTGAACCTTCTATATAAGGCTGCAGGTACAATTCTCCGGAATCAAAATGAAGAAGATGCGAAAGCAGTACATCCACAGAAAGCGTTGCAGAATTCTTGCTGATCCACGCTTCTTTCTCCACGCCGCTATTCCTTAAAATTCCAAGGCTGTAATTAAGCCCCACATTCCATTTTACATATTGTAATCTTCCTTCATTGAGGGACTGGGAAAAAGCTTTTTCAGCAAAAAACATGAAAAAGCAGATCATAAATATTCGTTTCATAAGCTGGTTTTAATACACTTAAAAATGTCACAAAATTGTAAAAGAGAATAATCTGAGAAAAATAAAAACCGGGCATATCTGACATTTTCAGGTGACGCCGGAAGTCTTTTTTTCCACCGCAAAATTATTGACCTCAGATTGAAAAATGACTACTACAAAACAACTACAATATTGCAAAAACATCTAAATCAAGAAATTGTATCGTAAATAAAGTATTATTGTAGTCCTTTATTTTTGTACGAAAAACTTTATGGATATTTTTATGTCTGTATTTTGAATGATTTGCGGAAGGTTGATGAGGTGGAAATTCTTTTTGTGTGAGGAAGGAGGTGGTGACCACCCCGTCAAAAATTCTTTGAATTTTTGAATCCCCTCCAGGGGAGGGGAATTTTTTTTGGGTGTTTTTTTGGGGGAAATTTATTTTTATTTTGAAGCTAAATGCTTTCTGATGGTGCTTACCAATTCTTTGGAGGCGCCAGGATAAGGTGCTGTAATATTACGTGGCTTTTTGTGGGGTGGTTGCGTGACCACCCCGTCAAAAATTCTTTGAATTTTTGAATCCCCTCCGGGGGAGGGGAATTTTTTTTTGGGTGTTTTTTTTTTGGGGGGGGGAATTTATTTTTATTTTGAAGCTAAACGCTTTCTGATGGTGCTTACAAACTCCTTTGAAACGCCAAGATACGATGCTATATAATATTGTGCGACTCTTTGTGGAATGGATGGATAAACTTTAATAAATTCCAGATACCGGTCGGTGGCGGCTTTGGAAATGGTATTGACCAGACGGTTCTGTAAGGTGGAAAGGTTTCTCTGAACCAACATTCTGAAAACCCTTTCAAATTTTGGAATTTCTGTTAATAATTTTTCTTTTGTGGCAGGATTAAGCATCAGTATTTCTGAATCTTCGAGGGTTTCGATGTATAATCTTGAAGGTTTCTGTTCCTGAAAAGATGCAATATCACTAATCCACCAATCTTCAATGGCAAATAATATGGTTACTTCAAAACCGTTATCATCAAGATAATACACCCTTACACAACCTTTCTGAATATAGCCTTCAAACTGACAGATGTCGCCTTCGCTCAGTAAAACAGTTTTCTTTGGAAAGGTCTGAAGGGTTAATGAATCCGTGAAAAATTTTTCTTCTTTTTCGCTAAGGGTGATAAATCGGGTTACGTTTTTGATGATATTTTCAAACATAAAATTAGTTTACGGCTGCAAATTAGGAAAAAGTGTGTAAACTTCATTCTTTAACAGTCCACTTCCGCCTCCATAATGATCAATCACTTTTACCTCTTTATCTAAATTTTCACAATAGATTTTAATTTGATGTTCAAATTCCCCTTCTAATCCGGAGCTTAATAAGACAATATCTGTCTGATGGTCTTTAATATAATCATAGCAAGCCGTTTCATCACTTTTAATTTCCGCTTTCCAGCCTTCATTATTTTCGATGATCCTTTTTAATGTATCTAATATTTCCTGATTTTTTCCTATGACAAGGAAGTTGAGTGTTTTCATAAGATTTGTTGTTTGTTGATGGTTGGTAGTTGCTGGTTGATGGTTTTTAGTTGTTGGTTGTTGGTTTTATATTTAGAAATAGGAATTAATCTATTTTAAGTAAGAAAATCTTCCATTCATTTTCGTTTCATTCAGAATGATCATTTTAAATTTAAATTTAATCAACCAAAATTACAGGTGTTTGGTGCCTGTAATTTTCAGTTCATTTAAATCCAATTGAGATTCAGCTTTTCGGATCTCTTCATCGGTAAAATGTTTTTCACGTTTTATATTAAATAGTTCTTTCCTTTGCAATGCATAAATATCAAGCATAATCCTGTGATACTCGTTGATGTCATTTCTTCTGTTGGTACACATTTCCAATGATTCGAGGTGATTTTGCTGTAAAGAGATATCATTTTCTATTGTATTTTTAAAATTTTCAACCAGATTATTGGTTTCAATATTGGTTTTGTATTTGTCGTTCAGTCTGCTTAATGCCAGGTTATCGAGTCTGATCTGAATGCTTGCCTGCTGCTCGTGGGACGGTAAAATATCATCAATTTCTCCAATATTAGTTAATTTAATAATTAAAGGCAACGTTAATCCCTGAAAAACCAGCGTTACAAAAATAACCACGAACGTGATGAAAATAATTAAATTTCTCATCGGAAATTCGGCCTGATCGTTCATCATTACAGGGATAGAAAGTGCAGTGGCCAGTGAAACCACTCCCCGCATCCCTGCCCAACCGATGATCAAAGGGTTTTTCCATCCCGGACTCGGGTCTTTTCTTACTTTTTTACTCAGCCATCTCGGAACGTGTGCTACGGGGTAGATCCATAATAAACGAACGATAATTACAATTAAGCTGATCATTAGGCCATATTTAATACCTTCCATTACAGAAGTTTCCCCTAAACCATCGATGATATCAGGAAGTTCCAGACCTATTAAGACGAAAACCAAAGCATTCATTACAAAGATCAGCGTGTTCCAGACTCCCGTCATATTAATTCTCGTAATTCCCGTTTTAAACATCTCATGCGAACGGAATGACATGAATAATCCGCCACTTACCACCGCCATTACTCCGGAAAAGTGAAAATGTTCTGCAGAGAGGAATAAAATATAGGGTGTCATAACAGTTAAAGCCGCATCAATTGCCGGAGTGGTGGGCAAAAATCTGTGAATTGCATAAAAAATATGTGCTCCCACAATTCCGACAACAACGCCCATCCCTGCCACTAAAAAGAATTGTCCGGTCGCTTCCTGCATCGAAAACATTCCGGTCATCACCGCCGCCAGAGCAAATCTGAAAACAATTAATGAGGATGCATCGTTTATTAAACTTTCGCCTTCAAGCATGGTGATGGTACGTTTCGGAACTTTCAATCCTTTTAAAACGGTGGTTGCGGCAACGGCATCCGGTGGCGAAACAATTCCACCCAACAGAAATCCTAAAGCCAGGGTAAACCCCGGAATCAGAGCCTGTGAAGCAAATGCCACGACCAGCGATGTTAAAAATACCAACCCGAAAGCCATAAGCCCGATGGTTCTCTTCCACTTCCAGAAATCATTCCACGAAGTATACCACGCGGCTTCATACAATAATGGCGGCAGGAAAATTAAGAAAATAATTTCCGGATCAAGCTTCAATACCGGAACTCCGGGAATTAAACTGATCCCCAATCCTGCCAATACCAGAAAAATGGGATACGCGATCCTGATTCGTTGTGCCAGCATTACCAGCATCATCACGATGAGGAGTAAGCCGAGTACCAAAAGTAGTTGTTCGTGCATAGTTTTTTATTTTAAGATGTTAGATATCAGATCCTAGACATCAGACTAAAGCTCTATGTTTAACTTCAACATCTATTATCTATTATCTATTATCTATTATCTATTATCTATTATCTATTATCTATTATCCTTTATCTTTTATCTTTTATCTTTTATCCTTTATCTTTTATAAATGAATGAAAACTGAAGTTTGCTCTCTTTTTTCAAGGTTTTTGTTTTTTTGCCCTTTTCCTGAAATATCTTCCACCAAAAGGATTTCATCGGTTTGCTTCTTTTTGGAACCAGACATCGCTGTATTCTTCCGGATTGCGTTTAAATTGGGCATGAACGTAAGGGCAAAGCGGTACAATTTTCAAATCGTTTTCTCTGGCGTAAGAAACCAGTTGATTTAATAATATTTTTGCAAAACCTTTTCCTGCATATTCTTCGTCAACTTCGGTGTGATAAACCGTTAATTTATCTTTGATCACAGAAATATCCATTTTTCCTGCTTTTTTATCGTCTGAGAACAGTTGAACTTCTCCTCTCACGTTTCCTAAAACTACTTTTGTTGTTTCCATAATATTTATTATAATTAGTAGATGGCATTTGGCTGATGGCTTTTAGCTTTTGGCTTATAGCTGATGGCTTTTGGCTTATAGCTGATGGCTTTAGCTGATGGCTTTAGCTTATGGCTTTTGGCTTATTGCTTATTGCTTATTGCTTAATGCTTAATGCTTGAAGCTAAATGCTAAATGCTAAAAGCCAAATGCTAACAGCTGGAAGCTGGAAGCCAAATGCCAAATGCTATAAGCCAAAAGCCAAAAGCCAAAAGCTATAAGCCAGAAGCTAATTTACTTTTTATATGACAAATGTAGAACTATTGATAACCCTGCACATTTAACTAGTTTAATAAATGACTGAGACTTCATTTTCTGCGAAATTAATGTAATTTTGCATTGTTATGAGCGAATATTTTAAACCTTAACAATTCAATTTTAGAATTAACAGATACCTTCTTCAGATTTAATCTTCAAACTGAAATTTTAAGGTATTTATTTGCTATATTCGCTCGTAACAATAAAAATAAGGTAAGAATCGGCATTATAGAAACCGGTTTATTTTGAATCTAAAAAACTGTTTAACAAAGATTTAAAAACTTATCTGATTATTTTTTATTTATAAGTCTACTTTTTTAGTGGACTAATTAATTTTATGCCCTATATTTGCAGACATCATTACATAGGTCTAAAGAATGAAGGCAAAATTGAAATATATTTCAGATACAAAACACCACATTGAGAATATGATGTGCTGTTTTATGCCTGTTTTAATAGACAACTGTGGTTAACCTTACTTTTATATGACATATTTTAAAGGCCTTACCACGTTGTAAAGCCTTTTTTAATTTTAAAATGAACGTATTATAAAAAAATGATAGAGATAAAGAATATTTCAAAAACCTTCCATCAGAAAAAACAGTCTTTTAAAGCGCTGGATGATGTAAGCCTCACTATTGAAAAGGGCGACATTGTTGGAATCATTGGATTTTCAGGCGCGGGAAAAAGTACGTTGATCCGGACGGTAAATCTTCTTGAAAAACCCGATCATGGCGAAATTATCATCAATGGGAAAGATTTTACCAAATTAAATTCTAAACAACTGGCCCATGAAAGAAAAAAAATCGGGATGATCTTTCAGCATTTCAATCTTCTTTCTTCCCGAACCGTATTTGAAAATATTGCACTTCCGTTGGAGCTGGATGCTGTTAATAAAACAGAAATCAGCAGAAAGGTTAACGAGCTTTTAAAAATTGTCGGCCTGGAAGAAAAAGCCAACGATTATCCTAAAAGTCTTTCCGGGGGCCAAAAACAGAGGGTTGCCATTGCCCGTGCTCTGGCCAATGATCCTTATCTCCTGCTTTGTGACGAAGCCACCAGCGCGCTGGATCCGGCAACGACTCTATCTATTTTGCAGTTGCTGAGGGATATTAACCTGAGATTAGGGATTACGGTGTTATTAATTACCCACGAAATGGAAGTAATTAAAACCGTCTGCAACCACGTCGCGGTGATTGATAAAGGAAAGCTTATAGCGAAAGGAACTTTGGGCGAGATCATCTCTGACAAGGAGAATCCTATCATCAAACAATTTTTAAATGCGGGTGTACTAACGATACCGCAAGAGCTTAACAAAAAACTTAAGAAAGAGCCTCAGTACGGATTATTTCCCTTGGTGGAAGTTGAAATCAGCAGCCGTGTATCTGTTGAGGAAGTCTTAGGCATCGTTCAGAATAAATATAAAATTCCTTATCAGCTTTTAAAGGCTGATGTAGAATATCTGGGGGATGGCAACTTCGGAAAAATATTGCTGCAGCTGAAAGGTAATGATGAGGAAAACCAACAGACCATTTATTATTTCAATCAAAACAACATTCAAAATACAGTAAGAGGATATGCTTAGTGATACAGTAATTTCGCTTTTATCAAAGGGAATTTGGGAAACCGTTTTTATGACCTTCGTGTCCGGATTTTTTGGTTTTGTTTTAGGACTGCCGGTTGGGATCTTTTTATTTTTAACAAGGAAAAATCAGCTGCTTGAAAATGCAATTTATAATAGAGTTTTATCTATTTTGGTTAATATTTTCCGCTCCATTCCTTTTATTATTTTAATCGTCTGGATGATTCCTTTTACCAGAAGTCTGGTCGGGACATCCATTGGTGTTAACGCAGCTTTAGTCCCTTTAAGCATTGGTGCCGCGCCTTTTATTGCAAGATTGGTTGAAAACAGTTTGCTTGAAGTTCCTCAGGGTTTAATTGAAACCGCAAGGGCGTTGGGAGCGACTCCTTTTCAGATCATCCGAAAGGTTTTGCTGCCCGAAGCGCTTCCGTCATTAATAAATAATGCCACGATCACGCTGATTACTTTAGTCGGATATTCCGCGATGGGAGGTGCTGTAGGAGCTGGCGGACTGGGACAAATCGGTTATCAGTATGGCTACATCGGTTATGATGCGGTTATTATGAATCTGGTGTTAGGTTTGCTGGTGGCGATTGTTTTCATCATCCAGTTTGCAGGTGACAGACTGGCGAAAAGATTCGATCATCGATAGTTTTGTGCTGGAGAGGTATAGTGTCTGAAAGTTGTAGAGTTTGGGCGTGAGAACGTTGAAAGCTTTACAATACAATATATGTGAATGTGAAATAGTGTGGATAAAGGGCTTCTTTGCAATAGCTTATTAGCCTTTTATCTTTTTAAAAAGAAAAATAATTTATAATGAAAAAAATAAAAATTGCAGGATTATTAACGGCGGGTTTGTTATTATTCACTGCCTGTAATTCATCAAAGAAAGAAGATCCGAATTATATTAAAGTCGGCATCACTTCAGGTCCCGAGCAGGAAATTGCCGAGGTAGCCAAAAAAGTAGCTAAAGAAAAGTATAATCTTGAGGTAGAACTGGTTTCCTTCAACGATTATGTAGTTCCCAACGAAGCATTAAACAACGGGGATATTGATGCCAATGCTTTCCAGCACGTTCCTTACCTTAACGAGCAATCGAAACAGAGAGGCTACCAACTGGCAGTTGTCGGGAAAACTTTTTTATATCCTATCGTTGCCTATTCTAAGAAAATTAAAAATATCAGCGAACTTAAAAACGGAAGCACGATTGTTATTCCAAATGATCCGACAAACGGCGGGCGTTCGCTTCTTCTTTTACAGAAAAACGGTTTATTAAAATTAAAAGACGGAATCGGTTTATTACCAAAAGTAACCGATATTACAGAAAATCCGAAACAGCTAAAAATTGTTGAAATCGAAGCTCCGCAGTTGCCTAGAGTTCTGGATGATAAGGATGTTATTTTAGCCATCATCAATAATAATTTTGCCGCTCAGGCAGGATTGGATGCCGAAAAAGAGGGAATTCTTACCGAAGATAAAGATTCGCCCTACACCAATGTGGTCGTAGCAAGACACGACAATCAAAATTCGGATAAAGTGAAGAATTTCGTAAAAGCGTATGAATCTGATGAAGTGGTGAAAAAAGCACAGGAAATCTTCAAAGGTGGCGCCATCCAAGGTTGGTAACCTTGAAGTGAATAGGTGAATTGTCAATGAGTCAATTTTTAATAGTATGGAAAAATTCACTCATTAACAATTCACAATTGACTTTTAAAAATATTCTATTATTATATATTCAGACATTATTTCAGATTATTGAAATGATGTCTTTTTTTATTGAATACCTTTGTTCAAACAGTTGATTTGAATAAATTTGCACTTTTTTAATAAACAACCGGTTAGAAATAACTATTTCTTGAAAAATATTTATTTTCTCAATTTGAGATAATAAATATTTTTGCTATTTTTGTTACCAATCAAAAAAAAGGCTTTTATGTTAAAGAGAACTGCCATTGTAAGTTTATTCACCCTTATATCTGCTTCGTATATGGCTCAAACAAATACTACTTTACCCGTTTATTTAGATGAATCAAAACCTGTGGAACAGCGTGTTAAGGATGCACTTTCCAGAATGACACTGGAAGAAAAGGTGGCGATGCTGCATGCGCAGTCGAAATTCAGTTCGCCAGGTGTTCCGAGATTGGGAATTCCTGAATTCTGGACAACCGACGGCCCTCACGGGGTAAGACCAGAAGTAATGTGGGACGAATGGGATCAGGCAGGCTGGACAAACGACTCTATTATCGCTTATCCTGCTCTAACGGCTCTTTCTGCGACATGGAACAAAAAAATGTCCTGGAATTACGGTAAAGCATTGGGAGAAGAAGCCCGTTACCGAAAAAAAGATATTATTCTGGGTCCCGGAGTTAATATTTACAGAACGCCGCTGAACGGAAGAAATTTTGAGTATATGGGTGAAGACCCTTATTTAACGTCGAAAATGGTGGTTCCTTATATCAAAGGAGTACAGTCGAACGGTGTGGCAACTTCTGTGAAGCATTTCGCACTAAACAATCAGGAAATGTTCCGTCACACAAGCAATGTTAATGTAGACGACAGAGCTTTGTACGAAATTTACCTTCCACCTTTTAAAGCGGCGGTTACAGAAGGAGATTCTTGGACGCTGATGGGCGCTTACGATATGTATAAAGGTCAGTATGCCAGCCAGAACAAATATCTTCTGAATGATATTTTAAAAGGAGAATGGAAATATAAAGGCGTTGTCGTTTCCGACTGGGGTGCTGTAAACAACACCGAACAAGCCATCCACAACGGACTGGATCTTGAATTCGGAAGCTGGACCAACGGACTGTCTGCCGGAACTAAAAATGCGTACGACAATTATTATCTGGCAAAACCTTATTTAGATTTAATTAAATCCGGAAAAGTAGGCACGAAAGAGCTGGATGATAAAGTGACAAGACTTCTGAATCTTGCCTATAAAACAACAATGAACAGAAACAAGCCTTTCGGAAACATTGCTTCTGAAGAGCATAAAGCAATCGCCAAACAAATTGGTGAAGAAGGAATTGTATTGTTGAAAAATCAGGGAAATGTACTTCCTATTGACATTAATAAAGCTAAAAAAATTGCGGTTATTGGTGAAAATGCCATTAAAATCATGACTGTTGGCGGAGGTTCTTCTTCATTAAAAGTAAAATACGAAACGCTTCCTTTAGAGGGTATTAAAGCGAGATTCGGAAAACAGTCGGATGTACAATATGCGAGAGGTTATGTGGGCGATATTGGTGGAGAATACAATGGCGTAAAATCTGGTCAGGATTTAAAAGATACCCGCTCTGAAGCTGAATTATTGAATGAAGCGGTGGAATTGGCAAAAAAATCTGATTATGTTATTTTCGTCGGAGGTCTTAACAAAGCCGATTTCCAGGATAGCGAAGGAAACGACAGAAAAAGCTATGGATTGCCTTATAATCAGGATAATGTAATTGCAGCATTGGCCAAAGCCAATAAAAATCTGGCAGTTGTTCTGGTTTCAGGAAATGCTGTTGCCATGCCTTGGATTAAAGAAGTTCCTACGGTTATTCAGGGATGGTATCTGGGCTCTGAAGCAGGAAATTCTATTGCTTCAATCCTTGCCGGAGACGCGAATCCGTCTGGAAAGTTACCGTTCACATTTCCTGTGAAATTGGAAGATAATTCGGCTCATAAATTAGGAGAATATCCCGGACAAAAAGATGAGTTGGCTGCAGGAAAAGGAAAAGATCAGAAAAACCCGATCAATATTACCTATAACGAAGGAATTTTTGTGGGATACAGATGGCATGATACCAAAAAAATTAAGCCATTATTCAGTTTCGGACACGGTTTAAGCTACACCACTTTCGAGTTTGGAAAAGCTAAAGCTGATAAAACGACTATGGCTCAGGACGATAAAATTACGTTCACGGTTTCTGTAAAAAATACAGGTAAAAAAGCAGGATCTGAAGTTGCTCAGCTTTATATTACCGATGTAAAATCTTCTGTAGAAAGACCCGCAAAAGAACTGAAAGGTTTTGAAAAAGTATTTTTAAATCCTGGTGAAGAAAAAGAAGTAACGTTCACAATTGATAAAACAGCGTTAAGTTTCTTCGATGTTCAAAAGCATGACTGGGTAGCTGAACCCGGAGATTTCGAAGCTCAAATCGGAAATTCTTCTGATGCGATTAAAACGAAGGTGAAGTTTACGTTGAAGTAATCTTACTTATATATTTCTAAAATGAATGCCTGAAATTTTTTTCAGGCATTTTTTATTTTTTGAATTTAACCTTGTCAAGGTTTAAAACCTTGACAAGGTTAAATTCAGGATCATTATTGAAATTGATATTCCGTAAGTCTCATTTCGCCGATTTTTATCAGAATATGCTGATCAACGGCCCATTTTAAATCCCGGCTTGCCGTTGGAGCGGAGATATTTTTAAAATGTTGTAAATAATCTTTTCTGCTGAATTTTTTACTTTCAATCTTCTCTTTAAATAAAGACAGTCGGTCTTTTGTCGTTAAATTAGTATTTTGAGATTGTAATACCTGTTTCAGCGATTCTAATAGTATCCCCAGCATAAATTCAATAAAAGGAGTCGAATGACCTTTTTTATCAGATTCCGACAGCGTATTATAATAATCTTTCTGATTTTCTCTAATGAGGCTTTCAACCGGTAAATATTCAAAAACAGGATATTGCTGCATTAAGATTAAAGTTTGCCATAATCTTCCCATTCTTCCATTTCCATCTGTAAAAGGATGAATAAATTCAAATTCATAATGAAAAACACAGCTTTTGATTAAAATTAATTCTTTATCATTTTTTAAATATGAAAATAAATCATTCATCAATCCTTTTACCATAGTTCCGCCTGGCGCGAGATGTTCCACTTTTGAGCCTTTAACAATTCCAACATTCGTTGTCCTGAATTTACCTGCATGAGCAACCAGCTCATTCATTAAAACAGCATGCGCCAACTCTAAATCTTTAATTTTATTCGGATTAAAACGTTTTAAGTCTTTATAAACCTCAATGGCATTCTGAACTTCCAAAATATCTTTGGCAGGAGCAACAATCCTTTTATTCTCTAACAACGCGGTAATTTGATCTTCTGTCAAGGTATTTCCTTCAATTTCAAGAGAAGAATGAATTGTTTTAATTCTATTTTTCTTTCTTAATTCTGTTGTCGGTTTATAGAGATGATTCGCGTTAATTTCTCCTATCTTTTCTGAAATAGAAGTAATTAATATTAAAATCGTATCTGTTATGGTATAAGGTGGTTTCAAAATATGATAGTATCATTTGATAGTATCAAAGATATAACTTTTCGACAAAAAAAGACGCCCGAATATCTCCGGACGCCCGCAATTGCAAAATTACAAGGATTAAAAAATATAAATCTACGTCTCGAAATAATGGATCACTCCAACTTCGGGATGATGTTTTTTCTCTGAATTAAAATCATTTTCGATGTTCTGACTGCTTTCCAGAAACGAATTGCTGAACAAAACATAAGACGGATTTTCCGCCAGTCCGCTCTTCAGCATCTGATGAGCTTCCACAATGGTTTTTCCGTATAATTTTCTAAAATTTCCGATTTTGTATTGCGAAAATTTTCCATAGTGAACGATAAATTTTAATGATAAATCGATCGCCATACTTAATGAAGTACTCAATTCTTCAACTTTTTGGGTAAAAGCATTCTGCATATTCCTCAACATTTTTGAAATTTTCTGGTAAGACGGTTTATCGTCATATCGATAAAATAAAATGGCATCGCCCTCGATTTCCGAAATTTCAAAATACTCATTATTCATATCAATGAGTGTAGAAAGTAGTTGTCTTACAATATATTCTCCGGTATAAAGTTTAGTATTGAATACAAATTCCGTAAACCCGCTGAAATCCGGAATAAGAATAATGCCCTCTTTAATGTTTGTATTCTCCATAATCGTTTTGGGTTAAAAAACCTGTTACCCCCTTAGACGTAACAGGATTCATTTTACTTTATTGCCATCCTCCGCCAACAGAGCGATAAAGGGTTGTTATGGCATTTAATTTTTGAGCTTTCAGAGAAGCCAGGTCTAATTCGGACTGCAATTTATTGGTCTGAGCTAAAATTACCTCCACATAAGTCGCTGAATTGTATTTAAATAATAAATCTACCTTCTGAACGGCTTCATTTGATTTCTTCACCAGACCTTCCGCAATTTTCTGCTGCTCTTCCAATTTTTGAATCTGAACTAAAGCATCTGAAACTTCACCAACCGCTTTTAAAACCGATTGTTTAAAGCTGATTTCAGCCTGTTCCGAAACAATTTTTGACTGTTCATACTGCGTTTTAAGCTGTTTTCCGTTCAAAATCGGCTGTGCTAAAGTTCCTACCACAGTACCGAAAAGTGAACCCGGAATATTAAACCAGTTGCTCGCTTTAAAAGCATTCAAACCGCCTTGGGCTGTGATGTTAAAAGACGGATACATATTGGCTCTTGCCACATTTACAGAAGATACACTTCTTCTCACATCCAGTTCGGCACTTTTAATATCGGGTCTGTAACTCAATAATTCAGAAGGAATTCCTGTTGAAATCTGAGCCGGTGACTGAACGTTATGCAAGCTTGCGCTTCTTTCAATTTTATCGGGCATTGAACCTGTTAAAATACTCAACGCGTTTTCCTGAGTGGCAATCGAGCTTTCAATGGCCGGAATTGATTTTAAGATCTGATCTTTTACAATTTCCTGCTGCTGAACCGCTAAAGCTGTGGTTAAACCCAATTCCTGCTGTTTCGTTAAAAACTTCAGGGTATTATCAGAGTACGTTAAGTTAGATCTGGTAATTTCCAGTTGAGTATCCAGCATCAGCAGATTATAATATCCCTGAACAACCGTTGCCACCAACTGGGTTTTCACCGCTTTTGCCGCTTCCTGAGTTTTCAGATAATCTGCCAGAGACTGTTCTTTTCTGCCTTTAATTTTACCCCAGATATCCGCTTCCCAGGAAATATTGATGGAAGTGGTATAATCCTGAGTATACTTACTTCCCAGAAACTGACTGGCCATGACGCCATTCATACTGTTGTCTGAAGGTCGGTTAATACTTGCATTAGCAATGGTTGCGCTCACGGTTGGCACATTTCCCCATTTGCTCTGATTATACGCTAACGAGGCAAATTCAATTTGCTTTAAAGCAACCTGCAGATCATTATTCTGCGCCATTGCCTTATCGATTAAAGCTACCAGAACAGGATCTTTGAAGAAATCTTTATAATTTATTTTAGCGATATTTTCATTTTGATCTTTCGTAATACTGTCATTTCTGAAGGCTTCGGGCATTTTCACTTCAGGCTGTTCATATTTCTGAACTTTGCAGGCGATGGCCGTTCCTGAAATTAGTGCGATATATGCTATATTTTTAATTGAATTCATTTTAAAAATCATTTGAATAAATAGAGGTTATTTTTAATATCCCGTAGATTTTTTTTGATTGAGCAGATGATAAAATTAAATCAGCCTGCTCCTTTTGATCTGCGAGAATAAATGCATTATTATATTTATTTAGATTATAACCTCTGTGAATTAATATTCCCAATCTGCTTCTGTCACTACTCTGCCGTTTATTTTTTCATGCAATGCCTGGAAAACCACAAACAGAACAGGAACGATAAACACCCCTAAGATGGTTCCGAATAACATTCCCGAAATGGCTGCATAACCAATAGAAAGATTACCCATTGCAGACGGCCCTACCACGAATATCAAAGGAATTAATCCTGTGATGAATGCCAATGAGGTCATCAAAATCGGACGGAAACGAGCTTTTGCTCCTTCCACTGCCGAAGCGATTAAACTTTTTCCTGCTCTACGTCTCTGGATGGCAAATTCTACGATAAGGATCCCGTTTTTCGCTAATAGACCAATCAACATTACCAATGCGATCTGCACGTAAATATTATTGGATAATTCTGCCAGTGTAATGCCCAAAAATACGCCTGATAAACCAACCGGAATCGCGATCAATACTGCAAACGGAAGAATATAACTTTCATATTGCGCCGATAAAAGGAAGAAGACAAACACGATACACAATCCGAAAATCATTACCGATTGTGAACTTGAACCCGCTTCTTCACGGCTCATTCCTTTATAATCATAGGTATATCCCGGAGGCAGAACCTGCTTGCTCACTTCTTCAATCGCTGCCATCGCTTGTCCCGTACTGAATCCAGGAGCCGGCATCACGGTTAAATTCGATGAGTTGAATAAGTTGAAACGGTCTACCACTTCTGCACCGGTTACCTGTTTCAGGCTTACCAAAGTGTTTACAGGAACCATTTCGCCTGAACTGTTCTTGACGAAAATTCCGTTCAATGATTCTTTATCCTGTCTGGTTTCTGGAGTCGACTGCACCAAAACTCTGTAGTATTTCCCGAATCTGTTGAAATCCGAAGACTGAATACTTCCGTAATAGCCCTGCATCACGCCTAAAACATCAGAAACGTTTACGCCAAGTTGTGCCGCTTTCACTTCATCTACCAACACTTCATATTGAGGATACGTCACATCAAAAGTGGTGAATGCTACTGCAACTTCGGGTCTCTGCATCAAAGCGCCCATCATTCCGTAAGAAATATTTCCTAAATTCTGAAGCTCACCGTTTGTTCTGTCCTGAAGAACCAGTTCCATACCACTCGTATTTCCGAAACCATCAACGGTTGGCGTATTAATAACTAAGAAATTCGCTCTTTTATCCTGAGAAAGCATCCCCTGAACCTGACCGATAATATCATTGATCTTGCTAACCTGACCTCTTTCTTTGGTGTTTTTCAGTTTAACGAAAATCGAAGCTGCCGAAGAAGACATCGAACCACTGAAAAGATTCAGTCCGTCTACGGAAATTACTTTATCTACCGCAGGATTTTTCATCAATTGATCTTCTGTATCCGAAACTACTTTCGACGTTCTGTCTTTTGAAGCGCCCGGAGCCAGATTGGCTGTTACAATTATGAAACTCTGATCTTCATCAGGAATAAATCCTTTTGGTGTTGTCATCGACATCCATGCGAACAATCCGCCGAATACCAAAACAATAGCTAAGGCAATCCACTTTCTTTTCAATAAAAATAAAACCGCTTTTCCGTAACGGAAGGTGAGTTTGTTGAAACTCGCATTAAATCCGGCAAAGAAACGATCTTTGAAATTCATTTTTTCATGAGAATCCGGATGATGCTGTTTTAAGAAAATCGCACATAAAGCAGGACTTAAAGTCAAGGCATTAATCGCAGAAATTACAATGGCAATCGCTAATGTTAAAGCAAACTGCTGATAAAATAATCCTGTAGAGCCACTCATAAACGCCACCGGAACGAATACCGCAGACATAATTAAGGTAATCGAAACAATTGCTCCCGTGATCTCACTCATCGCCGACATGGTTGCGGCCCGCGGGTTCAGTTTTTTATGTTCCATTTTAGCATGAACCGCTTCCACGACGACAATGGCGTCATCCACCACAATACCAATGGCCAGTACCAGGGCAAATAACGTTAATATATTAATAGAGAACCCGAAAACTTTCATAAAGAAGAACGTTCCCACAATAGAAACCGGAACTGCAATCGCCGGAATTAAGGTTGAACGGAAATCCTGAAGGAAGATATACACTACGATGAATACAAGAATAAACGCTTCAATCAACGTATGAATTACCTGCTCAATCGACTGGTCTAAGGCATCTTTTGTCGCATACGGAATTTCATACGCCATGCCTTCAGGGAAGGATTTTTCCAGTTCTTTCATTCTTTGCTGGAGGGCAATCTGCACTTCATTCGCATTAGAACCAGCCATCTGGAAGATCGCCATCGTTACGGATGCTTTTTTATTGTATTTCGAAGCAACGGTATAGCTGTACGCACCGAATTCTACTTTGGCAACATCTTTTAATTTTAAAACAGAACCATCATTCAATGCTTTAATCGTGATATTTTCATATTGTTCGGGCTCGGTGAATTTTCCTTTATAACGAAGAACATATTCCATCGCTTCTTTACTTCTTTCTCCGAATCTTCCCGGTGCCGCTTCTAAGTTTTGAGTTTGAATGGCTCTTGAAACATCTGAAGGTGTTAAGTTATAAGAGGTCAGTTTATTCGGATCCAGCCATATTCTCATCGAATAATCCTTATTTCCGTACACCATCGCATCTCCTACTCCTTTTACCCTTTTCAGTTCCGGAACAATATTAATTTTGGCATAGTTTTCAAGGAAAAGATCGTCCATGGTACCATCTTTACTCGTTAAGGAAACCATGGCAATCATACTGTTTTGTCTTTTCACGGTCGTAATTCCCGCCTGAACAACCTCCGAAGGAAGCTGATTTGTAACCTGTGCTACCCTATTTTGTACGTTAATCGCTGCCTGATCGGGATCTGTTCCCAGTTTAAAAATAACCGTGATGGACAATGAACCATCGTTACTCGCTGTCGAAGTAATATAGTCCATGTTTTCCACCCCGTTAATGGCATTTTCCAGAGGAGGAGCTACCGATCTGGCAATGGTTTCGGCATTGGCTCCGGGATAGGCTGCCGTTACCATGACGGTAGGCGGAGCGATATCCGGAAATTTTGTAATCGGCAGGCTTACCATGCCCACAATACCCAAGATAACAAGCAATACGGAGATAACCGTCGCCAGTACGGGTCTTTTTATAATTTTCTTTAACATGATTTTTTCTTACGATTTTTTCGATTGAGCCTTTGTCTTTTGCGCCACTACCGGAGTTCCCGGCTGCAGTCTGTCGAAACCTGTAACGATGTACTGATCTCCGGCTTTCAACCCTTTTGATACAATGAAATTGTCACCTGCTTTTCCGCTCACTTCAATCGGAAGCATGGCCGCTTTTCCGTCTTTAATGGTAAATACAAATGTTTTATCCTGAATGGTTCTCGTAGATGCAACCGGCAATAAGATGACATTGCTGTAAAACTGATCCAGCACAATTTTCCCTGTATTTCCGCTTCTTAAAAGATTTTTAGGATTGGTAAATTTTGCTCTTAACGTGATGGAACCTGTTGTTTTGTTGAACTGTCCTTCCACCGCATCAATTTTCCCTTTTTCATCATACTTTTCGCCGCCGGAAAGCAATAGAGAAACCATCGGCGTATTTTTAATGATCTCGTTGATGCTGCTTCCCTCCGTCTGTCTCTGGAAATTATTGAAATCATTTTCACTCATGCTGAAATAGGTATACACCTCATGAATATCCGACAACAAGGTGATCGCTTCCTGATTGGTAGGCGTCATTAAACTTCCCAAACGGTAATTGAATCTCCCGATATAACCGCTAACGGGTGCTTTAATGGTTGAGAAATTAAGATTGATCTTTGCGGATTCAATGGTTGACATCGACTGACTTACCGCTCCTCTTGCCGCATTATACGCCGCCTCCGCTTCTTTCACCTGAATCTCTGAAACCATTTTATTTCTGAATAGTTCCTTTTTCCGGTCTACCTCTATTTTTGAGGTTGAAAGATTTGCCTGAGCGGTAATTAAGACCGCCTGAGCGCTTTTTAACTGTTCCTGAAAAACGCGGTCTTCAATTTTAAATAAAGGTTGTCCCGCCCTTACATAATCTCCTTCGTCCACGAAAATTTTGCTTAAATAGCCGGTTACCTGAGGTCTGATCTCCACATTGGAAACCCCTTCGATGGAAGCAGCATATTCTCTCGAAACAGAAGCATCTCCCTGCTTCACCAATTCTACCGGAAGCTCCGGAGCCTGCTGCTGATAGGCCTGATTGGGATTATCTTTTTTACACCCGGTAAGCACCAATAAGGCCACTCCGAGTATTGTTAATTTCTGAATAGAAAATCTCTGCATAACACTTTTCCTTTAAATTTTACGGGGCAAAATTCGGATGAAAAAAGTTGGCTGGAAATACTCTAAAAACACCTAAATTTGTCAAAAAGACATCTATTTTTTGAAAACCATGAGAAATATCAGGTGCTTTTTATTTTACATCAGGATTTTTTTTGCAGTCTCAGAGGAAATTTTTAAAGGGTTTTATTTTTCTATACTGTATAAAATCGGTTTTTTAGGATGAATAATTTTTTGGAGTTAGACCTCATAGGTTTTAAAAACCTATGAGGTTTACGGACACTTTTGATTGGATGCAGTTCCGCATAGCCCCGATAGAAACGGCATCCTTTTTTGTTGCGGATGGAGCGCAGCGGAAGCCGTAACAAAAAAGATAGAGTGGATAGCGGGAAATAGCTCCTTAAAAAACAACAATCAGCAAAAAAATTATCTTTTATACTGCCCTTTTTACCACCCTTAATACAAATCATCTTTTTTATATTCCAAAGGCGATTTTCCGGAATGTTTTTTAAAGAATTTGCTAAAAGACGCCTGATCAGAAAATTTCAATTGAGAAGCCACTTCATTGACATTAGAATTTGAATTTCTGAGCAAAATTCTCGCCTCAACCGCTAACACCTGATGAATAATCTCCCGTGGAGATTTAAACATCGTTTTATTGATTACTTTCGTTAAATATTTTCTGCTGATAAACAGCTGATCCGCATAAAACTGAACATTATGCTGCTCTTTAAAATGTTCGCGCACGAGTATAAAGAAGCTCGTGGTGATCTCATCTTCACGATAGGTGATTTGGTTGGTCGCAGGCTTTTCAATTTTTTTAAAATAGTTATCCATTTCGTAAATAACCAGTGAAAAGTGATGCCAGATCATTTCGTTAAAGTAATAATTAACCTTTTCGGTGAGATTTAAGGTCTTTAATTCATCCACATGAAAATTCATTCTCCGGTAAAGATCGGGTTCGTCCCGGATGATGATTGTGGGATCCGAAGAAAGACTTTTAAGAACATCATTAGATTTATAATTGAACCCCGCTTCGGAAATAAAATCTACTGAAAAGAAAAGATATTTTGATTTGTAATCGTCTGAAATTCCTTCTATACAAAAGGTTTCGGCCATGGGGCAAAAAGCAATATCTCCTTTTTTCACCTCAAAACTCTTATGATCAAGCCTGAAAGTTATGCTGCCTTGCTCGACTAAAAAAATCACGAAATAATCTGCGCGGAATGGTTTATTTAATTCAACCGCATGATTGGCCGTTTCAATTTCCAGTACGACAAATTCTTTAATTCTCAGATCAAATTCCACTTCGCGAAGCAGTTCCTCAAAAGTTAAGACCGATACGAATTCTGAAGATTCAGCGGCAGATTTTTTAGACATGAAAATGATAATTAAGTCACGAAAATAATAAATAAAACCCGATTCGCTTCAGGAAACAGGTATTTTTAGCGCTTCAGATTAGCTTTGGCTACTATTTTATGCACTTTTTCGGAATATGGAATGTAAAAACACCGTTTACTTCCACCGGATCAGACTTCTGCATATCTTAAAAAAGGCCGTCCGGGAATTCCGAACCGCCTTTTGTATGCTGAGTTTAACGTTGGAATGTGTTAAACTATTGATCGAAATAATTCGGATGCTGAGTTTTGATGTCATCCACCGTCCCCAGGACTTTATCCTTTAAAGATTCCTGATATTTCTGAAGGTTTTCTGCCACAAGAGCATCTGCACTTCCGATGATTTTTGCCGCTAAAATACCGGCGTTTAACGCTCCGTTTAACGCAACAGTTGCCACAGGAATTCCACCGGGCATCTGAAGAATCGACAGCACAGAATCCCATCCGTCGATCGAATTGCTTGATAAAATGGGAACACCTATCACTGGCAGCGTGGTACAGCTGGCCACCATCCCGGGAAGGTGTGCTGCACCTCCGGCACCGGCAACGATTACTTTTAAGCCTCTTTCCTTCGCTGTTTTTGCATAATCAAACATTCTTTCCGGTGTTCTGTGCGCGGAAACAACGGTTAATTCATAAGGAATATCCAGAGATTTCAAAAAATTTGCAGCCTGTTCCATGATTGGCAAGTCGCTCTGACTTCCCATAATAATTCCTACCATTCTTCAATTTTATTAGAGGCTCAAAGATAAAAAATTAATAAGGTACATGCAAAAAGGTGTAAAATTTCTTCTGTTACCTACTGAAGTTCGGGAACTGTATCCCTCGTTATCATTCTAAATGAAGTATTTTTGTTGCTTTCAACACTTCATGAGAGATTATCGACTTATTCTTGCCATCCTTACCGTTGCCATTGTCTGGGGAACTACGTTTCTGGCCATTCGTGTCGCCGTAGAGACCATTCCGGCCTGGTTTGTGGCCGGCATCCGACAGTTTTTGGCAGCTTTTATTATGCTTTTAATTTTACTTTACAGAAAACAGTTCCGATGGATTGGCTGGAAAAGTTTACGGTATCAGCTTATTTTCTCTATCCTGATGCTTATTATAGCCAACGGAATGACCACCGTGGCGGAAGAAACCGTTTCCAGCAGCCTAGCTTCCCTTATTAATGCGGCCTCTCCTATTCTTGTTTTTTTGGGAAGTGTAGCTCTTGGCCTTCAGAAATTTAGTCTCCGGGCACTTGCCGGAATTTTAATGTGTTTCGGCGGCATCCTTTTTATTTTTTGGGATGGCCTGAAAGATCTGTCGAATCCGGATTACAGGTGGGGTATTATCTTCCTTTTCTGTGCCATTTCAGGTTGGGCTTCGGGTACCATTTTCACCAAAAAGCTTGCTATACAGAGCGGAAATATCTCTTTAAATTTATTTTATCAGTTTGCGTTTGCCGGGATTGTGCAGATTATCTTTGCTTTTTTATTTTCAGAAAATTACAATTTTGAAAACTGGACGTTAAAGAGTATCTCGGCGATGCTTTATTTATCTGTTTTTGGTTCTGTAACGGCATTTTTTGCTTTTCATTATGCGCTAACCAAAATATCACCCGTTAAGGTCTCTATTATGGCTTATTTCAATACTATTATTGCGATATTTTTGGGCTGGCTTATTTTAGATGAACAAATTTCCGCTAAATTTATCCTGGCAACCTTTTTAATTATCGCCGGGGTTTTTGTAATCAATTACAATCGGGAAATGTTTAAAAAACAGAGAATTGAATCATCTGAGAATTCGTGAAGATGAATTCTATTTTCTATTTCTCATAAATTTTCCTATCTTGTTTAGACTAAGAAATATGATATGCTAAAAAAAATACTTCTCATTCTTATTGCGGTTCCATTTCTTATTCTGAGTTGTAATGATAAAGAAAAAGAGAGCACCCTCGCGTCAAGAGAACAGCAATTGCTGGAAAAGGAAAAACTATTTGCTAAAAAAGAATCTCAATATCAGGCTCTTTTAAAAATGAAAGACAGTATTTTTTCTAAAAAAGACTCGGTAAAAGTGCTGAAATGGCCGGATGAGATTTCGGGTTTATGGAGTGGAAAAGTAATCTGTACAGAGTCCAACTGCAGTGATTATGTGGTGGGCGATCAAAGAATTGATACCTGGGAATTTGATAACGACTCTACACAACTGGTTACCAAAATCATCAACAATAATAATCTTGTAAGGCTGTATACAGGAAAGTTTGAGAATAACGAAATTAAACTGAATTTTAAGACAGATTCTACGGCTAAGAAAAAAGTAGATATGAATATCCTGCTCAATGATATCTCCGATACAAAAATCCGGGGAACAAGAACCATAGCCGTCGACAATTGCCTGGCGAGATTTTCTGTAGAATTAACGCGTTCCACCAAATAAAAAACCCTTTATGATTTTGCTGAGTATACACAATCTGAGTCTTCCCATTGAAGATCCGGTACTGAAATTTCTATTGGTGTTGATTATTATCCTGGCTGCACCGCTCCTTTTAAACAAAATAAAAGTTCCGCATCTGCTGGGATTGATTATTGCCGGAGCCGTTATCGGTCCTAATGGATTTAACGTGCTGTCAAGAGACAGCAGCATTGTTGTGACGGGAACCACAGGTCTTCTTTACATTATGTTTCTTGCCGGACTGGAAATCGACATGGGTGATTTCAAGAAAAATAAATGGAAAAGCCTCACCTTTGGTATTTATACCTTTGTTGTCCCTTTCGTATTAGGATATTTGGGAGCGTATTATATTTTACATTTTTCAGTATTAACCTCTGTTCTTTTTGCCAGCTTATTTTCTTCTCATACTTTAATTGCCTATCCGCTGGTCAGCAAACTGGGAATTTCCAAAAATCTGGCAGTGAATATTACCGTGGGAGGAACCATGATTACGGATATTCTTGCCCTTTTGGTGCTTGCCGTTATTGTTGGGATGTCACAAGGCGAAGTCGGAACTGGATTCTGGGTTAAATTATCGGCATCGTTTATTATTTTTGCACTCATTGTCCTGGTGGTTTTTCCGATTATCGGGCGATGGTTTTTTAAAAAAGTAGACGATAAAATATCACAGTATATCTTTGTCTTAGTGATGATTTATCTGGCTGCGCTTTTAGCCGAATTAGCCGGAGTAGAAGCCATTATCGGTGCCTTTTTCGCCGGATTAGCCTTAAACAGACTGATTCCGCATACCTCTTCATTAATGAATCGTGTAGAATTTGTCGGGAACGCTATTTTCATTCCCTTTTTCCTGATAAGCGTCGGGATGCTGATCGATTTCAGCGTATTTTTCAAAAGCTGGGAAACATTAGAAGTTGCAGGCGTGATGCTCGTAGCTTCCATTGGCGGAAAATATCTTTCTGCTGTGGCCACTCAGAAAACCTTCAGGCTTTCTAAAGAAGAAGGAAGACTTATTTTCGGGTTAAGTTCTGCCTCTGCCGCGGCCACCTTAGCCTCTGTAATGGTAGGATATAATATTATCCTTTCGGAAACTGAAACCGGCGAGCCTGTAAGACTTCTCAATGAGCATGTTCTGAACGGAAGTATCCTTTTAATATTAATTTCATGTACCATTTCCTCGTTTATCTCCATGTCGAGTGCACAGAAAATTGCAGAGAGTGATAATGAAGATACCGTTTCCGGAAACAGCCATGAAGAGGAGAACATTCTTTTGGCGATTAATCATGACGAAACGGTAGAAAGAATGGTGAATCTGGGAATTTTGATAAAAGCACATTCCAATACCGAAAATTTCATCGCATTAAATGTCATTAATGAAGATAAAAATGAATCTTCGGTAAAAAATGCAGAAAAACTTTTACATAAAGCCACCGATTCAGCTTCTGCCGCAGATGTAAAAATTCAGGCTTTAAAAAGATATGATAACGATGTGGTTAACGGGATTAACAATGTGATCAAAGAACAGAATATCACCGATCTTATCATTGGGCTTGAAGATGAAAAAGGCTTTTCGCCGGCTTTTGTCTATAATCTCTACAATGGGTATCTGCAGAATGACAATGCTAATGTAATGGTTTATCATGCTGCCCAACCGCTTTCTACCATTAAGAAATATGCCGTAATGATCCCTGAAAATGCTCATAAGGAAGCCGGATTTTTCCATGCTTTATTAAGAGTCTGGAATATCGCACGAAACTCCGGAGCTACCATGACGTTTTATACTCCTGAAAATATTCTCAATATCCTGCAAAGCATTAAAAAGAAAGCCAATATCGAGGCCGAATTCATTATCATGGAAAACTGGCGAGACGGAGAAAAAACCGCAGCAGAACTAAAAGATGATGAAGCCCTGATCCTTTTTATGGCCAAGGAAGGAATGCAGTCTTTTATTCCTCAAATGCGATTGATTCCCGAACTTTTAAACAGAAAACTGCATGATAATAACTATCTCCTGATCTATCCTTTTTCAGATTTTGATAAAGATAATTCGGAAAGACGATCTGTGGGAAATCATGATGATTTTATGGAAATCGGGAATGTGATTAAGAAGATTTTTAAATAAGATTTAAAGTTGAGTGATTTAATTATTAAAAATAACGGGGTAGAATTCAACAATTTTTATATTCCACCTTTTGAATTAAGAAAAGGAGAAATTGTTGGCATTGACATTCATAATGATGAATACTCTTTCGACATAGAAATGTATTTAAGAAATATTTTCAGTGGTGAGATTCTAAATAAAAATGTTGTTGTAAATAAAAGATTGACTTTTGTGAAATATGCAGAAGAATCAAGATTCAAATGGGTCTATTATCCTTTTACAGTAGAACAATATCTGAAAAAATATTCAGATTTAAACAACTATTATTCTAAAAAAATATATGATGTTACATGGATTACGAAAAAAACGAAAATAAATAAACTTCCCGGCAATCCAAGAAAATGGCTCAGCTTATACTGTACATTGTCGAAAGAAAAAAATATCATGTTAGATGTTGCTGGGCAAGACCATGAAGGAATTAAAACCACGATTGAAATTGTAAAAAAAGAAACAGAATGTGGAGGTTCAGCAATTTTTTTCGATCATTTTAAAGCGTTTAAAAATGATTCTACAAATTATGTAAGAATTGAAGCGGTCAAATAGAAATAAATAAAAAGAGTTGTAAATTAAAACTACAACTCTTTTTTATATTCAATTACTACGCAATCACTCTCACCATTGCTTTCACCTCTATCAGCTTCTCCATCAGTTCCTCTCTGGAGTCGGCCAATACGTTAATGTGTCCCATTTTTCTACCCGGCTTTGTTTCTGTTTTTCCGTAAAGGTGAACGTAGGTTTCCGGCAATCTTAAGACATCTTCCATGCCTTCATAGATTACTTTTCCGGAGAATCCTTCTGCTCCTACTAAATTCAGCATTCCGCTGTAAACAATCGCGTCTGTATCGGCTAAAGGCAGATTTTTCACCACACGATACATCTGCTCAAACTGCGAATTGGCATTTCCTTCCTGGCTTTGGTGTCCGGAATTATGCAATCTCGGAGCCGTCTCATTTACCCAGATTTTTCCTTCTTTATCTAAAAATAATTCTATTGCAAAAAGTCCGGGAGAATTCACAGCAGCCAAGAATTTCTCGGTAATCGCCATAATCTGATTTTCAATTTCTTCCGTTAAATAAACCGGACAAACATTGAAATCAAGTAAATTTAATTTCGGATCTGCCACCATTTCGGTAACCGGAAATATGTTGGTTTCGCCGTTTTCATTTCTTGCTACGATCACAGAAAGTTCTTTTTCAATATCCACCAGCTTTTCGATGACAGAATCCTGAATCCAAAGATTTTTCATGTCTTCCGCATTGCGAATTACCTGTACCCCTTTCCCATCGTATCCTCCTGTATTCATTTTTTGTACAAAAGGAAGAGGCATTTTAATCTCGTCTGAACTTCCGTCCATCACTTCAAATTCCGGACTTGGAATATCATGCGCCTTATAGAACTCTTTCTGAAGAATTTTCTGTTGAATTGTTTTAATAATCTTAGAATTCGGAACTACTTTTATTCCCTTATTTTCCAGTTCAGCCAGCGCATCTGCATTTACGTGCTCGATTTCAATGGTCACCACATCTTTATCTTTCCCGAAATTTAAAACCGTGTCATAGTCATTAAAATTTCCCTGGGTAAAGTTAGAGATTGTATGGCAAGGCGCATCAGAAGCCGGATCCAGTGTATAAAACTGATCGTCATATTTCAATGCTTCCTGAATCAGCATTCTTCCCAGCTGTCCTCCTCCTAAAATTCCTATTTTCATTTTTACTTTTATTTTTTTCTATTATATTTACATTTTAACTGAAAATTGATTTAAATTTTTAAACCGAATGATACTTTCAACAATACTATTTTTTAACCTCAAAGGCTCAAAAGATATTCATCGTACATCGCAATTCAAAAGTTTATCAAGGCTTTAAATTTTATTTAAATACAAATTCCTTCAACTTTTAGAACTTTTGCGGTTAAAAAAATTAAATTTTATCAATTTTCAAATATCCGAGTCCCATTGGGTTTTCCTGATTTTCAACATCAGATTTTGTCAGAACAATGGAATATTTTTCTTTCATTTCCTGAGGTAAAATATCGCTTACGTTAAAAATATCGTCGATATCTACCCCGTGCTTATCATCAATATGACTTACCGCTCCTTCAAAGCCCATTGTTTTATAAAAGTCAGTTGCTTTTGCTTTTTTCACAATATCTCCCATCGAATTTCCGACCATCAAATGTTGCTCGTGAAACTCTTCAAAGAAACCTTTTTTATAGCCTCCAAGATTAATAAAATACAATTGCTCTTCCGGTGTTTCCTCACCTTTCTCAACAATTTTCACTTCATATCCATCCGCAAATTTCACCTCCTGATAACAGTCTACATGTATTTTACCGTCTGCTTCCTTCCAGAAATTTTTCATCTCCGGAACCAGATCCCGGAGACTCTCCGCAATCCCGAAAAATACATCGTGTTGCTCAATATTTCTGCCTTTTGGCGTTGCACCAAGGATGATATAGAATAATTTCAACTGATTTTCCATCCTGCAAAAATACATCAAAATTTATCTTTTTTAAACGTTTGGCAGAATTCTACAATAGTTTTATATTTGTAGCATGTCAGAAATTATTATTCTCTTCCTGGGGGCAATCTCCGCGGGACTTCTGGGTTCGCTTACAGGCCTTGGAGGAGGGGTTATTATCATTCCTTTACTCACGCTGGGTTTCGGCGTTCCTATGCATTATGCGATCGGTGCTTCGCTTATTTCTGTAATCGGGACTTCTTCCGGTGCGGCAGTTGCTTTTGTAAAAGAAGGCTTTACCAATATGAGAATCGGCATGTTTTTAGAGATTGCCACTACGGCGGGCGCTATTGTCGGCGCTTTGGTATCCGGCATTCTAAATCCTAATACAATCGGAATTATTTTCGCAAGCATCCTTCTTTTAACCGTTATTTTAAATCTTAAAGGAAAACCCGATCATCAGGAAACTCTGGTTAAGGGAAGTTTAGAAGATAAATTAAAACTTTACGGAACTTTTCCTGATAAAGGAGTGGTAAAAACCTATTCGGCGAGAAATACAGTTCCCGGATTTTTAATGATGATGTTTGCCGGTGCAATGTCGGGTCTTCTGGGAATCGGTTCTGGTGCATTAAAGGTACTGGCTATGGATAATATGATGAGATTACCGTTTAAAGTATCTACGACAACGAGTAATTTTATGATCGGAGTAACGGCTGTTGCGAGTGCTTTGATTTATTTCCAGCGAGGTGAGATTATTCCTGTGATTGTGGCTCCGGTTTTAATCGGTGTTGTTGTGGGAAGCTTTATCGGCTCAAAAACATTAATGGCTTCAAAAACAAAAAAGCTGAAAACATTTTTCGCGATTGTGATCACTATTTTGTCAATTTATATGATGTATAACGGTATTAACAAAAGCTTCAGGTAATGAAAAAGAACTTCACAGACGTGGATTTGAACCGCTCCGTTGGAAATCTTCTGAGACTGGGCGTAATTTTATCCGTTATCACTTCTTTAATCGGTTTCGTAAAATTATTCATGGAAGGCTTTAAAATGCCTAAAAAATATTCCAGTCTGGCCATCGGAACCTCCTCCGAAAAGGTCTGGGGCCATTTTTGGAATTCTCTTTGTAAAGGTGAAGGTTCAGCGATCATTCAACTTGGGATTCTGCTGCTTATTTTCACTCCGTTAATGAGAATTGTTTTCGCCCTGATCGGCTACTTAAAAGAAAAAGACTATGTGTATGTAGTTATTTCTTCTATCGTTTTAGTTATTATGGCGATTAGCTTTTTTACGGGCTACGCGCATTAATTTTTGTCGATTCATCTGGATTGTCAAAACACAAACAGCACAAATAACCTCTATAAATTATATGAATTTCAATGTTGAGATTTGCTTTTTATGGCTTTATAGGCCACGAATGCACGAATTGGCATTCAAAATTCGTGCATTCGTGGCTCAAAAATATCATTTCAGTTAACCTTCATAAAACTCCAGCGGCAACTGATCAGGATCTTGGGTAAAGAAAAATTCTTTACCTGTAAATTCATCGATTCGGATATCTTCACAATCCAATCCTTTATCGATTAATTCCTGACGTTTTTCCTTAATATTTTCTACTGAAAAAGCCAAATGCCTCAACCCACACGATTCTGGTCTGGAGGGTCTTTGGGGCGGATTGGGAAAAGAAAAAAGTTCAATCACATAATGCTCTCCAATCGCCAAATCGAGTTTGTACGACTGTCTTTCTTCGCGATATACTTCACGGATGATATTTAAACCTAAAACTTCAGTATAAAATTTCCTGGAAACTTCGTAATCTGAGCCAATAATGGCAATATGATGGATTTTCATTGTATTTTTTTTAATTCTTATTCTACTAATTCTCTGTCAACTTTTTTACTTTTCACCCCTGCAGTTTTCTTTTCTTCTCGTATCGATTAGATATTGAATTTTCCATTTCCTATTTTGCTTTATTAATTGAAAACTATTCGCTCCACAATGTGAAAATTTTCCTTTATAATAGAAAGAATACGGTGTAAAAACACTCGCCAAAAGACCATCGACATGAATTGCTTCAATAAATATTCTTTCATCCAGATCATTTTTTGAAGATTTTGAAACGGATGCTATAAAATCTTGCACTTTCTCTGTTTTTACGCCTCCGTCTTTGGTGATGGTCTGCAAAACAGCGTTTTCTGCAAATAAGCTTTTGAGTACTTCAGGATTTACCGTTTTCATTGCTGAAAACAGATCACGAACAGGCCTTTCAACCTCATCCTGTTCATGGTTTTGTCCAAAACAGAAAATAGTAAACAATAACGTGACGGCAAGAAATTTATTCATGATCTTTATTTTTTAACTCCCCAAATGGATAAAAATAAACAAAATAAACGTTTATCCGAAAGTATTAATAAAGTTTAAAAAACTCAACGTTTGTAAAACAATAAAAATAAGTTAAATTTATACCTTTATTTCAATATATATGTGGACAACTTATCAGATCCTGATTGTACTTTTAGTAATTTTAACTATACTTCCAAAAATTCAACATTCCCACTGGATATTTCGTGTTCCTGAATTCGGTAAGATACAGATCACTTATTGTATTCTTTTTACCCTTATTTTAGGTTTCATTATCGGTTACTCGGACGATATTTGGTATTATCAGGGACTTTTAGTGATCTTATTTTTACATCACGCCATTACTTTGGTGAAATATACCCCGCTTTATCGTGTAAAAAAATATGATCAGAAACATCAGTCATCAAAAAACCTGCATTTTATTTCTGCCAATGTCTACCAGTTTAATAAAGAATACGGGCGATTCATTCAATTAATAGAAAAATATCAACCGGATATTTTTTTAACCATGGAAAGTAATGCAGACTGGGAAAATGCGCTTCGTACGCTCGAAAAAGAATATCCTTTTCAGCATAAAGTAACGTTGGAAAATACCTACGGAATGCATTTTTATTCGAAAATTGAGATTAAAGATTCGCAAACCCACTTTTTTGTTGCCGATGATATCCCGAGTATTGAAGCCCATTTACAAACCGAAGAAGGTTTTGAGTTTGTATTTTTCGGAGTTCATCCGCCGCCACCAAGTCCTACGGAAGAAGAAACCTCCAAGGAAAGAGACGGCGATTTATTAAGTACCGCAAAACGGGTGAGAGACATCGAAAAACCGATTATTGTTGTCGGTGACTTTAATAACGTTGCCTGGTCCAAGTCTTCGATTTTATTCAGAAAAACCAGCCACCTGATCGATCCGCGAATCGGACATTCATTTGTTTCTACTTTTCATGCAAAATATCGTTTTCTGAGATTTCCTATTGATTTGATGTTTCACAGTGAAAATGTTTTTATTAAAGATTTAAAAACGCTTGAAAATTTTGGTTCAGACCACCTTCCTGTTTACTGCGAATTTTTCATCGATCATCAAAATGAGGAGCAGGAGGACCGAATAGATCATGCGACCCAGGAGGAAAAAGCCGAGGCTGAGGAAATGATTCAGGAAGGAAAAGAAGAAGATGGAGAACGCGATGCTGTGGTGACTGAAGATTAATAAGAGCTGGGAAGATGGATGATGGAAGCCTGAAGTAATGCCCGTCATAAAACCTATTTATCAAAATAAAAAACCGGACTTGAATTCAAGTCCGGTTTCATGTATAAAATCTTAAAATTTCATTACATCTTTCACAATTCCATGATGTTGGGTGTGCTGTAATAATTCAGCTTCAATGAAAGTTTTAATTTTTTCTTCAGAACCGTCATTCGGGAATAAAAGATGAACATTCGCTCCTGCATCCAAAGTAAAGAATAAAGGTAAATTGGTTTCTTTTCTGAAATTCCAGACTTTATTAATTACCTCCAGCGTTCCAGTTTTCATTAATATGAAAGCCGGTTCACTCATCATCATCATGGCGTGTAAAGTTAGCGCTTCATGTTCTACCAATCGGATAAAACTTTGCATATCTCCGCTTTCCAGAATTTCCTTCATCGGACCAAAATTTTCTCTGGCTTCAAGGAATCTTCTTTCCGCATAGGGATTCGTATTCATCAGACCATGTCCCACCGTTGAGGAAACACTTTTTTCTCCTTCGTGAATCAACAAAACCCAGTCATTAAAATCTTTAAAAATACCATGAATTTCTTCATCCGGATATTTTACGGCAAAAAGATCAGAGCTTCCTCTCACCTGAGATTCCCCCCAAACCACCAAACCGTTGTACAGGCTTCTGCAAGCGCTTCCGCTTCCTAATCTTGCGAGGAAAGAAGCTTTCCTCAGTGATTCTTCTTCTGAATCTATGCCTGAAAAAATTCCGTCGAGCTTCATCAGACATTTTGCAATGGCTCCAAAACCTGATGCCGAACTCGCTATTCCTGAGCTGTGAGGAAAAGTATTTTCGGTTCTGATGATGTATTTTCCCTTTAAGATCCACGGAAGATACTGTTCAATATTTTCAAAATATTTTTCTATTTTTTCGGCAAACTTCAGTTCTTCATTTCCAGATAAAAATGTCTGAACAGAAAAAGGTTCATCTGCAAAAAATTCTATCGTAGTATTGGTTTTACAGTTATTTAAAGTATAACTGATGCTCGGGTTTGCCGGAATCTGATTATCGTATTTCCCCCAATATTTGATCAGGGCAATATTCGAAGGACAGCTTTCCGAAACCGTTTGTGTATCTATTGAAAATTCTTCTTTTCCTAAAAATTCCTGTGTTGTTGTCATAGTTTAATTTAAAATGATAAACCTTTTTTAATCTTAATTGTTAAGATATTTTTTTCTTTCTTGATCTTCTTACTTAGATCTCTAATATGAAAATCCTGTTTATATTAGTCTTTCATAATTACTTCTCATACTTCTTAATATATTGATTCAAAACAAATTGGACGTGTAATATTCCTAAAAAAAATGTCCAAACTGAATTGATTTCTATGCCTTTGAATTTTTCCATAATCTGTCTTCGAAGAGTGTAAATACAAACCAGAAAACATGTTACGTAACCAATTTGCCCCAGCCAATATATAATCTTCAAAATGATCTCGTTTGAACGGGAAGAAGAACTAAGCATATAATTTAAGCTTACATGATTGCATGAAAGAAAAAATATCAATAAAATAATCCAGACGTGAAGCTTCGCATCGAATTTAATATTTTTTTTAATAAACCAGTACGGAACAAAAAGCCCTAAACTTAAAGCAGAATATACTATAATGAGAAAAATATTCTCTGTTTTTATTTCATTTTTAAGAACCTCAAATTTCAGTAAATAAAAAATTACTCCGTATAAAATAAGTTTATAACCGAAACCTCCCACTAAGCTTATTAAAGGATACCATTTTAAAATTTCTGTTGAATCATGGTAATCAGCTTTAAGACGTTGATTAACGTAATACTCTACAATATCACTTATAATTGTAAAAACAAGTCCAACCAACAAATAATAATTTATCTTATCTTTTGAAATTTTATTAGAAAAATAAAGATAAAGAATAATGACGGCGAGACCGAGAATAGGAAAATAAACTAATACCTCCGGAATAAATTTTTGTAACATGCAATTTAGTTTTTATAAGTATCAATAAGTTAATACATTTTCTCAATGATATCTGAATATTTTTTAAGAACCACATTTCTTTTCACCTTCAAAGTCGGAGTAATTTCTCCTGTGCTAATTTCAAATTCCGCCGGCATTAAGGTAAATTTCTTCACTTTTTCATAATCTGCCAGATGAGACTGCAGTTCTTTTACTTTGTCTTTGTAAAAATCTGTAACTTCTTTCCTTTCAACAACCTCTTCCCAATGGGTAAACGGCCTATTATTTTTCTTCAGATGCTCTTTTAGAAACTCAAAGTTTGGAACAATTAAGGCAGAAACAAACTGCCTTCCTTCGGCAATTAAAACTATCTGCTGAATAAAATTGTTATTGGTTAAAAGATTTTCAATCTGCTGAGGAGCGATGTATTTTCCGTTGGACGTTTTCATCAGATCTTTGATTCTGTCGGTGATGATTAAATTTCCATGATCATCAAATTTCCCGGCGTCACCGGTTTTAAACCATCCGTCTTCCGTAAAAACCTGTTGAGTTTCTTCAGGCCTGTTATAATACCCTTTCATAATCCCGTTTCCTCTCGCCTGGATTTCATCATTCTCCCCAATACGCATTTCTACGCCCGGCAAAGGTTTTCCGCTACTTCCGTGTTCAAAATGAGTTAATGGAAATAAGGTTAAAGTGGCTGTTGTTTCTGTTAAACCATATCCCACCGTGATATGAATTCCCACCGACTCAAAGAACTGAGTGACTTCAGGAGATAAAGAAGCGCCGCCACAAGGTAAAAACCATAATCTGCCGCCCATTTTCCCTTTAATTTTACTGAAAACCAGTGTATCAGCAATTGTTTCTTTCAGCTTTAGTCCAAACGGAGCTGTCTGTTCTTTTCTTCTGAATTCTGCCGTCTGCTTTCCGACTTCCAAAGCCCAGCTAAAGATTTTTTTCTTTAATGAAGATCCTTCTGCGCCCTTTTCCAGGACTCCGGCATATACTTTCTGAAAAAATCTCGGAACTGCGCACATCATGGTTGGCTTCACTTCCTCCAGTGTTTTTGCGATATCTTTAGGATCTTCAAGAAAATAAACCCTTGCCCCGCCATACAGACACAGCAGGCTCCAGCTTTTTTCAAAAACATGGGTTAACGGTAGAAAGGCGAGTGAGAGTTCTTCCTCGAAATTTTTAAACTTACAAAATTCGAAATGAGCATCAAATGCTTTGATGAAATTTCCGTGGGTTAACATCACCCCTTTTGGAGTTCCTGTCGTTCCGGAAGTATAGATAAGGGTCGCCACATCATCCAGTTCCTTTTTCTGAATTTCAAATTTTGGCGACGATTTTTCAATAAAATCTTCAAGATAAAAACTGCTGAATTCTTTTTTGATCCAGACGGCCTTTTTAGCAACAATTATGGTCTTGAGACTGTTTCCCTTTTGTAGAATTTCCAGCGAAGCATCATACTGAGCCTGATTTCCTACTAAAACAAGCTTCGCCTGAGCATCGGTAATGATATATTCTGCCTGTTCGGCATTATTGGTTGAATAAATGGGAACAGTAATGGCTCCGACAGACATAATCGCCATATCGAAGATCATCCATTCTCCGGAATTATCTGCATAAATCGCTACTTTATCATTCTCTTCAATACCGGAATTTCTGAGCGCATTGGCTGTTTTGCAGACCAGTTCACTGAATTTTTGCCAGCTCAGTTCCTTCCATCCTCCGTCTTTCTTTTTAAAGCCAATAGCTGCTTTTACGGGATGTTTTTCTACATTTTTAATGATAATTGCCTCTGCAAGATTCATTTCGTCCGCTTTTTGTCGTTAATATAATTTTTAAGATGAAAATCTACCGTTTCTTCCAATGGGATAAACTGGTAATGCAATTGATCTTTAATTTTTTGATTGGAAACAATATTCAGGGTAGAAATTGCTTTCACATTGGTTCTCGTTGCCATTCTTAACCCGGGAATCAGCCATCCGAAAAGCGTATTGGCCCAAACACCGAGACTTAACTGAAAATCTGACAATATTTTTGCTTCTTTTAACCCTAATGTTTTTCTGATCTGTCTTCCCAGATCAGCATATTTCTTATTTTCAGAGATAATGATAAAACGCTCTGCAAATCTGTTTTTCTCCATCAATTCGATACAGATTTTGGCTACATCTCTTACGTCTGCATAGCTTGTGCCGCCGGAGAATGTAAAACTATTTTTCTCAAAAGTCGGGAAGATATCTCCGCTGCTGCTGCCCCAGTTTCCGCTTCCGACAATCATTCCCGGATTTACAATAATGGTGTTCAGCCCTTCTGCAGAAGCTCTCCAAACCTCCATTTCCGAAAGGTGTTTTGAGATCGCATAGGCCGAATGTTCATCTTTGGGATTGAAATCCGAACTTTCATCCAATTCTCCTTTTTCATTAAAAAGATCAAGAACCGCAATAGAGCTTACGTGAAGAAATTTTTTAACCTCAGAACCTTCACAGGCAAAAAGTAAATTTTCAGTTCCTTTAATATTGGTATGATAGATTTCTTTATCGTCTTTTGGGTTAAACCCTACTTTTGCCGCGCAGTGATAAACCTCTTCTACTCCTTCCAATGCATCCTGAAGGGCATGAATATCATCAAAATCCACATCAATCCACTCCACTTTATTAAAAAAATCATCCGGATTTTCAGTGTAAAACTGATAAGAATGTCTCACATCCTCCAGATTACTTGTCGGGCGCTTGGAAGCACGCACCGTTTTCCCTCTTTTCAGAAGTTCCAGAGCGACAACCCTACCCAAAATTCCAGTGGCACCTGTTACAAAAACCATTCATTATTTTTACTTGGTTACGGACTAAATTATGACAATATTTTTAAATCGGCAATTCCGAAAGAAACAGCCTAAAAATGCAACTGCAAATTTGCGATTTTTAAAGGAGATTTTGAGATGAATTATCGATAAAAGTGCTAAAGTTTTCTATTGAGCGAAAGGCTTTTCTTTACACAGCACAAAAAAAAACGGACAAAAGCCCGTTTTTTGGATATCAATTGTTGATCACCTGGAAAAACATGATCCTGAATTCTTAGGTATCAGATTTTGGTTTCCATTAAAACGGTGTTATCTCTTCTCGGGGCTTTATCACACAAAACATCCGCAATACTTTTAGAAATAAGATTGCCTTCCGTAAGATTATCCAGCCAGAAAAACTCTCCCGCGGCATTGATTTCGATGAAATAATACTCATCTTCCGGAGACACAATGATGTCTAACGCGCCATAATCCACATGGTAAACATCCAGCAGCTCCAGCACTTTGTCCTCAATCTCTTTCGGAAGCTCGGTCTGTACCCATTTATCAATTAAGTTCACCCCGTCTTTTCTCCAGTCTATCCTGGCATCTTCAGATTGCTGAGAGTCAATTTCGAATGCATAGACATCGCGGCCGACAACCGTAACGCGAAGTTCTTTTTTCTTTTCAATCATTTTCTGAAACTGCATCGGGCAATATAAAAGAGAGTCCAGTTCCTCCAGTTTATCTTCAGAAACGACATTCGTGAACACAACATTTTCAACCCCATCTTCATAGATTGCGAAGCCTGTCTGCATTTTTGCGACCACATTTTTATGCATTACTATAAATTTTCTTGCTTCATCTGCATTATTGGTAAGGCATGATTCCGGAATTTTAAAACCTATTTTATCGGCTATTTTCAACTGCTCTTCCTTACTGTCCAGTCTTCTGTACACACTTGGTTTCCCTAATGAATACGCATCCACAGATTCCAGAAAACCGAAAAGCGTATTGCGGATCTCTCCCATGGCCGCTCCGAAAAATTTAGGATCCAATTCCTCACGCAGCCCTTCTCCGATATTATAAGCCCGTCTGTACCAGATGGCAGCGATATCATCCAGGCGGTATTTTGCGTCCGGTGTTTCAAGGGAGGTTGTCCACTTTCCATCCTGAAAAGAAGTGGTTAATTTATTTTTTAAAGGATAAAGATCGACATCAAAACGGATGACTTCGCATTCGTTTTTACCGATATATTCCGTTACTTTTTCTATTGAAAAATTATCTTTTGTATGTGTTATAATTAAAATTTTATTCATGGGTATTCATTCTTTTTATTAGATTATCTGCTATTCTCTGTGCAATGGGAAAATTTAATTCTTTCTGTAACATTCCCCATTCGCCCTGTGGGTTTACCTCAAGGAAATAATAGGCTCCGTCTCTTCCTTTAATCATATCAATGGCGCCCATATAGAGATTCATTTCTTTCATCATTGAAGAAAGATTGAGTTTAATATTTTCAGGTAAATCATAGTCGGACCAAAAATAATTTTCCCTCGCTACTCTCCAGTCGACATTTTCGCTGTTATTGATTTTTCCTGTAAAAAATTCGCCGTCGATATATACAATTCTCAGTTCATATTCTTTCTCAATATAAGGCTGAAAAATCATCGGGCAGTAAGCGATATCGGAGATGTATTCCAGATTATTCACGTCAATAACTGTTGTGGAAAGAAAATTTTCTCCATTCATGGATTTGGTGATCACTCCATGAAGCTTGGCTACGGCTTTACCGTTGCAATGGCGATGAAAAAAGGCAATTATCTTTTCTTCATCATTGGAAAAAAGGGTTTCGGGAATGGTTAAATGATTCTTTTTGGCTATTTTAAGCTGAAGCATTTTATGGATATCAACTTTCTTTTCGCTCTCAAAAGGATTGATCCAGGGTTTATTTTCGAGTATGGTGAACAGATTATCCCGAAGCGTGATGTATTCTTTCAGAAAAATCTTTTCATAATGTTCATCAAGCTCTTCAGGTATGCTGATTCTCCAGGATTTTCTGTGCCACACCGCCTTTATTTCGTCAGAATGAATCGTATTTCCGGATTCATCGGTCAGCTCAAAAGAATCTTCATTTAAATTGATTTTGTAAAGGTGATTAAGATAATCAGAATTAAGCCTGAAATAAGGGATATTTTTGCTTTTTAGATAGTCAAAAAAAAGATCAATAGTGTAAAAATCCTGTGAATGCGTGATACAGAGAATCATGGTGTTTATTTTTTTATTAAAAAAGGAAACTTATTGTTTAAGTTTCCTTTTTTATCGTTTATCAATACGATCGAATTACAATATGGATCTGTTAATCGAGATATTGCGTATCGTCGTCTCCGTCTGAAGGATATTTCTGAGTCTGAGCCATATCTTTTTCCGGCAATGTTGCGGTATCTGTAAACTTATTGGTAAGTACAGAATCTCTTTCGGGAATCGTAATATCTGTTCCTCCCTTTACGGTTTCAGGATCTTTCAGCTGTTTCTCTAAAAATTTAGCGAAAAAAGGCTGTTTTTTTGAGTCTTTGTTATTCATAGTATTTCGTTTTGGTTAATTATCGTTTGTCCGATTATTTATTATAAAAGAATGGTATCTTCATCGCCATCGGACGGATATTTTAAAGTTACATGATCGCCACCGGGACGCGTAACTGTATCCATAACGGGTGCAGTACTTGCATCCACCAAAGGCGCTGTCGTTGCCGAGGCGATACCTCCCTGAATGGTTTCAGGATCCTGGATCTGCTTTTCTAAAAATGATGCGAAGAACGGTTTTTTTCCGGTTTTCTTTTTCATATTTTCTTATTTTGAGTTGTGATTATACGGTTTGTGTATCATCATCACCATCGGATGGATACTTTAAGGTTACATGATCACCTCCCGGACCCGTTACCGTGTCCATTGCAATAGAAGTAACAGAATCTTTTAAAGGATTTGTCGTTACGGGGCTGTCTTCAAGAGCCGCCGTATGGATTGGAGAGGTTCCCCCAATAATAGTTTCCGGATCTTTGATCTGTTTTTCTAAAAAAGAAGCAAAGAAAGGCTTTTTAGAATTTTTCTTTTCCATGGTATTAATATTTAGTGATTTGGAGAGCCTAAAGTATTAAAAAAAATTCACACAGAGAAGAATAAAATAATTTTTAATAAAATTTTAACAATTATCAGTCGATTTCGAAATAATTTTAATTAAAATTCAAAAAATCCTTGATAATAATTGCAAAATCAACAGGATTTTCTGCCTGAACCCAATGTCCTGCATTTTTTACGGTTACTATCCTGGCTTTAGGAAACTGCTGCTTAATGGTAAAATCATCCTGGGGAAGGATATAATTCGACTTTTCTCCGGCCACAAACAGTGTTTCGCCTTCAAAAACACCGAATCGGATCGCATTAGATACAAATTGGTTATATTTTTCCGATAAAGTCTTCAGGTTGAATCTCCAGTTCAGTTTTTTGTGATCATCCCAGTACAGATTTTTAGTTAAAAACTGAATGGTCGATCTTTCGGGAATATACTGGCTCAAAACCGCTTCCACATCGTTTCTTGATTGTACCGTATTAAAATCAACACTTTCCAGTGCTTTAATAATTCCCTGATGGTGCGGAGGATATGCTTTTGGAGTAATATCAACAACAATGAGTTTATCCACCATCTGAGGATATTTTATGGCAAACTGCATCACCGCCTTTCCTCCAAGAGAATGGCCTAAAATGTGTGCTTTTTCAATTCCGTAATGATTCATATAGCGCATGATATCATCCGCCAGATCATCATGCGACATATCTTCGGAATGAAAACTTCTTCCGTGATTTCTAAGATCGATAAGGTGAGTCGGCAAAAATTCACCTAGATCTTTACCAAATCCTCCCCAGTTATCCAGCATTCCGAATAAGCCGTGAAAAACTAAAAGCGGTGTAGACGAAATTGTTTCGCCAAATATTTTTGAATGTAAAATTTCCATTTTTTTTAGCTATTAGATGTTAGATTTCAGATAATAGATAATAGATAATAGATTACAAACAGACTGTTATATCTTTTAGTCTTGTATCTGAAATCTTTTATCGGTTTTCTATCAATTTACCACTTGGCCAATCTCTTCAGATACGCCTGAATTGTATTTTCCAATCCCATATACAAGGCTTCAGAAACCAAGGCATGGCCAATGGAAACTTCCAGTAAATTTGGGATTTGTTCTGCAAAATATTTTAAATTATCTAAGCTGAGATCATGTCCTGCATTAATTCCCAAGCCAAATTCAGAAGCTAAAACAGCCGTACCGTAATAAGGTTTTATGGCGTGTTCTTTATTTAAAAGGTAATCTTTGGCATACGCTTCAGTATACAATTCTATTCTGTCTGCCCCTGTTTTGGCAGCATATTCTACCAATTCGGGAGTCGGATCAAGGAAAACCGATGTCCGGATGCCTGCATTTTTAAATTCAGCAATAATTTCGGTAAGAAAATCAAGGTGTTTTTTTGTATCCCATCCCGCATTAGAAGTTACCGCGTCGTCAGCATCCGGAACCAGAGTCACCTGCTCGGGTTTCACTTCCAAAACCATATCGATAAAAGATCTGTGTGGATTTCCTTCAATATTAAACTCGGTCGTAACGAGCGGTTTCAGATCATAAACATCCTTTCTTGTAATATGTCTTTCATCAGGTCTCGGATGGATGGTAATTCCCTGTCCGCCAAACTCCTGAATTTTTATTGCAGCTTCCGTTACGCTTGGTGTTTCACCACCTCTGGCGTTTCTAAGTGTTGCAATTTTATTAATGTTTACACTTAATTTTGTCATGATACAAAAATAAAAAAACCCAACTTAAAAAATGGGCTTTTCGGATAAAAAATAGATTGATGTGAGCAAAATAGAATCAACACGCTGATTTGAGTCGCGAAGCTTGAAATTATGCTTTTTAAAATCTTTTTGTTGATTCTTTCCGGCTCACTTCGCCAATTTTTATATTTAAATTAAAACTTTCAGGCAAAAATTAAGATAAAACAAGCAATGAATCAGAAAAACGTAACACGAAAGATTTAATAAAAATGGACTGTTTTTAAGACGCGTGTGTAGTGACAAAATCAAAATTTTTCTTTTTATTAGAATTTTTGTTTTCATCACAAAATCAATAACTTCCAGCCTCACTCTTCCAGCTTCCCGCTACATTCGCACCAAGAATTCACCATAACATTCTGCTTATTTCGGTAATCCAATCTGCATAATCTGAAGATCAAATTCTTTGGAGGCCACCATTAAGTGATCAAAAATATCCGCCTGAATCTGTTCAAAATGTTCCCATTTAGAATCGTTGGCAAAGCAGTAAATTTCCATAGGCAATCCCTGAGTGGTAATATCGAGCTGGCGAACCATCCTCGTTCCATCCTGATTGACATCGGGATCATTCTCAATATATTTCTGAGCATAATATCTGAAAACCCCTACATTGGTAAGCTGATTTCCATTGATGACTTTATCTCTGTGTTTAATATTTTCTTTTTCCTTTTTCAGTTCGGCCGTCTTTCCTTCCAGATAGTCGGAAATCAGGTTAATCTGTTTTAAGCGTTCAATATCTTCTTCCGTCAGAAATTTAAATGAGGTTATATTGAAGTAGATTGATTTTTTAATTCTTCGCGTGTTAGATTCCGACATAATCTGCATATTTTTGATTTCCGTAGTCAGGAGATCATACGTGGGAATCGTAGAAACCGTTTTATCAAAATTGGTAATTTTAGTGGTTAACAGGTTGATCTCTGTAATATTGCCTTCAATAGAGTATTTTGGAATACTGACCCAGTCTCCTACTTTCAGATTTTTGGAAGTCGCCACGTGAATTCCCGTCACAAATCCTAAAATCGTATCTCTGAAAACCAATACCAGAACTGCTGTAATCGCCCCCAGACTTCCGACAATGGTACTTCCCTTAATTCCGAAGACCACACAGATTCCCAAAACGGAAAAAATAAAGATCCCAAGAATTTTTACGGTTTCTGAAATGGCATTAAGTGCCATGATCTTGTAAAAATCCTGCTTAATGGTAAAGTAATATCTGTAAGCTGTAAGTGCGCGATACAGCATCCCCGCAATAATCATCACGAGTGCCAGATTGAGACTTCGACTGATAAATATAGTGGTAGCGGGCAATGCACCATAAAAAATAGACTCATGAATACCGCTTATAAACACAAGCGCCCCGATGTGAGCCAGAGAATTGGAAATTCTGGACTGATAAATAGATTGTATAATTGGAAATTTATCCTGATTATGAAAGAACCGGAATACGAAATTGATCAGAAATTTATAGACAAAATCTAAAATCAGAAATATCGCACACAACAGAAGCAGTTTTACCATAATATGGAAAACCCAGTCAAATCCCGTTGGAGATAATCTACTGATATAATTGTAAAGCGGCTCGGTAAGTTCCTGTAAAAAACTTTTTGTTTCTTTTATCTGGTCATTCATTAAGGCAAATTTAAAAATTTAGGATCGATCCTAAAAACAGTTGACTTACAATCTTGCATCAATTATCATCCCAAACATGAGTATGACAAAAAAATGATCCGTCTATTCTTTGAAGAACAAAAAGAAAGTCAGAAGTATGTAAATTATTCGGGAGCGCCAGGAAGAATAAGCAACTCAACCATTCTTTCATGATTATTTTCAGACAGACTCTTAGAGAAGCTGAACCATTTAATTTAAATATCAAAAAGGAAATACCCTATTTTGTTGTATTGTATGTTTCGAAAAATGGTATATTTTAAACATAAAACATCATTTTGATTATTTTTATATTAAGAAGCCATATTTTTTCTTTGCTTTAATTATCGTAATTTTGTATACCAACATATTTTTAAATTAAAATAATAAAAACGTAATATGTCAAAAGCAATTTCGCAAGTACCATTTGCAGTCAATGAGCCGGTAAACTCTTATGCACCGGGAACTCCAGAAGTAAAAAGCCTTATCGCTCAATACAAAAAAATGTGGGCAGAGAAAATAGAAATCCCAATGGTTATTGATGGTAAAGAAGTGAAAACGGGCGATACCGTACAGCTTCAGTCGCCTCAGGATCATGCTCATGATTTCGGTTTTTATCACAGAGGGACCATGCAACATGTAGATGATGCCATTAATTCTGCACTGGCTGCTAAAAAAGAGTGGAACGAACTTGGTTGGGAGCACAGAGCGGCAATCTTCTTAAAAGCGGCTGATCTTTTGGCAGGACCTTACAGAGACGTAATTAACGCAGCTACGATGATCGGGCAGTCTAAGAACGTTCATCAGGCTGAGATTGATGCGGCTTGCGAGTTCATCGATTTTTTAAGATTCAACGTAGAATTTATGACCGAAATGTATTCTGAACAGCCGGTTTCTGATGCAGGAATCTGGAACAGAGTTGAATACAGACCCTTAGAAGGATTTTGTTTTGCGGTAACGCCGTTCAACTTTACTGCTATTTCAGGAAACTTACCGACTTGTATGGCCATGCTTGGAAACGTAGTCGTATGGAAGCCTTCTGATAAGCAAATTTATTCTGCAAAAGTAATCATGGATGTTCTTATTGAAGCAGGTCTTCCAAAAGGAGTAATCAATATGATTTTTACAGACGGAAAAGAAACGGCTGATAAAGTTTTAGCACACAGAGATTTTGCAGGTCTTCACTTCACGGGTTCTACAAAAGTATTTCAGGGAATGTGGAAAATGATCGGTGATAATATCCACAACTACAGAACCTATCCAAGAATTGTTGGAGAAACCGGAGGAAAAGATTTCGTTATCGCTCACCCGTCTGCCAATGTGGAAGCTGTTGCAACTGCTTTGGTAAGAGGTTCTTTCGAATATCAGGGTCAGAAATGTTCTGCGGCTTCAAGAGCTTATATTCCTCAGTCTCTTTGGGCAGATGTGAAAAAAGTAATGGAAACCCAGATCGCATCTATTAAAATCGGTTCTCCTGAAGATCCGTCTAACTTCGTTAATGCAGTAATCGACAAAAATTCTTTCGAAAAATGTAAAGGTTATATCGACAGAGCCAATGCATCAAGCGAAGCAAACGTAGCGATCGGCGGAAAAGTTGATGATGCTAAAGGCTGGTTTGTACATCCTACGGTAATCGAAACTACAAATCCTCAGTATGAAAGTATGGTGGAAGAGATTTTCGGGCCAATTTTATCTGTTTTCGTATACGAAGATAAAGATTGGGCAGAAACTTTGAAAGTGGTTGATTCTTCTTCACCATATTCATTAACAGGTTCTGTTTTCGCACAAGATCGATATGCCGTTAACGAAGCGTTCAAAGCTTTGGAAAATGCATCCGGAAACTTCTACATCAACGATAAACCTACGGGTGCCGTTGTTGGACAGCAGCCTTTCGGTGGTGGCAGAGCTTCCGGAACGAATGATAAAGCAGGTTCTAAAATGAACTTACTAAGATGGACTTCCGTAAGATCGATTAAAGAAACTTTCGTTTCTCCAAAAGATTATAAATATCCATATTTAGGATAAAAAATAATTGCCGATCCTGTAAAATGATCGATTTGGCCCCGAAATTTTTGTTTCGGGGCTTTTTTCTTATTAATTATTGACCGTTCTCCGATTTTCTTCTTACGTCTTAGTAGGTTTCATAAATTAAAGTCATTAAAAATTCTCGCAGATTTAGCTGATTACGCAGAGCTTATTTCACTCAATCATCTGCAAAATCTGTCTGATCTTCGGGAGAAAATTATATTTCGGCTAAAGTCAATTTCAACCCTTAAAATGAGAAAAACGGGCTGAAACATGTTCAAATTGATGACTTTATTGGTTTTAATTTATTTTAGAACCTGTTTAAAAAATGAATTAAAATAAATTTAAGATGGGTTTTCGAAAAATGAACAGAAGGTTATTGAGTAATAGTAGCTTTAACGTGCACTGATTTTATCAACGATAAAATTGATAATAAAAGAGAATTTCTGATTTTCTATTTCCGTCTTAAAAATAAAATTTTTATTAAACCTTGAGCCTTTGTATTTTTCCCTAATTAGGAGGCCACAGATCTAAATTAACAAATTTTAAATCACTTTATTAAAATTTTAGGATTTTTTTAAGTTAATTCGGAATAATAATTGAATTAATTCTAATACATACACCAAAAATAAAATATTATGAAAAAGTTAGTAGTAATCCTTGCTTTAGGAATGATCGCTGTAAGTTGCGGAACCAAAGAATCGTCGATGTCAACAACCACTACCGATTCTACAACGGTTATTCAGAGTGCTCCGGCCACGACCGATTCAACGGCTATGAGTACAACCACAGACACGATAAAAGTAGATTCAACCACAACAACAACTGTTAAATAATAAAAATTTAACCTTAAATAGAAAGTCCGCAGATTACGTTCTGCGGACTTTTTTTTGTTTGAAGAATTGAGATTTTTCAAAAATATCAGAACCGGGATCTAGAACAAAACTTGGGGATTTGGTAAAAAGTTGAGATCATTTTAAATTAAAAATAAGAATCTGATTTTTATTTTCCACGGATTTTTAAATGTAGAAGATGAGAGGTGACTTTACTCCCGATGATAAAATTTAAATAAAATGGGATCTTAAGTCTAAATTGACGATAAGTTTTGGCTAAAGCCTCAGATACCTCATCTTTCTAAGACTGGCTGAAGCCAATCCCTATTGATTTATAGAATATGATATTAGTCGTATTGAGATTAAAAGTAAAGATTTATTTTTCAAACCCTAAATTTTCAGAAATCAAAAAACACAAATAAATTCTTCGCGAAGCATAAAAAATAGCTTCATCAAATCAACTCGTTGATTCTCTTTGCTCCTTTATATACGAACTCCAAAAAATAAACCTTTGTGTGAAAAAAAGAGTCACTTCATTAAAAAACTGAGTTCGATTAATTATACGTTATCCATTAATTTATTTCACTTTAAATCATTATATTTATATTTGATTTCAATTAAACATCAAAAAGATCAGACTATGAAAAAATTATGGATTGGAGCTATTTTAGGTTTATTTTTTTTAGGCAGCTGTGCCGATAAAAAAGAAAACAGAGAGGAGTTTAAGGCCGAACACAACAAAGATTCGTTAAGAAATTCTTTAGGAGATTCTGCTGTCGCTAATTCTGAACCTGCCGCTGCTGTAAAAGACAGCACTAAAATGAAATAAAAAATAAATCCGCAGAAAAATCTGCGGATTCTTACTTAAAAAAACTTGACTGAAAAATCGGGCAATCAACCCCGATAGCGGTATAGAAACTGAAATTCTAATTCATTTATTGACCCAGGTAGATAAACGTATTCACGACCAAATACGCTGATCTGTTATCAAGAGCAGTACCTGTTCCTCCTGTCGGGATGGTTGCTATTCCCGCTAAGGCATGGGTATGTGCTCCTGAATTTGCAGTAGTACCCAGCATTCCTACCCCACCCCAGGAAGTGGGTGTAGACGTTCCCTGATAATGTCCGGATCCGTTGTTTCCGGTACTGGTTCCGCCGGCCAGAAAACCACCTTCGCTTGAAGCATGACTGTGGGTTCCTGCACTTTCTGCAATCCCGCTGATAATCCCGGTGAGATTAATATTGGGTAAGTTGGAGCGGGTGAGCATTAAATTGTTGTTACCACCTTCACTTCCTATCATTTCATTTCCACTTCGTGTTTTTAGAACCCTATCTGTAGCATCTGGCAGGATCGAGGTAAATCCTAAGCTCTGTGCGGAGCTCTGCGCCGTTGCCGAGAGGGTTAAAATAGATCTTCCGTTGAGCAGATACCATCCATCATGGTCAAAATTCTGTGCAGAACTCTTAATATCTCCCCAAGACTGAATATTCAGTGCTTTCGGATCTCCAGATATCATTTTCTGCCAGGTGGTTCCATCAAAATAATACAAACCTTCTTTTGTTATATTTATCGTTTTAAGGCTTGATGTGGTTACTGCAGCAGTGGCAAATACAATCACTCCTGTTTGTACGCTGGTGTACCGGTCGTCTCCCGCTTTTAGCTGATCTCCAGTAAGCCTGGGAGGTAAAATACCTTCTGCCGTGGACCCATCTGTCCTTTTTGCCACGACATCTAAACTCGCCACCGGGTGAGCTGTATTGATTCCAATTTGTGCATTCGCATAATTAGAACATACAGTCGCCAGGACGATTTTTAAACTTGTTCTCATCCGTTTAACTTGTTACTCGTTATAAAATAGTTTCATGGTTGATACAAAACACAGGTCAGCGTATTTTATACCTTAGGTAGTTAAGTTTAGTGTTTAGGTAGTCTTGCAGAACTTATTCTTATAACTAAGAATCATTTTCCCGGAAAAAATGTGACAGACTGCAGCGTAATGCCAGTTCTGTAAAACCGTTGCAAATATATGAAAGCTACCATTTTACATAAAACAAATGCGTACCTGTTTTCAGGAAAATGAAAAGGACAGGCGTATTACAAAGAAGTTCTTCTAATTATTTTCAGGAAAATGAACAGCTAGCTGCGGGCCTTCTCTTCATCGAGATGTTTGATAAAAGCAGATGGTGAAAAATCGGTAACCGCCTTAAATACTGAGGCAAACTTGCTGTGCGAAGAAAAGCCACATTCGTCTGCCAGAATGCGTATTTTGTATTGACGGTACTTTTCGTCATTTATCAGCTTATGGACAATATAATTAATCCTTAAACGGTTTATATAGGTCTTAAAGTCTGCACTTTTATGCTGATTAATTACGTAAGACAGATATTTTGTATTGGTATTAAGCGCTCCCGCGAGAAAGGGAAGCGACATATTTTTGTTGTTGTAGAGATTTCCTTTTTCAAAATCTCCCAGAAATTCAAGTAATTTTGTCTCGGTTTCGGAAGTCATTAAAGAATCTGTTCGCTTTTTTATTTCTTCAGTCTGTCCTGCTTCAACTACGGAAATATTCGAAAAATCCTCCGTTTCTGTCATTTCACTCGCATAGGCATAGCTGACTTTCTTCTGGTTTCGAATAATCCCTTTAAACTTCGCAAATTGTTTTTTCTGCTTATTATTATAAAATACAGATACCCCTACCAATGCAGCCCCCAAAATAATGATAACCATATTTTTAACTGTACTAATCTGGCTTTCTTTTGCCTGATAAACAGCTAAATCATTATTAGCATCCTGCATTTCATGAGGTTGGAGATTGCCGCTGTTCCGGTTGGAGGATTTCATTTGCTGCTCAGTCGCCAAATTCGTTTTTTCCTGAGCTGGCAGAGACCCGGCACATATTAATAAAAAAGCAAGTTTTAGGAGGTTTCTGAGCATTAATAATAAATTATTACTTTTTACTTTATAATAATTCATCATTTTCATAGTTCTTAGTTTTGTTTTGCACAAAAATACTAATATTTTATTTTTCAATGAAATATCTTCGCTGTTTAATTTTTTTTAACATTAATTTTTAATGATAAATCAAAATTTAAGTTCAATTTATTCTAATTTAAATTATAATTCATTTGGGATGTAATATTATTGGAATGCTAATTGTCTTATAGAAGAAGTAAAATACAAACAATGAAAAAATTAATGATTTGCTCATTCATCGTGATGAGTATTTTTTCCTTTTCTCAGGGAATTATATTTGAAGAAAACGGCTTAGCCAAAAATCTAGCCAAGGCAAAAAAAGAAAATAAGCTGATCTTTTTAGATGCTTACACTTCTTGGTGCGCACCCTGCAAATTAATGGCTAAAAATATTTTCCCTCTTTCATCGGTTGGTGAGTATTATAATACTAATTTTATTAATCTAAAAATCGATATGGAAAAAGGTGAAGGTCTTCAGATCGCCAAAAAATATGGTATTCGCTCGTTTCCGACTTATCTTTTTTTTAATAGCGATGGCGAAATAGTACACCGATACGGAAGCAGCCTTTCTGAGCAGGAATTTTTGCAACTGGGAAAAGATGCTAAAGATCCGGCAAAACAATTTCCTCTGTTAAAAAAGAAATTTGAAAATGGAGAAAAAGATTCTGAATTTTTGAAAACCGCTATTCTGGCATTTTTACGATCGGGAGACTCTGAACTTGCAGAGAAAGCTTTAGATGAATATTTAAAACAGAAAAACGACTTCACAAAAGAAGATCTAAATCTTGTTATCAGTACTATTTATTCTAATCCCGGAGGTAAATACCGCAACTTTTTCAGGGATAGAAAAAGTGATATTCTACAACTGATCTCTGAAGAAAGATATAATTCCTACGCTGAAAATTTTGATATCAATTATATCGTATCGATAAGCACTGATAAAAAAACAAAGAAATTCAATGAAAATATTTTTCTTGCAGAAGCAGAAAAACTTTACGGTAAAGAAAAATCCCAGCAACTATTATTAAAACAAAGAACATATATTGCATTTAATACCAAAGATTATTCAACATATGAGAAATTGGTTTTAGATATTTATCAGGATCCTTCTCAATATTCATCTTCGGAACTGAATACCATCGCATGGAATTTTTATGAGCATGTGGATCATATAGAATCCCTACATAAAGCAATCATTTGGGCAGAGGAATCCGTGAAAAAGAATGAAAACTATTCAAATTCCGATACTTTAGCTCATTTATATCATAAAATTGGAGATAGAGAAAATGCTAAAAAATGGGCAGAAAAGGCACTACAGGCAGCCGGGCAAGAAGGAAAATCTGCCTCAGAAACTGAAAAATTATTGAAAAGCCTTCAATAAAATCTTAAATAATAACCGTAGAAACTCTGCGGTTATTATTTTTCATTATTGAACGTAACTATTTTTACGATATGGAGACTCATGTGTTAACTTAATTATTACATTTGTAACCAATAAAAAGTATTATGAAAAAATTAGCAATATTTTCGTCTTTATTCATTGGAGCATGGGCTTTTGCACAGGGAATAACATTCGAAGACAGTAATTTCGCCACTATTTTAGCGAAGGCAAAAAAGGAAAACAAACTGATTTTTGTGGACGCTTACGCTTCGTGGTGTGGACCTTGTAAACTGATGGTAAAAAATATCTTCCCGCTTCAGTCTGTTGGAGATTATTATAATTCACACTTTATCAATGCAAAAATTGATATGGAAAAAGGTGAAGGAATTGGTCTCGCGAAGAAATATAATGTAAAAGCATTTCCGACGTATCTTTTCATTAATGGTGATGGAGAGGAAGTGCACAGAACGTTAGGCTATGTTGAAGAGAAGGATTTCATTCAGTTTGCAAAAGATGCAGGAGATCCGTCAAAAAGACTAACTGCTTTAAAGCAAAAATTTGAAAATGGAGAAAAAGATCCTGAATTTTTAAAGAACCTTGCGGTTTTAACCATGTATACCGATGCTGCATTTTCCGGAAGAGTTATGGAGCGTTATTTCGCAGAAAAAACAGAATATGACCAGGAGGATATCCAGATGTTATTAATGGGCGCTCAGAATATGGAAAGTCCGTTATACAAAATTTTCCAGACCAAAAAAGCTGAAATTTCAAAGGTAATTACGCCTGAAAAATATGCTGAACTTGATAAAAATATAAAAATTACCAACATTTTTAAGAAATCATACAATGCTGAAGTAAAAACCTGGAATGACGCTTATTTTTTAACCGAAGCTCAAAAGTTTTTATCTAAAACGGAAGCCGAAAAAGTACTTACGAAAGCCAAAGCCGGAAGAGCTTTAAGAGCTAAAGACATCCCGACTTACGAGAAACTGACCTTAGAATTATATAAAGATACTTCTGCAAACAGTTCTGAAGAACTGAATTCTCTGGCCTGGAACTTCTTTGAAAATGTAAATACAAAATCATCTTTGGAAAAAGCGGTTGTCTGGGCACAGGAATCGGTAAAAAAGAATGAAAACTACGCCAATACCGATACTTTAGCAAATCTTTATAACAAAGTGGGTGACAAGAAAAATGCTAAACTCTGGGCCGAAAAATCGGTTGCTTTAGCCAAAAGTACGGGACAGGATTCAACTGATACTGAAAAATTATTGCAAAGTCTTTAATTTTATACCATCATAAAATAAAAACCGCAGAATATTCTGCGGTTTTTTGTATTTTTAGAATCATATTTAATTATTATATACCAATACCTGCATTTTTGTAAGCATGGCTTCCGTGTCTCCATTATAACCAGCATAATTAGTTGGGTTATAATTGACAGTCTGATTTCCTGACCAAGAAGAATATTGAACCTTTAATGTATATGTACCAGCTGTGAGTGTTAGTGATTTCAAAAATGTTACCGGAACTGGTAAATTATTTAGGCCTCCCCCCGTACCAATCATAGATGCATACGCCGAAGATACTTTAGTCCCATTTTGTACTAAAGAAAATGCCCCTTGTCTGGCTACACCATCAACAGGCAGTCCTATAGCATATCCTAAAATATTAAATAGAAACGTCTGGGTACGTCCAGCAGGTACCGTTACGGTGAGCGTAACCCCTGGTACATCTGCTGTTAAACCAGCATTAATTGTTGCCGCAGTAGTGCCTTGTACATAATAAGCCGCTGCAATATTTCCACCTACTGTAGCTAGAGGTTGCCAAGACGGGGCTGTACCAGTTCCATTTGACACCAGTACCTGCCCGGAAGTACCTGCCGATCCGGCAACAGCAGCAGTTCCACCGACATTCAATTCATTGGTTACCTGCAAACTTCCATTAACATGTAAAGTTCTTTGAGGAGTAGGAGTCTGAACCCCTACCTGAGCGGCACAAAATAAGGGAAACCAGATTAGGGTAATAAGTAATGACTTTTTCATTTTTAATATGTTTTAAAACATTATCAAATGTAATATATATTTTACAACAAATGATAATATTTTTTATTTTTTATTTAAAATTTAAAATATTATTTTTAAAAAGTGAAAAATACGGTAATTAGAAAAATTAATAATAAAAATCAGTATAAAATAAATTATTATACTAAATTACCGTTAAAAATATGTAAATTATACGCAATGCATTGCACAATAGAAATTGCATTTTTATTAAACTCTGCTTAAAATCAAAAATTATGTTAGTTGCTGTCCATATTTTTGGTTTCTTTCTTAAACGGTAAAAAATCTAATTTTTTTTACGCAAATATTCTGTTGCTTTCCACTGCATTTTTTAAAGATAAAGACCTGTGAATTTTCGGTTTGAAACTTGAGAAATGCCTTATCAAATTAACTTCCTGATTTTATTTTAGCTTAATTTGAATATTTTTGACTTTAAATTAAAACTTTGCATTAAAATAAGACCGCTACAATTGAAACAGGTCTCCATAAAAAAAGTAAACACCTTATGTTCACTTTTTTTATTAAAACCGATTTTATTTTTAATATTGAAACAAAACGCTTCCCCATGTAAAACCGCTTCCGAAAGCTGAAAGAAGAACTAAATCTCCTCTTTTTACTTTTCCGGCTTCAATGGCTTCACTTAATGCAATCGGAATAGATGCTGCCGTTGTATTTCCGTATTTCTGAATATTGTTGAAAATTTTCTCGTCCGGCAATCCGAATTTCTGCTGAACAAACTGAGCAATTCTTAAATTGGCCTGGTGAGGAATGAACATATCGACATCATCGATGGTTTTTCCGGCTTTGTCTAAAGCTTCCTGCATGGTTTCAGGGAATCTTGTTACCGCATGCTTGAATACAAAATTTCCGTTCATGATAGGATAAACTTCCTTATCCGTTACATTTTCAGGATCTTTTCTCATTCTGTCGCTCCAGCCGAATTTAGAACCCGGAAACTGCGTACACAGATCGTCGGCATATTTTCCTTCAGAATGCATATTCATCGCTAAAATATCTCCCGCATTTTCATCTTCTGTAGCCGAAAGAACAACCGCTCCTGCCCCATCTCCGAAAATTACAGAAACTCCTCTTCCTTCATCCGAAAAATCCAGTCCGAAAGAATGAACTTCCGCACCCACCACCAGAATATTTTTATAGGTTCCTGATTTAATGAAAGCATTGGCCACACTCATAGAATATACAAAACCTGAACACTGATTTCTTACATCCAACGCTCCAATGGTATCGCAACCCAGCATATCCTGAAGCAAAACACCACATCCCGGAAAATAATAATCCGGAGAAAGCGTTGCAAAAATAATATAGTCGATATCTTTTGAGGTTAAACCGGCATTGGCAATGGCCTTTTCGGAAGCCTTAAACCCTAAAAAAGCGCTGGTTTCCTGAGAATCATATCTGTTTTTTCGGTGTCTTCTTTCCTTAATCCCCGTCCGCTCCGTGATCCATTCGTCGTTGGTGGTCATTAATTTTGCTAGATCATCATTGGTAACAACATTATCCGGCACATAAAATCCGATCCCTTTTATTGTACTTTTAATCATATAGTTTTTTAATTTTGGTAAAGATAAACTTATTTAACACATAGTATTTCAAAATAGTAGTATTTTTACTTTATGGCAATTGATACGATTTACAGAGACTCCCATTGCGAATGGGTAGACGTGGAGGCTCCTACTCAGGAAGACCTGAAATTTCTACACGAAAGATATGAGATTAACAATCTCCTTCTTGAAGATACCATGGATCCCAATCACCTGCCCAAATATGAGGAAGACGGAAATATAAAATTTTACCTTCTCCGTGAAAGTACCGAGATGGAAAGAAAAAATCTTAATACGATAAGTGATATCAGCACGAAAATAGGGATTTTTCTAATCAACAAGACCATTATCACCGTACACCGGATGAAAACTAAAAGTATTGTTGAAACTAAAAAAAGACTTTCGATTTCCAAAAATGAAACAACTCCGCAGAATGTTGCGCTGATGATGGCTCTGCTGATTATGAAAAGTTTTGATGATGAATCGATAAGCCTTCTGGAAACGATGGATAATATAGAAAATGAAATTTTCCTTAAAAATACCAATCACACCAATCAAATTCGAAGATTATATAAACTGAAGCGAAAATCAGGACTTAATTCTAGAGTTCTGACCATTTCTACGGATGCGATAGACAAATTTAAACTTCTCGGCCTGCAGGATTCTGAGGTCGTGGATTTAAAAGATAAACATAAAGATGTAGTCGCCGATTTTGATCACCTGAATATTCAGATCACCAACCTGATCGGGATGTTTCTGGCACTCTCCGACCAGAAAGCCAACCAGGTGATGAAAGTACTCGCCATCTATTCTGTTTATTTTTTGCCGATTACTTTTATTGCCGGACTCTACGGAATGAATTTCGATAATATGCCGGAACTCCATCAGAAATACGGCTATTTTATTACCATTGGTGTGATGGCTGTCGTGGTGATCTGTACTTTTATTTATGCGAGAAGGAAACAGTGGTAGAGATGTTATGAGTCAGAGAAAAATGAAAATATATTTCGGATAACAAGAAAAAAGTAAATAAACTAAAATAACCATGAACCCCGAGACTCTGAAAACCATTCTTGACGAAAACACGCTTTCGGCAGCATCAAAAGAGAAATTGCAGGCACTTTATGCTACTATTTCCCGTAAAGAATTTTCTGATTTGTTGGATGCTGACGGAAATCAATACGTGGAATTTGTACAGGAAGGCGGCGGAGTTTGGGGAAGTGCACTCGTAGGTTATCTTTACGGACTTGAAATTTTCGGAATTCGGTTTCTGAAAGTGGCCGGAACGAGTGCCGGAGCCATTAATACGATGCTTATTGCCGCCTGTAAAACTAAAGAAGAACAGAAAAGTGACGTCATTAAAGAGATTCTTTTCAATTGGAATTTTGCTGATTTTATGGATGGTAAACCGTATGTAAGGACAACGGTGCATTCGATTCTGAATAATAAAAATTTCATTAAAATCAATGGCATTCTGGCTGTTGTCCTGATGATTATTCTTGTAACGATTCCTTTTATTACGCCTTCGGAAACAACTCTACGGACTAAACTGCTGTTTCTGGTTCCGTTAATTCCTGTTCTTATTGCTTTACTGTGCTTTAAAAAATTCTATAACGATTTCAGAAAACACAATAGCGGACTGAATCCGGGAAATGTTTTTCTCCAACAAATGACCGAAGTGATGAACGGATTAGGAATTAAAACGGTTTCGGAGCTGAACGACAAATTTGTACAGAAGGAGTATGCCATGAATCTCAATTACCGCTACGGAAATCAACAGGAATATTATTATAATGCTTTACAGAATATCGAAGAGATCCGGGAAAATAATAAACTGCATATCGATGAAATGCGTTATAAAATTTTCTATGAGAGTATTGCCAATAATGAATACTATAAAAACAACCCATTTTACCTCTTAAAATCAGAATATATTGTTGTGACAACGGATATTAATGCTAAAATTAAGGTTGAATTGCCTACGATGGCCAATTTATATTGGTCTGAAGAGGAATTGAAACACATCAGTCCGGCAGAATTTGTGCGCGCCTCGATGTCGGTGCCTTTCTTTTTTGAACCGTTTCAGAAAACAATCAATAAAAATGATGATTCGGTGAAATATGCCTGGAAATTCTGGATGAATACAGAGAAAGAAAATATTTATCCGGTCGGTATTTTTATTGATGGCGGAAGTATTTCGAATTTTCCCATCGATCTTTTTCATGACAGTGACGTTTTCTATCCGAGGATGCCTTTGTTCGGAGTTCAGCTTACGAGCAATGCTGATCTTGGTGCCGACAAAGGAAAAACAAGCCAGCAGATCATGAAAACGCCTTTTTCCTACGCAGGAAATATCATCAGTACCCTACAGGGTTTTAATGACAAGTCTTTTTTAACCAAGCATACTTTTTACCATCTTTACAGCATCCAGTCCGTGAATTGCGGTAACAGCAGCTGGCTGAATTTTTTTATGAAAAAAGAAGAAAAAGAAGATCTTTTTAACAGAGGTTTTCAGGCTGCCCTTGATTTCCTTCTTCAATTCGACTGGCAAAAGTATAAATGCGAAAGAATGATGCTTTCGATGAAAGAAAAAAAAGTACTGAAGGAAGAGGATACGAAGACGGTGGGGTGAAGAATTTTGAGTATTTTAGTTCAATTTTAATTGTAACTGGAGTATGAATCCTTTTCGAGACTATCAGACAGATTTCTTAGCCTATGTATTTTTCATGGATGAAACTCATTACAGTGAGGATTCATATTCTCAAATAAAGATGGAACTCGCTGACAGAAATTTTAATTTTAATAATTTCAATCAGGAATTATATATCCGTTTGGTCGTAAAAGATGTCTTCTCCGGATGGGAAAAGCAGGTTAGAAAAATGTTTTCAGAACTTATTGCCGGCGGCTGGACTTTTAAACAGTCATTAGATTACAAATATTCATGGGGACGTCTAATTTTTCGTGGATTTCATACAGAAGTAGATCCAAAATTCCATCAAATCTTAGAAAAATATATTACAATTTTCGAGTCTACCTGCGGCGTCTGTGGAAGCAGAAGAAATGTAGAAAGCTTCGGCGATTATTATTTCTGCAAAAAGTGTTATTTAAAATATTTAAAAAAATTCAGGATCAGCAATATCGACAATAAAGGCTTTTCGTATTTCGATAAAAAGAAACATCTTATTTTTTGGTCTGACATCAATAATATTGAATGGGAAACCAATGATTATGATACATTTAGAATTACTTTAAACAGACTTTCATCAGAAGAACAAATTATTAAGGAGTATAATAAAACAGATCATATATTTTTTTCTAGTGAATATTTTAATTTTTTTAAGCTGTTAAGAAAAATACCCGTTCAATTACTTACAGAAATCCAGAAGGAAGAAATTAGTGAACTATGCAACAGTTTGGAGAAATGTATAATTTGTAAAAGAATATCAATATTAAGTACTGTAATTAATAAAAAATGTCTTGTCTGTGGAACACTAACCGAAAAACTTGAAAATCCAACTGAAAGATATCTTAAAAGATTTGAAGGTCAGCAAGGAATTATAGATTCCAAAAAGAAAAATTTCAGACAAAGTTTGAAAAATATAACGTTATTAAGATACCGGTATAAAACGGATATGTCCTTTAAATAAAAAAATTCAACAAACTAATGGCACACAGAATATGCTTAATTATTACAAAGGATAAGATAAAAGTCCCAAAAGAGCTCCCTCATTTTTTTGACAATGGTTTTCTGGTTATTCCTACTTCTGATGACGGATATCAAACTGATGAAATTATAGAATTTTCTAAAAAACATCCTCACTTTGATGATATCTTTAAAGCTGTTGATGATCATTTTTGGGAAGATGAAATAGCCAACAGTGATTATGAAAGCATGTACTGTGAACTTTATCAGTTTGAAGACTTACTGAATATAGAAATTACAGAAATGCTGCATTTATCCAACTTCATCATTTATCATTACACCGAACTAGCCACAGATATTTATGAAGAATGCATTGATTTTGAAAACAGAATAAAGATTGAAAATCCTTTGAGCAGATTTTATGAAACCGGAATCAACAGCTATAATTACTGGAGGTTTGATTCGTGCAAAAAAAGGTATTTTGAGAATCTGAAATAAAAGACAGGACTTTAGTAATTGATTTTAAATTTAACAACTAATTCATTGTAAACCAATTAGAATGATAAACAAAACAGATCTAAGAGAAAACCTATCGCTCCCGATATTCGAAAATACAAACGAAACAGAATTATTTCAAAATCAGGTACTGCGCTCCGTTTTAAAATTACAGAATGATATTTATAGTCTTATATTCAAGGATTATGCTTTCCGAAAAGCGTTCGATTTTGATTCCTTTGAAAAAGAACAAAAGCTTAATTTTATAGATCAAAGTCTCCAAAAAGATAATGCTCTGAGAAATACATTGATCGGAATAACCATTGGTATGCTCACTTCAGAAGAAATCAAGATATATCTGTCCGACAGCAAATCTTTAAATAAAAGAATAATCGCCATGCTTTCCGAAAGGCTAAAAAGCCAGATTAAATAACTTGAGTGAAAACGGATAAAAAAATCACAAACTAAATCATCAATTATTCTAATTATTTTTAGCCATAACATTTTATCAAATGAAGAAAAAATCTCTTTTAATTCTCGGAGCATTATCGGTTATAGCCCTAATCTTTCTTTCAGTTCCCGTTGTCCATGTTTTTAAAACCAAATGGCGCGAATCCGATTTTCATAAAATTGAAATTCCAAAAGGATATACAAATGATGCAAGTCAGTTAAATTTAACAAAAGTAGATACAATAATTCAGGTTCCAAAGACCAAAGCAGAAATTGAAAACCAACTTCAACAGATTCTAAAATACGCAAAAGAGAAAAACCTGAAAGTTTCCATAGCAGGCGCGCAACACAGCATGGGTGGCCACAGCATTTATCCAAACGGAATTTTACTTAATATGCTTCCCTATAAACAAATGGAATTAGATAAGAAAAATAATATTCTTACCATTGGTTCGGGTGCACTTTGGGAAGACGCGATCAAATTTTTAGACAAACAGGGAAAATCTATTTCAGTGATGCAGGCTTTCAGTTCATTTTCTGTGGGTGGTTCGATGAGTGTGAACGGTCACGGCTGGCAAAAAAATCTTCCGCCGATTTCTTCGAGCGTGATATCATTTACTTTGATGAATCATAATGGTGAAATTCTCAATTGCAGCAGAACAGAAAATCGAGAGCTTTTTAAATTAGTTATGGGCGGTTACGGGCTTTTCGGAATTATTCTTGACATAAAACTAAAAGTAGTTGATAATCTTGCCCTGCAATTCAAATATGTAAGACTAAGTTCTGAAAACTACGTTCAAAACTATAAAAAATTCATTTCAGAAAATCCCGAAGTAAATCTTGTTTTCGGAAGATTAAGGATTTCCGACAAATATTTTTTAGAAGAAGCAACCATTAATTATTTTGAAAAAATAGATGAAAAGCCACTTTCTCTTCCCGTTCAAAATATTAAAAATGAAGAAACAAAACGTATCGTTTTCCGGAGTACGGTAAATAGTGAATATGGAAAAAGACTTCGCTGGGATCTGGAAACCGGAATGAATAAAATGAGCAAGAATACCGTGTTTTCCAGGAATGAATTACTGAATGATCATGTTTCTCTAATCGAAAACAAAGATCCAAATTCTACCGATCTTTTACAGGAATACTTTATTCCCGAGAGAAATTTTAACCAATTCATCAAAGACATTAAACCAATTCTTAAAAATTCAGAATTAGATTTATTGAATATTACAATTCGCGCGGTGAATAAAGATGAAGACAGCTATCTGAACTACGCGCGAGAAAATGTTTTTGGGTTTGTATTTCTCTTTAATCAAAAGAAAACGACTCAGCAGGAACAGGCGATGAAAATATTAACAAATAAATTGGTTGATATAACGATTATAAATGAAGGAACATTTTATCTTCCTTATCGTTTACATATTGATAAAGCCAAAATGAGAAAAGTTTATCCTCAGGCAGATTCATTTTTTGAACTGAAAAGAAAATATGATCCACAGGAGATTTTCGAAAATAAATTTTACCTTCACTATAAATAAAAAAACAATGAGATATATCTGTGAATGCTGCGGAGAAGAAAAAGAAGATTGGCCGGCAATAGCATATTCTGCACCCTATCCCTATTTTAATTTATCAGAAGAGGAAAAGGAGAATTCCGAACTGACTTCTGATTTTTGCATTATCAAATATATTGATGAAACCTGCTATTTTATTCGCACCGTTCTTGTTCAAAAAGTGACTGATAATTGTCAGGATCTTGAATACGGAATGTGGGTTTCACTAAGTGAAAAAAGTTTCAGTGATTATATTGAAAATTATGAAAATGAAACCTTTGAAGGAGGTTATTTTGGATGGCTTGCCAATTATACTCCCGATTATGATTTTAACACAAGTATTCCCACTGATGTTATGGTAAATAATTCAATAGGAAGACCATATATTTATCCTCATGAAAGCCATGAACACCCATTTGTACACGATTTTTACCACGGAATTTCTCAAGAAGAAGCAGAAAGAAGAATTGATTTACTATTAAACCGATGAATTGGATTGTATCAAAGACAAAAATAAGATTTCATACCCATTTGTATGAAATCTTAAAACCTATTTTGCAGGATTTATCAAGTTATGACTGGATTTTAACAGATCTCGACTTTATATCTGATAAAAAAATTCCGATCGATTTTCATCATGACTATTTTTTTCTCAATGCTCAACAATTTGAAGAACTTTATCAATCTGATGCCCAAATTATATGGGGAATTATTTCAGCAATTCCTAAAAACACAGAATTAGATTTTAGCTTAATTTCAAGATTGTCTGCTGAGGATGAAAATGTATGGAAAGCAAATGAGTTTTTAATTCAGGAAGCCATTGTAGAGATTCTGGCATTTGACAGCTCTTATACTATTGTTAAGTTTAAAGATGAAAAACTGTCTGAAAAGTTTAAAGAGTACTTTCAAAAAGAAGCTGTTGATTTAGAAAAATTCATCAAAAAACATATCAAATAAAAAAAATTGCACTTATCATAGAATATAATAAAATCACATATACTTTTTTCCTTAAATTTAATCACACCAAAACAATATTCTATGAAAAATCTATTTTACGTATTCTTTTTCTTTGTTTTCAGCGCAATCACGAATCATTTAAATGCTCAGAAAATTACGGACGGACAAACCCTTGAGGTTAATGGTATGAGTGTGACCTTCAATATTCTGAATAAAGAAAGCATTGAAGCGGGCGGAAAACCGTATGACCGCTATAAAGTTTCAGCCTCTGTAAAAAATACATCCGACAAATCGTATAATATCAGATTGTCATCGTTTCCGCAAATTGTTACAAATATCGGAATTGTAGAATTGGACTGCATCAATGCAACAGGCGCTAAACTGACCTCTAAAAAAATTCAGCTGAAAATGAAAGCGCAGATTATTAATGTAACGTATTCGGCGTATGACAAGTCGGGAAAGTTCACCAGCAGTATACTTCCGGTAACAGGCAGTTATTATTTTGATGCTGGAGATACTATTAATGATGATGCTATTTTTATTGTTCCACAAGGGGAAAAACCGGATGTGACTGTAAGAAATTTAAAATAAAAAAACTTAAGTGCTTTTTAATTGTGCTTTTTTGAAGGATTTAAAAGGTATAAATTTATTTTTCTGCATAGGCTACCCCGTTTTTTTGTTTCACAAAAAATCACCCCTTCAGGGAAGGGGAATTTTTGATTGTAGAGTTTGAGATAGATCAAGCTTATGCTTTCATCCACATTGGATTTTGCTTTAAAACCTCATCGTAAACCGGGCAGTTTTCATCGTGACATCCTTTCAGATAGCCTGTGCTCATTAAAAATTCATTCACAATTTCGCCACCGGTAAACTTAAATGTTTTTTTGAATAATTTCATCCAGTCCTGTAAAGGTTGGGGATGATGATGGTTCAGCCAGTTTTCAAAAGAACCGAATTCTTTTTGCAATCCGGTAATCGTTTTTGCATTTTCAATGGCGGCATTCACTTTTAGTTTATTTCTGATAATTCCGGCATCACTGAGTAGTTTTTCGCGGTCTTCTTCTGTATAAGCGGCTACTTTTTTAATATCAAAATTATCGTATGCATTGCGGAAGCCTTCTTCTTTTTTCAGGATGGTTTCCCAGCTCAGTCCTGCCTGATTGATCTCCATGATAAATCTTCCGAACAGTTCATTATCATCATGAATGGGAAATCCGTAATGATGGTCGTGGTATTTTTTATGAAGCGCTTTCCTGCTCTCGGGCTCCATTCCGCTGATGGCTGAACAATAACTCATTTTATAATCTGTTCTGTTTTGGTTAAAAAATCTCCTACGGCCTCTTTTATATCGATACCGGTTCGGTCTGCTAAGATAATCAACCACCAGATATTTTCGCCTAATTTATGCTCCAGTTCTTCCGCGGCACTTTTTTTAGACCAGGTTTTTTCGTGTGACATTATATTTCTCCCGATCAATCCGGCATCGGTAAGATAGGCTAAAGCATCCTGCTCCAACGTCCATTCTTCTCCGTTTTGCTGAATTTCCAACTGATGATATTTTTCTCTGATTTCTTGAGAACGTTGTATGATGATATCGAAATTGTTCAAATCCATAAGTCTGCATTTTAATTGATATCCAAATGTAAATTAAAATGATGACAACTGTCTGTCAGTAGAATATTTCATTTTGTAACGATTTTGAAAAGTAGATTCACCGTATAAAAAATGAAGCAATGAATATTTAACAGATTTCCAGTAAAAAACTACACCTTTTTGAAATACGGATGTAAGGTATTTACATAATAAAACCCTAGTTTTGTAAGAATGTCGGACATCAAATTCCATATCAAACCCTGCAAAACAGCAATTACTTTGTTTGTTTTGCTGTTTTCTTTATCACCCTGTGCGGTGAAGAGAGAGATTTTGGAGATTTTTGATATTCAGCATCTGAGTACTTTAAACAAAGTAAAAACAACGGCAAGCTCAAAGAGTCAATGCCTTACTTTTTCTGAAAAGACTTCGAAAATTTCTGTTTCCAAAAGTATTAAAAAGCTGCATCAACAAAAATTTATCGATGTCGTCGTTTCTCAGATTAATTGGGAAGGGAAGATTTTTAAGAATTCTTATTCAGAATTTCCTACAGGCAAGAGTCCGCCGAAGTATATTTTATTTAAACGGTTGAAACTGGATTTAGCTTAAATTTTCTTTATGCTATTCTTATTTTAAATCATTTAAATATAAACTTCAATGAACAATGAAACAACGCATCAGCCCAATGCTATGGCTGGTCTATTCACGTTATCTCTCCGCCTTGTCGTGGGCTGGACTTACTTTTCGGCTTTTTGGCGCCGACTTATTCTTGAAAATAAATTAATTCCCGATGAAGCAGGTTATATCGGAGAAAAATTTAATCATTTCCTGCCGAATGCTTTAGGAATTAAACCCATTATCGAATATCTCGTTACGCATCCCGATGCTCTACAAACGTCGATGATGACTTTTACCATCGTAGAAGCTGTTGTTGGATTATGTCTGATTTTAGGATTATTTACCAGAATAATGGGCATTGGAGTCTTTGCATTAGCCTTGGGAATTTTGCTCGGCTCCGGATGGATCGGTACCACCTGTCTCGACGAATGGCAAATCGGAGTATTGGGAATTGCAGGAGGATTTACGCTTTTTCTGACCGGAAGCAGTCACTATTCACTCGATCACTATTTTTTAAACAAAAACTTCAACTTTACAAAAAAGAAATGGTTCTCTTATTTTGGTTCCGGAGTTTTACCCATCGCGAATCTAAAATATTTTGTATTGGCTGGTTCTTTATTGATTTTCGGACTTACCCTTTTTACCAATCAATATTTCCATGGTGGTGTTTGGGGGAAATTGCATAATAAATCGATAAAACCAAAGATTGAAATTTCGAATATTTTATTAAAAAATAATAAATTAAATTTCCGCATTTTCAGAACCGAAGGTGTAGATGTTTACGGTTCTTTCCTCATCGGAATTCATGTATTGGATAAAGACGGAAATCTATTAAAAGAACTCAGTACTTCCGAACTTTCAAAATTCCCGGAAGCACATATCAAAAACCATTATGTCGCTAAAGTAAAGTCCGGAAAACACAGTCTGATCATTCCATTGGGTTCAAAAGCTGATCTGAAGATTGATATGAGTGATATTTCATCAGAAAAAATATATTCTTTAAAATTGATTGATATCAGCGGGATTGAATGGGTGGAAAAGATTGATTAGGAACCATTGATTATTTTTTCAGATCTCATCTTTCTAAGATCGGCTGGAACCCAACGCTATTGATTTACAGCATCTTTTATTGATCAAGCTCAGGGTATTAAGAAACTTGAGAAATAAAAAAAAAGGAATCAAACAAGTTAAAAATCAACAACCTAACCATTCCCCTCCATTGGAGGGGTGTCAAAAATTCTTTGAATTTTTGACGGGGTGGTTTCAACGGTGAAACTACCCCGTCTTTTTGCTATGCAAAAATCCACCCCTTCAATGAAGGGGAATTTCAAGTTAGCATCCATTAAACAAAAAACCTCCACAATCGCGGAGGTTTTTAAGATGTATATTGAAAAAGAGTTAGTGTACACCACTCAAATCTATTTTTTCTTTGCTTTTTCGTTCTTTAATGAACAGGATAAACGGAATACATACTAAGAATATCACCCCTAAATAAAGGAAAACATCCATATAAGAAAGCACCGTTGCCTGTTTTGTTACCGAGAGATCGAGCATTTTGTAGGCGGCATTCATTGCGGCATCCGGGGTCATCCCTTTGGCCATGAAGCTTCCTTTTAAAGCCTGTAATCTCTGCTGGACAGCAAAATCGGTTTCATCCAGATGGGTAATTAGATTGACTCTGTATTTCTGACTGGCATTGGCAATAAACGTAGTAATCGCCGCGATCCCGAAAGAACCTCCCAACTGTCTCATCATTCCTGTAAAAGCTGCTCCCTGACCAATTTCCTGACCTTTCAAAGTACTTAATGAAAGAGAAGTAATCGGGATAAATAACAGTCCTAATCCCATTCCTCTTACAATCAGCATCCAGAAGAAAGCATCTTTACTGGTGTCGGGGGTCAGAATTTTATATCCCCAGAAACTGTAGACAAAGAAAATAAATAATCCTAAGGCAACAAGAATCTGCTGTTTCGCACCTTTGGCCAGCAATCTGCCGATAATCGGCATCATGAATGCAGTGGTAAGCGCGGCCGGTATCATTAAAGCTCCCGACTGTAAGGCCGTCCATCCCAAAATACTCTGAGTATATAACGGAACAATAAATGTGGAACCATACAACCCGAATCCTAATACAAAGGACATTACGGTACCGATCCTCAGATTACTGTTTTTAAGAACTCTGAGTTCTACAATAGGATATTTAAAGGTAAGCTCCCTCCAGAGGAATAATATAAATCCTAAAATAGCCGATGACGTAAATAAAACAATCCATCCACTGGCAAACCAGTCTTCTTCGTGACCTCTTTCCAGAATATATTGAAGTGAACCTACGGTAATTGCCAATAAAGCAATCCCGAGCCAGTCGACATCCGAAGCCTTACGTTTTTCTGCATATTTCGGACTTTTTACAAACTGAAGCGTCATTAAAGTCGCCGCAATCCCAATCGGAATATTAATATAGAAAATATACGGCCAGCTGAAGTTATCTACGATGTATCCTCCTAATGGCGGCCCCAAAGTTGGTCCGATAATTACTCCAAGACCATAGATGGCCTGAGCCATACTTCTTTTTTCAATGGGATAAGATTCTGTAATAATCGTCTGTGAAGTTACCAATAAGGCTCCCCCACCGATTCCCTGCATTAATCTGAAAAATACCAGCTCCCAGATATTGGTTGCGTTTCCGCATAAAAATGAAAATATGGTAAATATAACGATCGATGCAGCGAAATAATTTCTTCGTCCAAACTGCTGAGACAGCCAGCTCGTCATGGGTACTACAATTACGTTACCGATAGCGTATGCTGTGATTACCCAGCCGACTTCTGAAAGTGTAGCTCCCAGATTCCCTTTCATTTCATTCAGGGCAACATTTACGATTGTGGAGTCTACAATCTCAAGCAAAGCACAAAGAATTGCCGTAATCGTGATGATTACTCTTCGGGCTCCATATTCTACTAATGAATCTTGCATAGTTTTTTAATAGGTATTAAAAATTAAGAGATTTTGAGATTCAGCAACAGAACAGGTTTTACGAACGATAAATGTTCTGATGTCCAAATCTTTTAATTTCTTACTATTTTAATTATTTTTTTAAAAGTGAATTGTCAATGATCAATCAGCATTAATGTTAATTGTACACCTTCATTTCTCCCTTCATGATTGATTTTCCCTCTTCATTACCGCGGTCTTCGTCATTGTCAACAGCGTCATTTTTCCACAAACATCTAAACGTTCATCTTCATTACCGGCATCCGCTTCATCATCAATTTTCAGCATCATTACTCAACATCATTATTGATTTTCTTCTTCCGAACCGATATCCGCATCACTGTTTGCCCCTTCATTACCAACTTCATACAGACTTTCCTCTTCAAATCCGCGTCATCTTCATAATCAATCGTCCCTCATCAATTTCGCACCGCATTTTATGATTAACTTTCATCTGCAAAATTGACAATCCACTTTATTTTGTATAGATAAAAAGATGAATGGTCAGCTCTTATCAACTTCATCGTCGATCTTTACCACTTCATTTTACATTTCACAATTCGACTTGCTCCGGCAAAACTGACCATTCACTTATTCTTTTATTATTTTAAAGAAACTTCTGCTTTTACGTTCATTCCTGTTCTTAATCTTTTTGCAATATTTTTATCAAGATTCACAAAATCGATTTTTACCGGAAGTCTCTGAACCACTTTTACGAAGTTACCACTCGCATTATCCGGAGGAAGGATAGAGAATGTAGCGCCCGTGGCAGGAGAGAAAGAGCTTACCACTCCCTGGAATTCCTGATCAGGAAATGCATCGATTTCGATTTTCACTTTCTGACCTTCCACCATTCTGTCCACCTGAGTTTCCTTAAAGTTAGCCACCACCCATTTTTGGTCGTTTTTAATTAAAGCAAATAATTGCGAACCCGCCTGTAAATATTGCCCCGCCTGAGTGGGTACTTTACCAACATATCCGTCTTCAGGAGCCACAATAATAGTGTATGATAAATTTAATTTAGCATTTTCAACATCTACTTCTCTTTGTTTAGCCACAGATCCTGCAACACTGATTTGTTGAGAACTAGCCGCCGTTTGTGAAGATGCAATATTCGTTTGCTGAGCAATTTGGTTTCTTTGATCTACCAAAACCTGCAATTGTTTGTCGGCAGTTTGTTTTGCTGCCAAAGCCTGCTCATATTGTTGTTCTGTAATTGAGTGATCTTTTACCAACACAGAATATCTTTTCAGATCCTGAGCGGTTTTCCAAACGTTTACTTTAGCCGCTTCAATTTGCGCATTTGCTGTAGTTACTGCTGCCTGAGAAGAACCAATATTCTTTGATGTTGCCGTTGTGGTAGCCTGTGCATTAGAAATATTGCTTTTTGCTGTTGCTAAAGCGGCTTCCGCCTGTACCAGTGCCATTTTCTGATCTCTGTTATCCAGAATCACCAATGTATCGCCTTTTTTTACGAACTGGTTGTCTTTTACTTTAACCTCTGTTACATATCCCGAAACTTTAGAAATTACCGGAGATAAGTTAGAAGAAATCTGAGCATCATCTGTTTCTTCATGCCCCTGCCCGTAAGTGTAGGCATTATATCCGTAGATTCCTCCACCGACTAAAACAACCGCCAAAATAATTGGGAAAACTAAACTTTTTTTCTTTTTTGGTTCAGTTGCTGCTGTATTATTATTTTCCATTGTGGGTATAGTTCTTAATTTATTTAAATGTTAGAGTTCCTGTAGTTTGTAATAGTTTTCTGTATGCCAGCGCTGCATCTGCTTTCGCATTAATTACACCGACATTTGCCGCGATCTGTGCTGCATCTGCATCCAGCAATTCAGTCATGGTTGCCAGACCGTTGTCGTATTTATTTTTTGTAATTCTGTAATTTTCGTTCGCCTGTTCTGCAGATTTTTCGAAAACAGTGATTCTCTTTTTAGAATAATCGGTGTTTTGATACTCTCTGTTTACATCAAGCTTAATATTATCATTCAATAACTCATTAGATGCAGAAAGTTGTTTTTCTCTTGCCTGAGACTGCTTGTAAGAAGAATTTTCTTTCCAGATATTAGACAAGTTGTAGGAAACTCCAATCCCCACGTTTACGGCATTATAAATCGTTAAGAATTTCGGAATATCTGCTGCCACATAACCACCTGTAAAAGCAATAGAAGGAAGATTCTCGGCTTTTGCCGCTTTTGTTCCCAACGCAGCCGCTTCTCTCTGTTTTCCTAAAGCCTGAAGATCTTTACGATTGTCTTTCGCTTCATTCACATAGAAATCAACAGGTTTTACATCTGAACCCTCTTCAATATAGTTTTGATCTACTTCAATCTCTGTGGTTTCGGGAATTCCCAATAACAGATCCATATTGATGTTGGCAATATTATAATTATTTTTAGCTTCCAGTAACTGCAGTTCAATATTTGAAGTCTGAAGGTTGGCTTTTAAACGGTCATTTCTTGCGATAACGCCATTATTTTCAAGTTTTAAGAAAGTTTCGTCTCTTTTTTGAGAGGCAGAAAGGTTTTCTTCCAGCACTTTAATAGACTGATTGGCTTTAAATAAGTTGTTATACGCCTGAGCGACATTGTAAGCAATTGCTATTTTATCGTTTTCCGTGCTTAATTTCGATGCTTCTACCAGATATTTGGCAGACTGGATTCCGTATTTTATTCTTCCCCCGCTGTAGATGGGAACGCTTAAATTAACGGATCCGTAAGCCACCTGATGTATTGCAGGGCTGCTTCCGCCTTCCTGGGAAAGTCCGGGAAGTTTTATATTCACATTCGGTTTATTGGGAAGATACATATAGCTTCCGGAAACTTTAAGATCAGGAAGCTGTCTGTTTTTAGCTTCTAAAAGGTCAGCAGTTGCTTCTTCGATCTTGGCTGCATCGATCTTCAGATTTTTGCTGTTTTGGATACCCAACTGCACCGCTTCATCAAGAGTGAGTGTTTTTTTCTCCTGAGCATTTATGTTTGCAAAACCTACGAATAAGGCCAGTGCAAGGACGGAGTTATTTATTTTCTTCATAACCTAAAAGGTCTTTTAGTAAATATTTAATATGTTTATTAAGTTCTGTGTAATACTTTTCGTCAAAAGTTTCCTCATCATCCGTATCGTTAAGGAATTCTTTATACATTTCCTTAGCATTGGACGCATAAAATAAAGTTCCGCTTACGGTGGAATGAAGAAGGTAAATAGGAGGATTTTTCGTAAAAATTCCCTTTTTTAAACCGCTCTCCAGTATTTTTGAATACATGGAGATAAATCCCATTTTTGTCTGCTTCAGAAACTCTATAATATGAGGATTTTCTGCATGAAGCTGTTCTCTCTGCATAATTCGGTAAAAACACTTATGATTTCTTACCTTACCTGCAAACTGATCGACTATTTTTTCTACTTTCTCCCACTCATTGATATCTGTTCTCTCAATAATATCTTTTGAAAAAAACTGTCCTTCGTTCATCCGGTGTTCCACCAACTTTTCGTACAGCTTTTCTTTTGAGCCGAAATAATAGGAAATCATAGAAATATTTACATTCGCTGCTTTCGCAATCTCTCTGGTAGAAGTCCCTTCAAAACCTTTTTCAGCAAAAAGCTTTTCCGCAGCATATAATATATTCTCTTCTTTTGATACCATTCTATGTTCTGTTTTCAGGGTGCAAATGTACACAAGATTCTAAATAAATCAAACGATTGATTGATTTTTTAATGAATTTTTAATATTGAAAAACATAATACACTAAAATTCAATACATTATTTATATTTAAAATACCAATCAACATTATAGATTCGGTAATTTAAAATGCATTTGCTGTTTAAATCTTAACCGAATACAGCCTCTCCGATGTATTTTTTGAAATTTAACCGTAAAAATTAATGTTATGCTTAATTAATATTGAAGAAAAAACTCCGGGCCATTGCCGGAGTTGATATTATGAATTTTTATGAATATATCTTGATAGTTTAATTCCTAAATCCGTCCAGACGATTTTAGGATTTCCGTTTCGGGTTAAATGCAGATCAGCCGTACTTATTTCTTCCAGAATGCTTTCAATATTCGCACCGCTGATGAATTTTGAAAAACCAAGCCAATTGAATCCATCTGCATCAATTTTCTTATAGACCAGGCTTTCAGACTGATAATTCTGCAGCAATGCCAATCTGAAAATTTCTGAGCAATAATTTAAAAAATTCTTTTGTTTTTCGCGGTTCCAGCCGGCAATCTCTCTCGCCCAAAGAATAATATTTTTTAAAAAGGCAGGCTTCTTTTTCACCATAAATGCGTCACGAACCCATTGTACAAAGAGTTTTTCAAACTCCTCATTCTTCGTTCCCGATTTCAGCAGTTTAAGGGCATCATTGAGATCTCCCTGCGCTTCATGCACCACCTCTTTCAGCTTTTCATCAGCAATATTGAAGTTCTTTTTTAAATAAACCTCAATATCTCCATCATGAATTCTGGGAACTTCCACCACTTGCGTTCTTGAAAGAATGGTTGGAAGAATATCGTTTGCAGATTCCGCCGTAAGAAGAATAACGGTTTTTGCAGGAGGCTCCTCTAAAAATTTCAGGAATTTATTAGACGCTGCAGTATTCATTTTATCTGCTCTCCAAACGATCAGGATTTTGGTTCCGCCTTCAAAACTTTTGAGAGAAAACTTTTGATTCTGATCATCAATTTCATCTGCCGAGATAAAAAGCTGTTTGTTTTCAGACTCTAAAAAGGCTGTCCAGTCATCATAACTCGAATAGGGTGAAGCGATGATCATTTCGCGGAACTCTTCAAATTTATGTTTGCTTAAAGAATTCCTGTTATCCGTAAACACGGGAAAACTGAAATGTAAATCCAGATGGTTCAGGTGTTCCACTTTTGAAGCAGCATGGGGATTCTCAGCCTGCAAAATCTCTTTCGCATACGCTAAGACCATAGGCAGTGTTCCATATCCTTCTTTTCCTGTGAAAAGCTGGGCGTGGCTCACTCTGTTTTCGGCGATACTGTCTTTAAGAAGCTTTTTCAGATTTTCCTGTCCGGCAATGTTCTCCCAATTCATGTCCCAAAGATAAAAAATCTTATTTCATTTTCCTGAATTGAACTTTAATTTAATCTGAGATTGGGATAATGATGAGGCTGGAAGCCGGAAGAGTGAGGCTGGAGGCTCATTAGGTCCTCTATTTTATCATGATAAGAGAAATTCAGAGAAAAATGAGAGGATTTTAATTTTTATAACCTTACATCACCTCCATCTTCCAGCACCTGGCTTCCCTAACCTACTACAAGCCATTTATTCAGAATTCAGGCTAATTTAAACGGCAAAAAAGGTCTTGGCATTAATTTTTCATAGTTGTCTGCAGCATATTATAGGTTGTATCAATACAATTCATTTGTATAAAATTCAAATTAAATTGCGTACAATATAATTTTCTACAATACATTTGTAGTATTAATTTTCAAATCAGTTTAAATATTAAATGTTGTGAAGTTTTCAAAACTTTCAGCAATTCAAAAATAAATAAGATGGATAAACAATCAGAACAAAAAATAAGAGAGATATTTGCTCAGCAGAAAGCATTTTTCAAAACCAATCAAACCAAAGATATTGAATTCCGAAAGGCTCAACTGAAAAATTTCCGCGTCGTATTTTTAAAACATACAGATGCACTTTGCGAAGCATTGGAAGTCGATCTGGGTAAAAGCAGAAAAGAAGCCGAATATGTGGAAATACAAATTGTGGTGAGCGAACTGGATTATCTTCTGGAAAATATTGACGAATGGGCAAAACCTGTGGAAGTTCCTTCAAAACCCCTACCTTCCGGTGCTGAAGCGATCAGTAAAATTCGCTATGAACCTTATGGTGTAAACTATATCATCGGACCATTCAATTATCCGGTTCAGCTGACTTTCAGTCCGCTAATCGGCGCGCTGATTTCCGGAAACACAGCAATTATCAAACCTTCTGAAAATACCCCTAATGTGGCAAAAGTTCTTGAAGATATCGTGAAAGAGTCTTTTGATGAATCTTATGTGGCCGTTGTACAGGGTGCGATTGAAGAAAATACGCTACTATTAAGTTTACCTTTTGATTATATTTTCTTTACCGGAAGCCCGAATGTCGGAAAAATTGTGATGAAAGCGGCCGCGGAACAGCTGATTCCTTTAACGTTAGAATTGGGCGGAAAATCGCCGACGATCGTTCATCAGGATGCAGACCTAGATAAGGCAGTGGAAAGAATTTCTTACGGAAAATGGATTAATTGCGGACAAACCTGCGTGGCTCCCGATTATATTTATATCCATGAATCGGTAAAAGATACTTTTATTGAGAAATTTAAAGCATATCTGAAAACAACCTATAATGATGAAACTTTAGGGAAAATCGGAAAAATTGTAAGTCAGAAACAAATTAAAAACCTTGCAGGATATTTGGAAGCGACCCCTGAAAAAGTAATTTATGGCGGAAATTTTGATTTAGAAACCCGACATTTTGAAGCTACTTTAATGGACCATGTGAATTGGGATGATGAAATAATGCAGCAGGAAATCTTCGGTCCCATTTTGCCGATCCTTACTTACAGTGATATTGATGAAGCTCTGGAAGAAATTAACAATCGCCCGAAACCTTTGGCTTTATATATCTTCTCTGAAGATCAGAAATTTGCAGAAGACGTTTTGAACAGAACCACCAGTGGCGATGCAGAGATTAACAGCACGATTGTACATGTTGGCTCCCATTTTCTACCTTTTGGAGGGGTGGGAACATCCGGAATGGGAAAATACCACGGTAAATTCAGTTTTGAGAATTTCAGCCATACCCGATCTGTTCTTGAGGTAAAATAATTCTACAATCTTTAAATTCATAAAAAAGACCATTCAAAATAAAGCGAATGGTCTTTTTTATAAATGCTGATTGGTAATTTACTGATAAAAATTCATGTTTTTGATCTAAAGATGAGCCCTTAACAAACTTTAACCTCGTTAAACTTTTACAATTCATTAATATTTAAGATATTTGCGCATTGTTTTAAAAATAAAGAATGAAAAAAATCTTTGTACTATCATTTATATCAGTTGGATATTTCCTAAATGCACAGAGTTTAAGCAACTCGCCTTATGCAACATACGGAATTGGAGATGTAAAATATGATAATACGATTGAAACTGCCTCTATGGGAGGTATATCAACAGCTTATATCAGTGATTTCTCAAGTAGTTTCAACTTTGCGAATCCTGCCAACAACAACAATTTCGAGCTTACAAGTATCAGGCTTGAAGCTACTAACGAAAACAATTACTTCAAAACAAATTATAACAATACGAAGTCTACCAAGCACTCCACGTATTTGTCTAATATTTCTTTGGCTTTCCCAATCTCATCAAAGATAAAAATGGGATTGTCTTACCAGCCTTACAGCTCGAAAAGTTATGATATTCTTAACTCGGAGACAAGAAAAGACTCTGAAGAAAATGATTATATTGTTCGTAACCGTTTTACAGGAAGAGGAACTTTAAATACCGCTTTGCTGGCGCTTTCCTATAAAGTGACTCCGGAATTTTCTGCGGGTGTGAGAGCCAATTTGTATTTCGGAACTTTGTATGATACAAATGAACTGGCCTACTCTAATGCGGAATTGGTGAACGGGTATGAAACAAAAAACAGCATTAGGAACTTTAACTTTACGCTGGGGGCAACCTACCAGACGAAAAATCCTTCTACAGACCGTAAGTTTACCATTGGGGCTACGACGACCTTTGGAAACACCAACGGAAGTATGACCACTGAGTATACCAACAGCACCTATTATTATTCTGCAGTTGATGTGAAGGCCGGTGAGTCGATTATCGAACAGAAAAGCACGAAATCTAAAAACCTTCTTCCGCTTCAGGCCTCATTAGGGGTAGGATACGGAGACGAAAACCACTGGTTTCTTTCTACGCAGCTGGACTATAAAAAAGGAGAAACGGTTTCTTATTTCGGAAGTACTTTCGATTTTCAGGATTCTTACCGTGTAGCAGTCGGTGGTTGGTATCTGCCAAATTATAACAACTTCAGAAGTTATTTCTCAAGAGTCGTTTACAGATACGGAGCTTTTTATGAAAAAGGAAACATTCAGATTGCAGGAAACAATATCAACAAGTTTGGTATTTCTGCGGGGGTTTTACTGCCATTCAAAAACAGCAGCATCACAAGAATGAGTGGTCTTGAGCTGGGGATAGAACTTGGAAAAAGAGGAACTCTTAAAGATAATCTGATCAACCAGAATTTCGTGAATTTCAAAATAGGCTTTAATTTTGCTGATAAGTGGTTCAGAAAAACCCTTTACAACTAAGAATGAAGTTGAAACAAAACATATCATATAAAAATATAGCATGCCTTTTTAGTTGTGCTATATTTTTTATATTGACATCCTGTGAAGAAGACGTTACCAAAAATAAAGGAAAACAGAGCACAGATTTCCCTTCACAAATCATTAATAACGCCAATATTATCCAGAGGGATTCCGGCTTTGTTACCTTAAAAGCCATTGCTCCGATCATTGAAAAGTATGAACTTATTGATACGCCTTATGTGGTGGCAACCAAAGGAATCAATATTCAGTTTTTCGATAAAAAGAAACCTAAAGTTCCCGGAAGAATTACGGCAAAATATGCCAGAATTTTTGAATCTAAAAAATTCTATGAAGCCAAAGGTGATGTAAGAATTACCACCAATGAAGGCCAGAGATTTGCCATGCAGACTCTATACTGGGACCAGCCTAAAAGGAGAATCTACACCCATGATACCGTTTATGTAACGATGGAAGACGGCTCTACCCTTATCGGCGCCAAGGGAATGACTGCCAAAGACGATTTTTCTGAATATACTTTTTATAAAAATACCGGAGATTTCAGTTCTGCCAAGATCTCTGAATCCAAAAAATAACAGTTTATGATTTTTCAGGCTATTGGTTTGATGTCCGGAACGAGCCTTGATGGGCTTGATCTCTGTTTTGCAAGATTTGAAAAACAGGAAACATGGTCTTTTGAGATCCTTCAGGCAGAAACGATACCTTATCCTCCTTACTGGCAGGAAAAACTTAGAAATTCTATTGATCTTTCGGCTGAAGACCTGCTGGAATTAGATTCTGAATATGGTTTTTATTTAGGAGAATCAGTTAATGAATTCATTCAAAAATATAAGGTGGAAGATATTGATCTGATCGCGTCTCATGGTCATACCGTTTTTCATCAGCCCCAAAGAAGATTTACCCTTCAAATCGGTGACGGCAGAGCTATTAAACTTAAAACTAAGCTGCCCGTTATTTATGATTTCAGAACCCAGGATGTTCTGATGGGCGGAAACGGAGCTCCATTGGTGCCGATTGGTGATGAAATGCTTTTTTCATCGTATGATGCCTGCTTAAATCTTGGCGGTTTTTCTAATATTTCATTAAAAAGCAATGAGCAGAGAATAGCTTTTGATATTGCTCCGGTAAATATTATCCTTAATAAACTCGTTCAGCCATTCGATAAAAACTTTGATGAAAACGGAGCGCTCGCAAAAACAGGAAAAATTAATGAACCTTTATTATTACAACTCAATACTTTAGAATTCTATCAGCAGCCTCATCCCAAATCATTGGGGATTGAATGGTGCCATGAAAATATTTTTCCTTTATTCAATGATCTGGAAATCCTTGATATTTTGGCTACAGTTACCGAGCATGCCAGCCAGCAGATTGCGCATGTGATCAACGAGTATCAGTTCACCAATATCCTCTTCACAGGAGGCGGAACGTACAATACCTTCCTCATTGATAAAATCAAAGCGAAAACTTCGGCTCAGATTATTATCCCCGATGATGAAATCATTAATTATAAAGAAGCACTTATCTTTGCATTTATGGGCGTTTTAAAGTGGAATAACAGCATTAATGTTCTGGCCTCGGCAACGGGAAGTTCTACAGATCACAGTTCGGGTACGATTGCCTGACTTTGACAAGGATTCCTGCCAGAATGCGTGAGATTGTTTTTACCGCAAAAGAGGCAAAAAAACTTTAAAAGCATTACACTTAAGCTATTCAAAAGACGGCAAAATTTTTCTTTATAATCTGGAGCTTTTTTTATTTCCCACAGATTCCACGGATTTTCACAGATAATAAAACGTGAAGTTTTAAACCTTCAAGGTTTTAAAAACCTTGAAGGTTTGTTTTAATAGCGTAAGTTGAGAAGCCGTTTTTAAGATTTAAAATACCTTATTTTCGACAGATTTCACGGATTTTCACCGATGAAGCCTAATCTTCAAATTTTGAAATTAATCTCTGATTTCTACAAAATGTCATTTATTATACAATAAAAAAGCCACTCAAACGAGTGGCTCTTATATTAAAATGAAGTTAAGGATTATTTACCTTCTTCCATTTTTCTTTTCAATTCAGCTAAAGCATCGATATCTCCAAGAGTTGATCTTTCTTCGTTGTTAGAAGAAGATACATTTCTAGAAGAAGATTCTTTCACATTTTTCTTCTCTTCATCTCTGAAGATACCTGTGTGAGAAACTACTACTCTCTTGAATTCTTTGTTGAATTCGATTACTTTGAACTGAGCATCTTCCCCTTTCTTGATTTTAGATCCATCTTCTTTCTCTAATAATCTTGATGGGCAGAATGCTTCAACCTCAGCATCTTCGAACTGTACAGAAGCACCTTTATCGTGTACTTCTACCGCTTTACCAGCGTGGATAGTTCCTTCAGCATATTTAGTTTCGAATGCATCCCAAGGGTTGTCAGTTAATTGCTTGTGACCTAGAGATAATCTTCTAGCCTGGATGTCTAATTCAAGAACAACAACATCTAATTTATCACCTACTGCACAGAACTCAGATGGGTGCTTGATTTTCTTAGTCCAAGAAAGATCAGAGATGTAGATTAAACCGTCGATACCTTCTTCTAACTCTACGAATACACCAAAGTTTGTGAAGTTTCTTACTGTTCCTACATGCTTAGATCCTAATGGATATTTAGCTTCGATATTTTCCCATGGATCTTTGCTTAATTGCTTGATACCAAGAGAGATTTTTCTGTCTTCTCTGTCTAAAGTAAGTACTTCAGCTTCTACTTCATCACCTACTTTTACAAAGTCACCAGCAGATCTTAAGTGAGTAGACCAAGACATTTCAGAAACGTGGATTAATCCTTCTACACCTGGAGCGATTTCTACGAATGCACCATAGTCAGCAAGAACAACTACTTTTCCTTTTACTTTATCTCCAACTTTCATATCAGCAGAAAGAGCATCCCAAGGGTGAGCTTCTAATTGCTTCATACCCAATTGGATTCTTGTTTTCTCATCATCAAAGTCAAGGATAACCACTTTTACAGTCTGTCCGTCCTCAAGGATTTCAGATGGGTGGTTCACTCTAGACCAAGAAAGGTCTGTAATGTGGATCAATCCATCAACACCTCCAAGGTCGATAAATACTCCGTAAGAAGTAATATTCTTAACAGTACCTTCAAGAACCTGACCTTTTTCTAACTGAGCGATGATCTCTTTTTTCTGACCTTCGATATCTGCTTCGATCAATGCTTTGTGAGATACAACTACGTTTTTGAACTCAGGGTTGATTTTCACAACTTTGAATTCCATAGTTTTACCTACGAACTGATCGTAATCTTTAATTGGCTTAACGTCAATTTGAGAACCAGGTAAGAATGCTTCGATTCCGTGTACGTCTACGATCATACCTCCTTTAGTTCTAGACTTAACAAAACCGTTAACGATTTCTCCAGTTTCGTGAAGTTCGTTTACTTTATCCCAAGCTTTAAGCGTTCTTGCTTTTCTGTGAGATAACTGTAACTGTCCTGTTTTGTCTTCTCTTCTGTCTACCATTACTTCAACATCATCACCTACTTTAAGGCCTGGGTTGTAACGGAATTCGTTAAGAGAAATAACACCTTCTGATTTGAAATCGATGTCTACGATAGCTTCTTTATCTGTTAATCTTACAACTTTACCAGTGATAACGTCGTTATCGTTTAAACTGCTTAAAGATCCATTGTAGATTTCCTCTAAATCGCTTTTTTCTTTTCTCGCATCTGCATCAAGACCTGACTCGAAAGAATCCCAATCAAATTGTTCTGGTGCTACGTTTTGGTTTAAAATAACCTCTGCTGAATTTGTCTCTTTTGACATTTTCTAATAAAATTTGTATTCCTTCTTTTTTAATGGTTTGAATAAATGTGGATTTAAAAAATACGGAAGTAATTAATTTATAATAATTTACCTTTTCAAACCTTTCCCACAAAAAGTGGTGCAAAGATAGGCATTTTATTTGAGATAAACAATTATTTCAGACATCGTCTTACGGGATATAAACCACTGAGGAACAAGCAATTTAAAACATTATTCTTGCATTATATTATTTTGACAAACCGAATATCAGCTCGTTAAAGTCTCTTCTAAAGCTCTTGCAAATTCATTTTCATTTTCATAATTATAGAAAGGAAGTGCTTTAATCATATAATGATCGGTATGAATAGTTATCTGCGCCTGCTCATCTCCGATTTCTTTAAGAAAATCTTGTTTCCATTGGTCGTAGCTTATCAAATGAGTGCCTTTTGGCTCCACAAAAACCTGATAAGTCATCTGCTCTTCGTTCTTTTTTGTACAAAATAAGATAAAATCCGGTTCGAAGGCACGCCCTTTTTTATCGTAGATCTTGATTTCCCGCTCATTTCTGATTAAATGAATATTTTCGAGTTTCTGATTAAAACTTTCAAAGCGTCTGGAAAATAATTTAACAAACTGTTTTTCTTCCGTGGTGCCGTAATTGGCATTATAGGCATACCAAGGTTCCTGAGAAAGTAAATCTTCCTGTCCGTCTGCCCTTTCACTATCTTTTCCCACACGGATTTCTTTATCTCTGAAAACCTGATGAATGGGTTGGGCATAGTATTCGGAGCCCTCATATTCGGTAGCATTCTTTTTGATTTCGGCCTCAATATTTAGGAGCAGACCGTTTAAAGCCTGAAGATAATCAAAATGTGAAATTTCCTGCAGCCGCCCCGTATTTCCTTGAAAAGTAATTTCCAGTCCACCCAGATATTCATCTTTTTCAATAAAATCAAAAATCGAAATTATATTTGGAAAATAATGCGTGAGATTATCAAAATAATAAAAAGGGTTCCGGCTCATCGCATAGCGTATCACATGATTTTGAATTTCTTTAATTTTAATACCTTTAAACCTCAGGATCTCCTCCTTAGCAGCAAAATTTTCCATTTCGGAGAATAAAGCAGACATTTTTCCGCTGCCTGAAGAAAGTTGATAGCTAAAATTGGTTTTCCGTACCCCTAAATCCTTTATAGATTTCATATTATTAAAGTTTTTCGGAATTTTTTTATTGGAAAAAACCACTCCTTTTTTATATAATTCCGAAGCTTTGAATGTTGGTTTTAATTTTAAGTGCTTGGTTTCGAGGTTGGCTTCATCTTCATAGATTCCAGATTCCACCAGTGCTTTTTTAAGTTCAGAAATATAACGGCTGTCTTCTTTGGTATGATAATAAAGTTCTTCAAGAATTTTCAAATCGTTTGAAATGTCGTGATCGTATTTTCGAATAAACGGATCGTCCCCATCTTTAACGGCAAAAGGATAATATCGCGCTCCCCGACCAATTAGCTGGGCTTCCGAAAGCGTTGTTTTTCCAGGTTTACCCTCTTTTCCGTCGCGATCTTCATATAACCTTACGATATCGAATAAGTTTAAAACATCCCAGCCTTCATTCAGTTTCTGAACCGCAAAAACAGCCCGAACCGGGTTATTTTCATCTTCAAGCGTATTCAGTAAAATCTGGTTTTTTTCTGCTTCCGTATCATTATTGGCGCTCAGGCAGTTTTCTTCTTTAAAATTGGACTGAATTCTTGTGACCACCTCATCTTCAGAAATAAATGAAGACTCAAAAAACTGAAAAGCCTTCTGAACAACTGCAACTGTAGATGTTTTTCTAATCTTTTTCACCATTGCTACAGAAAAATCATCTATCAACCGGTGAAAATTCTCCTTATTCTGTTCTGATTCGCGGATTGTTTTTTTAGCTTTAAAAAGAATAATCGGTTTTAGATTGATATGATGTACCGCCGCGAGCTCCTGACGATACAAATTGAGAATCAGGGACTGAATAATTCTTTCTTTTTCATCATACATTGAACGAACAAGATTGATCTCTTTGGAAAATTTATCTTTCCTGAATTCTGCGAGATCATATTTGTAAATTACCTTATTTTTATATTTATTGACGATTTCCCGGCTTTCATAATCCAAAGTTGCCGTAAATTCCAGCAGCATATTTTCGTAATTCTGATGAAGAATTTCCAAAACAGTTTGCTCCCAGCTTCCAAACAGGTTTCCACTTTTTGTTCCACTATTCAGATGGTGTGCTTCATCGGCAATAAGTACAAGTTTTTTATCTTTAAAATCTTCGTAAGTGATGCTATTTTCCCGCGTGTTATTCAAATCTGTATGAAGCTGTTGAATCGTTGTAAATTTAATATTAATATTCTCATCATCGGATTCATCAAAATTATCGATCGACTTCAGTACAACCTCTTTCCCGCCGATCACAATTTTATCATTAAATAGATATTTGGTCGTCCGCGAATTGAGAAAATTATCCTTTGTTTTCTGAATGATGTTATTGCTGTTTACAAAAAACAGAAAATTACGGTATCCTTTTTCATAAAGATGAAGCATCAAACCGCCCATCACAAGCGTTTTCCCACTTCCGGTTGCCATATTATAAAGAAGATGAAGCGGTTTATTCGGTTTTCCGTCAAAATTTTCATGTTCGGTATACAAATATCGTTTAAAGGCTTCTTCCTGATAAGGGCGAATTCCGAATTTGAGATTATCGGTTATTGCATTAGGTAAAACAACCTGCGATAATTCCTTACGCGCAATTGGATTATTAAATATCTCATGTAAAAATTCCATCTGTTTTAGTTTTTGAGTTGATAAAATTCTTGGGTAACTTTTTGTTCTTCAGCAGTACATCTGAAGTTTTTGTCGTTCAAAGAGGAAATATTGACGTACAACTGGTTTTTATCCAGCAATTCACAAAGATGCTGTTTCTGATCCTTTATGCTTAACAACTTAAAATCTTCAAGGTGCTTCTCCTGTTTTTGAATATCAACATTATAATTAAGGAAGGATTTCTCTTTCATTTCTTCCCAAATAACCATTAAAGAGTCCGCATTTTGAGCTTCTTCAATTTTTTCGATAAATGTTTGATTGTATTTTTTGAGCTCGAAGTAGATGAAGGAACCGCCGCCTTGCCAGTTGACATCATCATTTTTAGAGATTCCTGTACTATCACTACTTATTACATTATTCATTCTACTTTTGGATAAATCTACTTGCTTTTGCATTTGCTCTATACCTATGTACTGTCTTCCTAATTTATGAGAAACAGCCGCAGTTGATCCACTACCTAAATGATAGTCTAGCATTATATCAGTTTTATTACTAAATATTTGAATTAAAAATTTTAATAATTCTTCAGGCTTTTTTCCATTTCGAAACTCGACACCACCTTGTTTTGAAACAGTGTTATATTCTTTTTCGAAATTATAAAAATTAGGATACTGCTTTTTTGTAACATCACTACTTGTTGGCATGCCCTGATAATAGCCCCCATTTTTATTTCCTTGTGCTGGTGAATAAAAAAATCTATGATTAACAGAATCATCACCCATATCCGGAACTTTAAAAAGTGTTTCAGAAGGATAAGTATTTAATTTTTCTAAAAATTTAACGTAGAACCTTCCACTGCTATTTTTTTCTCTTATAGATCCACGGATACTAATTTTTTTTAACCCTTCTTTATTTGACGGTACTGAAACAACCTTATATTGATTTGGTAAATATACTTCTACATCTTTAGAGCCACACTTAATTTTTTCAACAATAGCATTTGGATCAACCTCAATTTGCAAATTATAATCATCAATTGTTTTTTGTTCCTCAATAAATGGCATTTTTTTATTTTTGTCATTTGAGTATATAAGAATATATTCAATAACATCATTAAACTCCTTATCTCCAGTCAATGCTCTGTCAGGATGCCTAACCTGTATGTTAAAATCACACAAATGCTTTTCAAACAAATCATTCATAAGAACTTTCAGATATGCATATTGATGAAAAGAGCATTGAACTAGAAAAATACCTGATGAACACATTAGTTTTTTTGCTGATTCAATCCGATTTTTCATAAATGTCAACCATGTTGACTGATTAAATGAATCATTATAACTAAATGAATCACTCCCCGTATTATACGGCGGATCTATATAAATCAACTTCACCTTCCCGGCAAATTCTTTTTTCAGAGAATGTAAGGCCAGCAGATTATTTCCTTTAATAATCAGATTATCGGTAATGGTTCCTTTATCATTACGATTGAATTGAGTAAAATCTTTTTCTCCGTCTTTATCAAACTGCTTGGCATTGGTTAAAACTTTTGGATCAAGCAATTCCGTAATTTCGTCTTGAGCCAATGTTTCATTAAAGAAAATCTCTTCCCTTTTATCTTCTTCCCGGCTTTGTCCGCCTTCCAAAACACAGTCTTTAAAAGGCCAGACCAATGACACTTCATTGCGTTGTTTTAGATATTTACCATCAACTGTTAAGCCTACCTTATTTTTAAATTGAGTATAACTGTCATTAAGATAATTTTTCTGCTCCAGAAACTGGATAAAAAGATTTTGTCTGAAGACCAAAACACCCTTAACCTTCATGAAAAATTTTTCTTTTAAATCGGGATCATCCAATAATAAGGAAATCAATTCTTCATCTAAATTTTGGGCCTTGTTGAGAACGACCCATTTTTTAACTTCTCCATTGTCGGAAACATAATTGGGTTCTTTTTTAATTTGATTTTCTAGGGTTTGATATAGTTTCATGGTATTTATTTTTATAAAGAATGAATGACAAAAAATTTAAATACGTTCTAAATTTTTCCTGGTTTTTCTATCTGATTAAAAATTTATACCTCAAAAGTAGAATGGAGAAGCATTTAAAAATTACGGGAACCCATAATCATAGAAATTATACGTGGAAAAAGATCATATATTGAAACAACCTATTAAGTATATGCCTGAAAAAAGCTGGTAATCCCACTTTAGATTAAATTAAATTTTTAACCCTATTCAGGATGACCAACAGGTATTATATCCCGAACCGCTAACAATCAATCAACATCCATCAACTATTTCATTATCTTTGCACCATGGAACTACAATCAATCTATCAAAAACTGCAGATTCAGGAGATGAATCAGATGCAGCAGTCAACCTATAAAGCAACAGAAAACAAGCAGGATGTTGTTCTGCTCTCTCCCACCGGATCAGGAAAAACACTGGCTTTTTTATTTCCTGTTCTTCGAAGTCTTAAGAAAAATGTTTCAGGAATTCAAACATTGATTTTAATTCCTTCAAGAGAATTGGGATTACAGATTGAGCAGGTTTTCAAATCGATGGGAACAGATTTTAAAGTTTCCGTTTGCTATGGTGGTCATGATAAAAAGATTGAAGTTAATAATTTAATTCAGGCTCCGGCAGTTTTAATAGGAACTCCAGGAAGAATTGTTTACCATATTCGAAATAACAATTTTGATCCTTCAACCATTCAGACACTTGTATTGGATGAGTTCGATAAAGCCCTGGAATTAGGTTTTCATAAAGATATGGAGTTTATTTCCAATTCTTTAAAAAATATTTCTCAAAGAATTCTTACTTCGGCCACAGCAATGGACGAAATTCCTGAGTTTACTGGATTGAAAAATGAAAAAACGGTTGATTTTTTAAAATTAGCTGAGGCAAGACCTGATATTCAGTTAAAAAAGGTAATGACGATTTCAGAAGAAAAATTAGACACTTTGTTTCATCTGATCTGTAAAATCGGCAATAAAAGAACGCTTATTTTCTGTAATCACCGTGAAGCGGTGGACAGAATTTCTGATCTTTTACGTGAAAAAGGGATCGACAGAGAAACCTTTCACGGTGGTATGGAACAGGATGAAAGAGAACGGGCGCTGCTGAAATTCAAAAACGATTCTGCAAGAATTTTAATTACAACCGATCTGGCTTCACGGGGACTGGATGTTCCTGAAGTTGAATCTATTGTTCACTATCAATTACCTTATAAAGAAGATGCTTTTATTCACAGAAACGGACGTACCGCGAGAATGAATGCCAAAGGTTTTGCCTATCTCATCATGACTGCGGAAGAAAATTTCCCTTTTATTAAAAATGATACTCCGGAAGAACATGTTGCGGGATGTAATGAAATTCCTGAAAAACCGTATTTCCAAACCGTTTACATTAGCGCGGGTAAAAAAGATAAGGTGAATAAAGTGGATATTGTGGGTTATCTAATGAAAAAAGGCGAGCTTCAGAAAGAAGAACTGGGCTTAATCGAAGTAAAGGATACAACCTCGTATGTTGCCATTTCCAGAAAAAAAGTAAATGCTCTGCTGAATAAACTGAGTAATGAAAAATTAAAAGGCAAGAAAGTAAAAATGGAAGTTGCTTACTAAGCTTCAAAATATGAATAAAGTTTGAGATTAAGATAAACTGCGCGTCACTATCTTAATCTCAGCCTTATTTCAAATTTAATTATTTCACTCCTTTTACTTTTGTCGGTAAAGTATACACCGATTTTGAGGCTGTGATGAATAAAATTTCGTTGTTTTCTCCTCCGAATGTTACATTGGAAGTCCATTCTTCTTCAATAGGAATATGATAGATTTTTTTACCTTCTCGGTTATAGACATGAACCCCTTTTCCGGTTAAATATAAATTTCCGTGCTTATCCAGAGTCATTCCGTCTGAGCCCATTTCACAGAAAAGTTTCTTTTCAGACAGTTTTCCTTCACCAAGAATGTCATAAACATAGGTTTTTCCAGCATCAATATCAGAAACATACAATTTTTTAAATTTTTCGCTTCCTACAATACCATTTGGCTGGGTAAATGTTTCAATTTTAGAAATATTACCCTCTTTATTTCTGTAATACAGGCTTTTATTTGGAATTTCCTGCTTAAAATTCACCCAGTAATCTCTTTCATATAAAGGATCTGTAAAATACATGCCGCCAAATTCATCATTCCAGACATCATTGGGACCATTCAGCCTTTTACCTTCGAAATCCTTTAATAAAACCTGAATTTTTTTGTCCTTGGAAATTTTCCAGATTTCACCATTATCGTCTGAACAGGTAATGAGATAATCATCTTTATCGAAATGGGTTCCGTTGGCACGGCCTGTTTTATCTAAAAACGGGACAATTTTATTCGTTTTCCAGTCCCAATAATAAATTTTATCATTCGGTTGATCGGTAAAATATACATTTCCTTCTTTATCCGACGACGGGCCTTCCGCAAAACTAAATTGATCGGAAATTTTTTCCGGTTTTATATCTTCATAGAACATAGTATTATTATTTACTGATTTACAGTTAAGTAATACTAAAACCAAACCAACACAGCCTGTTTTCAGGATATTTTTCATTACGTACAATTTTAGGGAGTACAATTTACGATATGTAACAAAGTATTCAAAGATTATTTTCTCAATTTGAAACAATAAATTAATTTTTAAAAATGTCTGAATAATCCCATTTAAGAAGTAGATAATATTAGGGATGAAAACATTTAATTCAGAGCTTTGCAAAGGATGAAAATATAGTTTTCTTTCTACTGCAATTTTTAAAAATGAGTATTTTTTCAAATAAAAATAATACTCATGCTACTATTTTATTATAAATTCTAAGACGATGAGCGTACCGCCCGATAATTTTCCGACTCCTGAAATAGATTATGATGATTTCAGAAATTCTGTGGGAACGATGGATCAATCCGGAAAACGAAAATGGGTATTTCCCCGAAAACCTAAAGGAAAATATACCAATTACCGAGATTACACGAGTTATTTCCTGTTGCTTCTATTTTTTGGATTGCCGTTTGTGAAAATTAATCATAATCCTGTATTTCTGTTGAATGTAATTGATCGGAAGTTCTTCATTTTCGGACAGCCATTTTACCTTCAGGATTTTTTTATTTTGGCCCTGGGAGCTGTTACCTCGGTTATTTTCGTGATGCTTTTCACGGTGGTTTTCGGAAGAATTTTCTGCGGCTGGCTTTGTCCCCAGACGATTTTCATGGAAAATGTATTCCGAAAAATTGAATACCTGATCGAAGGCGACCGAAACAAGCAGATGAAGCTGGAAAGACAGGAGTGGAATGCTGAAAAGATCAGAAAACGACTTATCAAATGGTCGGTTTTCGTCCTGATTTCTGTTATTATCACCAACTTCATGTTTATGTACATCATAGGCTATGAAGATGTTTTTAAAATCATTACGGAAGGTCCGGCAGACCATCCTCTCAAATTTTTAGGAATGATAGGATTTGCTGCCACTTTCTTTTTTGTATTTTCATGGCTCCGGGAGCAGGTCTGCACTCTGATCTGTCCTTACGGAAGACTGCAGGGTGTGTTAATTGACAAGCATACCATTAATGTATATTACGATTTTAAGCGCGGTGAAAACCGCTCAAAATGGAGAAACAACGAAGACCGGAAAGCGGTCGGAAAAGGAGATTGTATCGACTGTCACCAATGTGTCGTAGTCTGTCCGACAGGTATCGACATCCGGGACGGGCAGCAACTGGAATGTGTAAATTGTACAGCATGTATTGATGCCTGTGACGATGTAATGGAAAAAGTGGGGCTTCCGAAAGGCTTGATTCGCTATGCTGCGGAGGCAGAAATTGAAAATCAGGAGAAATTCAAATTCACTTCCAGAATGAAGGCCACTTCGGTATTTCTTGTTTTTCTGATCGGGTTTTTAGGATTTTTAATGTACGATCGTGGTTCTATGGAAGCTAAATTCATTAAACCAGCCGGATCAACGTTTTTCGTAAAAGAAGGCAGAATAACGAATACTTTTATCTACACCCTTCTTAATAAAACCAACGAGAAAAAAGTTTTAACCATAAAAATTTTAAGTCCGAAAAACGGAGAAATAGATTTCTTCGGATCCAGTAAAATTATTCTGAAAGGAGATCAGATTCTGAAAGGCAATATCAATATTACATTTCCTGAAGAAGAAATAAAACTTTCTAAACAAAATCTAACCATCGGTGTTTTTGATGAAAAAGGCGAAATGCTGGATTCATTTGAAACCACGTTCGAAGGACCTTTTAAATTGCTGCTGTAATTGAGTTCGAGAGTCGGAGTGTTTGAGAAAATAAGAGTTCAAACTAAAAACTATCAACCATCAACCATCAACCAGAAACCAGAAACCAGAAACTAAAAACCAGAAACCATCAAACCTTGTATTTCTTAATAAATTGTGTGGGAGTCATTCCGGAAGTTTTTCGGAATACCCGCACAAAATAAGAATATTCTTCATAACCTAACCGAAAAGCGATTTCCACGAGGCTTTCATTAAGATACATCAGCATTCTTTTGGCCTCCAGAACCACCCTTTCTGTGATGACATCTGTTGCTGTTTTCTGAACAACAGTCTGTATAATCCTGTTTAAATGTTTTGAAGATATATTCATTAAAGAAGCATAGAATGCGATGCTTTTTTGCTGGGTAAAATACTGCTCAACCAATGTCTCAAAATCCTGATAATGCTTGAAATAAGAAAGGCTTGCCGAAGAAGCCAGATGATCGAAATCTTTGGAAAACTGCCTTGTCGACTTAATAAAAACAGCAGACATTAACGCCAGCATAAGTCCATTTTTCATTACGCCCTGAGCGTGATATTCTTTTTCGAGCTCTAAAAACAATTCCAGATTTTCATGGAGCTCGGTTTCACTTAACTGAAGTTTCCTGGGAAAATTAACAGACCCGAAAAAGGGAAAGTTTCTAAGTTTCTGATTGACATAATGTAATTCATAAAAATCCTGCAAACAGAAAAAAAGATAGCCTTCGATATCCCGGGAAAGATCCCAGCTGTGGATTTGTCCGGGCGACATATAAAAAAGACTTCCGGGAGCCACTTCGTATTTCTGAAAATCAATCTCGTGAATTCCACTTCCCTTTGTAAATAAAATGGTGGCATAAAAGTCGTGTCTGTGGGCTTTTTCAAGATGGCGATGTCCCACGATCAAATGATTCTGAACGGTGCTGAAATAGAAATCAGAAGTATTTTTACCCTTTTGAAACAAGTCTATATTAAGTACCGAGATTGAATCCAATGCAGTTGTTATTTGATATCAAATGTAATGAAAGAAATTCAGACATAAAAATAGAGTTTAGAATTCGCCGGAGTCAGAATTTTTGCTTAAACGATTTTTGAATGATCCATTTTTTGAATATAACTTTCTTTTGAAGAATGAAAAGGCTTTACAATGATCAAACGCTGTCACCTGAATTCGAATCCATAGCGAACTTCAGCCCTTCTTCGCAAGATAAGATATCTGAGCGCGGAGCTTGAAAATATGCTTTGTTAAATCAATTTTCAGATTCTTCATGACTCAGCTGATTATTTTTAAATTTTAAATTAAACTTTGCATTAATTTATACCGGTTTTCAGGGAATAAATCATGATAATCGCAAACGCATATTGGGTTTAAAACTTAAAAAAGTTTTATCTTTGAACTTTAGGATTTTTAAAAATGAAGATAAATTTACCTGATAAATTATATTATTCTATAGGAGAAGTTGCCAAAGCATTTGATGTAAACACATCCTTAATAAGATACTGGGAACAGGAATTCCCCATTGTGAAGCCTAAAAAAAATAAGAAAGGAAATCGTTATTTTACGCCTGAAGATATTAAAAACTTACAGATTATTTATCATCTGGTAAAGGAAAAGGGATATACTCTGGACGGTGCCCGCATTGCACTGACGACCAACAGCAGAATATCCGAAACCATTACGCTGATCGACCGTTTAGAATTTGTAAAGGCTGAACTTTTAAAACTTAAAGATTCTTTATCGGAACCCGAAACTCAATCTCCTTAAGCGGCGGGTGGCATCATTGCGAATACTTGACTATAGGTTCGTCGGACAAAGATTTTTTTTGAAATCATCTCATTTAATCATTTAAAACAAATAAAAAAGCTCCGATTATAATCAACCGGAGCATATCTTGTAAGCCTTAAAATTTTAAACAAATACTGAAAATCAGTTTAAAAATAATTTACTTCAGACCTTTTTATTATAAGATTTTTGAAACTTCCTGACAAAGCCATTCCAGAAGTTCCCTGTCATCGGCGGTAAATGGATCCACGGTGTGAGAATCGATATCAATCTGTCCGATATTTTGTCCGTCTTTAAAAATAGGAACTACAATTTCGGCTTTTGTATCGATGGAGCAGCTCAGATAATTGCTTTCCTCCTTCACGTCTGGCACAACGAAAGTTTCGTTGGAAACAGCAACCTGGCCGCAAATTCCTTTTCCGTAAGGAATAATATCGTGATCGGTTGGCGCTCCGACATACGGACCTAATTTCAGTTCGTCTTTATCTCCGTTTTTGAAATAAAAACCTGTCCAGTTGAAATAGGCAATCTCCTGATCCAGCAGGTGACATACTTTTTCCAACTTTTCTTCTGTATTATGTTTAGGACTTTCTAAGATTGATGAAAGTCTTTTTTTTAATTCTGACATGTTAATTAATTATTTTTTAAGAGAATTGTTTTAATGAAAGTTCTTCTTTATATCCAAACATTCCACGTTCTTTAATCATTTCGGCAACTCCATCAGGAAGTTGTGTTTCCCAACCTTTGATGTTGCATGCAATTTTCTTTAATATATCTCTTGAGTAAATTTCAAGATAATCCGGATTATAATTTTTTATATCAACAATACGATTGTTCAGCTTGAAATATTTATACAATTCTTTAAGATTGTCTTCTACTTTAAGGGTTTCAGAATTTAGCAATTCGTGTGTTTCAGGATCTTTGTAAGGATAAAGATACACGCGCATTCCGTTTCTGAAGAATTTTCCGAATGCTTCCAGAATTCCACCCGAAAGATTTTTATAATATCTCTCATCGAATACCATTAACAGGTTGTTTACTCCCATGGCAACTCCGATATTTCCGCTTGTATAAGACGCAAAATAATCGATCAGTCGATAATATTCAGAATAATTGGAAATAATAACCGTATAGCCTAATTTACCGAGTACATCTACCCTGTCCAGGAAATCTCTTTCGTCAATATCTCCGTCCGCCCGCAGGTTTGAAATGGTAATTTCGATAAGCACCTCTGTTTCATCATGAGTACATGCCGCATCTTTCAGGAACATGTCCATTCCATTTTTCAGCATATCGATATTCACTTTGGTAACCGGTCTGAAACTTCCTCTAACGGCAAAAATATTTTTTTTGTATAAAACGTCCGCTGGCAACATATTATTGCCTTCTGAGTTGAAAATAACGGCATCTGTCATTCCGTTTTTCACCAGCTGCAAAGACATCAGCCTGTTGTCCACATACGAAAATGCAGGTCCACTGAAATCGATCATATCAATTTCAAGATTATCTTTTGCCACATCATCATACAGTGACTCAATAAGTCTTCTTGGATTATCGAAATAGGTGAAAGCTCCGAAGATAAGATTAACCCCAAGATTCCCTAAGGTTTCCTGCTGTAAGGTAGCATCGTTTTCTTTGAATTTTACATGGATCACAATTTCATTATAATCCTCATTTTCCTTTACCTGGAAACGAATTCCTACCCATCCATGACCTCTTACCGTCTTATCAAAATTAATGGTGGTTACCGTATTGGCGTAGGAAAAAAACTTTCTGTTCGGGTTATTTTCTCTGGAAATTCTTTCTTCAATTAAAGCAACTTCATAGCGAAGCATTTTTCGAAGTCTGTTTTGGGTAACATACCTGTTTTTAACTTCTTTTCCGTAGATCGCATCACTAAAATCTTTGTCGTAAGCCGACATTGCCTTAGCGATTGTACCTGAAGCGCCCCCAGCTCTAAAAAAGTGTCGGACGGTCTCCTGCCCTGCTCCAATTTCTGCGAAAGTACCATAAATAGTAGGATCTAGATTAATTGTTAATGCTTTTTGTTTAGGAGTTAGTTTCTGATACATTAGGACATTAAATTTTTCGTAAATTTACCAAAATTAAACCAACCTCAAAAGAAAATGAAGTTGAAATTTTTAGGAACCGGAACTTCACAGGGTGTACCCGTTATTGGCTGCACTTGTGAGGTATGTATTTCCAGGAATCCCAAAGACAAAAGATTTCGCTCTTCTGTTATGGTAACAACGGAAGAAAACAGAAAAATATTGATCGACTGTGGTCCTGATTTCAGGCAGCAAATGCTTATTAATGAAGAGAACAATATCGATATTGCTCTTCTTACGCATGAACATAACGACCACGTTATTGGTTTAGACGATATGCGGCCTCTAATTTTTAAAAGCGGAAAAAATATGCCTCTTTACTGCTATCAAAGAGTCGGCTACGAGGTAAAAAAACGTTTTCCCTATGCTTTTGCGGACATAAAATATCCAGGGGCTCCTGCTTTTGATCTGCATGAAATTGAAAATAAACCGTTTACCGTTTTAAATACCGAAATTACTCCGGTTGAAGTTATTCATTATAAAATTACGGCATTCGGATATAAATTTAAAAACCTCGCCTATATTACCGATGCAGGCTTTATTTCAGACCCTGAAAAGGAAAAATTAAAAGATCTTGATGTTTTAATTTTAAACTGTATTCGCAAGTTCGATCCACATCCGGCACATTTTATCCTTCCCGATATTATTAAGCTGTCTGAAGAGCTGAAACCTAAAAAATTATTTTTAACGCACATCAGCCATCATCTGGGTCTGCATGATGTTGAAGATAAACAACTTCCCCCCGGTATACACCTTGCCTACGATGGTTTGGAAATAAATTTCTAAAAAAAGTTCGCGAAAATATTTGGACTGTAAAGAAAAGTTCCTATATTTGCACACCAATTAGAAACAAGGTAAAACACCAGCCCAGGTGGCGGAATTGGTAGACGCGCTGGTCTCAAACACCAGTTCTTAGGAGTACCGGTTCGATCCCGGTCCTGGGTACAAGACCGGAAAGAGGTGATAATTCACTTTCTTTCCGGTTTTTTTTCGTTCCTAACTCATTGTTTATCTGATATATGTAAGAAACTAAAACATTAGCTTGAGTGGTTCGATAATGATTTTTAAAAAATTGCAGTTTTTCAGGGAATATCGAACCAATGATTTTACGTTTTACGTCGATATCCCCGTCAGTATAGACTTTCGCAAGGTCTACCAGGTTCGATAATGCTTGGTCTAGTAGTTTTTGAAAATCTATTTTCTTATTATCTTTTCCTTTAGTTAATTTAGATTCAAGCTTTTCAATTTGTCCTTTACAGTCGGTCTTAATTTCAAGATAATCTTCATCATCAATTACCCCCTCCATTAGTTTATTTCTTGCCTGTTTCAATCTGCTGTTTAAACGATCTATTTCTAATAGAATTGCTTTCCTTTCTCTTTGGGGATTATTGATTAATTTTTCAAAATTTTGCCTCAACACCTTTTTCAAATAATTTTTTATAGATGCGCGCATTTCTAATGATTGCAATATCTCTAAAAATTTAGAATTAATAATCTCAGCTTTGTAACGGTATGAACACGGGGACTGGCAATGATAGTAATAATATTTATTTCCGGAACGTCCCGTAGAGGCACTGCCTGTAATCAAATGACCACATTCTGGACACACAAGGAAACCTCTTAATGGCAAATTATCATCAGACAGTACTTTTACATTAGGTCTGGCTGGATTCACATTTCCATCCATTATACATTGAACTTTTTCGAATAGGTCTTCACTGATCAAAGGTTCATGAATACTCTTAACAAAATGAGCCTCCTCTTCATTGAATTGTTCCACGTAAATTTTCCCGCAATATGCGGTATTGCGTAAACTTGCAAGAAAGGCACTTATCTTAACTGGCTTTCCATTTTTTCTGTTCATCATGTCCATTATCTGGCTCGCTGAATACACGCCTTTGGACATTTCATTAAATGCCCATTTCATATTAGAAGCTTCCGGTTCCTGTTGAATTACATACTTTTTTCCATTCTCCGTAATTCTATTAACATAGCCGTAAGGTGCCCTTCCCATTAATCTGCCTTCTTTTTTTGCACGGCGCATTCCATAATAAGTATTCAAAGCGCGCCTGTCATTTTCAACTTCTGGCGCGGCAAGATATATGGCCAGCATCATTTTATTTTCAGGAATTGAAAGATCTAGAGGCTGCTCAATGGCCTGCGGTTCAACGTTAATTTTCCTAAGTATATTAATCATCTGATAGGCATCGCCAGCGTTCCTGCTGAAGCGATCCCATTTTGTAAAGAGCAGTACGTTGGTTTTTGAGCTTTTTCTCTTTAGCGTATCCAGTAGTTTGATCCACTCTGGCCTGTTAAAGGTCTTGGCAGAATAATCTTCATAGACTATTTGACCTACTTTAATATTATTGTTTTCACAGTAACGCTTTAATCGCTCCTCCTGATCTCTTTGCGAATAGCCCTTATCTGCCTGCTCGTCAGTTGACACACGGATATATAAATCGGCTCTTTTCATTTCTACAGTATTAAAATATTATTCATCCAAAAAACGCTTTAATACGATTGTTGATAGCATTTTTAGAAATTCTACAATCTGTTCCGCTTCCGCAATTGTTAGCTCAACTCTCTCCTCTTCTTTAAATATTTTGATAATATCATCAATGCTTATATTTTTAACTTCAAGTTTCCTTTCCATGACCGATATCTTTTGAATAAAAATATTCGGCATAATCAATCATAATGAATTGAGGCATTTACTTGCAACACTTGGCTTAGAAGTGCAAATTGATCTTAAAAGAAAAATTATAGTTTATCTCGCACTTTTAATGCAGTAGCAAAGGCTCTCTCCTGTAAGTGAGCATTAGCAACAGAATTTACAATTTTGTTTATTATTTTTAAAGTGGCAACAAGAATGGTTGCGAAGAAATTCATCTTTCTTAGATGCAACTAAAATACAAATAATCAGTTGAATGTTAAAATTATAAGGTATAAAATCTAATTTTACTTTGTAAAACTTTGGAGGCAGGGACTATGAAACTATATTAAGCGATAATACATCATTTCTTAATAATGACACCTTAATTGCCAAGTAGCAAAAAAATATTAAAAAAACAGTAATACCGTTTTTTCCGTACAAGCCATATAAAATACTTTTTAGCCTAAATTGAATCCAAGGGCTTATGAACTCGATTATCCAATTTGCTTTTTAAGTTCCTCCTTACTTGGAAGGATAGCCTTATACTCTTTTGCAAATATTGTATTGTTGTTTTCTGGAAGTGTAAACTCGATGACTGTTTTGTTTTCTTCCTTGCAGAGAATAATTCCGATAGTAGGATTCTCTTCTTCCAGCTTTACTTTTCTGTCGTAATAATTGACATACATCTGCATTTGCCCGATATCCTGATGGCTTAGCTTTCCAATTTTTAGATCAAAAAGCACGAAACACTTCAATAAACGATTGTAAAACACTAAATCCACAAAGAAACTGTCGCCTTCGAATGTAAATCTGCGTTGCCGCCCTTCAAAGAGAAAGCCTTTTCCTAACTCCAGCATAAAATGCTCTAATTTATTGATGATCCCAGTTTCCAAATCACTTTCGGAATAGCGATTATCTTTTTTTAGATCTAAGAATTCCAAAACATAGTGACTTTTTAGAACATCGGTCGGCTTTTCTATGATCTGTCCTTTCTGAGCTAACTTCTTCACTTCTTCCTCATTCCTGCTTAATGCCAACCTTTCATAAATAGCTGAATTAAACTGTCTTGTAAGTTCTCTAACACTCCAGTTATTCTGACTCGCCTCTATTTCATAAAAATTTCTCTCATCTGAGTTTTCAATCTTCATTAATTGAATGTAGTGAGACCATGATAATGAAAAAAAAGAATTACGAGACACTGTTTCGTATTTTTCAGAAATTCTATTTTGATACGTTAAATAAAACTTTCTCATCCACTGCAAATTATCTACTGAGTAACCTCTGCCGAATTCTTTTGTCAATTGTTGACTTAGATTTTTCAAGGTTTCTTTTGCATACTCTGCTCTATCCTTTCCGTCCTGCTCATTCTCAATGATCACCTTACCTATTTCAAAGTAAGTCAATACTATAGCGGTATTGATATTTCGAACAATACTGCGTTTAGCGTTTTCGATTAACTGCTTTATTGAAATAAAAAGTTTGGATGGTAATTGACTCATATCTAAAAAATTAAAATTATCTCTGGACTCCACAGCACTAACATTTTGTGCGATATAAAGCTAATTAGCAGTATTAAAAGAAAGTTGCCGGGATTGGCTGTCATTGGCTATCATTGGCGTAATCCAAAACGATTTCAACCAAAGAATACATCAATACTTCTCACAAGTTGTACTGTGCATTAAATAAGATTTCAATGTGATGAATCAGATCATTTTTTCATAATAAACCGGTAAAAAGGCAGCTAAGGTATTGTTGCCAGCCAGCGCTTTTCCCACCAAAAGACTACGGCATAAACGGTTTGCTCCCTAAAGGTACCCTCCAATTATTCCGTTTCCTTTTGGTCATTTTTCTTTGTCAACACTTCATATCTGCTTTCTTTTTTCCGGTTTTTCTTTTGAAAAATATTAAACGAAGCCTGAAAGGCTTTCAGAGAAAGGACGGATAAAAGATTGAGAACAAAACAACATATAAAAAGTATGGGAAATTCAAGTCTCTGCCATACAAGAGCAATCACATGGATTTTAATATTGTCAATGAAATAAAATTGAGTTATTCACGAAAAGGCAATTCAGAGAAATTAATAAGCTGTTCACGTGATGCCGTTGATGTATTTCGTCAATACTTTGATATTGATGAAATAGACTATAGGGAATCATTTTTTGCATTATATTTAAATCAGGCAAATAAAGTTTTAGGTATTAAGAAAATATCTGAATCAGGTATTTCTTCAACAATTGTTGATGTAAGAATTATCATGCAAGCCGCCCTATTATGCAATGCATCTGCCGTAATCTTAGCACATAATCACCCATCTGGAAATTTAAATCCTTCAAATGAAGATTTAAAAATAACTCAGAATATAAAAAATGCCTCAGAATTTTTAAATATTAAATTACTCGATCATTGCATTTTAACCTCAACAGATTATATGTCATTTGCCGATGAGGGGCATTTTTGAATCAAAAATTATTACTAGCTAAAGTAAGCGAAAAGACAATTCCTTCCTTGGGTCAGAAACGTCTTTTCGCAAATGTCAGGAGTAACCCTATTGAGAAAAATATAGATGCTTACATTTTCTCAAAAAGTTACAGGCAAATGTTAGTTTATCTATATAAATTCAGATTACAAAAAAGGCTATTTCCGACGAAATAGCCTGAATATTAAATGATGATTTTTTTTATAAAGTTCCTGTACTTTGAGGGTTAAACTGAAAATTAACTTTCTGTCTATTACCCGCATTGTCTGCTATCCAAATATCAAAACTTTGGGAAACTGTAGATTCAGAAGTATAGTACAACCTGAATTCCTTTTCAGTTAACGGATAGAAATCATTAGGAACAAAGGATGGATCGTTAAATAAACGAAGACTTCCCTGCCCTTCGGACTGAAAATATCGTATAGAATAAATAGTTCCTGTATAATTTCCATTTGGAATAATACGACATCTGATTTCTACAGTTTCACCTTTAGCAATGTATTTCTGAACAGGCATTACCTCTACCTCAAAAGGAAAATTCTCTTGAATTTCTAAATCATTTTTTTCACATGATTGTACAAACAATCCAATCATAACTACCATGATGAAAAATTTAAATAGTATTCCTGTTTTATTATTAATTTTATTTTTCATTGTAAATATTTTAAAAATTATATCTTATTCCAACTCCAACCAGGGAGTAAAACTGAGCCATTTGACTATTTTTCAAAAACCGCAGTTGTCCATTGACCAGAAAAACCAAGTGATCCGTCACATAACTTTCAATGGATAGCTTACTATTTGCTCCATAAATAAAATTATCTGTTGCTGTTAACATTGAACCGTCATATAGCAATTCATTGCCCCTGTTAACCTGTTCGTAACCTGCAAGACCTCCGATTCCAAGATTAAGATTGATTGTACGTGTGAAGTCTCCCCATACATAAAAACTGTAACCACCGCCCAGCAGGAAAGTATCTATCGGAATATTATAGTTGGTGTATTCATAATACTTTATGCTATATTCTGCCAGTCCAAAAAAGTAGTTACCATTCCTTAGGTAAGAAACAAGCCCCGCACTTAGCGCATAATTTTGATTTTCAGGAGATTTTGGAAATACTGAATATGAAAATTCAACACCTGTCTGTCCAGGAATCATTTGTTGAGTAAATGTTTTGCTGTTCAATGCAATCGTTAAAATGACTGCTAAAAAAATTTTGTTCATCTTACTTTGTTTTTATGGTTAAACTCTTTATCAATCTTGCACGAATCAGATCTGAATTTTCAAGCTGTATCTTCTGATGTCTTCCCCCGTTCTTCTCAAGAATTTCGATTTCCAGTACCTGATCTTTTAAAAGAGTAAACTGATCTAGCAAATAAACCCCTTGTATGTTTGAATGATCAGCTGCTGTCATTTGCGGGAAATAGGTACGAACCTTTTCTAATACCTTATCCTGAACAACCGTTCGTTTTAAATTCTTCTTGTCAACAATTTTAAAGTTGACCCATTCAATACTATATGCCACATTACTTTGATTCTCAATCTGCAATGTGAAATAAAATTTGTTTTCATTAACGTGGAGTGCCCTGACCGAAAACTCAATTCCATAACTTTTTGAAACAATATGTTTAGTGGTTCTGTTGCTTTTGTTGTAGAGATTTTCCATAATAAGCTCTGTCAGAGTAGTGGAGCTTCCTTTAAGGTCCTCAAATAATACATCAGTATTATATTGCCGTTCAATACCCCTTTGAAGTTTTACTAAATCATAGCTGAGTATTTCCGGATAAGAACTGTAAGACACATCAAAATTGTAAAATTTTCCATCTTCAGTAATGACCGAAAAATTGGTTTCCTCTTCAAAATCTCTCACAGCCGATTTAATTCGGAGAACATTTCCGATAGGCTCTGCCTTATTGGCAACTAACAGTTCACTCCCCAGATCAACATATCGTATAGGTGATGGAAAAATCACGTGGCTCGTTTTACTGTAGGTGACCTGCATTTTGAAAGGTTCCAATTTTGCCTGTTCCAAGGAAATATAAGTTGTCACAGAATCCTGACCAAATATCTTGCTTGCCAACAGAAGTAATAGTATAATGAGAATATAATGGCTCTTTTGTGTATTCATTTTTTAATTTTTTGATTAGTTATTTTTGGGTAAGAGTAATACCTGATGGCCCGCTTTTACAGTGACTTTCAATTGTCTGACTCTTTTTTGAAAATAGCCTGACAATCCCTGTACGACTCCTCTGCTAAGATCAGCGGCAATCTGTTGTCCTGCTGATTGGGTCATCATAATATTGGTACCGGAAGTCTGGCTCATGTTAGCTACAATATCGCTTACCGCATCTTGTTCCGGTGAATAAGGAACATATAAACCCAATTGTCCATCATTGTCATGAACATTGATTTCTACAGGATAGACATTCGCCTTATATTGAATGGAGGATATTTTTAACTGAAGCCGCCCGCCCTGAAATTTACTTACCGCAATTAGCAAACTCCCTGCTGGGATTTCGGTTCGTCCGAGTTGCATCGCTTCTGAAATCCTAATGGATACTGTACTTTCGTTTACCAAAGTCTTCGTTTCATAGACCACACCCCTTATTGCGTTTTTTGCTTGAACTAATTTCTCTGCATCATTTTGACTGTCATAAAATCTATTCTGATTTAAACCTGCAATAAAGGCACTATCAGATGGCTCTCTGTACAATGAAGAAACAATAGTGGGATGTGCTGGTTTTGCTGAAGTCAATTTAATCTTCTTTTCAGTTGGTATTTCCACCTTTTCTTTTGGTGCCCGATCTTCCTGTTTTGAAGTCGTTGGAAGGTACTTAGCTGCCATCTGATATGATTTTTCCATGAGTTCTAGCTGATCATTTATTCCTAAGCCAACAGGAACAGCATTATTTTGCATCGCTTCATTCTTTAATCTTGAAATTTCTTTCCTCAAATTATTGACTTCCTGATCATCCCGACCATAAAATGAACTCAAGGTTTGTTGGGAATTGCGATAGCTGTTCAGAGCATTCTGATCTGATTGCTGAAGAATACTTGTTCTAGCCGCTACACTTGATGGATTATTATTAGAATTTGAATCGCTTTGGTCATTCCAATAATCGGATAAGGAGGTTACAGCATTTCTTTTCTCTTCGTTCTTTTGCTCTAACAACTGCTGCTCATAAGCTTTTTGCTTATCAGACTGCAACTGTCCTTCTTTTGCCTGCGGAATGGCAGCATTAAAACCTCTCTCTTCAATATTAGTATTGTTGGCTTTTGGTTTAAAAATGAGGTAAAAGCATGACGCACATACGGCAGCCATCAAAAAATAGATGATAGGCTTCTTCAGTCTTTCCCACTGCGCTTTGGGAGGGTCACTCACTCCGTTGGAATTTTGTGAGAGATCATTTTCCGTCACTTTAATTTTCTCTGAGTCTTTCATATTCTATTTTTTAATGAGTGGTTCTACTGCATCATTCTGTCCAGAATCTTTTTCGATAAATTTCTTAGAAATACCATCAATATGATTGATAGACATGGTATTACTTCTTTGATTTGTAGAAATGAAAACACTGATAATGACAATAATTGTCAGCAAAACATAACTACCAAAGAAAACCTTGGTTAGAAATTTTTGTCGCTCTACTGGGAGAACTTTCCAACGGCTTTCAACCTTTACAACATAATTTTCTATTGTATCTCTTAGTTTTTTCATTGCAGTTATTTTAGCGTTCAACAGTTTCAACATCTCTATTTTCAAGCACGTTGAATTTTTCAATGGTAAATCCCTGAGGATTGCTGTCAGACCGTACCGAATTAACCAGTGAACAGTTGGTAACTAAATTTCTGATGGTAAGATTGCTGGATCTGATAATAAATTGTCTCGCATAAGTTTTTACCCCATAAGGATAACTGTCAAAGTTGGCAACGACACTGTCTACCTCAATTCTCTGCTGGACATTACCTGAAATGATTCTGTTATAGTAACCTTTTTCCTGAAGGTCTTTATAGTAATTGAATGCGGATTGATCAGCCAAATTAAAAGCCCTTTTTACATTGCTTTCAATAGCATTCTTATCAGGTGCTATCGTGAAGAACAATTCATGAAATCGTCTCACATGCTCTCTTGCTTCAACAGGTCTGTTAATCGACATATCCTGAGAAAGGGCGACCATTAAAGATTTACCATTGTCCAGCACATAGATTTTCTCACGTTGTTCTTCAGCGAATTGATAGGATTTGAATACCACGACCCATACTACTCCAAAACACAACAAAGCAAAAATGAACGTGAAAAGACGGATTTGCCTGAAGCTGCTCTCAATATTTCTTAATATTTTAAATTCCATAGAACTGTATTTTTATTTTAATAATCTTCCCGAAATATTTCCTGTTGCTGAACCTACTGCCGCTCCTGCAACATTGCCTGATTTCGTAGCTGTTTGGTTCACATTACGCATGAAATTGCCTGCTCCTCCTGCCTGAATTACCCAACCAGTCACCGTTGGCACCGTAAAATATCCTATGATTCCAATTACCATATAAATGATGTAAACGGTATTTGAGGTATCAGGAATAAAGGTTGGATCTGCGAGCATTTCGATATCCCGTTCTAAGATCAAAGTTTGTATCTTGGCAAGAATGGCACTGAAAATATCAGCAACAGGCAGCCATAGGTAAACACTGATATATCTTGTCAGCCATTGACTTAAAGTGCTCTGAAATCCCTCCCAGACGGAAATCGCAAATGCTATTGGTCCCAAGATTGAAAGGACTATCAGAAAGAAGGTTCTGATGGTATCAATAACTAAGGCTGCCGATTGAAACAATATTTCAAGAAACTCCCGGAAACCATCTCTGATATCTTTCTTGATGGCAAACATTTCTCTTTCAATATACATTCCGGACATCGTGACCAAATCCGATGGTGACCATCCGAGCTCCTCCAGCTTTTTGTCAAATTCTTCGTTTGAAATAAGGTAAGCCATCTCCGGATTCCTTAGCATCGCTTCCCGTTCCAATAGATCTTTTTTCTGCTGCAGTTCATTCATATCCAACACCTGATTTTCCAGCATGGAATGACTTCCCTGAACAATAGGGCTCATCACACCATTCAGACTTCCTAACACCAATGTCGAGAAAAACATAATGCAGATACCTATGGCAAAAGGTCTCAGCATAGGAAACAAATCAACAGGTTCCGCACGGCTCAATGACTGCCAGACTTTTAATGCCACATAGAACAAGGCTCCTAAACCAGCGACACCTTTTGCGACTGCCGCCATATCAGCACACATCGGCATCATTTCTTCGTAAACGGAACGCAGGACTTCGTGTAAGTTGCTTGGTTCCATCTTACCAGTATTTTTGATTGGAGGTTCCGTAAAGATCTAATACCCTTTGGGTATTGTTCTGTTTTTTGGCTCTCAGATAACTGACCGAAATATTCTTATTGGTGTAATATCTTACCAGATTATGATACGCTTTGACCTCTTTATATACCCGGTCAACTACATCCATCCTTTCTTTATCATTCAGAGAAAGCCCGTTAGAAGTGATGATCTCCTTCAGCTCTTTCAATAGCTCCGTACTCTCAGTAAGAAGGGCCGAATAACCATTGGCAATGGAAGCTAATTCCTGCGCATTGAAGTTGGGGTCATTCAGCATTTTACCGAAATTGTTTACATACATCTCCGAAACATCTCCCACCAAAAGAACAGTCTGCTGTACTTTTCTGGCATCTTTTACCAGGTTATTGATAGCTTTCAGCTGGTCATAATATTCTTTGCCCTGCTCATAAACCTTTTTAACTTCATTGAAGTTTTTTACGACATTGGATACCGTCGATGAAGTCTGTACAATTTCATTGGCTGAGTTTAAAATTCCGGATGCCAGGTTTGCAGGATCGGTCACTACAAATTGTGCTTTTGTATAGGTGAAGGTAGCGAAGAATGCTACCATCATGGTTTTGATGATTAAATTTTTCATTGTTGTAAAATTTTAAATGATCTAATTGTCTTTTGTATTCGATTTGATTCTCTTGAGAGAAATCCGCTTGATGGCATGTTCCACATTGCCGTCAAGTTCCGATGCAAGATTCATCACTTCCATCTTTTCCGTTTCTTCTGTAGTATAGGCCAGATATTCTTCTGTAGATACTTCAGTTGCATAGACCGCAGAGTGAGTTCCTCCTAATCCAATCCAGACTTCTTTGTAAAGCCTTCGGGGGTCATTGTTCATATTGATAGAAAGAACCTGAGATTTTTCTTTGTCAGTCAATCCCAGCATCGCCTGGATATCATCAAACTTGTTCATGTACTTCCTTTGGTCAAGAAGAATCTTACAATCCGAATTGTTGATGATACTTTCCTTCACAATTGGCGACTGGATAATATCATCGACTTCCTGAGTCACCACAATAGCTTCTCCGAAAAATTTTCTTACCGTCTTGAAAAGGTATTTGATGTACTCTGCCATCCCTTCTTTGGCAATGGCTTTCCAGGCTTCTTCGATGAGGATCAGCTTTCTGATTCCTTTGAGTCTTCGCATTTTATTAATGAAGACTTCCATTATGATAATGGTCACAATAGGGAATAGAATTTTATGGTCTTTAATGGCATCGATTTCGAAGACAATGAAACGCTTGGATAACAAGTCCAACTGTTTCTCTGAATTGAGCAGATAGTCATACTCCCCTCCTCTGTAGTAAGGTTCCAGCACATTGAGAAAGTTGGCAATATCAAAGTCTTTTTCTCTAACTTTCTTTTGCTCCAATACTTTCTGATAGTCATCTTTGACGTACTCATAGAACCCATTGAAAGAAGGATGCTGGTCATTGAGTTTAATCCTTTCGATATATCCGCTGACTGCATTGGACAGGGCAACCTCTTCTGAACGGGTCGGTGGTTCATCGTCTCTTTTCCATAGTGTCAGAATCAAGGTTTTGATACTCTCCCTTTTTTCAATGTCAAAGATTCCGTCATCGGTGTAAAATGGATTGAAAGCAATGGGATTGTCTTCTGTATAGGTGAAATATACCCCATCCTCTCCTTTTGTTTTACCTTTAATGAGTTCACATAATCCCTGATACGAATTTCCGGTATCTACAAGAAGGACATGCGCCCCCTGCTCATAATACTGTCGTACCATATGGTTCGTAAAGAAGGATTTACCGCTTCCTGAAGGTCCGAGGATGAACTTATTTCTATTCGTAATTATTCCCTGTTTCATCGGCAGATCAGAAATATCCAGATGAATAGGTTTTCCCGTGAGACGGTCAGCCATTTTGATCCCAAAAGGTGAAGGTGAATCCTGATAGTTGGTTTCCCCGGTGAAAAAACATACAGCAGGTTCGATGAATGTGTAGAAGCTTTCTTCACTTGGAAAATCTGCTGCATTGCCCGGAATTCCTGCCCAATATAGGGTGGCTGTATCCGTCGTATTATGACGGGGTTTACATTCCATTAAAGCCAAAGCACTTCCCGTATCATTCTTTAACTGCTTGAGCTCAGTAGGATTGTCAGACCATGACATTATATTAAAATGAGCGCGGATAGATTGTAACCCGAAAGAATGTGCTTCATTCAAATACTTTTCAATCCATTCCTTATTGATCTGATTGGCTCTGCTATACCTTGCCAGAGAATGCATGTTTCTTGCAGATTTTTCAAACTTACTCAAATTCTCGTCACTGTTGTCGATGAACAGATACTGGTTATAAATGTGATTGCAACTGAGCAGAAGTCCCACGGGAGAAGCAAATGATAGAAGACAGTCACTGCGGTCGGTGCTTAACTTCTCATAACGGCTGTGTGATGAAACAGTGCCCGGCAGATCTTCTGTATCCGATAAGGTGTGCATAGTAATACGATTGTTACCAATTCGCATTTCTTCAGATCCTAACTTGATGTCCTGCAATGATGGATGTGTTTCACGCGATAGAGTCAGATATTGTTCCAGTAATCCTGACCTTTCGGAAGTTCCGGATATTTCATCTTCTGTCATCCTTTCCAGATGGATATAATCACTGTCATTCATTATCCGCTCCAGCTGGTCAACAGCTTCAAGAAAGCGATTAATTACTTCTTTGTCCTTAATCTCTTTTGGAATTAGCTTGCCTTTGCATAGAGATGAAAAGTTACTCTGCATCCGCATTCTCTCCTTATTGGTTTTTGTTATAAAGAGATAGCAGTAATGATTTAAAAAGGGTCTCTCATTGAAATGTCTTTCAAAAGACTTGGAAAGAAAACTCTGATCTTCTCTTGAAAGATCAGGATTGTAGTTTTCTTTAATAAACCAATCCTGCTTATGGACGACCGTAAAATCCGGGAGTGTTTTAATGGCCTTGAACCAAGCGGAATGCATGGCTTCATATTCAGTGGAAGCAACAGTAAACAGCTCAGGGAGTCTAACCTTAAAGCAAACCGTAACATCAGCGTCCTTTGAAATGATACAATCATTTTCAATAGCCAGCAATGGAAATTTACTTTCTAAAGTGGCTGCTTTGGAAGAATTTCTCATACGTCTGTTCTTTTAAGGTTAGTTTTCAAATACCTGTAAATACTCTTTCGACTGATGATGTATTTTGGATGCTTCTTGCGTGCGCCTAATTTCATCAGACCGTGCTCACCGTATTTTCCATTCAGTGTAAAGGTTTGCCATATAAGAAGTCCACTGCTTAAACCTCCGAGAATTAAACACAGGTACGTATTAACTCCAGCCATATACATGATCATTAAGGATACGAGTATTCCTAACAAACCGCCTGAAAAAATAAAAAGGTATTGCGCTTTAAGTCCCTTAAATTCTACCGTCCTTCCTATTCCTTTATTGATATGATAACTATTCATAATCATCATTTTAAAGGAAGAATGAACGAAGGATTGTTGCGGCAACAATTAGGAAGATACAGGCTCCAAACCAGCTGGCAGCGGTTTTACTGGTGTCAGGATCCCCACTGCTGAATTTGTTGTAAACCTTGACTCCTCCAATAAGTCCAACGACCGCTCCGATGGCATAAATAAGTTGGGTTGCCGGCTCGAAATAAGAGGTAACCATCTGGGTAGCTTCATTGATTCCGGCGGTGCCGTTTCCCTGCGCAAAAGCAGACGGAGCAATTAAGATTGCCAATAATAAAATGGTCAGTTTTTTTCTCGATTTTTCCATTTTGTAAACAGTTTAATTGTTAATGAGAACTGCTTTCTGCAGGACTCAGAAGCAAATATGCTTTGTATAAACCGCTTCAAAGGGAACTGTCGGTTGAAGGAACCACTTGGCACTCAGCGGCGCTTTTAGGTAAGATTTTAACATAAAAAAAACGTCACACTTTTAGAGTATGACGTTTTTTTTTATGCTACACGGATGTATATTTACATTTTTCTTCCTTTGGATTTATTTTTCTTGATTTTTTCTTTATGGTTATCAAACCTAACATTACTTTTAATCAGATCGGAAAGAAAAGTTTTATCCCAAGGAATTTGTTCTGCTTTAAACAGCATTTTAAAATCCTTCGTTGCTAAATTATTTGTCAATTCATAACCATGTTGCCTGTTCCATCCAATCCTGTCAAGCTCATCCTCTGTGGGAAATTGTATAGCAATTAAATTTTTGGGAAATTCTTTGATCGAGCTAAGGTCGATATCCTGAAATTCATGCGTTTTAGGATTGTAAGGTATTAGATAACTGTTCTGCTCTTCATTAAAGTAATTCCGAATTTCCGAAAACACTATACCTCTCGATAGAAAATCATCTTTAGGTCTCAACATATCCATCCGAATGTCAACAAAAAATAGATGTCCTGCAATTATTATAGTGGGAAGCTGCCCTTTATTGATTCGTAAATCATACGCTTTATAATTATTACTTATTTCACTTGAATCCATAGTATTACATATTTTGATTAATCATTGTCAATAAGTACTAAAGCAAAAAACATCGGGAAGTTTAAACAAACTCCCCGATGTCGAAATCGTCCGAAGAATTACTTCTTTTATTTGAAAGAATCTCATCCTCATTCAAGATGCTACCGCTCAGTAAAATGGCAATCCTTTTTGAAGCATCTCCTAATGAACTCTCTAAAAGGTCGAATAGCTCGGTTCCTTGAATCTTTTGAATAATATTGACTGCTCTTTGTTCTAAGTCAGGCTCCAAAAGCTCTTCCTGAAGCAGCTGACCCGCAATACTCAATTCCTGAAAGGTAACCCCTGTGGCAAAACCGCTCTCGACATTAGATTGTTCATACTTCCAATCTTCATCCTCCTGTTCCAAATCGTCATTTTTATTTAAAGTTTTGGCAGGATTTCTAGAACTTCCAACATTGTCTAGTTCTTCCTCTTTGATTTCTGACTCAAAATTATCTTTTGTTTGTAAAGGCAATTCATTTTGTCTCTCATTGGTATCTATTGGTAATGATTGTCGTTCTATATGCTTTGTATCACCAATAATCGACGTGATTTTGGTTGTTTTAATATTATTATCTTTTTTTGAAATATTTATTGAAAATTTTCTATCTAAAAGAATCACAACAATGATGATTATTAAACTGAAGATGATAATTTTTTCCATTAGACGATTTTTTAAAAGATTGGACGGTATTTATTGTTGAAGTCCTCGGTTATTTCCTTTTCGAACATTTCAAAATGATAGGCAAGAATATTGTCTAAATAAGCATACAGAGGAATCTGGTCGTCAGCAATGATTTGAATAATCCGTGACAAACGTTCGTGATATTCAGGACGAATGTAGATACTCTTATCTCCACGTTTGGTCATCGTATGATGGGTCAGAAACTGATCGACATAAACTAAGTCTGAAGATTTTTTAGTCTTGACCTTACTTTTTGTTAAACCACTATCTTTTGGAGGATCTGTATTTTGTGCAAGAATTTCCTTCTTTGGACTTCCAGCCATTATAGACATCAGATACTGTTCGTCGATGCCGTTGTTTTCATTGTCTTTTTTTTCGTGTTCCATAATTTATAATTTGACAATTTTTAAAAATTCTATAATAAATTGATCCAACCTGCATTGAGATAACAGCGTAGGATCTGCGGGTAATAAGGTTGATCGGAAAACGGTTTTTACTAAAGTCTCCCCTTCTTTACGAAATCTTTTACTGTCTGTAATGGTTGTTTCCATAAGCGGCAGCCCTAAATCTGAAATCACTTTACTGTAATTTTTGTAAAGCAACGTCCGCTCTCTTCCATCCACCTGATTCCAGAAAAGATGGATAGCCCGGATTCCTGTTTGAGTTTCTTTCATCAATACATTGGTAAGCACATCAGTGAAACTCAGTGTACTCTCCAGCACAACACGATCTGCAGTAATTGGAGAAAAAATATAATTGACATTCGTTAATGTTTTTAGAATACCTGCGGTATTGACTGTTCCGGGCAAATCCAGGAAAATAACGTCTGGGATTACTTCCGAACCGTTGATAAAAGCCTCTATCTCTTCTAAAATTGTATCGGTTTTGCTTTGGAAAATGGGATAAGCTTTTTTATTAATGCTCGTAAACTGTTTATGAGCAATCTTTTTCAAGACCTCATTTTGCATAACCATTTTTAAATCGCGCTCTCTCATCTGTAATAAACTGTATTGTGGAAAATCACAGTCAAAAACAGCAACTTGATAGCCCATTCGATAATGGAGAATACTTGAAATAAGTGTCGTAAATGTACTTTTCCCTACTCCTCCTTTTTGAGTGGAAAATGCGATAATGGTGGGTTGTTTTTTTGTGTCCATTTTTATTTAATTTATCTTAAACATATTTTTTAATGACTGTGTGCTAGCAGGCTTGAAAACAATAATGATTTCAAGAAGCGTATCCAGCCATCATTTTTGTTGGCAGAGAATCATGATTTCTTTAGTGACTGCTAACGTTATATATTGGTAGTCATCCTTCCTGCTATACTTACGGATTGATTTTCTGATTCCTGTCTCTCAATCATCATTTCCAGCCGACCTGAATTCCAACCGGCAGGAGTTCAGGATTGCAAAGGCTCAAGATTTCTGTGAGATTATCGGGTAGGATGTCCTGCTCTCAATCTGATGCAAATGAAAAATATTTCTTGTTGGCAAGTCATCTAATGGTATTCTTTGGCTTAAAGCGTCGTCCTTTGGCTTTGCTAACTTAACCGCATCTATGATTAATAGTATTTTACTTTGTTTCAAAAGACTGAGGAGTTATTTGAAATCGAAATCTTTGAATCATAATCTGTAAAAAACAGAATTGTTCGAAGACATTTCCTTTCACCCGAAAGGGGCAAGTTATGTTTTGAGTGCCTCATAACTTTTTTCGTGCCTCAAAACAACTTGCCCTGGCTGGGGCTTTAAAAACCACTCCGAAGTCGTGATTTTCTTAACATTAAATTAGAGAATATGGAAACAAATAGAAACAATAAAGGAGGGCGTAAGCCTAAGCTGAACCCAAGTAAAAACAGGTATGTATTTCGATTGACAGATGAAGAAAATGTTGGTTTTCTAAAATTATTTGAAGCTTCAGGCATGAGCAACAAAGCAAAATTTATTACAACAATTTTGCTTCAGAGAGAATTAAAAATTATAAAAGTGGATGTTTCAACGATGGATTATCATACTCAACTCACTAAATTCTTTTACCAGTTTCAGTCGATTGGAAACAATTATAACCAGATTGTAAAAATTTTATATCGAAACTTTACTGAGAAAAAAGCTTCTCTGTATCTCTTTAAACTGGAAAATCATACTAAAAATCTAGCTGTAATCTGTAAACAGGTGATAGAACTCACGAAAGAATTTGAGCAAAACCATATTCAAAAAACTTTTGATAAATGATCGCAAAAATTGGAAAAGGTGAAAATCTTTGGGGTGCTCTTACCTACAATCAGCAAAAAGTAGACAACGAAAATGGAACGGTTTTATACACTAATAAGATTCCCGATTTGTGGGATCGACCTTATTCGGTTAAATTTTTTCATCAGTATTTTGAACCCTACTTGATTGCCAATAACAAAACTGAAAAACCGGTAAGACATATTTCCCTTAATCCTGATCCTAACGATAAGGTTGATGACAAAGATTATAGAGAAATGGCTCAGCAATATATGGAGGAAATGGGTTATGGCAAACAACCCTATGTCGTTTTTAAACATACGGATATTGATAGAACTCACATTCATATCGTCACCACCTGTGTACAGATCGATGGAAAAAAAATATCAGATCGCTATGATCACCCGCGATCAATGGAAGCGTGCAGAAAACTGGAAAAACAATATAACCTGAAAGTCGCTGGTGAGAACAGAAATGTAAATCAAAGCTCTATTTTTAAACCTGTAGATTATACTAAAGGAAATATCAAAACACAATTATCATCCGTAATAAGGCATATCCCTAAAACCTATGGCTTTCAAAGTATGGGTGCTTATAACGCTTTGCTCTCTCAATTTAATATTTCCTGTGAAGAGGTTAGCGGAGAATTGCATGGAAAGATGAGAAAGGGAATCATCTATTTTGCTACGGATAAAAATGGAAAAAAAGTAAGCAATCCTTTTAAATCATCCCTTTTTGGTAAGCATGCAGGAGTAGAAAATATTCAGGTGCTCATTGAGAAATCTAAAGTGAAAATGAAAAATGATTCTTCAAAACATATTCTTAAAAGAACGGTAGAAACTGCACTCAGCACGAGTAAATCGGAAGCTTCTTTTAAGTCCCAATTATTGGAGCAGGGAATTGCTACAGTTATTAGAAAAAATAATCAGGGAAGAATATATGGAATTACATTCATAGACCATAACTCAAAATTAGTCTGGAATGGCTCGCAGCTAAGTAAAGAACTATCCGCCAACTCATTCAATACACTGTGGAATGAGTTAGAAATAAAGCGTGAAACAAAATCTGATCATAATGATCACTCTAATTTATCTCAGGAAATCTCCACAGAACAATTTCTTACGGATAGCATCAGCGGAGTTTTTGACGGATTCTTTTCCAGCTTATTGTTGTCAGATACAAATACGGATCAGGAGGAACAAATTTTTGCATATCAGATGAAAAAGCGCCAAAGAAAAAGAAGATAAAAATAACCTTCTATTGCATAAGCTGTCTTATTAATATACTAAGAGAGCCAAAGCCAGACAACTTATGCTTGCAACAACGCATTTATAGTTGAGAATACGTAATCCTGTATTTATGCTTCTAAAATGTAATATGCAGGGTGAAGACGATTTGAGAGGACTTGCCAAAATCATGGCGTTTATGCGAGCGGTAAGCATTATTCTAGTACTAATGCATCTCTATTGGTTTTGTTACGGATTTTTTGCAAAGCAACAATGGACACTGGAACTCATCAATAAAATACTTCGTAATTTTAATAAGACAGCAGGCCTTTTTTCGCAACCTATTTATTCTAAGCTGTTCGCAATAGTTTTACTGGCTTTGAGTTGCCTCGGAACAAAAGGAGTTAAAAATGAAAAGATCACTTGGAAAAAAATTAGTATTGTTTTTTCTATCGGTTTTGTCTTATTCTTTTTAAACGCAATCCTCTTACAATATGCCAGCAGTTTTACTTCTGTACTTTATATTCTATCTACTGGATCCGGATACATTCTTCTAATGCAGGCGGGAGTATGGATAAGCCGCCTTTTGAAGCATAACTTAATGACGGATGTTTTTAACAGTGAGAATGAAAGTTTTCAGCAGGAAACTAAATTACTTTATAATGAATATTCAGTTAATCTTCCCACAAAATTCTATTATCAGGGAAACTGGCATCAGGGATGGATTAATGTAGTCAATCCTTTTCGCGCAACCATTGTTTTAGGAACACCTGGCTCAGGAAAATCCTTTGCCGTAGTTAATAACTATATCAGACAGCATATTGAAAAAGGATTTTCCATGTACATCTACGATTTTAAATTCGATGATTTGTCTACCATTGCGTACAACCATCTTCTGAATCATTCCGATGCTTATACAGTAAAGCCTAAATTCTATATCATCAATTTTGACGACCCCAGAAAAAGCCATCGTTGTAACCCCTTAAATCCTAATTTTATGACGGATATTTCAGATGCATATGAAGCTGCTTACACTATTATGCTGAACCTGAATAGAAGTTGGATCCAGAAACAAGGTGACTTCTTTGTCGAAAGTCCCATTATATTGTTAGCGGCAATCATATGGTTTCTTAAAATTTATGAAAACGGCAGATTTTGTACTTTTCCACACGCTATTGAACTGCTAAACAAAAAATATGAGGAGGTATTTACGATATTAACATCGTATTCTGAATTAGAGAACTACCTCTCTCCTTTTATGGATGCATGGCAAGGAGGTGCTCAGGATCAACTACAGGGACAAATCGCATCGGCTAAGATTCCTTTGTCTAGAATGATCTCACCACAATTGTACTGGGTAATGACCGGTGACGATTTTTCTTTGGATATCAATAACCCCAATGAACCTAAAATATTATGCGTAGGTAATAATCCAGATCGTCAGAACATATACTCTGCTGCTCTGGGACTATACAATTCAAGAATTGTTAAGTTAATCAATAAAAAAGGACAGTTAAAAAGTTCTGTCATTATTGACGAGCTTCCCACTATTTATTTCAGAGGCTTGGATAATTTAATTGCTACTGCCAGAAGTAATAAAGTTTCTGTATGTCTTGGGTTTCAGGATTTTTCCCAGCTGACAAGAGATTATGGAGACAAGGAGAGTAAAGTGATTCAGAATACGGTCGGCAATATTTTCAGCGGTCAGGTGGTTGGGGAAACAGCAAAAACCTTATCCGAACGCTTTGGAAAAGTGCTGCAAAAAAGACAAAGTATATCTATCAATAGGAATGATACCTCTACCTCCATCTCTACCCAATTGGATAGTTTGATTCCAGCTTCGAAAATTTCTACCCTGACCCAGGGATTTTTTGTTGGTGCAGTATCTGATAACTTTGACGAAAGGATTCAGCAGAAGATTTTTCATTCGGAGATTGTTGTGGATCGTGTTAAGCTTTCTCAAGAAATGCAAAACAATCAGGATATACCGCCCATTCGATCCTTTATTGATCAGGAGGGCAATGATTCGATGACCAAACAGATCCAAGATAATTACAAAGAAATTAAGGCTGATATTCTTAGCATCATCACGAATGAGATGGATCGAATAAAAAATGATCCTGATTTGCAGTATTTAATCAAAAATGATTAAAATAGAAACCTCAAATACAGTATGATTTGAGGTTTAATTTGATCTTCTGTTATTCAGCTTCATGAGTCATAAAATGCTGGTTGAGATTGTCACCAACCAATTGAAGGAATTTGGTAGGTCCCTGTTTTCTGGTGCGGATTTCAAAGACCGTTTTATGGAAATTGCCAAGATCGCAATCCAATGACTTTTCAACAAATTTTATGACTTCACTTAATTCTATATTCCCCCCATTAAAACAACGCATTTGGTAAAGAGCATAGATCAGTTCTATAAGACCTACCTTTGATCCCGACCAGCTCAAAGGAGAAAGTAGTTTTGATGCTGTATCTTCATTAGAACCTTCAATCTGCCTTTTTACATACTGATCAAATTGCTGATTGGAAATAAATCTGGCGATCATATGATCGTGTGATGTTGTAAAATTGGGATCAAAGTTGTAAAAACCTGATGATAGCTTCATTTTCAAATCATAGGAATTACGGACAAATATTTTATGGTCGAGATAAGTCGCCTCACGTTTATAATAGCTGTAGAATTCGGAATGTTCCAAATAGAAGTTTTTTAACTTCTCCTGCTCTGCCTCATAATATTTTTTTAATGTCTTATTTCCTGCAGCCGGCTTATGGGCCTCAATATCAAGCACCGAAGAGTAATAAATAAATTTTGAAATAAACTGTGGTTTTAGCTTTTTAAAAAAAAGTACTTCTTCGGCAATATGATCAAAATGATGGTTGGAAACCAGAAGTTTCAATTTCCTTATAGACTCGTCAATAATGAGTAAAGCCTTTTCAGAAATTTTGATCATATCATTTCCATCTGCGTAGACTTCATTAATCTTTTCATCCAGCTCTTCCAATAACTGTGAAGTTCTTTTAAAAATAGTTTTTGTTACCATGTCCTTTTTTCAGGAATTTACAAAAATTCGATAAAGCAAGACTTAATCAACTAATACCCAGCTCCTTTTTTCGATTTCTTATATAGTCTGTTGGCCGGATACCGTTGATATCGAAAAACAAATTTGAAAAGTTTTGCCGTGCAGCGATACCGCATTCTTCAGCCAAAGCTTCGATGGTATAATTGAGATATTTTGTATTGGTGTTGAGTAAATTTGTAATATAATTAATTCGCAGTTCAGCCATATATTTATTAAAATTCATTCCTTTTTGCTCATTGATATAAACAGACAGATAATGGGCATTAGTTCCTAACTTTAAGGCAATGCTATTCTGTGTAATTCCTTTTTTTCTGAACTGGTCTTCCTGCTCAAACTTCTGAAGCTTTTCTTTAATCTCGGTGGTCATTTCTGGAGTAAGAGAGGTTTTTCTTATTGAAAATTCTGTCAGGTCTTCCTTTATAATATCTTTGATATTATAAGTTCCATCCGCCATTCTCTTTTGTAGCAGATTATATTGTTTTTTAATTTTTTGATCTTTTCTGTGTCGCACAACAAAAAATACAAGGAGCAGACTTCCTGAAATAATCAAGATCTGAGCGATTACAATTTTTTTACCGCTTGACTTCTCTATCTCTTCTTTTGCATCAATTAACTTTCGCCTGTCAAAATCTTTATGAAGTTTTGAAGATAAATAAGGAAAATCTTTGCTGATTAAACTGTCAGCCTTTAAAAGCTGATTGGTATAGTAAAGCTGTTTATTAACATCCTTATTTTTATATTGATCTATAAGATAATGATAACTTTTATATACCTCAGGTAATATAAAATCATGCCTATTGAAAATAGAATCTATCTTTTCATAGCATCTCACCGCACTTTCGATATTATTCTGCGCTTCATAAGTTCTACCCATATAAAAATAGACGACCGAAGCCCAGGCGAAATCGTTTCTATTGAGGATAGTGGGTAAGGATTTTTGTAAATAAGTATGAGCACCTGCATAGTCCTTTTTATGATATCTGGAAATTCCTATGCATTTGAGAAAATAACTTTTTTCCAAAGCAAAATCTCTATCTTCGGCAGTTAAACGGTAACCCAACAGAATTAAACTGTCGCTCTTGGAAAAATTATTAAGGTATCTGTTGAGTACGGTCAATTGATGTAAGCAGTTCAGATATGCCTTCTCGTAATTGAACTTTTCATTTTCGTGATGGTTTTCATTTAACCTTAACCTGTAAAACGCAGCGCAGTCCAGAAAATGATTCATTGCTTCATCATAGTAGCCCAAATGACTTTTTACAATTCCTAAATGATAGAGGACTTTATACCTATGATACTGATCTTTTGAACCTTTCGAATATTTATATGCATTAAGGTACTCATTTAAAGCTAACTTATATTTCTTTTGATAAAAATAGTAGATGATTCCCTTGCTCAGGTATTCTTTACTAATATCATCTTGACTCCCATGCTGCAAGCTAACAGCAAGTGCACTGTCAGCATACTTCATTTTGTTTTGATAGTCAAATTGTCTTCCGTCTCTATACCCTTGAATCAACTTTGAAAAATTACTCTCATTTTTTGCTTTCTCAATGTACAGTTTTACATAGGGCATTGCATGAATGTCATCTATTACCATTTTTTCATATGGCTTTCTGATCTCACTGAAAGTTTTTTCCTTTTCCTGTTGTGAAAATAAAAATTGTGAAAATGCAGAAAATAAGACGAGAAAGTAATAAAACTTTTTCATATGCTGATATTTAGAACCTCACCATATCAAAAATAATCATTTATGTTTTAAATAAATCAAAATTACAGGAATTGAATACCTGCAAAAATAAAACAAACTTAAAATATTGAAAATCAAATATTTGAGTTACTATTCTAAATGTTCCAATTTTAAAATTGATACGTATTAATTTTAAAATAGAGCCACAGAACAGTTTTTTTTACCTCATAAGCAGGATAATTTTGACATCAGAATTCTAATATAATCCGGCCGGGATAACCAAATTAAAATTATCAACATGAAAAAGTTTATCCCATTTTTGAGCATAATGATCGCAGCAGTTTGTATGCAAAACTGTAGCCATCGAGATGAAGATATGATCCCCAGTAACGAACAGATTGAAAGTTCAGAACGTTCAGCAGACATTTTTTCAATGAAACAGGATTCTGCAAAATCTATTGATTTGATTGAAAATCCTAACCCTAAAGATCCTCCGGTGAGAGACGGCGATAATTGGCGGCTTACGAAGGATTAAAAACCAGATATAAAACTATGATTCCTCATACCTCCATATCAGTTGTTACAGGCTTACCATGTCCAAAGAGTGGCATCTGGGAAAGTATGGGGAATTTCAAAACTACCATAACTCTTTTCAAAGGGGAACCAATGCCTGAATATTGCGGGTGGAAAATCAAATGGAGATTGGTTCAGGTCTGTTAAACAATTAATAATATAGCCATGAAAACTTTCCAGAATATCTTCGTCAAAATAGTTTCCTACTTTTTTATTCTATTGTTTATTTATGCAGGTATCAGCAAACTGCTTGATTTTGAGGATTTTCAGGTGCAGATTGCGCAGTCGCCTCTATTAAGTGCATATGCAGGCACAGTCGCTTACTTAACGATTATCATTGAACTTATAATTGTTTCAATTTTGATATTTCCTAAAACTAGGACTATCGGATTATACTTTTCACTAGGATTAATGTCTGCCTTCACTGCATACATTTATTTTATACTTGAATACAGCGAATTTGTGCCTTGTTCATGTGGTGGAATTCTTGAAAACATGGGATGGCGACAACATCTATTCTTTAATGCTCTTTGTGTTTTCATTGGCATTCTTGCAATAGCTATTAGTGAAATAAGTATAAATAAAAAGCCCGTCAAATATATCCCCATCATATTTTTTATCATAATTTTTTGTTCTTTCAGTGTTTTTCTTATGTATCTACAATCAGAAAAAGAACTTAGAAAAAATAACAATTTTACAAGAAGGTATATCCCTCATGCTTTAGGAGATGAAGCAAAATTAGACCTCAATTTTAATTCATTTTACTTTATAGGACAAGATTCCTTAAATATATATCTTGGAAATACAACTGCTCCGCTTAACCTTACTATTGTTAAAAAAGATCTAAGCAGTTTCTCCAAATTTAGAATTCCATTAGACACTAATTCTCATCAATTTAAAAGTATTAAAGTAACTTGGAATACACCTTACTATTATATCTATGATGGTACCATACCAGTAATCTATAAAGGAATTATAGGTAATAAACAATCATTAGATACTCTAAGTTTTGGAGATATGTATTTTGATCAGCTAAATGTTATTTCGGATAAAGATTTACTGTTTAGATCTCAAGGCAGCAAATTCAAAAACTTTGTGATTGGATCATATCAAAATAAACATATAAATCTTCAATACAATATCCTAGGCTCTGATAAAACCGGATATATCAATAATGATGGGGTCTTGATAACTGATGACAATAAAAAGAACTCATTATATTTATATTACTACAAAAATGAATTTGTTACTATAAATAATGTAAATGGTTACATCAGCAGATTTAAGCTTATTAGCTATAAAAGAGATCAAAAGACTGAAACTGTCAAACTCCCCGATGGTTCAACTAAAGTCAAAAATCCACTACAGCAAAGTATTAAGAATGCTTTTGTAGCTAATAATTTATTGTTTATAAACTCTAATTCCAAAGCCACTCATGATGGAACAATGCAGTGGAATAAAGCAAGCATTATTGATTTTTATAAGATTAACCAGCAATATTATTCCGGAAGTTTTTTGGTACCTAACCGCCATGGCGAAAAATTGAAGGATATGCTCATTACTGGTGAGTACTTATATATTCTTATTGGAAATGAGATTATCAAATATCACTTTGCGCAACCGATAATTGATCAATTTCACAGGTAAAGCCGAAAACCTGATTTCAAATGTAGGCACATCTTATATACAATTATTATGAAAAATCTTAAAACGTTCATGATTCCCGTAGCCATTTTAGTATTTGGCGTCGGAAGTGCTTTTGCTACTAATAAAGCAAAAACAGACAAAAAAGCAAGTATTATTGCTTATCATTTTGACCCAGCTGCTCCGACTGAAAAATGTATTCTTGTAGGAGAAGTTGATTGTGAGGTGTCTGGTAACGTAGTTTGTACAGAATTAGTCAATGGTTCTCCAAAGACTATGTTTACAAGAATCAGTGAGACTGAGTGTGGGCAAAACTTATATAGAAATTAATTTAAAAGAGAAGGATGTCAGATGACATCCTTCTTATTTTTATTCTATCCAGTCAGGTTTCTTTTCTCCCTTCAAATAATGTCCAAACCATTCCATGACTCGTCTGTGTAAATCTTTAGCAGTATTTTTTTGTGTCATGTAATGTCCTTCATCTGGGTACATCAGCATCGTAGCAGGTTTCTTATTCCTTTTTAATCCAATATAAAATTCCATAACTTGCCCGGACTCTATATTTAAATCTTTTTTACCTGCCCACAAAAGAATCGGGGATTCAACATTTTCAACAGTGTATATGGGATTATTTCTAAAATATAATTCTTTGTTTTCTATAAATGGAACATGCAGTTCATACTGTCCACTCTCAAATTGCCAGTAATGTGGACTGACAAAATTTTCATTCAATGAAAAATATGACCTAACGATATCACTATTGCCTGCACTGGATACATATGTTTTAAACCGTAATGAATGTGTCGCTATAAAGTTGGTAATATAACCGCCATGAGAATGGCCAATCAATGCAATTTTCTCAAAGTCTATAGAATTATTCTTACTCACTGCATCTAATGCATTGTCAACGCAATCGAGAGCAGACAGACCGGTCCCTCTTCTGCCAAAAACAATATCAGGCATATACACAAAATAGCCATTTTCCAACAGTGATCGCATATCAAATCCTACAGTAATATTGTTTTCAAGATAAATTGGATATTCATTTTGTCTATCACTTTGTATTTGATAAACATGCACAACCATAGGATATTTCTTTGTTGGATCGTAATCTAAAGGATAATAAAGTGTTCCTTTCAGCTTTACGTTTTCGCCATTTTTATAATGTATGGTTTCTATTCGAAAATCTGATTGTGCCTTATCTCCAATATTTGAACGATAAACTACTTTCTTTTTGTGATTCCTACTTAAATTAATAAATTGCTTTGGAAGATTAAAATTTTCTTCTGTAAACAAATAACTGTTTTTTGAAAGATCAGTTTTCTGGTAAACCAATTTTGATGAAGAATCGACTATTAATCTGTGATATTTACCGCCAATCTTTTCATAAACTGATTTAACTAAGTTAGGTTTATTATATATTTCAAAAATAAAATGATTCGCTTTTACACTTCTACATCTAAAGACTAATTCAAAAAGATAACTTGGAAAATTCGTAGAGTATTCTGAATTGATAATTTTATAATCACCTATAATATCACTGTAAATCAATCCCAATAAGTCCTTTTTAATATCGTATTCCCATAAACCATTTGAACCATCAAATATTATTTTGTTATTATCAGTAAAATAAGCCTGAAAAAATCCGTTATTTTTTATCTGAATTGATGTAAGAGCGTTAATATTGACCAATTTCCAATAATGACCTTTTTTGTAAATAATAAATTGTCCATCGGGAGAATAAGTCGCTCCTTCCTTAATTGTATCTATATAATCATGAACTTTAGTATTCTTATCAAACCTGTAAACCTTTGCAGACACATATTTTGTAGTGTAATCCTGCATATCGGAAAAGCTAAAATTCAAAAAGTAATTTTTGTTGTCGATATCAACAAATCGATTTAATTTATCATTGCTTAAACTAAGTAATTTTTTCGCCTCAGGAAACCAAAGGAATTTAGATGATTCTGTATTTTTAAATTTCTCATAAAATCTATTATCTGAAGTCGACCAAATTTCAGGAGCTTCTGGTTTTCGCTTGACTTTAAGCTTTTCTGTATTTATGACAATGCTTCCATCACCTCTTTGATAACCCGTTGCGGAGTTGAAGTCGAGTCTGATAATATGTGATAATTTAGAAATTTTTTTTAACAGACCATCGTAATAAATAACGTCCTGCATGATATCTTCATCCTTTTCAAAGATTAGAAATGAATTATTTTTCAACGCCTTAATATTTAAGATGTTATTGAACGTTTTATACAAAGAAACTTTACCATTTTTTCTCATCTCAAACAATTCATATTCGTCTCCATTTTTTGTCTGAAAACATATGGTATTATCACGAAAAAACACTTTATTGGCTGCACTGATCGTTTCAATTGGTTTTTCATCTTTCAAGTCATATACTATTACTGTATCCGAATTGTAAAGTGCTAATAAATTTTCTTCACTGTCAACTCCAAGACTTTGACAAGCTGGCAAACTCCAATGTTTAATTTTAGCATAGTCAAAAACTTCTGTCCTGTCCTTATATTTCAAGATCAATTTGTCTTTACTCCATCGGTAATCAGTCACTTTTACTTTTTCATATTTTTGGACAGGATTTTCTCTATTAACAATGACTAGCGTATCATTGTTATTATCATAGTTTTTGTAAAATGCCAGCCATTTACTGTCAAGAGAAGTGTCTTTCAAATTGATATCATAGTTCTGATAGCGCTGTTGTCCTATCATACTACTGCTTTGGCAAAATAACATATGACCAATCCAAAATGCTATTAATGTATAAACCTTTCTCATCAGTACCCGTAATTTTGTGGATTGAGATTTGGATTGACTACCAGTTCTTTTTCCGGAATTGGGAGGGCACTGTGAAAACTTTTCCAGCTTGGCTTTGACAAAGACAACAAATCTGTTCTCTTTAATCTTTTAAGATCATAAAATCGGTGTCCCATTTCAGCAAAGAACTCATGTCTTGATTCAACCAAGATTTTATCGAGCATATCGGCTTTTGAAAGTCCTGTAGGTAGTAACGAAAGACCTGCTCTTTGTCTTAATTTGTCGACTGCAGTTTTAGCTTCTGCTATCTTATTCTGATTTACCAAACTTTCAGCATACAACAGATAAACCTCTTCTATTCTAAAGATGATTGAATTCTCAGTAGCATTTGAATTTGCCGGATTTTTATATTTCGTTGGACGGAAGTAAGTTTTCTGATTGATGACCGTTGGTAATATCCAAGATTGTTTACGCAGATCTCCTTGCTCAAAAGAATTTACCAAAGCATCCGACAACGAAAATGAAGTTGGTAAACTTGTGGTAAAATTAAATAGTAAATACTCCTTTGTTGCATCCGTTGAGTTAGCAGGTTTCAACTGCCATAAAATATGCTTACCTGTTTTAGTGAAAACCTTACTTAGATCATTCTCCCAAGTATATAATGGTGATTGGATAATCTGAGAAAGGAGCGTTTCAGCATCGTTGGATTTTTCGCTGATTAAAAAAACTTTTGCCAGCAATAACTCTGCAACTTTCTTATTAATGTAGATTCTTTCCTGATTGGAATATTGATCAATTAATAAATTGGCTGCTCCTTTCAAATCATTCTCAAGGATGGTCATGAGTTGGCTCCTAGGTAATTTCTTCAACTGGCTGTTATACATATAATCTGTTGTAGAAGTGTATGGCACTTCATCAAAAATCTGCGATAGGTTGTAATACAGAATTGAACGTAAAACAATAGCCTCGCCAATTAATCTATCTTTGTTTACCTGAGAAATGGAATTTGACTTATTAACGCCTTCAATTATTGAATTGGCGTAGTAAATATGTTTGTATGCTCTCGACCACAAATTATACACAATTGTATTGCTGGGAATCTGGACATTGTTATGAACATCTACCAACCCGTTTTGAATGTAAGTTGAATAGCATGTGAGATCGTCTGTATAGGTACCAAGTATGGCGGCAGAACCTGAAATATCTCCTGAAAGCATTGATGAATTCCATAATTCAGCATAAAACCCTGCCAGTGCAGCATTAGCTGAAGAAACATCAGAAAAAACCTCATTTGTTCCAATTTGATTGGTGGGGATTTCTGTGTCTATAAATTTTTCACATGAAGCCGAGCTAAGAAGCAGAAAGCAACTCAGCAGATATGATATTTTATTTCTAATATTATTTTTCATTGGTAAAGTTTTAAAAATTAATCTGTGTACCTAGCGACCATGTTCTTAGTGGAGGCAGATACCCCGTTGTAACGAACTCCGGGTCTATTCCAAAATACTTGGTCCACGTTAGGACATTTTGTCCCTGAGCATAAATTAAAATCTCAGTGGCCCCTGAATTTCCAAGAGGAAGTCGATAGTTTAATTGAATATTTTTAAGTCTGATGAATGAAGCATCACCCACTGAAGCTGTACTGCGCATAAAATTGGTATGGGCAGCATTTTTAGTAGCACTGGTCCCTGTCGTAAAGGGCATATAATAGCCATTCGGATTAGACTCAGACCAAACATTTGTGACTATCTCTGCCTGATTATTCATTGTACCAGCAACAGGCATATAACTGTGATAATTATAATTTCTCTGTTTCGTAAACTGAAATAAGAATGACAAATCCCAGTTTTTGTATCGTAATCTGTTCGACCACCCCCCATAGAATTTAACAGAAAGATCTTCGATTGTTTTATTATCATCAGGTGAGGAGATTTTTCCGTCACCATTTACATCAACAAAAGAATATAATCCTGTACTTGGGCTAATTCCTGTAAAATCGTAAAGCTTGACAATGGATGTACTGTAGCCCACTACAAATTGATTGGCATAAGTTGATCCTTCAAGATTTGGAAATGAAAGCAGACGATTTTCAGGTAATGTCAGATTGAAGTCAGATTGCCAGGAAAACGTTTTGGTTTTAATAGGAGAAGTTCTCAATTCAAATTCCCAACCCTTATTCTCAACAGTTGCTGCTAAGTTTGCCTGTACTGATGTAAAACCTGTGGTAGACGGTAAGGGAAGACCTACCAATTGATTGTCAGATCGGTTTCTGAACCAGGAAATATTTAAACCTATAACATCTTTAATGAATGAGGTCTCAAGTGCAAATTCAAGCTTTTTGGTTTTCTCCCAACTGAAATTCCCATTGAATAATCTTGTAGGAACCAGTCCTACTACTCCATTATAGATGCTTGAAGATGCTACAGAATAGGTATCTCTAAATTGTGCATCACCAATATTATCACTTCCGGCAATCCCATAACTCCCCCTGAGTTTTCCAAAACTCAGCCATTTTCTATTTGCTAAAAAACTTTCCTTTGAAAAAAGCCAAGCCGCCCCAACTGCTCCAAAATTGGCAAATCTATTATTGGGACCGAACCTGCTGGAACCGTCTCTTCTCGCAGTTAGATTGACAATATACTTACTGTCTAATTGGTAGTTGATTCTTCCGAACGCAGCAATGTACTTATAGTCTGTAGAAATAATATCTGAAAATATCTTTGTTTTTGCAGCATTGATGTTCATCATCAAAGCATTACTTTCAAATCCGGAACCCTGAATGGATGATTGTTTCGATTCAGAAGAATTAATTGTTGCACCGAGTAAAATATTTATCTTATTTCTACCAAAAGTATAATCCGCAGTCAGTTGCGGTTCTACATTGTAAGAGAATGAAGAAAAAGCACTTGTAAATGTACTCGACCCGTTTGCACTCGTAAAATTGAAAGCAGGATTATATCTTGTATGAGGTCTCAAATTAAACTCCTCAAAATTTTGATAGTTAAACCCCGAGTTTACACTTAAGCTTATATGGGGTAAAATTTGATATGAAACATTGAGACTATTATTGATCTGCTTCGTATCATTCTGATAAGTTACCACAGTTGAAGCCATTGGATTGGTAAACGTATTATTTTGCCAGTTCAGAGAACCGTCACTGTTATAAAGTTCCGGTGCATTAGGACTTAAGAAGAGACCTATGTTCGTTAAATCCTCATTGATTACATTATTGAACTGCTGAGAAAAGTTATTTGAAAAAGCAATATTCAGCTTATTATCCTTTGACCTATGAGTAAAACCCATTGATAAAACATTATTTTTATATTGATAGTCAGCGGGATAAACTGTCGTCTGCTCGTTATGGGTTACATTGATACGATACGTCCAACCATCGGAACCTCCCGACAATCCTACGCTTGTATTTGATGTAGTTGCTGTTTGTCCGGTTAATGCTTTCTGCCAATCTGTGTATCTTGATTCATCCCAAGCGCCGTTAACATCATATGCTGTAGCTGGGTAAGTTAAAATATTGTCATTCGAAAATGCCGATTTGCGCATCGCAATATATTCGGCAGTATCCATCATTTTCATCCTTGATGCGACACTGCTAAAGGCTAGACTTGAGTTGATTGTAATATTAGATTTGTTCTTACTTCCTTTTTTTGTAGTAATTAAAATGACTCCGTTAGCTCCCCGACTTCCATAAATAGCAGTGGCATCCGCATCTTTAAGAACTTCAAGACTCTCAATATCATTGGGGTTGATACTGTTGAGTGGATTGATATTTCTGAATGGTAATATCTGTGCTGAAAAGGTTGAGGTAATAGCAGAGGACATCGGTACTCCATCCAAAACATAAAGAGGTTGATTGCCGTCCACAGTACTGTTAGCAAGTGTTCTCAGACTATTTCTTCCTCTTATTTGAACATCATAGCCACCTCCTGCAGTACCGGAATTCTGGGTAATGCTGACTCCTGCCATTCTGCCTTGTACGGTAGACAGGATATTGGTGACAGGCTGGTTTTCTATATCTTTTGCTGAAACTTTGGCGATGCTACCGGTTCTTTCTTTGTCTTTAACCTTGTAGTAGCCTGCGTTGAGAATAACTTCTTCGATTCCCTTTACTTTTTGTTCTAAGCTGATATTAACGACGGTCTGATTGGTGACTGTGAATTTTTCTTCTGCATAATCAGGGTGTCTGAACAATAGGATAGGATTTTCTGCTGAAACCTGTATTGTGTAGGTTCCGTTACTGCCGGTTGTTGTTACCTGATCACGACCCTCTTGGGAGATGACGACTCCTGAAAGAGGTTTGCCTGATGAGGTTACGGTACCGGAAATGGTACGTGTCTGGGCTGTTGTATCGATGCTAACAGCGGTCAATATGATCCCAAAGAAAATGCCTCCTATATGGTAATAGGAATTTTTCATAGATTTGTAAAGGTTTTTAATTTTTAAATGATTAATTACTGAACTACGCTCTTTCCCGTTGGTCTGCAAACTCTATGGGAAGGGGCTTTTTTCTTTCTTCTGATTTTTAAGTTGAGTAGTTTTTTGATTCATTTTTTAGATAAAGACTTTCCTGATGCCCTTCAGTATGAAAAAGGACGGGTGAGGTTCTGTAAGCAGTGACCGCAAGGCACCGGAAAGAATTTAATATGAATGAAATCTGTGTCCCGTGTGAGCTATTTAAAGCCGCAATAGGTTGTACCCTCCTATTGTATCCTGTAATCTGATACTATTTTGTAGGAAGCGGGCTTAGATTTTTATGTAGAAATGAGCGAACAGCATTGAAAAAAGACGGCATGGGACTCTACATTATCTAATTCGGGGTACTGGTATACCTTGTATACAGATAAGAGAGCCCACGCCTAGGTCGTGAGCTTTCTGCTTATCATCTCGTATACTTAAATTACCAGTTTTCGAATTGAGATTCTAAGCAATAGCTTCTAATATTCTTTGAAGTATCGCAAAGTTACATTTTCTGTAACCTATTTTACAAATATAATAAAAATTTACACATGAGACATATATATCTCCACAAAAAGTATTGAAAATTTCAAAATTTACTAAATGTATAAATGGGACTTAGTAAATTTAAAGATACATATAGGCAGAATTATTCAACTATATAGATTGAGAAAAGAATTATCACAATTTCAATTAGGCCTCGAAGTAGGTATGTCGAGAGATCACATCGGGAGAATTGAGAGGGGGCAAACAAATCCAACGATTGAAAATATTGTTAAGATTTCCGATTTTTTAAATATTGACATTTTAATATTTTTTATAGAAGTAAACCAAAACGAAATGTCGAGCATCCTTGATGAAATCAAAAACTTAAAGGAAAAGAACAAGAATATAAAATAGAAAATCCTAACTATTATGGTAGGATTTTTTTTATTTGTCGATTTCTTTATAATAACGATCAGAACATTGTTGTAAAACCTCTTCTGTTTCCTTAAGCTCTTTTTTGGTTCCATAAAGATATATAGATAGTACCACTATTGCCAAAGTGGAAATAATACTGTAGATTTTTAATGCTTTTATAGATGTGTTTTTTGTAAAGATAAAAATTTATTATCTATTTAATATTTCAAATGTTTGATAATTACTCATCATTAAATACATTTCGTATATTAGGTTGATTAAATTTAAAAATGAAAAAAGTCATCCTTTTAAAAACCCAATTAGAAGAAGCTGCGAGATTTGGTAAAAGAAAAGATTTTAGATATCAAAGGCTTGCTGTTATATTTTTGGACAATTTTGTTGAAATACAATTAAATTCACTAACAAAACAAAAATTTCTTTTCGATACAGAACTATCCAAATTTAAAGAAAAAAAATATGTGGAAAAATATAGAAGAAGAGTTTTAACTTATTATGATGAGCTGCTTAAATTTTCTGTAAATGAAAATATGATTAATGAGGAACAACGATATTTATTATCATTTTGTCATAACGTGAGAAACAATTTATATCACAGCATTCAGGAAGAAAAGTTATTTGTCAGGATTTCGTTAAAAATATTAAAAGATTTTATCACTGAAAAGCAGCCGAAGTGGAAAAACACAAGCATTTTTACTTCTCACACCCTAACAACAGAAGACCCTTACAAATTCAAGAATTTATCTAGTAATAGTGAAGATGATTGGCGATATTTCTTGAAAAAGAAATTTAACTTTATAGATGAGAGGACATCGAAACCTTCAATTTTGTTAAGAAAATTTGTACTTGAAAAAATGAGTACTGCTCGAGAAAACTACAAATTATTAAAAAATGAATTTGCCGATTACTTTCCGTATGCTGCAAACTGGGGTTTTAACGAATTTATTTACTACTATTATTTCAAATCTTTGCACTCAGAAAAACTCAAAGAGATTGGAGAAATTGAAGATTTAAAAGAGAGAAATGAAACGCGAAGATTACTCGAAGAAAATTATAAATCTACATGGAAGCTAAAACGATTTTCAAGAATAAAAGCTATTGAAAATAAAGCAAAAGCAATGTCGAAATCGAATATTTTTAAAAGTTTAGAGGTTTTTATATCACTAAAAGATGAAATTAATTTAATAAGTTTGGGATTAGAAAATGCTGTCAAAGAATTAAGTTACCAAATAGAATTAGAGGAGGGAATAGCTAACGATTTTAAATTCTGATACTATAAAATAAATTTGTGGTACATACTAATAGCTAATATTTATCTTAAAAAGATTTTGCTTGAGTTACAATTTCTATAAAATTATAAAAATACAAATGTAAAATTCATATACTACATTGATAATTAAGCACACTGTACTTATTATTGTTTAAGAAACGGTTTAGGTATTTACTAAGCTTTGGTATAATAAAACATTGTTAGAAGTTTTTAATATTTTTTTTGGTTATCAATCTTAAAATAATTATTCAAACGAACGACAAGAATTATTCAACCATTGTCGCCAGAAATCAATTTGCGATGCAACTGCTAAGTATCTGGCATTTGATAATGATTTAATTAAACCTCCGCTCTGGAGTTATTTGGAAAGTGTTATGCTTATAAGTGCTTATTAATACATTTATGAACAATATACCTTCGTTTTTTGATCTGATCCATGAAATGATCCTCCTTAAAGATCGAGCAACACCGTTTTACATATGAGTAATAATTGGAATCTTTTTTAGAATCTTTTTGCGTGTAATGTTCAAAGTCATAAAATCCTCTTTCATTTTTTTTTAATTTACTAAATTTTCTCCTAAGATTTTTTTTCTCTGAACTTGCCGAATCATTTATTTTCAATGGTTTATTATATAGTTTCTTAATTTGATTGATAAAAACAGCTCTTTTCGCTTCTGGATTTTTTTCTAAGACCATGTTAGCTCGAGCACATCTGCGTTTTGTAATTGAGATAATCTTTCTGTAGTATTTTGACAAATTAGCAGATTTAATTACAGTTTTATAACCTCTAAATTCAAAACCTAAGTACAGTAATGGTGTTTCAATTTCTTCCGTAGATTTTTTATCTATTTTAAAACACGCCAATCTTTTATCATTTCGCATTGGAGAAAATGTAACCTTCCTAAAAACAAATTTTTCTGTTTTATTTTCGCTAATATTTACTTTGCTTTGTTTGACAAGACCATAAACGTAGTTTTCAATAAATTCTGCTTCGTTGGGCTTACAAACAACCACTATATCATCAGAATATCTTTTATAATATACATCCCGGCCTTCAACAAGTTCATTTATTATTTTTAAGTCAAAATCGTATAGATATAAATTTGCTAAAAGGGCACTTATTGGTAGGCCTTGGGGAATTCCGGTATTAATTTTTTCATCTGAATAAAAATGATTTTTAAAAACTCGTAATTTTCCCTCACTAATTGATTTTCTAAATTCCTCATTATTTTTGAAGAAACATTTATATCCTTTTTCCTTTCGGATAGCTGCAAGTTTTGATTCATCAAAACCAGATTTTCTCCCACTTCTATAATTTTTGATTCTTAAATCATCAAGCAATACATATCTGAATTTTGTACAAGCTTTGAAAACATTATAATGGTCTTTTGGAAGCTCATCCACACCTAAAAGCCACTTCCATTTTTGCTTTAGGAATTGGTGATTTAAACTTGGAAAAAAACTTTTTAAATCAAAAGTTAGTACACAAACCTCATCAGCTTCACCCCTCTTTTTAATTTCATCAAAAGCTTCTTTTGCAAAATGTATTGTGCTTTTCCCTTTTATATCCTTATCTGAGATTTGAATTTTCCGATATGCATTTACTGCCGCGTCAAGTTTATGATTTTCCTTTAATTTTTTCTCATAAAGCTCATCAAGAATCTCCTTATAGTAACCATATACTAAAGTATCCATATGGCTTGCATAATGCAAAGGTCTCAGTTTATTTGATTTTTCTGGATTGCCATTTTTTTTTAAAGTATGACAATGTTTTCTACCTGTGCTACTATGTTTTTCAGAATCTGCTTTCTTAAATTTTCTGTCGATAATATTTGTATGAATAAGAGGATAGAATGCATAATTTTCAACAAACTTTTTATTCGTAATAAGACGATAATAATTTTCCCATTCATCCCCAATTTTAAGAGATGGTGAAATATGTAAATATCCTTTTTCTTTAAGCCAAGTAGGTTTCTTAATCATAAAAAATGCTTGCAAAAACCAATATCGTTTTTATAATTACATACAGCTTTCGCTCAGATAAGTACCCAAGTTATTAATATTGAGTCATTGATAATTCCGTAATTGTTAACTGAACTGACGATGAGCCTGATTCAGTCGTTGTGTGTCGAATACATCTTAAAATATATAGATAATGAAGAATAAGCAAACCTTAATGAAAAGAGTTATACTTTTGTGTATCTCAATTATATTGACTATATTCGTTGTAAGCTTCGTCCCTTTCGGGGATGCCGCTTCGATGAAATTCTACATCCTTATAACCCATTTGTTATAAGTACATCTAAATGATGTTTTATCTTATTCTAGTCGTAATTACACTTCTTTTTGCAAGCATCTCAAAAATATGAAATATTTATTATATTTGTGACAATAACCACGAAAAAAAATTAAAAATGTTCACTTTTTCTATAGGAGATTTTGTATGCATTCAAAACCATCCTTACTTTAACAAAAATCAAAAAATTAAAATTGCCGCAAATGCAGAAATGACTCCTCCAATTATGATTGTTGGAGAAGTTCTTGATAAGGATGAGTGCAACCCACTAGATGGAAAGCGGTCTGAAATTCAAATTCGATGCTATTATTATTCAACAAAAGATGGAAAATATATTGATAAATGGATTAAGGCTGAGCAATTAAAAAAACTAGAAGCTAATGATACTTATTTAGATATTGATGGTTTAAGTAAAATAGAAAGCTTTGATGTGGAGTTTCTCAAAAAGAATTATTTAAATAAACTTGTTTGCTTAAAAAGCGTAGACTTTGAACTTAACAAGAAAAGAATTTTTATAGATAGTTCAGATGGAATTCGAACAAATAAAGAAAACAATCATCTTGAATTTTTACCGCCTGTAATGACTGTTATAGACGTTGTAAAAAATAAAGAGGAGAAAAAATATTCCTCGACAAAAGAAAATTTTGTTGAAAAAGATTTATCAAAATATATGTTTAAATGCAAATGGTATAATCCTAAAACATCATCATATTCTGAAGAGTTAATACCGAGTTCAATTTTAGGAATTGTTAATATTTATTCAGAAAAAATCGACGATTTAGTAAATGGATTTGGAGAAAATAATTTTTTAATTATTAATCAGAAATCAAAAGATAAATTTGAATTGGAAGATAATATTGAACAGATAGTAAAGACATTAGTGAAACCTACTGAATTAGTTTTCAATCACTATTATTATAACGTAAGCTCTTTTGATTTAGTAAAACAGAAGACGACATTTCATCCTATCGAGGATATCATTACACATGATATACCCGTCGATTATTTTCCGAAGTCAACAATCTTTGGAAACGCATACCCTCGCTACAAAACGACATTTCGGCCTATCATATCAACTATTTTCAAGGATAACGAGTATTATCTGATAAAGTACAAGGATAAATCAAACAAAATAACTACCAGAATAATTAAAGTAATTTTTCAAGAACCGTATATTGATCAGGAAGACGGCTCAGATCAAATCTTTCTTGTATCAAATTGCCTTCTAAGAAAAGGACGTATTAGACATTTCAGTATTAAACATATTCTAGAGTCAATAGAAATTTTAAATGGAGCAAAGATTTTTGAAGAAAATAAATTAATTTAAAATTCTTAAAAATAATATGATTCTTATCTATAAATATTCTCAAAATTTGTAGATAAATTTACTGTTTAGTTTTTGCAAATGTAAATACATATACAATCTTTTCTAACAATAACAAATGAAAAAAAACAATCCTATTGACATTTTAGTAGAAAATCTAATAAAGCAATTTTCTCAGATAAATAATTTCTCCTTAACACAAGATGACCCTCTTGGTAATAAAATGTTCAATTTTGTTGTTAAGCACATCTCAGAAATACACTCATTCAAGAACTTGTTTATCCAATATTATTTACCTGCTGCTTCACGAGCTTCACAAGATTTCCAAAAAAACTTAAAATCTTCAAAATACAAACACTTAATCAATATTACCACTCAGGAACTTAAAGAAAACTACTATGAAACCATTAGGCTAGGATATGTAGGTGCTTATCATAAATATGAAAGTTATCTAAAAGATATTCTAAAAATTCTCAATGAGTTTTTTAAAGAAATTGATTTCGAAAACAATTTCTTGGATTTAAATTCATATTTAAAGAAAATCATAGATAAAGATCTTCTAAAAACAATCAACTCGTTTAAAATTTCTGAGAAAATTAACTGGATTTCAAATTGTGTTAAACATTACAATGGCTTTCCTGTTAAGGAGCCAATTCCAGATTATTTACAATATTTCGATAGTACAAAAAAAATAGAGATTGAATCTTCGGAATTTAAAGCAGACCTTGATAATTTGGCTGCACAATGTCAGCTCATTTTAAATATTTTATTTATGGTTGGTTTTCATCAAGTTGTTAGTCAAGAATTTATTTTGATAAAGGATCAATTAAAAGAAGAAAATAAACAACCAGAAAAAGTACAGAAAATTGCAGATGATTTGCTATTTGTTATTTCTGGCTTTTTTGGAAGCAGAGCCATTGATAAATAGCAAAGAGAGTAAACACATAAATCTAAAAATTAGCCCTACATAAATAAGTTTTTAAATATCTAAAAAAGTAAAATAATTGGACCAATTAATAAATAAATTAATATCTAAAATTATTATTGAAAATTCTGCTGTAATCAGTATTGCTGTAAGAAATAGAAATAAATTTGAAGGTTGGCTTAAGTTTGAATTAGCTAGTAAATTAGAGCAACAAGGATTTAATGATGTATTTGTTGAGACTTCATATGAAAGGAGAAAAGATAGATATGACTTATCCTTTTTCAAAGAAAATGATTTCTACTGTGTAGAACTAAAAACTCCAAATACAAATTGGAACATACCAGGAGTAAAAAGCTGCGGAAGACCCATAACAAAAAACATAAATTCTATTATTTCAGATACAAGGAAGCTTAATTCAAATTTTGGTATTGTTGCATTTGTTTTATTTCCTATCCCCACAGATTGCAATAGATGGCATTCATATTTTTATAGAATAAAACAGAATTGTGATTTACCTATTGATATTGAAAAAAATTGTAGTACAATTAATATTAATTTCGACCATAACAATAATAAATGTGATCTAGTTGTTTGTAGCTATTTTTCAAAAATTTATAGCAATTGGTTTTAAATCAAAAATAATGATAGAAATATGACTGATGTAATTTTTTAGTTTTTCTATTCCACTTTATATTTTTTTCTTAGTTTCTCCCTCATCTTATGTCTTTTCAAAAAAACATCCTCACCTACTGTAGTAGACTTAAATACTAATAGGTCTATGGAAAAAGCTAAAAATGTTAAAAGCATCGGAATATTATAGTAGATATATTCCCACATATCGTCAATATTTTCCTGAGTACCAAATATGAAATTCAAGTTTTGTTTCTCTGTTGCCGACACTGGATTTCTATCTGTATATAAGTGAATTGCATTATTCGTTATGTTAAATAAACTGTCACCATAATCTTTGTCAAAAATGTACTGATACAAGTCATCATTATTAAATAAATCATTAAGTAAGTAGTTTGTCTTTATGATTAAATCTTTTTTTTCATTTGGTGTAGTTTTTATAGGGTCAAAGTCTTCAATGTTGCTGAATTTATCAATAAAATCAGCTTCGTTTAAAATTCTCATGACAAGAATTAAAATTTCCAAAAAAGGTTTTCTAAGCAATGTAAAACACACTGTCATTCGCATTTTTAGTGAACATAAAAGACTTTCTTGTATAAAGTAACACGTTTCCATTATTAGCGAGAGAATCAACTGTGTTCTAACTACCTTTGTCAATTCATTAGTAAATCCTAATTCTGACATTCTATCGAACAGATGTTCATCTGAAACATTTATTTTATCAAGTATATCTTTGGAAAATTCAAATGTCTGCACTTTCAGCTCGATGAATATGTCATCCAAGATAAGTTCTTCGATTTGATTTATAACAAACTCACAATAATTATGCTTTTTCCAATATTTTTTAGGCAGATAGTAATATTCAACTCTGTTTGTCATCCTCTTATTTTTTTATAAATGTAATTTATAATCACAAATAAATTTAATATAAAATAAGTAATTTAGACCTATTTGCAATATACTTAGCGATATGAAAAAATTTACTAGTCCTGATGGTGTTTTCGAAATAGATATTCCCGTGGCATGGGATTATAGAAATGAAATCGTGGGTTTAGAAAATTCTCCACCATTCAGCTTTGAACCATTTAGAAATTCTATCGGGTGTTTTCAAGTAAGTCATTATAAAAAGGAAAAAAATAAATATCAAGGATTCAGAAATAAACATGAATATTTTGAAAATAATCTCAAATTCATAAAACAAATGATTGATGAGAATGATGGGTTTATAATTTTGGTATGGGCTACAACGGTAAAAGATTATTTTTTTATGGCAAAATATGTTTACCAAAAGACCAATGTGATTAATGATAAACTAGAAAAAGAAATTGAGAAGGTCGAGAACTCCATAAAATCATTAATCTGTATAGAACCAAACAGCCGCATATTAGCAACTCATCTCTACCGTTATGAAAAGTTCGTAGCATCATTAGGGGCAACTTTTGATTTAAAAGTTAAAGCAATTGAAAATCAGTCAGCCATAGAGCTTATTATTATAAATGCCAATCAGATAGATGCTTATCTTAGACTATCTATTGTTTTAAAATATCAAATTTTAGATAACACAAAATTATTTAGAATAAAATATCTTTTTCAAGATCATAACGACAAACCAATAAATGAAAAAAATATTTATCGAGAAGCTCAAGAGATGAAAATCATAGATATTGATCTGTACAACGAATTATTTGTACTTTACAATGAAAGAAATAAAATTGTGCATAGATATATTATTACAGATATCAAAACTTTTACACTATATAAAATAGCATTTGAATACGAAAAAATGTCAGAAAAAATAAGATTAATACTTAGAAAAATAGAAGCTGAACAATTCACAAAAAAAGTGGGATATCATAGCATCAAAAATCCTCATCGTAATACTGATGAAAGTCATGCTATTTTATTAAAATCGATGATAAATGAAAAGCATTTTTTAGATCATTTTTACAGAGATTTACAATAAGTTGATTGAATGTAATCCAATTTTGAATTAATATTATAATTATCTATATTTGTCTCCATAAACAATTCAGCGGGTATTTTAAGATGCTAACTTAAAATTATCCCACAATGAATAATTGTTTATTTTGCTCCAGATGGAGACCTGTTTTTGTAAGAGCTTACACTAGAATACGTTTCGGGCGTCTAGAATATGTAATTCAGCATTGCAGATCGAGACCTGGACAACACAGATTTAAGCAAGGTTTTTAACCTTGCTTATTTTTGTCCTCTTTTTTATCTTTCAATTTTAGGAATTTACTTTTAATTATTACTTCTTATATTTATAAGTAATTATTAATCCATGCAAAAACCCACACCACATACTATTAGAAAAAAAGCAATTTACATCGATGATAAAGACAGAACTGATGAGATAGAATCTTATTCTTTTGAGGGTAATAAGTGTGTAGTGGTATATAAAAGCAGTGGGAAAGCCTATTCTTATACTCAACATCGAATAAAGATTGTAAGATCTGCTATTCAAAGTGAGAGAGCGGGAAATATTTTCTCTTATTTAAATGCGATTGCAGAAAGTGTTGGTTTGAAGACAGAGGAAGGCAATAATATTCTTGCCAATAGCTACGGGGGTATCCGTTTTATTCCTGAAACTTCTATTCTGTACAATTTCCTTAATGGAAAAGAACCCAAAAAGAATTACTACGCCTCTCCTATTGAAATCTTTCCTTTTGGATTTAATCTGAGTCAGAAAGCTGGAGTTGACAATGCGTTTTCAAATCCGCTAAGTGTTATAGAAGGTCCTCCCGGAACGGGAAAGACCCAGACTATACTTAATATTATTGCCAATGCAGTGATGAATGATCAGAGTGTGGCTGTTGTTTCAAGCAATAATTCGGCGACAAAAAATGTTTTTGAGAAACTGGAGGGCAATGGGGTTTCTTTTATAGCGGCATTATTGGGGAGCAGTCAGAATAAAAAAGAATTTATCGATGCTCAGACTGAAATACCGGATCTGTCAGATTTTAGATTAGAGGAAGAACAGGAACAATCTCTTATGCAGTCTACCACCCTTCTTTTTGCTGAACTTATTGAGAAGTTGGAATTAAAGAATGAACTGGCTTTAATTACGCTGGAAATAGACAAGATTAAAACAGAGTATCAACATTTTACAGATGATGTAGCTTTGGCAACCGAAATCCGTTTTAAAAAGAATGTCAGTTCAGATCAGCTGCTTTCATTGTGGGTTACGTTAGAAGACTATGAGAAAACTGGTAAGAGATTTTACTGGTGGCGCAGACTCATATTTCCTTTTCTATATGGCGTAAAAGATAAAATTTTCTATACTCTTTCTTACGAAGAAATGATCAGGATCGTTCAGTCAAAATACTATGGGATAAAAATTTCAGAGCTTGAACTTAGAAAACAAGAGCTTCAAAATACGCTACAAAATTTTTCTTTCAATGATAAAATGAAGGAATATACTGAAGGATCGATGCAGCTGTTTAAAAACAAACTCTACCAAAAATATAAAGGACAACAACGTTCAGAATATACCGAATGGGGTCTTCGTTTTAAATCAGAAGAATTTATTAAAGATTATCCTGTCATTATGAGTACAACCTACTCATTAAGAAGAAGCCTTGCTGAAAATGTAGTCTACGATTATGTGATTGTTGACGAATCTTCACAGGTGGACCTTGCAACGGGTGTACTTGCATTATCGTGCGCAAAACAAGCCGTCATTGTGGGAGATCTAAAACAGCTTCCCAATGTTGTAGATTCTGAAACAGCAGAAAATACAGATCAGATCTTTAAGAACTATGATATTCCGGAATCTTATCGCTATTCCAGTCATAGCCTGCTTTCTTCTGTCACAGAAGTATTTCCGAAGGTTCCTAAAACACTCTTAAAAGAGCATTATCGCTGCCATCCTAAAATCATTGATTTTTGTAATCGTAAATTTTATAACGATCAGTTAATCATTCTTTCGGAAGGACAAACAGAAAGAGAACCTTTATTAGTCTATAAAACAACTGAAGGTAACCATGCGCGTCAAAGAGAGAATCAACGGCAGATTGATGTGATTATTCAGGAAATCATTCCCCAGCAAAAGCTGGAAGGTGTCAATCTGGGAATTGTAACTCCTTACCGTAATCAGACCATAGCACTACAAAGAACCTTCCAGGGAACAGATATCAAAGCCGATACGGTGGATAAGTTTCAGGGAAGAGAAAATGACGTGATTATTATCTCCACAGTAGATAATGAGATCTCTGAATTCACTGACAACCCGAACCGCCTGAATGTAGCTATTTCCAGAGCCAAAGATCAGCTGATACTTTTGGTGAATGGAAATGAAAGCGACAACGACACGAATATCTCAGATCTTATCCGATATATTGATTATAATAATTTCAGTACGATCAATAGTGAGGTACATTCTATTTTCGATTACCTGTACAAAGGGTATGAAGAAAAAAGAAGAGCCCTTTTATCGGATCAAAAAAAGAAATCTGTTTTCGACAGTGAGAATCTTATGTATGTATTAATAAGAGAAGTTTTGTCCGACGATCAATTTTCAAAATATGGCGTTATTTTGCATCATCCATTGAGAAATCTATTGTTAGATTTTTCCAAATTAACTGCTGAAGAAGAACGATACGCCAGACATCATGCAACACACCTTGATTTTCTGATTTATAATAAGCTTGGGAAAAACCCTGCATTGGCTATTGAAGTTGATGGTTATGAGTATCATAAAACGGAAAGCAAGCAAGCTGGAAGAGATCGTATGAAGAATGAGATTTTAGAGAAGTATAGAATACCTTTGGTACGATTTTCCACTACAGGAAGTGGTGAGAAAGAGAGGTTGATTAGCAAACTAAATGAAATAGCGAAGAATAATTCCTGATGAGATTACGGTTTTCCGTAAACTTTTCTGTTTGTAGTAGCTTAGATTTGTGATTGCAATTATCTTAAAAAACTATATCATGGCTTGGTCATACAAAAAGAGAATCAAAATAATCCCCGGTGTACATTTGAATTTCAGCAAAAGAGGAATTTCAACGAGTATTGGGGTTAAAGGTATGAGTGTAAATTTGAGTTCATCAGGCACGAGGCTCAATACCAATTTTTCAGGTTTTTCAAATTCATACAGGCTTTCCGGTTCTTCATCACCAAGGACTCCCTTGCAATCTTATCCTGATCCACAACCTTTTTACACTGAGTTATCAGATAACATTTTTAGTTCCGATATTCACGAGATCACATCTCAAAATATGGCAGGTATCAAAGAATCTATCTTAATGGCTCAACAGCAAAAAGCGGAATTGAAGACGGATCTCAAGAAAATAAAAAAAGCGTTAACCTTTACCAAGACCAAGAAAATTGCAAGCTATATCTTTATATATGGGTTGGTAAACAAAAATATTGTACAACAGATAAATGAGGATATTAAAGCACAAAAAGAAGCGCTGAAAGAAACCAAGATTGTAATTGATAACTCGGCTGTTAATATAGACATACAGTTCGATGATCCCTCTAAGAGAAAGTATGAACAATTACAGCATTCTTTTAAAAATCTAACCACAGCGCATAAAATATGGGATATTACCGGAGCGCATTTTCAGGATCGTGTGGCTGCCCGGTCTAGCGCCAGTACGTTGGTCAACAGAAAAGATGCAAGAATTGGTTTTAAATCACTTCCCATCATCACATCAAACTATGAAGCCATATATTTTCAAAATGTGAATGGAGCAGATTTATATTTTTATCCAACATTTATACTGATGTATAAAAATGATCAGAACTTTGCAATTATTGGGTTTGATGAATTTAATGTTACATTCTCTTCTGTAAGTTTTACCGAAACCAGCAGTGTTCCTCGTGATTCAAAAGTTATTAGAAAAACATGGGCGAAAGTCAATAAAAACGGAACTCCCGACAAAAGATTCAAGAGCAATTATCAGATACCTGTTGTTCAATACGCAAGGTTGAGGTTTTCTTCCAGTAGTGGTGTTAATGAGGAATATCAAGTAAGTAATTTTGAATTCGCCCAAGAGTTTGCAAATTCATTTAAGGAGTATAAAATTTTATGCAAGGAATTAACTTAAAGTTGATCTCAGAAAATAATACGTTTAGAAAACAATCCTTAAGTGTCTAGCAAAATTTAAAAATCAAATTTACTTTATCATCTAAAGTTAAATAAGCATCAAACTTTTTACCGTTTTTGCTTTTCATGTTTTTGATTAATGATGTTTTGTTCTGGGTTAATAGTAAAGTAAGATCTTTAATACTGATTTGTACTCCGCATATGGTTCTGAAGAGAATCCAACTGCATTGTTCATCTGGGCATTTTATGATTTTGTCTTTGATAATAAGAGTATGTTGTTGGCATTTGGGGCATTTTAGTTGGGGAATATTTTCTTGGGGAATATGGAGTGATAAAAGTTCGCTGGTGATTTCAGTTGTATAGTGTTGGATGTCGTTGATGAATTGAGTTTTATTGAGTTCACCTTTTTCAATTCTATCCAGTGCTATTTCCCACTCTGCGGTCATTTGGACATTGGCTATTTTTTTGTCTTTGACAAGGTTGTAAACCTGTAGGCCTTTATCTGTAGGATGCAACGTTTTGCTTTTCCTGATAATATAGTTTCTGCTGAGCAGCGTTTCGATAATGGAGGCTCTGGTAGCCGGGGTTCCGATGCCGATATTGGAAAGTGCTTTCTGTTCTTCTTTGTTTTCAACAGATCTACCAGCATTTTCCATCGCTGATAAAAGGTCAGCTTCTGTGAAAAGTTTGGGAGGCTGGGTTGTTTTTTCAAGTAAGTCGGTTTTTGAGATCTTCAATTCATCTCCGATTTTGAATTCCGGAAGTTCAGTAAGGACTTCATTTTTATTATTGGAATTTTCATTATCAGATAGAATTCCTTTGATGGCTCTCCAGCCTTTCTCTAGGATTGTAGAGCCTTTGATCTGGAATTCATAATGATGTACTTTGATGATGATGTGGCTGACTTGTTTGGTGCAGGCATGGGACAAGGATTCTAATAAACGGTAAGCAATCATATCATAAATGGCTTTTTCCGTAGCGCTAAGTGCGGAAGGTGTTTTGGTTGTTATGAGTAATCCATGATGGTCGGTAACTTTTACATCATTGACGATCCGCTTATTGAAATTTCCGAACTTTAAAGTTGATATGGGTGGCTTGAAATGATCGGTTGCATTGAGGATTCTGACCAGTTCAGGAATTTCAGGCCATAAGTCTTCAGGAATATACTTGCTGCCGGTTCTGGGATAGGTAATGAATTTCTTTTCATATAAGCTTTGGGCAATTTTCAAAACCTCATCAGCAGAAAGTCCCAACTTTCTGTTGGCTTCTTTCTGTAATTCTGTGAGGTCGAAAAGTAACGGGGACTGTTCCTGCACTGTTGTAATGGATACATCTTCTACAAAAGCTTTTCCCTCCCGCTCTATGGATTTTTGGATTTGTTCTGCCTGCTTTTTTTCTTTCCATTGTAATAGGGAAAGGCTGGTGAAGTCTGTATATTCTTTTCTATGGCTCAGCTGAATCTGAAAGTATTTTTGCTTAGTGAAGTTTTGATGCTGAAGAAACCGTTGACAGATTAAAGCAAGGGTCGGTGTCTGCACTCTGCCTAATGAATAAACATCTTGGTTTCCTGCGATGGTTAATGCCTGAGTAGCATTGATTCCCACCAGCCAGTCTGCTTCGCTTCTGGCTTTAGCAGCTTGATATAAACCGTCAAAGGTATCGCCTGACTGAAGTTTTTTAAAACCGTCCTGTATTGCCTTTTCGGTAAGGGAGCTTATCCAGAGTCTTTCAAAGGGTTTGTTGCATTGTATGTAGTGATAGATATAGCGGAAGATCAGCTCTCCTTCCCTTCCTGCATCTGTTGCTACAATGATACTGCTGCATTGACTGATGACTTGCTTTATGGTGTTGATTTGTTTTAAAGCCGAAGGATCAGGCTCATAGCCTTTTATTTTCTTTAGTTTTTTGGGAGTTAAAATAAAAGGGTTCGGAAAGATAGGCAAAGAGGCTTTATTAAAGCCTCTTATACCATAATCTTCCGGCATTCCTAATGCGATCAGATGTCCTAATGCCCAGGTTACACAATATCCGTTACCGGATAAATAACCATCTTTCTTTTCATGGGCTCCTAACAATTGTGCGATTTCTCTTGCGACACTCGGTTTTTCTGCGATGATTGCTTTCATATGATGGATTTAGATAATTATTATAGTTTTTGTCTTCTTGGTTTTCTAACCTTTTTTTGCTGATCTTCCTGCTGTTTATTAACAGGCTGCTGCTGTTTTGATTCTAAAGGCTCCTTCACATTTTTAGTAGCTTCATTGGTTTTACCATGGGTGTTAATCGCAGTTTGGGTTTTATGATCTTCGGTAGGGTTTGCCTCCTCTTTAAGTTTATTAGGATGAGTGAAGGAGAAATCGGTTTTAAAGGTTTCTTTGTTGAAGGTAATATAACCTTGATAAGGTTTACCTTTAGCATCGGTAAGGCCGTCAACGTAAACGGTTTGCCCGGATTTGAACTTTTCATATTGTGAATCGTCCAGCTCTTTTCTTCTGAATACTTTGGGTGCTTCTTTATCCGTAGGTTGAGTTTGCTGTTGGTTATGATTGTGCTGTTGACTTTGTTGTTGATTCTGATTATTGTTGAACAAAAATTCCACATACCGCTTATCCGCATTGAACTGTACGGTGGCATTGAAAAGTTCACCTTTTTTAGAGGTCATGCCTTCAAGATATAATGGACCTCCTTCCAGTAGTGTTTGTTTCTGATGTTCATCAAGCCTAATTCCTTTGATTTCGTCAGGAATTTTCATGTACTCTGCTCTATAGGCAACCAATTCATTGGTTAAACGATCACGGCTGATCACTGATGGAATGATTTCATCTGTTTTAGGATTGACCAGATCTACTACCCTGCCCATATTCCCGGTTTCTCTAAGGTTTCTTTTGTCTTCATCACTGAACTGATGACCTAAGAATTTATTATTGAGACTGGGCTCTTTTCGGATTCCATGCAGATGAACGGCAACCTGTCCTGTATCTCCTGTTTGAAGAGATAACCGGACATCCATCTTACTAACCGCCGTTCCCAGATTAATAGTAATCGGAATTAGTGTGTTGGTTTTAAAACCTCTGAGTAATGCATCCATCGCATTCATTTTTTCAAGCTTCTCCTGATTAAGTCCGAACTTTTCCATCGTTTTCCAGTCGATCTGTTCAGGCTGAAAACGATATTCCTGATTGTCTGTGTTGTTGTCCATTGTATTTTGATTTTTAGGATTGTTGTTATATTGAGGTAAAACTTCATAGTCTTTCAGCTTTTCTTTTTCTTCAGAAGATGCCTGATCGACATACTTCTGAAGATCCTGAGCAGTATTAACAGCATCGTATTCCGAAACTTTGAAAAAGTTGAAATGCGTGGGATTTTTAAGCTGCCGGTAAAAATTGGAAAAGAAGTTGGAGAATAGATCGCCGTGCTTATCAACTCTGATCAGCAGCTCATTATCCTTTTTTTCTTGTGGAGTAATCTTTTGCAGATTCCCATCTTTATCTACACCTTTGACCATTTCAACTTGGTTGGTATGAATGTTCAGGACAAGGAGTGTATCTGTTGTCGGTTTGAGTTCATTGGGTTCCTGAGGGTTTATCAATTCATTTTCCATTGTATTTCATTTAATGGAACCAAGGTATAGGTCAATTAAGAAAATTCTGAAGATTGGAATGGTGATGAATGATTTGGCTGTAGATGTCTTGTTACGATCAAGAGTTTAAACATTCCCGGATCAATTGATGGACATCCGAAAGCTTATAGTACAGCTTTCCGCTGATGGTATAGTAAGGCAGCTTTTTATCAGTCCTATACCGCTGTAATGATCTTGAGCTTATTTTAAGTAATTGAAGGACATCTTGATTGTCGAGCAATTGCTCGCCATCTACTTCGATAAATCTCGATTGGTTGTTTGCTACCCGCTCTTTTAGGATGTCAAATCGTTCCATGATTCGTTCCATCCAAGCTATAAATTCTGTTCTTTCAATATTCATAATGCTGATTTTTATGATTGCTGGTGATGTAAAATTGAACAAGAGAAATCATATAAAATCACTACTTTTTCGTAGTACCGAAATTTTTTCATAATTTTTAGCAAAGTTTGAGTTTACATTTTGATATATTTTCACTCACCCTCCCTTAGATCCGTTAAGTATTAATTTCTTTTATAAATAGTTCAGATATTGAAAATTGATTGTTCTGCAAGTTCTTATATTGGATAGTAACTTAAAAGCAATAATTAAAAAGTGGTTATACATCTGACACACAAAAATTGGCCGAGTTTTATAATATTTAAACTTGGAATGATTGTAAAAAAAGGAGTGGTAAAGAAAGAACCTTAATCAAAAGATTATACGTAATTTTAAGCCAATACTTATGGGTAAAATTAACATGATCTTCCTTTTTTTCTGGCATTAAAGTTTTATCAATTGGTATTATAAAACGATCCAATGAAAACTTCTAAAATTAAATATGCATACAGGAATCTTATACAACGATATCGAATTAGGATATTCTCCAATTAGTTCTTATCATCTAGGGTTATTAACACGGAACAAAAATTTCTATAAGAATGTTATAGATAGTCATTTATATATTATTGCACAAAGAAAAGAAATCACTTTTCATAAATTATCTTACTCAAAGAAAAGTATAAAATTTGAAATCCATCAAGAACATAATAATAAGATTATCAACTGTGAGCTTCCGTTAGACCAAGATGGTTTTAGACTAGATTTAAAAAAAGATATACAGTTTCGAATACATGACAGAAGAAACACTTTAGAAAAAAAAATAGAATATCCTTTTGATGGAATGCAGGCATTTTCTATATACGAAAAAGATATGTCAACCCAAAAGAGTGAATTAGCCGTTTGGTTTTCACCAGATAAACTTTTTTACCATCATTGGAAAGGTGATCTTATCGCTAAATTTTCCGATGATTATAGTGATATGCTTCATTTCAAGATACATTATGTAGGTAAATCTACTGAACAGAATATTTGCAAAAGATTGTCAAATCATGCAACTTTTCAGGAAATATTAATCAATGAAACTCCTCTTAGTTATGGTAATATTCCATCAAATGAGATTATGGTTCTTCTTATGAGGATATGTGATAATAATAGTATTGTTAGCTGGGGTAAAGAAGCCACACCGGAAGAAATGGCCGACTTTATCCTAAATTATAAACTTCCTAGTGATAAAATGGTTTCATTAGATGCTGAAAAAGCTTTAATAAAACATCTACAACCTCACTACAATAAGATTCTTTATCACTCCTTTCCTCAAAACAATGATCTTGTTAATATGGATTATCATTCTGTAATCTTATATGCTTTCCGTGATCCCATTTCTTTATTGTACAATCAAGGAGTTATGAAAGGTGGAAAATTTGTAGAAGAGCGGGACTATATTGCTGTAGAACGATAAACTAAAAATTAAATCCTATTTTTATAAAAAAAATACTAATCAACCAATACACTACTTCTGTAGTGGTTCAAAATTTAATTAAAATATGAAATTTCAAATCCCACCCGTTGAAAATGCTACAGACTTTGAAGATTTGATATGTGATTTATTCAATGTACAAAACAATACAGATACTTTTAAAAAATTTGGCAAACAAGGTCATAATCAAAAAGGTATTGATATTTTTTCTGTTGAACATGATATTGCTATCCAATGTAAAAAGAAAGACTTGTCAAGAAAACATTCTCTTTTGAAAAAGGAACTATTTGATGATATCGAAAAGGATGTAAAAAAAATAATGATCAGTGATCTCAAGATCAAATTTAATAAGCTTTTCATTGTGACTACTTTCGAAAATCATCCTGATTTTGATGAATTATGTGAAGATATAAAGCAAGAGTACAACTGTCATTTCGAAATCATATTTTGGGGCTGGAACACCATTCAAGATTTTATATTAAAGCATGAGACCATACTGCATCAATATTATCCTAAGTTTATAATCAAAATCGACCATGAGGAGCAGGATTTTTTACGAAATCAGGATCTTAAGAAACAAATAAAAAATGATTTCAAAGATTGGCTGAGCTATTCCATGGATAAAAGGAAAAGAAAACCAAAAATGTTAATCAGAAAGTTCAATGATAAAGGATATCCTTCATCTAATAATCCTAATGAGTTTGGAAATTACGATTGGTATAATGCAGGCATGTACCAAGAATATCATAAAGGATTAGAATTTATTGATCAAATACTTGAGATTGTTAGCCTTCCCAAAGGTAAATGGAGATTTGCAGAACAGGGTGAAATATTGGATGATAAATATAAAGTCTATAAAATCGGAAGAATTAATTATTCTGATATTGTCAGCTATGATATTGACGGTAATAACATTGATCGGCAGCCACATATTTTTTGTAAATTTTTATATGAGGGCACTCCTTATGAAGAAATATACTATGTTGATGTTGATAAAATTTATAACAGATTTGAAGAACAGGATCAGGAAAAGGGAAATTGAGTTAACATTAACTTAACTTGCTTGTAAGCCTATAAATTCACATCTTTACATTCATCATTAATTATCCTGCTTTTATCAGACGAAAAGTCAGATTAATGCGTTCTTTCATTCGTATATTTGATTTCGCAATGCGATGCTCCCAGTTTTCTTGAAGATCTCCTTTCATAATGAGTAAGGAACCATGAGGCAATGGTAAACTGTATTTGCTTTGATGATGGTCTTTCTTTCTGAAATCAAAGTTTCTGGTTTGTCCAAGGCTGATGGATGCAATGACAGGTCGTTTTCCATATCGGCTTTCCTTATCCCGATGCCAGGCAACGGAGTCATTATGATCACGGTACAGATTTAACAGAACCCCATTGAATTGGCAGCCAAATTCCTTTTCAATTCTTTGTTTTAATGAAAACAATTCAGGAGTCCATGGATGGGTTGGCTTTTTATCTGTTTCAGAATCATTATATTTTGAATCCCCATACCAAGCGGTCAATCTTGGAGTAAGCACCATCTTATCATACATTTTTTGAGTACGCTGTTCCCAGGGAGCAGTTTCCAACAATTTGTTTTTAAGCAGATCGGCTTCTTCCCTACTCAGAAAACTCTCTCTGTATTCCAAAAGGTCTTTTGGAAACTCATACAACTCTTCTGCATCAAATAAACTAAGCTGACTCATTGTAATTTTTCTTTAAATCTTTTAACTTTGTCTTATTCCGTTTCTACGGAATAATTTTTTTTCATCATTTGTGTTTTTACTTCCCTTCGGGGAAGTTTTTTGATTATGCCATGTACTCAAAATAAATTCAATTCTTATCTCCCATTTTTTCTTTGATCTGTCTGATATCAGTTTTAATTTCTGTGATAAAATTTTGAATATGGTGTTCTGCAAATTCATTAGGCTCATATTCTTTGGTATTAATACTACAGGCAAATTCCCAGATCTCTTTAATTTCAGGCAATGGAATTTTATAAGGCTCATAAAATTGATTGTCAGCCTTCACCCATATACCATCTGCTTCATGAAACTGAAACCTTTTGTAACTGATACCATCATTGGTGGTAATGAAAACATACGTTCTGTCCGTTTTCAAATCCGAAAGATTTTCTACATATTTTCCTACGATATAGGTTCCGTTCTTATAGGGGGGCATTGAATCTCCATCAGCTGGAAAGGCCCTGAACTTACCACCTTTTAAAAAAGGTAATGATATGGTCTCCAAACTTTCTATGTATTCCGGATCTCCATAGCCATTCAAGTAGCCCATAGAAGCTTTTTGTGGGATAATCTCAATCTGATTGTTTCCATCTTGATCAACCTTTATAGGCAGAACAATCCTATTCTCAGGAAGCTCCATGAGTTCCTCGATAGAAAATTTTCTGACATCTACAGTCAACAATAAGTCGATGCTTATGTTATAGAATTTTGAAATTCTAAGCAATATTTCAATAGGAGGTTCTGTTCTGCCATATTCATAGGCGACATATCTGGATCGGGTAAGAATTAATAGATCTGCCAGCTCTTGCTGAGTCATATTTTTCTTTCCTCTCAAAAACACGATGTTATCAGAGAATTTTGACATTGTTACAATTTTAGACAACAAAAATACAAAATTTGTTTCAAAACGTGACTAATTTTGTCACATGGAAAGAGCAATTGTACATATGGATTTGGATACGTTCTTTGTTTCCTGTGAAAGGCTGAAAAACTCCGAATTGGAGAAAAAGCCTGTGATCATCGGAGGTGGAGACCGTGGTGTAGTGACGTCCTGCTCTTATGAAACCCGTTTTTTCGGAGTCAGAAGCGCCATGCCAATTAAAATGGCTTTACGGCTGTGTCCCGAAGCTAAAGTAATTAAGGGAGATATGGAAATGTATTCCAACATGTCTCATATGGTAACGGAAATTATCCAGGAAAAAGTTCCTGTTGTGGAAAAGGCAAGTATCGATGAATTTTATTTGGATTTATCCGGAATGGATCAGTTTTTCGGATGCTATAAGTGGACCTATGAAATCGCAGAAAGCGTACAGAAAAACACAGGATTACCTATAAGTTTTGCGTTGTCTGCCAATAAAACCGTATCCAAGATCGGAACAGGAGAATCAAAGCCAACCGGTAGATTTGAAGTCAAACAGCATGACATTCAATCATTCTTGAACCCACTTTCGGTAAAGAAGATCCCTATGGTCGGCGATGTTACCTTTCAGCTGCTGTCAAGATTGGGTATAAGAACGATACAAACGCTTTCAGAAATGCCTGTTGACGTTCTTCAGCAGCTGATTGGTAAAAATGGAAATGAACTCTGGAAAAAAGCACACGGAATTGACGAAAATCCTGTGGTCCCTTATTCGGAAAGAAAATCTATTTCTACAGAAGATACTTTTGCCCAGGATAGCATCTATATTCAAGGTATTCAAAGTATACTCTCAGGAATGGTTGAAAAGCTCTGTTATCAGCTCCGGGCAGAGAAATGGCTGGTGTCAGTAGTGGTGGTAAAACTCCGCTACGCCAATTTTGATACGGAAACCAAACAATGCAGGATACCCTATACTTCAGCTGATCATACCCTGCTCAGGTATGTTTTGGACCTATTCAAAAAAGTATATACCAGACGTATGAGAATAAGACTGGTCGGAGTAAAGTTTACCGGACTGGTTCACGGATGCCATCAGATGGATCTCTTTGAAGATACGGAAGAACTGATCTCCTTGTACCAAACGATGGATAAAATCAAGAACAGGTTTGGAACTTCAAGTGTAGGAAGAGCCTCAGGTTTATTAAAATAAGTACAAGATGTTTCTGAATTGTCATTCTTATCATAGCCTTCGGTATGGAACCATTTCTATTAAAGAAGTGGTTAAGCAGGCTTTGCATTTTAATATTAAAACCCTGGCTCTTACGGATATCAATACCATTACCGGGATCTATGATTTCTACAAACTTTGTCAGGATCATAATATCAAACCGATCGTCGGAGTGGAAATACGGGTTCAGGATGAACTGTATTATATCTGCCTGGCCAAAAATCAAAAAAGCATTGCAGAAGTCAACAGGCTTTTAACCGCATATAACTGTGAAGACATTGAAATTCCTAAAGCAAATCCTGATTTTACAGATACTTTTGTTATTTACCCACTGGAGAATATTCCTGAAAAATTAGCAGATCATGAATTTATAGGCATCAGACAGAACCAGTTAAATCTTTTGATTAAACCGGAATTAAAACAGTTCATTCATAAAATGGTTATTCTTCATCCGGTTACCTTTACGACCCCTGAAGAATATGAGCTTCATAAAATAGTAAGGGCTATTGATCACAATACATTGATCAGTAAGCTTACAGAAGCTGATTACTGTAAAGACAACGAAATGTTTACTGATAAAAAAGAGCTTCTCGCTCAATTTTACCATGAGCCACAGATTATTGAGAACACAAAATATATTGTCAATAGCTGTCATTTTGATTTTGATTTTTCAACACCTAAAAACAAAAAGCATTTCACAGACAGCAAAGAAAATGATTCTAAGCTTTTAAAAAAGTTAGCATATCAGGGACTTTTTAAAAGATATTCCGAGGATAATCTACAGGCGAAAGCAAGAGTGGATAAAGAATTGGGGGTTATTGACCAACTTAATTTCTGTGCTTATTTTCTCATCACCTGGGATATTATCCAATACAGCAACCGAATGGGGTTTATGCATGTAGGAAGAGGCAGCGGTGCCAATTCAATAGTCAGTTACTGCATTGGAATTACTGACATATGTCCTCTGGAGCTGGATCTGTATTTTGAACGGTTTCTAAACCTCAACCGCAAAACGCCTCCAGATTTTGACATAGACTGGAGTTGGCAGACCAGGGATATTATCCTTGAATATATTTTTGATAAATATGGTAAGAACCATGTTGCCTTCTGTGGAACCAATGTTGAATTTAAATACCGTTCTATTTTCCGGGAAGTAGGAAAAGTATTTGGTCTTCCGAAAGAGGAACTCGATACACTGGCAACAAAACCCATCCAGGAACATGACATTAATTCGGTATCCAGACAGGTTCATTACTACGGAAAATTGTTGGAAAAGTTTCCTAACCAGAGAAGCATGCACTCCTGTGGAATTCTGATATCAGAAGAACCTATCACCAATTATTCAGCACTCGAAATGCCTCCTAAAGGTTTTCCGATCGTACAGTTCGATATGTACACTGCTGAAGAGATTGGCCTTGAAAAATTTGATATTCTCTCACAAAGAGGTTTAGGTACTATAGATGATACGGTAAAGCTGATTAAGGAAAAAAGAGGAATTGATATTGATATCCGGGACACTTCCCTCTCAAAAGATGAAGCCCGATGCAATGAATTCTTAAGTTCCGGAAAAACGATTGGCTGTTTTTATATTGAGTCTCCTGCAATGAGGGGATTACTCCGAAGATTGAAATGCGACAACTATAAAGTACTGGTAGCTGCCTCATCCATTATTAGACCCGGCGTGGCTCAAAGCGGAATGATGCGGGAATATATTTTCAGGCATAACCATCCTACAAAATTTGAGTATTTCCATGAGGTTTTTGAAAAGGAACTGGGAGAAACCTATGGTATTATGGTATATCAGGAAGATGTTATTAAAATTGCCCTGCATTTCGGAGGCTTATCCGCTCCTGATGGTGATGTGCTGAGAAGAGCAATGAGCGGTAAAGGCCGTTCTTTATCAGCTTTACAGAAAGTAAAAGATAACTTCTTTGAATCCTGTAAAAGATTAGGACACCCCGAAAAGTTATCTATGGAGGTATACCGGCAGATCGAATCATTTGCGGGATACTCATTCTGTAAAGCACATTCTGCTTCTTATGCTGTGGAAAGTTATCAGAGTTTATTTCTCAAGGTCTACTATCCTATCGAATTTATGGTCTCTGCCATTAATAACGGCGGAGGGTTTTACAGAACTGAGGTATATATTCATGAAGCCAGAATGTCGGGAGCTGCCATCCATAATCCTTGTGTCAATTTAAGTGAATATCAGACAACGGTCTCTGGTTCGGATGTTTATTTGGGTTTCATGCATATTGAAAGACTGGAGGCAAGGTTAGCACAGCTGATTCCTGAAGAAAGAATCCAGAATGGAGAATATACCTCTCTTGAAAACTTTGTCAAAAGAATTCCTATCGGTATCGAAACATTGCAAATTTTAATCTTTATCGGCGCATTCCGCTTTACCGGAAAACAAAAACATGAACTGCTGATTGAATCAAGATTTCTTCTGGGAACTCATAAGGTTGCTTTCAGGCATTTGACTTTACTTGAGGAACCTCAGACAGATTATCAGCTTCCGTCTATAGAAAGAAACCCATTTGAGGATGCTTTTGATGAAATAGAAATATTAGGTTTTCCCGTTTCTTTCAGTCCTTTTGATTTGCTACAAACCCGGTACAGAGGCAGTGTAATGGCCAAAGACCTTATAGGGTTTCACAAAAAACAAATTAAAATGCTCGCTTATCTCATTTCAAGAAAGCATGTTCCCACCAAAAAAGGGACGATGTATTTTGGAACCTGGATTGATGCGGAAGGAGAATATTTTGACACCGCTCATTTTCCAAACTGCCTTGAAGAATATCCTTTTCAGGGTGGTGGCTGCTATCTCTTATTGGGAACAGTAGAGGTCGATTTCCATTTCCCTACCATTACCATTCATAAAATGGCGAAAATGCCTTTTATTCCGGATCCAAGATATTCTATGGATAAAGAAAAATCATTGGAAGCTCAGCGTAATTTGCATGAAGATATCAGTATGACCTGGCGGAAGCCTTATCCACAGGAACATGAAATAGGATTACCAAGAATACAAATGAAATGAAATACATCACCATCTTATTTCACTTATAATATAAATTATTATTTGTTAAATTAGCTCGCCAGACCTTAAGAATTAAAATTATAGCTGTAAATAAAAAAAACTTTTTAATATGAACAGAAAATTAACCACGAACTCGCGATTAGTAAACGAGTTATTTGCAAATTATATAAGCACATTTACAGCTTTTTGTGAATTAATAAATAATTCAATTCAGGCAAAAGCAGAGAATATTTGGATTGATATAAATTATACCAATGAAGATGAAATACATCCAACAATTATCGATTCGTTAAGTATTAAAGATGATGGAATTGGAGTGCATAAAAGTGAACTTGAAAGAAAATTACTAGATATTGGCACAACTAATAAACAAGGAGGAAAAGGTATTGGGAGATTTGCGAGTTTTCAACTTGGTAAAAATGTTTTAATTGAAACTATAGGTTATTCCAATACTAAAAACGAATACAGCAAGGTTCAGATTCCTCTGCATTTCGACATGTTTGGAAAAAACCTTAATGTTTCAGAAATTGATATAGACTCAAAAGAAGAAACTCTATCTGGTAAAAAACACAATACACATTATAAGGTTACAATTTCTGAATTTTATTCGTCAATAATTACAGATAAAGAGCCTAAAAAGAAAATAATTGATAAATTCCTGAAAGATAATATTGCGGATTCTATTTTTGAAAAATATCCATTAAAAATTTTTAATAAGGAGATAACATTTCATATTAATGGAAAAAAAATTATCCCTTCACAATTTATCATTGGTAGCCCTATAGCTAAAATTCATACATATATTGATCTTAAAGGCATTGAACATAAAATCGTTTTTAATTTTATTAAAATAAAGAAAATTGAGAAAATAAAAATTTTTTTAACGACTAATAATGCAGGAATTCAAACCACTGCTAATAGTTTTGAGTTTGATGCACCTTGGTTGAGCCCTAAAACAGGTGGGTGGTATGTTTATATTGAATCTAATACGTTACCGACTGATTTATACAGAAATGTAGATTTAGATGATATGGATGAAAATTGGAAAAATTATAGACCTTTTATTAAAGATCATGTTTCAGCATTTTACAAATCTATAAATGCTGAGTTTGATAATTTTTCAGAAAAATTGAAAAGTGACGAGTATTATCCTTTTAAAGAAAAAAACAGCAGTTCGCAATCTAAAGTTGTAGTATTTGATAAACTTGCCTATTTGGTTGAAGATAAATATCATCTGCTCAATGATAATAACAAACTTAGAGAGATTATTTACCCGCTTATTGATCGAACAATTTCAAATGGTGAATTAGATAATATACTAAAAAATATTCTTCATCTTAACACAAAAACTATTACTAAATTTTCAGAGCTTATTCAAAGAACAGATTTAGAAAATATCATTGAGTTTTCTGATAAAGTAGCACGGAAGTTAGAGGACTTGGAATTTTTAGAGAAGCTAGTTTATAGTGAAATTTCAAAAAATGTTAAAGAAAGAAAGAAAGGAACTACATAAGTTCTTAGAAAAAATGCTGTGGATTTTCGGAGAAGAATATAACGAAACTACTAAACTCTTGTCTGATAAAAATTTAGAAAAAAATCTTTTGCAATTAAGAAATGACACCATGGCATATAAAGTTTCTAATAAAGATGATAACGTAGAGAAAGTTGAAAGATCTATTTCATCGATTACAGATCTATTTTTATATAATGAGAGAGTCATTGATCATAAAAAGAGAGAGGTATTAGTTGTTGAACTTAAGGCACCTCGAGTAAAAATAAGTCCCAAAGAATTAGAGCAAGTAATGAAATATGCAACTGAAATTGACAAGCTTAACTCAATTAGTAAAAATGTGAGTTTTAAGATATTACTTGTAAGTTCTGGAATTAATTCAGATGCTGAGTATAGATTAAATGGCAGCCGTGAGAATGAAGATAATCCATACTTTTATTTTAGGAATAAAAATAAAAATATTGAAATATGGGTAATGAAATGGTCTGATCTTTTAGAAAATGTAAGAAGAAAACTTCAATACATGTCACACATTTTACATACAAAAGATGTAGATGTTCACGAAAAAGCCTCTAAGGACTTTGAGGATATAGAATTAGGGAAATATAGTTCAACATTAAAAAAAGTGGCAATATAAATTTCAAATTCAAACTTTGAGATTATAAAAGTAAGATCCTTATCCTATAACTAACAATTGATAAACAAATCTTACAAAAATTTAATAGAGGACAAGAATGGAAGTTACCATATTTAAAAATATTGCCTTTCAAGCATTAAGAAAATCATATTCAGAAAGTCAAATACTCAGATTATCGTTTGACAGAAACGTAAATAGATTAACAGAATATTTTATTACTGTGAATCTCTGTCAGCAACTCCTAAACTGGAATTCTGAAAACCATTATCAATATAAAATAGAAGCAGAGAAAAAAACATTTGATTTTTATCAAAATTGTTTTGAATCTTATAAAATTGAGATTATAGAAAACTCTTTTCCAGAAACATATTATTCTTCTAGTCACAAAAATTTTCTCAATAATATTTCTTCTATTAGAAGAGGAAGAATTGACATAGCTCTCTCTAGAGAAATAAACGGCAGAAATATCTCCGAAAGCATTATCGAAGTAAAATCTATTAACCCTAATCTCACCAAGATTAAAGAAGATTTTGCTAGGATACAACAATACTTAAATTCTAATATTCCTAATTTCGAAAATTCTTTAAAAAATGGTTTTATTGTATTTATAAAACATACTAATAATATAAAAAAAATCCAAAATCACGATAACCTGAAAAAAGAAAAAGAATTATATATCACAAAAATTAAAAAAAACTTATCCTCTATAATAAACCATAATATAAATTATAAAATATATACAGACTATATAGAAAATTCCCCATATGAGAAGTTACGTATAGATGATGACAATTTTAATAAAATAGCTTATGATACTTTTTCAGCTTTTTCGGTTATCATAGAAATTAAAAGAATATTATCTTAGTTACTACCTCCTATATGTACAAACCCTGAATAACGTCTCTGAATCTTTGCTCTTCAGTTACCAATAATCTTTCTACTGTGGTTACTTTAATATTATCTACAACTAATCATATAATTTGAGTTTGTATTCTTACACAAACTTAGATTATCTTGTCATTCAGAAACTTTTGTTTGGAATACCATACATTTTCTAGCTTTTATTTTATATCAAATATCTATTTTTATTTTAATTAGAAAACCGCAACCAAATAAAGATAAATTGCAATGAAGTTTACTATACCAAAACTAAAAGAGATTTGCGATAGAAATGAGCTGTGTAATTCTTATTTAATTTGGTTCCAACCTATCTAATCATCGCTAAAATTGTTTGAAGATACATCAAGGAAAGATATTTTAAGGTAACTTAATATTAGAAACACAAGTTTCCCACTTTTATGTAAAGAATTGATAGCTTTAAATTATTATATCGCTATTCTTAATATTCAGTTTATTTATCATAATCCATCTTTCAGAAAAAAAATACCACAAAATTATTTTTCAGCTAGAGTGGTCTTATTATTGGATACATTTTAGTACACCAATCACAAAAATATCCTTTTATGAAAAAACATATTGTCATCATAGGAGGAGGTTTTGCAGGTATTAATTTCATCAAAACTATTGCTAAATCTAATGATTTCATCATTACATTGGTTGACCGAAATAATTACCATTTCTTTCCTCCGTTAATTTATCAGGTAGCTACTGCATTTATTGAACCTTCACATATCAGCTATCCATTCAGAAAGTTATTCTCAGATTATACAAATGTTCAGTATCATATGGGAAGTTTTATATCCATTAATACAGAACTTCAGATCATTGAGACCGATACCGGTTCAATAGCATATGATCATGCAATTTTTGCGCTGGGAACCGAAACTAATTTTTTTGGGCTAGATTATGTACAAGAGTGTGCATTGCCTATGAAAACTATTAATGAAGCCTTATATATTAAAAACCACTTACTGCTGAACCTTGAAAAAGCTTCAAGAAATCAAGATGAGAATAAAGCAGAAAGATTACAGAATATCGTGATTGCAGGGGGTGGGCCTACCGGTGTTGAACTGGCAGGGATGATTGCAGAGATGGGTGCTTTTGTCGCAGAAAAGGAATATCCTGAAATTGAACTTAATCTTTCCCATCTTTATTTGATCGATGCGCTCCCATCTTTGTTGGCTCCTATGAGTGATGCTGCAAAAAAAACCGCATATGATAATTTAAAAAGACTCGGCGTTAATATTCTTCTGAACGTTTCAGTAAAAGATTATGTTGAAGGAAATGTTATACTATCAGACGGAAGAAAAATAAAAACAGAAACACTCATCTGGACCTCCGGGGTAGTCGGTCGTGAAGTATTGGGTATTCCCGAAACGAGTATAGGTAAAGGAAGAAGATTATTAGTTGATGAATACAACAGAGTTTTAGGGTTTAATAATGTCTGGGCATTAGGAGATATCTGTTTGCAGTTAACGGATAAAAATTATCCTAAAGGACATCCTCAGCTTGCTCAGGTTGCTATTCAACAAGCAAAATTAGCCGCTAAAAATTTTATAAAACTCCATAATCAGAAACCTTTACAGTCTTTTGTGTATAAAGACAAAGGAAGCATGGCAATTATTTCAAAATACAAAGCCGTGGTTGATCTGCCCAAGTTCTCTTATACAGGTTTTTTTGCATGGCTTACCTGGCTTTTTATACATATCATTCCCTTGACAGGCTTTAGAAACAGAGTAAGGCTTGCCTTGGAATGGTTCAGATTATTTATAACCAATAATCCTTCTATAAGAATGATTCTACAACCTGGCAAAAATGGTCAGAATAATAAAAATTAACTTTTAAAATACATATTATGCTTAAGAAAATGTTAGCAGGTTTAGGCGGAGCCATCGCACTTAACCTACTCCACGAAATCGTCAGAAAAATTTTGACAACGTACCCCATATCAATGAGGTGGGCGAAGAAGCGTTAAAAAAAGTAACCGATTCTACAGCACTTGAAATTTCTGATCCTGATAAATTGTATGCAGCAACATTAGCTGGTGACATTGTGAGCAACGCAATATACTATGGAACCACAGCAACAAATCATAATTTCGCAAGCGGAATTGCAGCCGGAATAGGAGCCATTGTTCTTCCTCAAAAAATGGGTTTGAATGATCATCCTGTAGCAGAGAATAATAAAAAGAAATTCATGACCGTCGGATACTATATTTTCGGTGCAATGGTTACCAAATTTATCTATGATAAAATTAAGTAAGACTCATTACCCCTGCTCGCAGGGGTAATTTTTATGCCCTGTAAAATATAGGAATAAGACTTATAAATACTTCAGTATACAGCAAATGATTATTAACATTTTACTACTGTGTTTTTAAAAATAACACTTTTTATGTATGACAATAATTAATGAACTGCTGTTCAAATAATTAAATCTCAGATCTAATGGATTCACACATTGTCCGTTTACGAATTTTATAAAAACAAAGCCATAACATACCACAAACCAAATAGTATAGGCATATTTATTGTTCAATCATTCAAAAATATTCAGTATGGAAAATAATAAAACAAATTTCAGCACTTAATGAATTACTTCATATTACCAATGACAGAATTAAAGGTTTTGAAAGCGTAGAAGGAAAAGTTTGGGAAAGCTATTCTGATCTAAAGGGTGAATATGATAAAATGATCTCTCAGTCAAAAATAATGAAGAATGAAATTATTAATCTCATTACTGAAAGAGGTGGAAATCCTGATGAGGAATCATCATCATTGGCTGGTAGTCTACACCGGACTTGGATCGATATTAAAAATTCCATACCGACAAGTAATAATGATAAAGAAACCTTGGAGAATGTAGTTTTTGGTGAAAAACATGCCATTGAAGCATACGATAATGCATTGAAAAGCGGTGATCTTTGCAGCGAAAGTTCAAAGATAATTGCGGAACAGTTGAGACAGCTGCGCATTTCTTACCATCAGTTCAATAACATTGAACATTATAAAAAGAAAGATGAATAATCTGTTTCGTATCTAACGAGCTCTATCATAATTTTCACAGACTAATTTAAGAATCGGAAGTGAAATCCATGTAATAACGTTTTGATTCTGTTAGTTTCACATTGGTAAGTAAAAATTATATACCTGATTTTTACCGGTAATACTATACATCATGAAAGCAATTAATAATTTTTGGGAAATACTTAAAGGGACATACAAGGACTGGAGTGCTCGGGATCTGGGAACCGAGGCTGCCAGCTTAGCATATACCGCCATTTTTTCGATTCCTGGGCTCTTAATTATAGTTATATGGCTCACGGGTATATTCTTTGGTGAAGAAGCGGTACGGGGAGAAATCACTAAACTTATCGGGAGCATGATGGGGAAAGATGTTGGTAAGAGTCTTGAAGAAATGGTCGTAGCCGGCATGGTGGATAAAAAGAACATCGTTATGAAAATCATTGGAATCGTTACGCTTGTTTTTGGGGCAACTTCACTTTTCTTCCAATTTCAAAAATCCCTCAATAAACTGTGGGATATCGTGGCAACTCCTAAAAAGGCTTGGGAAAAATATCTTCTCGACCGTGCGAATTCTCTGGGGATGATTATTGTCATTGCATTTCTTATGCTCATTACCTTGCTGCTGAGTTCTTTCATCGGTCTTGCTAACGATTGGGTTATCCACCGTTTCGGGTTGGAAACCCTGGTTTTGGTGAATATTATTAATATTGTTGTAGGTTTTCTGGTTACACTATTTCTTTTCGCAGCTATGTTCAAAATTCTGCCGGATGTTGAGTTACAATGGAAATCCGTGTGGGTTGGAGCTGCAGTAACAGCTGCACTGTTTACACTTGGAAAGTATATCCTCACTTTTTATTTTGAAACGTTCAATCCCAGTTCGGCATTTGGTACGGCCGGGACTGTTATTTTACTGTTGTTGTGGATTAATTACACCTGTCAGATTATTTTCTTTGGTGCAGAATTCACTAAGGTCTACGCTAAAAAAATGGGGCATCAACTTAAACCTTCAAAACATGCAAAATGGAGCCCGCAAATAGTATCCAAAGAAGATTCGAAAAACATAGTAACTGCTGAAAAAACTCCTGATAAAACGATGAAAGATTCGACGATTTAGTTTCGAAAACTTAAAATAAAAACCATGAATAGTTTTTACTTTTTTTTAAAGTTAACGTTTAGTGTTGTATGCCTGCCAGCGGTGTGCCTTGCCCAGCAAAAGCATCTGAACTATTCACTCTTTCATCCTGTGCCAAAGGAGCGTATGAGAGAAATGGAAACTGACCGTCCGGATGTTACCGAATCTCCCTACACAATCGATGCAGGCCATATTCAATATGAAACGGATGTAATAAGGCTGATAAAAGAAAAGTCAGACATGCTGATAACAAGCACATTACTAATCAATCAGGCCAACTTAAAAATTGGAATTACGGGAAGCACAGCCATACAGTTTGGTTTCCAAACCTACGTCCGGCAAAAGGAAACAGACCTAATTTCAAATTATGTAGTAAAAACTGACGGAATAGGTGATATAACATTCAGGATTAAACAGAATGTAATAGGAAACGACCATGGTGACTTTGCTCTGGCAATCCTTCCCTACGTCAAATTGCCTACTTCAAAATATGATGAAGAGAGCTGCCTGGAAGGTGGACTCATTGTACCTATGTCTTATAAGTTACCTGGAAAATGGAAATTGGGTCTACAGGTGGAAGTGGATAGACTCAAGGATCTGGATCAACCGGAAATGCATACTGAATTCCTGCAAACATTGACAATTAGTCATCCATTATCAAAAGGAATAGACTGGATAGCTGAAACTTATTACACTTATAATTTTAAAGCCCATGAGCTTTCCAATTTTATTAATGCTGCAATTCAAATGGAAGTTGTCAAAGACTTTAAATTAGATATCGGAATTAATTATGGAATACAAGATACCGCAGCGAAACATTATTTCATCGGTGCTTCTTACCGTCATTAAATTCTATTATTTTAAAGCATTTATAATTCTTTGAAAATCGCAAACTTTCCGTTATAATTCTACTCATTTATGACCATAATCATAGTATAATAATTATTAATTTTCCGCTGCTGTTGATGGATCTGATTGGTATACATTTGGTTCTCTGCCTGCTAACACAAACCACATTACTATCACAAAAAAATATATTATGGGAATTTTAGCATGGATCCTTTTTGGATTAATAGTAGGGGCAATCGCCAAGTTTTTAATGCCTGGAAATCAAGGCGGAGGATGGATTATAACCATTATTCTTGGAATAGTGGGCGCATTGGTAGGAGGTTTTATTGCAGGGGTACTCGGAATTGGGGATGATGGAAATCCCTGGGATCTGGGAACTATAGGAATCTCTGTTCTAGGAGCCATTCTTGTTCTGATCATTTATGGAGCCTTTACTAAAAAAAGATAATTATTTACACCTGGGTGTCGGTTCATTAAAAGTATGCCGGCACTTTTCTTTTACACCAATCACTAAAAAAATTATTATGAACAGAGACGGTAATAATAAAAGCTTATGGCAGTATAACATAGAGCAAGAAGCGTTACAGACTTATACAGCAAATGACTTTGACACCATCATTGTTGGTGCAGGAATAACAGGAGTGACTTTAGCAAAGGAACTTCAAAATAGAGGTCGTAATTGTCTTCTCATTGAAAAAGAAAATCCTGGATTTGGAACAACCGGTGGAACCACTGCACATATCAATAATTTTTTTGATTCATCTTACGACGAAATTATTAAAAATTTTGGGGAAAGCTCAGCGGTATTACTGGCCAATTCCGCAAAAGAAACAGTGCGGTATATCAAACATAATATTCTGCAATACCATATTTCTTGTGACTTTAACGAATGTAATTATTATCTTTTCAGTACTGATGGAAAGCAATCAAAAAAATTGGATGAAATCTTAGAAGCCCATCATCAAGTAGGAATAGATACTCAACAGGTTTACAGCATTCCATTTACCCTGAAATTTGAAAAAGCCATTGAAATTAAAGGTCAGGCACAATTTCACCCACTCAGATATATCAATAAGTTACTCAAAGAATACATTAAACAAGGCGGAGCAATTGTCACAGGAGCACAAGTTACAGATTTAAAAAATAAAGACGGAATCGTTACGGTTATAACCAACGATCAAACAATATTCACGGCAAAAAATTTAGTTTGGGCTACCCATATTCCCCCAGGAAACAACCGTTTCAGTGTTCTTTTGGCTCCTTATAGAAGCTATGCAGTTACCCTGAAGCTTGCCAACCCTGTAAAATCCATGGCGCAGACTGCCGATCTTTATGATCCATATCACTATGCCCGTTATCATAAATCAGATAATAATTACTTCCTAATTGTGGGAGGTTTCGACCATAAAACCGGTGATGAAAATGATACCGAAAAACATTTTGAAGATCTCATGGAATATGTAGATAACAATTTTAAGTATAAAGAAGTTACGGCAAAATGGTCATCTCAATATTATCAGTCTGCAGATGGCTTACCCTATATTGGAAAAATGCCGGGTGAAGACAATATTTATATTTCTACAGGTTTCACAGGCAATGGAATGACTTTCGGATCGATGAGCTCACTGATTATTCCCGATTTAATGGAGAATAAAATAACAGAGTTAGCCAAACTCCTGTCTCCGGCACGTATCAAGCCTATAGCTAGCGCAGGAAACATTCTCGATGAAGTGGTCAATGCTTCTATGCATTTTGTAAAAGATAAATTTTCGGCAGATAAAATTACTGAACTCAATGAGATAAGCAGTGGTGAGGGAAGAATAATCAAGCATGACGGCAATACGTATGCGGCCTATCGCGATGATAAAAATAAATTACATCTGCTGAGCCCCATATGTCCCCATACGGGCTGTAATGTGGCATGGAATCCTTCCGAAGTTTCCTGGGACTGTCCGTGCCACGGATCACGTTTTGATATTGAAGGCAAATTGCTCAACGGACCTGCAATGTCGGATTTAAAAAAAATTGATAATGAAATTCAATAGCTGACAATTACCTCAACGTTGGTGAACATTTATTTCAGCCGTAATCAAATAAAAAACAGCACATGAAAGATCATAATATATCAGAATTTAAAGGTGGCGAGGGACAAGTATTAGAACCGGAAACTTACAGGGATTCCATTGGTACAATGGAACAATCCGGTAAAAGAAAGTGGGTATTTCCCAAAAAGCCTAAAGGCAGATATACCAATTACAGAAATTTAGTAGCCTATTGTTTACTGCTATTTTATTTTACACTCCCATTTATCACGATAAATGGTAACCCCTCATTACAATTTGATGTTTTTAACCGTCGGATTTTTATTGCCGGTCAGCCCTTTTACCCTCAAGATTTTTTCATACTCACTTTGGGCGCAATCGTATCATTAATATGCATTATTATATTTACAATTGCATTTGGGAGAATATTCTGTGGATGGATCTGTCCTCAGACGATCTTTCTGGAAAACGTTTTCAGAAAAATTGAATATGCTATCGAAGGTGATAGAAACAGACAGATGAAGCTTGACCGTCAGGAGTGGAACGCTGAAAAAATAGGGAAAAGAAGCTTGAAATGGTCTATCTTCATTTTACTTTCTTTGATTTTTACCCATTTTATGTTTATGTATATTGTGGGATATAAGGAGGTTTTCAGGATTGTTCAGGAGGGGCCTTTTGAACATCCGACCAATTTCATAGTTATGATTCTCCTATCGGCTGCATTTTATTTTGTATTTGCATGGTTTAGGGAACAGGTATGCACATTGGTTTGCCCTTACGGAAGATTACAGGCAGTACTGATAGATAAAGAAACGATCAATGTTTTTTATGATTTTAACAGAGGGGAGAACAGAGCAAAATGGAGAAAGGGTGAAGATAGGAAAGCTGCGGGAAAAGGCGACTGTATTGATTGTTATCAATGTGTTGTGGTCTGCCCCACAGGGATTGATATCAGAGATGGTCAGCAGCTTGAATGTGTCAACTGTACAGCTTGCATTGATGCGTGTGACGAAGTAATGGATAAGGTAGGATTACCAAGAGGACTAATACGATATGCTTCAGAAAAGGAAATAGAGACCGGTAAACCTGTTAAATTTAATGCACGAATGAAAGGTTTTGTTATTCTTTTAGTTGCTTTACAATTTTTATTGGGATATCTTCTTTACAACCGTGCCGATATGGAAGCCAAATTTATTAAACCCGCAGGCAGTACCTTTTTCGTACGGGACGGAAAAATTACCAATACTTATAACTTTACTTTTCTAAATAAAACAAATGACAAAAAAGTAGTCAGTATTCGAATATTAGAACCAGCAAATGGTGAAATTACCTTCAGCGCTTCCAGTAAAATAATAGTCGAACGTGACAAAATTGTGAAAGGAACCATTAACATAAGCTTTCCCGAAAAACAGATAACACTGTCAAAACAAAATCTAAAACTTGGAGTTTATGATCAGGAAGGAAATCTCCTGGATACGTATGAAACCTATTTTGAAGGTCCATTTAAAATACAATTTTAAAATAAATTGATACGGATTGAACTTTCTAAAACCATATTCTTTAAAATTGAAGACTGTCTTGCAAAGCGCGTAAGTTAAAAGTCAGGCTTGGATCTTATATTTATTTCTTCTTTTTATAATGTTGATCTGTCGTTAGTTTCTCTACTGTTTAGGATAAGGGTTAGTTTCAACTGGCTTAGAAATTTTCGTAAAATCTCTTCCGTGTAATATAATTTTACAGAAAGAGGGCTAAGTTTATTTTTATAATTATTGAACTCTATTTTATCTGAAAAAACAACCTGTCTTTTATACAGAATCGAGTAATAGACATAAATTTCAAATACCGAATGTCTTTCCGGTGTACAGTATCCGGATGTAGCAATACACCAATCACTTTCAAACATTGTGGATGCATACAATCCCAACTTGTCAGCAATAAGGCTGGATACACAATTAGAATTTTTGATCTCAGAAGCCTCGACCTTCAAAAGCTTCACTATTTTATCAGGAGTATGTACCGTGATACCGCCTTTATAAAATAATTTTGAATTAGTCATTTCCGAAAACGCAAGCTGCATCGCACCAGCGGTAACACTTTCTGCAATGGAAATGGTTTGATCACAACTCATAAATTCTTCATTGATTTGTTCCAAAAGGATCTTGTTAAATTCCGTGATACTTTATAATATAGATTTTACGAACTTAAAATTGATCTGTATTTCATTAATGTATTAACGAACTTAGGGTAGTGTTTATTCTTTAAATGAAGGCTACTTTATATTATTGAAAACAAGCCATACAGCTGATAGTGTATGGCTTGTTTAAATTTTATATGTTTAATCTTCCTGCTGGGCATCAAAATTAATGTTAGTCTCTGCAATCTCCGTAAGGTTATAGTCTGTATCTTCTTCCTCCTGCAGTGTTTTTTCTAACAGCTCAGCAGCCTTATCGTGTCCCATAGTAATAGCAAGTTGCGTTAGGCCTCCATAGCTTGCGATCTCGTAATGTTCTACCTTCTGCGCCGCGATTATCAGAGCTGCATCTCTTGTCATCGTGCCTTCTTCCGTAGATTTAATGATTTCTTCGCCTTCCTTAATCAATCCATCCATTGCTTCACATTTTTTCTGCTCTGGACTCTCATTAATGAGTTTAAAAACTTTCTCCAAGCGGCTTATATGCTTTTTAGTCTGTAACTGATGATCCTCAAAAGCATCTTTAAGCTCTTCGGTTGTTGCTGCGTCATGCATAGTCTGTAACGCATCTACTAATTTATGCTCAGCGTAATAAATGTCTTTTAGTGCATCTACAAAAAATTTATGCAGCGGAGCATTTTTCATCTCACTTTCTTTTACTGTAGCATTCTCTACTGTCATTTTTTTGTCAGCAGTACCGGTTGTCGTGTTTTCTGTTGTTTTAGTTGCCATAAGATAATGGTATTTAAAAAGTTAAAAGGCTGCCCCTTTTTCATAGAGACAGCCTAAAAAGAATTATGAATTACGTCTGCCTCCGAATCCGGATCTGCCGGATCCTGAAGATCTTCCACCACCATGAGAAGCCTGACCTCCCATTCTGGCTATTCTTGTACGTTCAGATTTACTCATTGAAGCAAAACCTCTTTTTGATGTTCCCCCTCCTGAATTAGAACCTCTGTTGCTACCTCCTGACCCGGAGTTAGAATTAGAGCCACGACCGCTTCCTGAACCGGAGTTTGATCCACGGCTATTTCCTGAACCGGAGCTTGAACTACGCCCTCTTTCTGAACCACTGTTTCCGCCCGATCTTGAATTGGAGTTTCTTGAGCTTCCTCCACTGTTTGATCCTGATCTTCCTGATCCTGAATTTGATCTTGATCCTGACGCAGATCCGGATCCTGAAGATCTTCCGCTTCCTCCTGACCTTGATCCAGAACCTGAACGGGATCCTCCACGAGAGCTACTGCCAGAACTTCCTCTGCTACCAGAACTAAATCTTCCCTGACTATTCCTGTTTTGACTACCGCCTCTATTTCCTCTGCTTCCGCCTCTTGAACCTCTGCCCCTATTATCGTCATCGTCGTCGTCATCATCGTCATCATCGTCGTCATCATCATCATAATCATCGTCGTCGTCATAATCGTCATCATCATCTTCGTCATCATACCCTCCTTCCTCATCGAAATAGTCTTCAAAATCTGAGAAATCATCATCGTACTCCTCATCCTCACTTCCGTCGTTATAACCATGCTCATAACCTAATTGGTACGCTTCCTCAAGCATTGATTGGTCATCATCTGATGAATTTCTGCCTGAACTTCTGTTGTTTGAATTTCTAGTGTTCATAAATTTTACTTTTTGAAATTAATATTTAGTGATGTACCGCAGTCCTTGACTAGTATCAGACTACAGTCGGTTTATTTTTAATGTTAGACAGTACAATTCCCGCACACCGTAGAAACAGTGTGAAACATGATTGAATAATACTTTTAGTTATTCTATTATTCTGTAATAAGTTAAATGATACGTGTCCTTATTTAGAGCTCACGCCAGCTGAATCCTTCATCTTAATAGTGGCAACACTATCATTTTGATTTCTTGATGTAGCACCTGTTGTGTCTGGCCGAGTGGAATTTATATTCATTGAATCTTTAGCAGATGTATCACCAGTAATTGGTGCTGCTGTTTGTACTTCTTTTTTACAACTGATTGTCAAAAGCCCGAGAAGAAGAGCTAGAGAGATTATTGCTTTCATATAACATATTTTAATTTGGTGTATCAAAGCTACAAGCTCAGTAAGGCAAATCCTATGACAATGATCATAATCGATTCATAAATTTTATTAAATTTTACTCTTCAGCTATTTATATGATAAGAAAGAATAGAATCCCTCTAACATTTTTTTAGATAGTAATTATTCCTTTCTTTAGAAGAATTCATATGATTTCAAAATCTATATATCAGCAGGATCGAAACTCAACTAACCCATCTGTCAAAATTTTCCATTGAATTTTTGAAATTCCCACCATTCCTCCAAGGGCAATAGCTAAATTCCTTGCTTTGTCTGCGATCTGAGCATCCATATTCGGTGTCTCGTTACGTCCGTAAATACCTGCTTTTATAAAGTCTTTCCCTCGTGATACAATAAAGGTAGAGCTTGCATCTCCCGTGTAAAAGTGTGCGGTGTGCGTATTTATTTTACCCGGTATCCCCGATGGTTTACACTCAATAAGCAGCTGCTCCAAAATTTCATCATTAGCAGATAAATTTTCATACATATCTGTTATCTCGACCCAATCAAATCCTCTTGCTTCAAAATTGCCCGGCCCTGGAATATCAATCCTAACGAAATCTCCTTTTTCAGGTAATCTCTTTTTTAAATTCCCATTTTTATCGTGCAGTTTAAAATCCGCACCAACTCCACTAGCATAATAATTCCAGTAATTTACCGACAAAAGACGATCTTTTAAAGTCTTATACAAATCAACTATATCTTCAAAATCTTTAGCTAAACGAATACTTTCCGTATCGTGAAAACTTCCTTTTTCTTGCAGGGGGATCCCTGTGATCAATTGTGGCTTCATTTCGTATTTTTTTTGTGTAACTAAACATTTAATTTTCATTATGCGGCATATCAACTGGCTTTGATTCCGGAGAACCTTTTTCTCTGAGCCAAATTGAAAGGATAACCAGCGAAGCAACTGCTAAAAACTCACTCTGCCAGTTTTGAAACGACTCAAACCAAAAACGGGCATCATACAAATATTCCTGAATTGGCATCACAGGCAGTTCTTTAGCAATCTGCTCACCACTGTATTCTTCATAGCTTCCATAAAAATGACAGGTAAAACTGATAAGAAAAAGAATACCAAAAGCAATTGATAGTGAATGTTTATAGAGAATAAGCCATACACCACCCTGTTTAACCGGCCATGGTGCATTGGAATGAGGTCGAGGTTCTTTATCAACATCTTCTTTTTCCTCCAAAGACTTTGACTCACTTGACCCCTTCTGTCTGAGAAAAACAGTCAGAACAACATACAGCATCATTTGTAAAAATTCACTTTCCCAGTTTTCAAAAGTGGCCTGAACAAAATGGCCGCTGTGTAGATATTCTCCGATACTTAAAAGATGCTGCCCTTCTTCAGCCAATTCTTTGTTTTCAGTTTTCCAACCCGTCATGACCTGCCCGTACAGGCAGACAAACATCAATATAAAAAGAACAATACTTAAACTGTTGCGGTAAAAGAAATTATGTTTATTCATTGATACTTAATTTTATTTGATTGAATTTATTTTTAAAATAGGGTTTGCATCAGTGAAGATTTATTTTTTAACCCAAACGCTTACTGACCTTGCATTTACTTTAAAGATTCCTTTACCATTGTTATCCACCACAATTTCTTCTTGTCTTTGTTGCAAAAAATCATAGAATACAGCATTTGAATATTCTTCACCCCACCTTATTTCTTTGCAGGCTTTTCCATTATTTGAAATAATGACCAGACAGCCTTTATTCTTTTTATCACCCATACGCATGAATGCAATACAATTGGGATCATCAAAAAAATTGACTTGTGAGCCGTATCCAAATTGTTGTCTTGCCTCCATTAATTTTGGTAGGATCTCAACTTTACGGATTTCAACATGTATTTCTTGACCGTCTTTCATATCCGAGTACTTGGCTCCGAAAAGGTCAGGATAAAAGACACATGGATAGGCTTTTTCTGATAACAAAATGATGGAATAAGCTATTGGTTTAAACCATTCTTTAACAGTGGACTCCAATGCCTGAAGCTTTTGTGTATCATGATTTTCAACAAAAGAAACGGTAAAAACTGGCATCTGTTGTAACAAAGAATTATCAAGAATCTGACGCAGGTCGTATTGATCTCCTTCTTCAGATGCTTTGAAAAAATTATAGTGTAGGGGCACATCGAAACATGAAATTAAATTACTCATTTCATCAGAGAAATAATTTATTTTTCCGGCCTCTTCTTTCCAAAACTCCCCCAAAATATAATAGTCAGAATTAATTTCTGTTTTAATATAAGTAATCCACTCTTTTAAAAATTCTGAAGAAATATGCTTTAAGGCATCCAACCTTACCCCGTCGACTTTGGTACTTTCAAGATACCATTTGATCCAGTTCTTCATCTCCTGAACAACATCTGGGTTTCTGTATTCTACATCGGCGCCCATGAGATAATCATAATTTCCGAGCTGATGACTCACTGAAGGGTTCCATTCCGTACCGTATTCATTTATAATCTTAAAGATACCTAGTACCTCTTCTCCATTTCTTTTAATGCAGTCTATTCCACTAAAACAACGATGATCCCAGTTAAAATCTGAATACATTCCATTCCGGGCAGAAAAAGTAAATTTTGTCATTGCTGATGCTTCAAAAGGTTGTTCTATAGTCTTAATACGATTATTCTCCTCAACCTGTTGTACAAATATATTTTCTGGTTCGTCTCCACCCATTCTGTGATTAAGAACAATATCGGCATATACACTCATACCTTCCTCATGTGCTGCTTCAATTGCTTTAAGGTATTCTTCCTTAGTTCCGTATCTGGTTGCAATACTACCTTTCTGGTCAAATTCCCCTAAATCATATAGATCATATACGTCATAACCCCGGCCTTCCTTACCGAGAAAGCACTTGGTTGCAGGAGGAAACCATACCGCAGTAAAACCAAGCTGTTTTAAATAACCCGCCTTTTCTGCAAACTCATTCCATAAATTCCCGGGATGGTACCAATGAAAAAACTGAATCATTACTCCGTTCATAACCCATAATTTAACTGTTGACAATGAGTCCACCGTTCGGATGGAGAACCTGCCCCGTCATCTGTGCTGAAGCATCGGTAGCTAAAAACAGATAACTTGAAGCAATCTCATCCGTATTAGCATTTCTTTCCAGTGGAGGCTTGCTTTGATCGTCTTCTTCTTCACCAAAAGTTTTCTTAGTAAGGGGTGTCGCTACCGGTCCAGGTGCTACTGCATTGACCCGAATTCCTTTAGGTTTCGCCTGTAATGCCAGCGATCTCGTAAAAGAAACAATGGCCCCTTTTGTAGCTGAATAATCTAATAATTCTTCATGCCCCATATAAGCCACTGCGGAGGTAGTATTAACAATGGAACTCCCTTTTTTTAAATGGGGAAAAACTTCCTTGGTAAGTAAAATCATTCCAATGATATTGGAATTAAATGTCTTTCTGATGTTTTCTTCTGTAAGGTCAATAATATTATCTGCAGGAATTTGTGTTCCTGCATTATTTACCAAAATGTCAATTTTCCCAAACTCGGCAACTGTTTTTGAGACGGTTACTTTACAAAAATCTATATTATTGATATCTCCGCCAAAACATATAGCACGCCTGCCTAGAGCTTCAATTTCCAATTTTGTTTTCTCTGCATCTTTGTCGTCTTTATAATAGATAAACGAAATATCCGCACCTTCTTTGGCAAATAATAAGGCAATTGCTTTACCTATTCCGCTGTCTGCTCCTGTAATGAGCACTGATTTATTCTCCAATTGCAGCCTCTCCATACTATTAAAATTTATACATCCTGTGGTTCCTGCATTTTTCCCATACGATATGCTGCCATGCTATCGCTTGCCAGATTAGACATGGCTACCGTTAATTTATTTTTCAACCCCGAGATTATTTTATCCTCTCCATTCATCAGAGCATCATAGCCATCCTTAGCCACTTCTTCCGGAGTGCTGAAACTCTCTTTATCTTCCATAATCTTACTTCTGTTCATCTGGGCTTTGTTGAAGAAATCTGTATCGGTCGGTCCTGGAAGAAGTGCCGTAACCGTAATTCCGGTATCTTTTAACTCTTCACGAATCGCCTCAGACCATGATAAGATAAAAGCTTTACTTCCATGATAAACTGATTGCCATGGACCGGGTGCTTTACTTGCGATTGAAGCCAGATTCAGTATTTTTCCTGATCCTTTGCTGATACGATCCTTTAGGAAAAGTTTGGTTAAAATCAGAACTGCATTTATATTGAGCCTGACAATATCCAATTCCCGATGTATATCTGTATCTTCAAATTTTCCATAGAAGCCCTGTCCTGCGTCATTCACCAATATTTCCGGGCTAATATCGTTAAGCCTAAGTTCGGCATACATAGAAAAAACATCATCTTCTTTAAAGAGATTTTTTGTCTGGGTTACCACCTTAACACCATATTTTTTAAATTCATTGGCTTTTTCAAGCAGTTGATCATGACTGCGCGATACAATAACCAGGTGGTAGCCATTTTTTGCGAATAATTTCGCCAGTTCATATCCGATTCCACTGGTTGCACCGGTGATCAGTACATATTGATTTTTGATTTCCATATCGTTTATTTTAAAATAATCATTTGATTGAGTTCACATTTAAAGCATCCGAGAATAAATTCCGCGTAATACAGCTGGGCTGTTGAAGCATTTGTTTTATGGTGCAATTCCAGTTTTTTGGATAAAATGATTTCATTTTTGTAGGCGAATGAAAAATGCGCGAAAATTTTTTGATCAGATTCTTTCACAGGAGTTGCATATCCGGTGACAGATATTCCCCAGTCTGTATTGAATAATGCACTAACATTCAACGCCATTTCATCGGCAACTTCCTTAGAAACACAATCACACTTTATCGCTTCCTGCTCATCAACTTTCAAAAGTTTTACTTTTTCCTCAAGAGTATAGGCGGTTACCCCGCCTTTAAAAAATTCAGAGGCATCTTTCATCTGCGAAAATGAAAACTGCAGGCAGCCAGCAGTAACACTTTCTGCCACAGAAACTGTTTCATGGGCAGATTTCAGTGCCCCGCCGATATAATCCAACAAAGACTGTTTAAATTCCATGAGAATACATTTTAATTAATTAAGAATACGTCTCTCCTAATACTATAGAGATTTACTTATCTCCAGGGATCAAGCACGACTTTTACACACCCGTCCTGCTTTTTATCAAATATTTCATATCCTTTTGCCACCTCCTCAAGAGAAAGGCGGTGCGTTATGATATCATCGAGTTTTACCTGCCCGGTTTCCACATATTTCATTAATTTATCAATGATCGCATGAACCGGAGATTGTCCCGCTTTAAGTGTAATGCCTTTATCAAAAAGCTGACCTACCCTAAAATTGTCATAATTCATGGGATAGACTCCTAATATGGAAACAAAACCTCCGCGTCTTACTCCACTCATACACGCCTCCAGCACTTTGATAGAACCTTTTTCAAAATTGACAACTGCCTTTGCTCTATCCATCAGATTTCTGTCTGGTTCAAAGCCTACAGCATCTATACATAAATCGGCACCTCTGCCATTGGTCATGCTTCTGATTTCGTCAACAGTCTGTTTAGCGTCTTCCCAAAGAATGGTTTCGCATCCTGTAAGGTTTTTTATCTGATCCAGTCTATATTGAAGGGTATCAATAACAATTACTTTTTTTGCATGATGAAGAATAGCACTTTTTACGGCCATTGATCCCACAGGACCTGCACCGAAAATGGCTACAGTTTCCCCACCTTTAAGGTCCGCCCACATTACACCGGTATACCCTGTAGGAAAAATATCGGTAAGAAAAAGCACCTGTTCATCGGTCAATGAATCAGAAACCTTTCTAGGTCCGAAATTAGCATAAGGAACTCTTACATATTGGGCCTGCCCGCCATTATACCCACCATACAGATCGGTATAACCAAACATTCCACCTCCTTTTTCAGTAACCAAGCCTCCTTCGGGACCATAATTTTCTATATTGGAGTTTTCACAGCCTGATGGTAAATCATGCTGGCAGAAATAACACCCTCCGCATGCAATCGGAAATGGCACAACAACTCTGTCACCCGCTTGTAGATGATTGATGTTTTTTCCTACTTCCTCCACAATTCCCATAAACTCATGTCCCATTACCATAGGACGTGGCTGAGGAATTCCTCCCGAATACATGTGAAGGTCACTGCCACAGATTGCGGTAGAAGTTACACGAAGAATAATATCATTTTGATCTTCAATCTTTGGATCATCGACGGTATCGCAGGTAATGTTACCCGGCGAATGAAAAACTGCTGCTTTCATATTGTTATATTTTATGGTTTGGTGTTTATTCGTTATCATGTGGTCATTAGACCCTTAAAAGCTGATGCGTTGGCCATTTCAAATTGTAAGCTGATTAAAATGGCTGAGGCAAGATCTGGGTAAAGTTTTTTATACCTCAGCAATGGTAGAGGATATCCCCCTCCCTGAACAACTAAAGATAGTGTACCAACAATAAATAAATGAGGCAAAGGGAACTTAGACTCATCCCTAGAATGCTTAGCATTCTTCCTGTTTTTAAATTGTCGAAATTGGAGTAACCTCCTTTATTTTTATCGTATACTTTTTTATCTTTTCTGTAAAGAAAAAGAGCGATGCCTCCGGTAAGTATTCCCGGGATTCCGTAACAACAGCATAAGGCTACAGAAGAAATTCCGAGCACTAGCACTGCTGTAGCATTGGGTAATTTGGAATTTCTCATGATGATAGGTTTTGAAGCCAGTAGATTATTCCAGTAATAAAATGCAGCCGGCATTAATGATTAAACCCTGTCATTATAAACATTAATTTTCTGGGTCATAAATAAATAATTTAAACCATCGAACCGTCAGCATCAGATTTTCAGAAACAATATAACGTCCTTCGAATAATATCCGATAACCCTTTCAAGGCAGATTACCGGATATTTATTCGACATTATTTTACAGCATCTTTTGCTTTTTTAGATTCCATTAAATGATGATCTAAAGTGGGAAGCGTTTTAGTGGCAAAATTTTTCAGAGAGGATTCGGAACCGTCAGCAGCTTCTTTCTTGAAATCAGCTATTGTTTTTTCATGATCCTTAACCATCATATCGGTATACATACGATCAAAATCAGCTCCTTTTTTTGCCTTCAGATCATCGTATGTCTTTTGTTGGTCCGCATCTAAACCGGTAGGCAGAGTGTAAGCAGTTTTAGAGGCCCATTGTTGTAATTCTTCGTTGGCTTTAGTGTGATCCTTTACCATCATTTCACCCAGTTTTTTAACCGCTGAGTTGGTCGCATTTTGAGATGCAAGTTTTCCCGCCATCACTTCCATCATTCCTCCTTTTGCTGCTGCATCAGCAAATTTTCGATCCTGATCATTTAATGATGTTGCTTCAGAAGACGTTTGGGAAGTTGAAAGAGAATCTCCAGGCATTGCACCCGAATCCACGGGAGCAGACATTTCGCTGTGATCAGCTGAATGATCAACAGTAGTGGTTTCTTTTTTGTTACACGCCGTTATTGCAGCAATGGCTACAATGATTAGAATTGTCTTTTTCATAATATTTTAATTTGTTGGTGTTGATATGAATGTCAAGTAGTTTCTACTCATTTTTTATACTAATCCGTTTCTTTCTTTTTCAAACTGCCATACCCTGTGATTAGCTATCGCCTCAACAAATAAGTCATCAGAATCAGTATCCTTAGCAGAAATTACTCCAGGATCATCATGTTTGATCGATGCCATATCTGTAAGGTTTTTGATTACTTCAGTATCATATCCAAAGTAAATGGCTTTACAGTGACGGAATGCTTCATTAATAAAATCAACCGTCATATTTTTATTTCCAGGCTTTACAAAGCCTTCTGCAGATTTTGCACCGCCACAGATATACAGGGCATCAAAACAAACACTTGAAGTTGTAGATAATGAATGATCCGGAATGTACGTCTGGCCGTCCGAAGATTTTACCGGTGCTACGGAATCAGCAATATATTGCACAACTGCACCCTGCCCTTCTAATTTTTCTATTAAATGATCGGTAGAAGCAGCATCAAACCCATCAGTCATCATAAAGCCAATTATACGACTCTCAATGGTATCTTTAACGGTATTGGCCATACTCAGCGCTTCTGAAAATTTTAAGGAAGGTTCAATTTCCGCACTTTGGAGACTTGCTGGATCGGCATCTGCAGGAATACTTTGATTGGGCTGATCTAGAATTTTAACCTCAACACCTAATCTGGATGCCACCTCCTGTGCCAAATCTTTATCTACAAAAGCTAACTGACCAACCATTCGTTCTCTGATGTCAGGAAGCGTTACTTTTGAAAGCTCAAAAACCAATGCGTTTTGCAGATGCGTTTTTTCAAAAGCAGACTGACTGTTGTAAAATAATTTTGCTTGAGAATAATGGTCTACAAAGCTGGAGCTTCTTGCCCTTACTTTATGTCCTTCTACCCGCTCCTCCTGGGAGACAAAACCTCCTTCTTTCATCATAGCCTGAAACGGACACCCCCCACCCATTGAATTGGGTTCGTAACTTACTTTTCCTTTAACGATCTGCTGACGCATGTGTCCGTCACGCTGATTATTGTGAATGGTTGTAATGGACCTGTTGATCGGAATTTCATGAAAATTCGGAGAGCCTAATCTGGTAAGCTGAGTATCGGTGTACGAGAAAAGTCTTCCCTGTAAAAGAGGATCATTGGTAAAATCTATGCCGGGAACAATATGACCAGGATGAAATGCTACCTGTTCTGTTTCTGCAAAGAAATTATCCGGATTTCGGTTTAATGTTAGAGTCCCTACAAGTTCCACAGGAACAAGCTCTTCCGGGATAATTTTTGTAGGATCAAGGAGATCAAAATCAAATTTGTGTTCATCTTTTTCAGGAACTACCTGCACCCCTAAATCCCACTCAGGGAAAGCTCCGTTCTCAATGGCCTCCCAGAGGTCACGTCGATGAAAGTCAGGGTCATTTCCTGAAATCTTCTGTGCTTCGGGCCACGCCACCGAATGGACACCCAATTTGGGTTTAAAATGAAATTTCACAAAGTGTACATCTCCCTGTTCATTGATAAATTTAAATGAATGCACGCCAAAACCTTCCATCATACGGAAGCTTCTCGGAATCGCACGGTCACTCATCAACCACATGATCATATGGGTACTCTCTGGCATTAATGAAATGAAATCCCAAAAAGTGTTGTGAGCCGAAGCAGCTTGTGGAATCTCATTATCAGGCTCAGGTTTTACAGCATGAACCAGATCTGGAAATTTTATAGCGTCCTGAATAAAAAATACAGGCATATTATTACCTACCAAGTCATAAACGCCTTCTTCCGTATAAAATTTTACAGCAAACCCTCTTACATCCCGAGCCAGATCTGTACTTCCTCTACTTCCGGCAACGGTAGAAAAACGCACAAATACAGGAGTCTCTTCCTCTATATTGTTTAAAAATTTAGCTTTTGTATATTTTGCCAGACTTTTATTTAATTTAAAAACACCGTGAGCACCGGAACCTCTTGCATGAACTACTCTTTCTGGAATTCGTTCGTGATCAAAATGAGTAATTTTTTCTCTGAGAATAAAATCTTCAAGAAGAGAAGGTCCTCTTTCGCCAGCTTTCAGTGAATCTTGGTTGTTATTGATCTTTAATCCCTGATTAGTGGTCAGTTTTTCGTTGCTGTTATCCGTTGTATGGTCTTGAAGTTGATCACGCTTCGGGTTTGATCCTAAATTTTCATTTTCCATATTTCTTGTTTTACGATTTGATGTAGGTGATGTTGACTTAGTATTTAATGTACTGTATCAGATAATGTGATACAGCAGATTGTTGTAGGATAATTATCCCACTCATTATTATATTCTGAATAAAGTTTCTTTTGTAAAAAAAAAGAATCAACTAACTGAGCTGCGCCTATTAGAAAATAGAGTGCATTACCTCAACTTTCTATAACATATTATAAAAAAGTAAGCAGCACAGATTAATCTGTGTCAGTATTTTTGTAATGGGTGTTCATATAATCTTTATTTTATGGTGTATTTCAAAATTACAAATCCATAAAAATCTACCCTATGACTTAAGTCATATAGCAATAATTTATTGTAGTAATACCTATGAAAAAATTATAAATCCTTACATATTAATTGCCAAATTATCTATTCCTGGTATAGAAGAATATGCTTTTTAAACTCTTTGGTTTGGTTAAATTTATTCAAATCATCAGATAGCATCTAATGATAAAATAACAGGCAAACAAGCAAGAGGATAAATAGGTATTACTGAAAGGACTAATAAAATATTTTTCCACCAATATTTTTTACAATATTTTCACGTTCCATCTTTTTTAATACTCTTATCACGGTTTCTATTCTCAATCCTGTAAGTGAGGCAATTTCAAGACGGGTGTATGGAATTTGATAACCGTATTGTTCTGTCACATTATGATATTGCTTCAAACAATCCATCACACAGATTATTTTACTGAATGTGTTTGTAGATGATAAATTATTTAACATCACATAACGGTAGTGCATTCTTTCAGAGGTATATTGATAAAGTTTAAATAATATGCTTTTATCACTGTGAATCAGATCAAAGAATCTGGCTATTCCAACTTTAATAACGGCTACATCATTCATCGCTACTGCATTGACGGGATAAGGTCTTTCGGAAAATATAAAAGTTTCTCCAAGACAGTGTCCAGTTGAAGGTAAACTATGGATAAATTCTTTTCCTTCCTGATGATAATTGTTGATTTTTACATTGCCATATTTTATCTGATAATAAAATTTTGGTATTTCAGATTCTTTAAATATCATATCATTTTTGGTGAATTTCACTAATTGTCCTCCATAATGAAAGAGTAAATCTTCATCAACCAGCATATTGAAAAAATTATTAGGGGGTATTAAACTTGTACTAATTAAATTGCAGAATTAAAAAAAGCGACATATATCACTGATAAGTGTGCAATTAACTAGCACCCAAAGGTAATGGTAAAGGACACTTCACATGTATGACCTAAATCATACGTACGAATTATGAGTACAAAATATCAATCCTCCAATGGAACAAGTTTACCTATATATATTAAAAATTTAGGTAACCAGTACAATCAATAGATTTTTGATTGCTGGTTTTTGTATTATCTTTAGATAAGAATTGTACTATTTATTATTAAAAGATCTAGTATAATCAGGAATATTTAATTTTTGATATTCTATTAACTTCAACACCACATTATTATGATTATCGATCAAAATCTTTTGCAGTTATACGGTGCAGAAACGACACAGTTTAAAGCCCATGATACAATATTTCAGGAAGGTGATACTCCAAAACGTTACTATCAAATAACAGAGGGAAGAGTTAAATTAAATCATTACGATGAAGACGGGAAAGAGATTATTCAAAGTATTTTGTTTTCAGGACAGAGCGTCTGTGAGTTACTTCTTTTTATTACCGAAAAATATCCTGTCAACGCAATAACATTAACTCCTTGTGAAATCATTACCATTGCAAAAGACAACTTCTTCAAATTACTTGCTGATCATCCGAATGTATCTTTAGATATCAACAAGTTTATATCCGAACGATTGTACCAAAAATTTGTTATGATGCAGCATAATTTATCATTGAGACCGGAGGTGAGGCTTTTGGGAATTCTTGACTACTTTAAAAGCTACAGCATTAACAAAGAAAAATATTCATTTGAGGTTTATTTGACGAGAAAACAGATGGCTGCCATCACGGGTTTACGAATTGAAACTGTAATTAGAACCATTAAGAAAATGGAAAGTGATCATGTATTAAAATTGATTAACAGTAAAATATTTTACTAAAACCTATTCGCGATAATTCGTATTGGAAAGAGGAATCTTTCGAAGAAATAATAATATCCATATGTAACAGCTATATCCCACTCTGTTATCGATTTCCATACTTTTTATTTTAAGCTTCTGGCAATTATATAATGATGGCTTATAACATATAAATAATCCTAATACGATCTAAAATCAAATAATTATGATTTAATTAACGTATTTATAATATAATGCTTAAAATAAGTCCATAGATCCCACCATTAATATATTTTATATTTTACAATTAATTAACTTTATGATTGCAAAACAGATAAAATATACCAGAGTATGATTCAAACCATATCGTTTAAATAGTGTTTGCATTATATTTGCTGCATATTAATTGCTGAAGAATTATATTATCTCCTAACAAATTATGGAGCTTTAGCAACTTTCGTATGGAAAATCGTCTAATGAATATTTATTAAAAAGGCGCGATCCACTTCATGATTTTCTGTCAATCCTAAGTTAGACTGTTGCTTTAAAAACATACTGTAACATGCAGCAAAATTACGATGCCCGTATTACGCTGATGATCCTACATTGGGAATTTACATCCATTCTTATCACTAACCACAAAAATTAAAAGTATGTTTTTTAAAGAAGAACTTCTACGCTCCATCGGAGCTGTAGAACAAAATTATAATCCGGGAGACTATATATTCCGCGAAGGCTCAAATCCCAAATTTTATTTTCAGATTGTTAATGGTGATGTTAAACTAAATAACTATAATAGTTCAGGTAAAGAATTTATTCAAAATATACTCAGTTCAAAAGATCCCGTAGGAGATTATATGTTATATATTGAACAGACATATCCCGTAAATGCTGTAGCTATTTCGAATTGCACGATTATCAAATTATGTGCAAGTACCTTCACACATTACTTAGACCAACATCCAAGTCATTATTTAGAGCTCTGCAAGTCCTTATCAAAGCACCTCTACCGTAAATTTATTCTCATGCAAAAAATATCTTCTCCGAGTGCTGTTGAAAGGATTAAGGAAGTATTGGAGCTCATGAAGCATGAACACGAAAATAAAACTCCATTTACTTATGAAGTTCCCATCACAAGGCAACAATTAGCTTCTTTAACAGGATTATGCGTTGAAACGACTATAAGAGCTATAAAAAAGATGGAACGAGAGAAAATAGTCCGGATTACAAATCGAAAAATTATGTATTGATTAAAAAAAAGAGGCTGTCCAAAAAGTTTGGACAGCCTCTTTTTTTGTTGAGCTTTTCCTTAAAAATTTGTAAATTAAGGTTTTCACAAAACTTCAACAATGGCTAAAGGAACATTTAAAAAGCAAAGCGGCAATTTTCCCGAACTTTTTCCTGTCAATATTTTTGAGATGATTCCCCGGGATCATCAGGTTCGTTTGGTTGATGCGGTAGTTAACCAGCTTGACATCAGCGATATCAGCGGGCTTTATTTGTGGGGGGGGGGCGGCTGCTCTGCCTACCATCCCAGGATGATGATAAAAGTTTTGTTTTACAGTTATTTATCCAATGTGTATTCCTGTCGGAAAATAGCCAAAGCGCTGACGGAGAATATTAATTTCATGTACCTTTCTGGTAATTCTACGCCTAACTTCAGGACGATTAACGAGTTCAGGGGAAAAATCCTAAAGGATAAAATCAGAGAATTGTTTTCGGAAGTGGTAAAAATGCTTGTAGAGCTGGGCTACATCAGCCCTGAGGTGCAGTACATTGACGAGACTAAAATAGAGGCCAAGCCCAACCGTTACACTTTCGTGTGGAAGGGTTCGGTAGAAAAATACAAAGAAAAATTAGAGCTAAAAATAGGGCGTGTTTTGTCTGATATCGAAAGCAGCATTCAATCCGATAATCAAGAGCTCAACGGGGAAGAGCTGCCCAAAACAATCAATTCTGAGGAACTGAAGGAAAAATTATCCGTGCTTAATAAAAAGCTTAAAGAACCCACAAAAAAGCAGGCTAAAGAATTTATGAAACTTCAGGATGAGTACCTTCCCAGACTGGAAAAATACGAGAGGGACCTGGAAATCCTGGGTGAGAGGCATTCTTACAGCAAAACCGATCAGTGTGCTACTTTATGCGGATGAAGGAAGACCACATGAAAAATGGCCAGCTGAAACTCGCTTATAATCCCCAGATTTCTACAGAGAACCAGTTTATTACCCATGTTTCCATTCATCAGAAAACAAATGACACCACTACTTTAGAATCCCATCTTGAAGGTTTTGAGAAAGCCTACGGCAATCAGAGCGAAGAAATAGTGGCGGATGCAGGCTATGGGAGTGAAGAAAACTATGAAATGCTTGAAGAAAAAGGAATCACTGCTTACGTAAAGTACAATTATTTCCATGCGGAGAAGAAGAGGAAGATGAAAAACAATCCTTTCCTGGTTCAGAACCTACTCTACAACAGGGAAAAAGATTTCTATGTCTGTCCGATGGGACAGCGGATGGAAAAATCCGGTGTGGGCAAAGAGTCTCTGCTAAAGGATATGAATCAGAAGTCACTTATTATGAGGCTAAAAGATGTGAGGGCTGCCCCCTGCGCGGAATGTGCCACAAAGCAAAGGGCAGGCGAAAGATCGAAGTCAATCATCGGTTGAATGAGCTGAAAGCAAGAGCCCGGGAGCTGCTCACCGGTGAAAAGGGACTTATGCACCGGAGCAAAAGACCGGTAGAAGTAGAGGCGGTCTTTGGCCAGCTCAAAAGTAATAATAAGTTCAACCGCTTTACCTTTAAAGGGTTGGAAATGGTAGAAATGGAATTTTTACTAATGTCTCTTGGACATAACCTGAGAAAAATGATAGCCAAGGGAGCCACTTTCAATACAATCACTGTAAAAATTGCAAAACAAGGCTTTGGAATCGTTTTAAAAATCAAAATACGTTTCAATAGGCTCTTTAAAAACGCACATATTAAAATAACAGGAATAATTATAAACCTCAACAAAGCATAAAAAAAGACTGCCCTTTTTGGAGAGGGCACTGAAAAAGTAAACTTTCATTTAAAAAAGTCAGTAAAACGTTAAAAGTTTTGCTGACTTTTTTTTTAACTTGAAGCTAAATTACAATGGTAAAAAGATGTTAGTACAGCAGCAAAAGATTCAGTTGAGCGCCTATTCGGGGTTATATGATTTGATAGTCCCGAAAGATAACCTTCTGCGGAAAATGACATACTTTAATAATGGTTATGTAAAGGTATTATTATAATTTCAACTTTTATACTTTCTTTAGCATGGTTAATTTTTTTTTCTTGCCAGAATGAGAGTTGAGTTTTTGTTCCTTATACACTTTATATACTTCGCATACCACACTCCTAACATTCTTCAGTTAGTAAAGTAACGTTTAACTTGGAGTTCCGAGAACATCGCGACAAACCGTATTTTGCCACATTCAGTCAAAATCTTATAACCCTTTATCAACATAAGCTCCATATTGCAATGGGATATGCTCTGCGGATCTTATAAGCATAATAATAATAATAATAATAATAAGACAATTGAAGTCAACAAAGAATCATTCTACATATTTGTTACTGGTAATAAAAATTAAACTGCAAAAAATAGATCAACTTTATTTGATTAAAGTTGATCTAGGAATGTCAATTCTTGCGTAATTATGCTCAAACAATCCAAACCAAGTTTAGTTTTAGTATCTTACTCAAACCTCACCATCTTACTATTTTTAGTTGTGTGTGTCCTTAGTCATCGCAGCTATTATTTCATGCAGTATATTTGATACAAATCGAATTAATTTAATAATAAATCTAGATAAAAAAGGTATTAATATTGATTCCTGCAGATTTTAGTTGGTTTAAGAATAAAAATTCCCCAGAGAAGTCCCGAGGAATAAAAACACAAATGATGAAAAAAAATTTCGATAAATGAATATCTATTTATCTATTAATTACTTCTAAAGTTAATAAAAATTCCTAGTAAAACAAAAGATTAATCGAAAAAATTTGCAGTGCGTTATTTATATGATAAAATCCTCTCTGTGACAGAGAGGATTTCAGTTCATTTAATAGTTTTGTGTGATTTTGGGAGGACAATATAATCAATTACCATGCCATGAATAATAAGTATATGTGAAGATAATTGTAATTTTGAAAGCCATAAAAATTGCATATAATTATTATAGTTGTGTCATACGAATACCCTTAGACGACTTTTTAAGAAAATCCAATTCTATTCTTTTTATTAAAATTAAAGAACTATTTCAATTCTTAAATAATAATAGTTTTCAGTATATATATTTGCTACAATCGGTATCAATATCACATATTTACTGAAGAAGTAAAAATAACCCATCCAAAGAATTACAATATTTTTTTATTTGTATTAAAATAAGTGCCTATGGATCATTATTTCGAAATAAAAAGCTCCTAACAAAAGTGAGGAGCTTAAAAAAATTCATCTATTTAAAAACTAATAATTTAATGAGATAAAACGTTTATTGTAGGATGAACGTTCTATTCAAATAATAAAAACCTTGAATCTTAAATAACAATACATGTGCCATTATCCTTCACATTAAAAGTGTTTTTTAAGTTTATCTTGTTTAATTAATAAAAAGTATTCCTCTTAAATTTTAATTCGAATTCTATTATTCTGGATATTAAATGACGATCTTTTTGTCGAAACTCGATTAACCGTAACTTATATTTGCATTGGAATGATAATTTGTTGGGGCGAGATCCAAACGTTGGAATTTTTTGAAGCATTTTTTAATATAAAAATGTGCTATTATACAACACTTTTTTAAGTATGCTAGCTGCAATTTTGTGGGTAGATTCACAAAAAGTGAGAAATGACTACTGAAACGAAAGGCTCCACCTTGAATGAGCTTTCGATGACTTTAGAGCTTAATAATATTACCATATCAAAGTTTTACCTAAATATTTTGGCGTACATATAGCGAGAATATGAAAAGGCTGACGATCAACCCTTCTCTATTGCTTGTGAAAGAAAAGTGATTTCCCTGACTAAAATTTCAATGTACTGCGAATTCGCTGATCAGAGTTATTTTAACAGAACATTTAAGACCCAGACCGAATTTCTTCCCCAAATAAACTCAAAAATTGTTCGCAGGCAAATTTCCTACTATTTTTTGTTTTTGTAATATTCAATATTTGCTGGAACTAAATATTTAACCACGAAGTGAAAACTCTGACTACAAAAACACAAAGTCTTTAACTTTAGATGGACAAAGAATATATTTTCAGCATCGGCCTTTATGGCAATGGTCGCGATTGGACAACGTGTTTCAAAGCTGCTGGAAATGTTACCTCTGGACGAAAATCGCACAATCTCCTGAGGGGAATGCCCTGATCGGAATTTTCTTCGGAATTGTTCTACATTCAGTGGTTATTCTGGTGATGTATATCTACGGAAACTACAAATTCGTCGCTGTCAATCGTATCTCCAAGCATTCTGATCCCTAGACACTGAGGTTCGCTGTAGCGATAATTGAAGAGATCTGAGTTCGCGTCATCATATTCAGGCTTCTCTAAGAAAAGCTGGCACCTATTGGTCATTATCCATCTCCTCATTAATCTATGGTGTATTACATTCTGCTAATGCCAATAGTATAGTTTTATCGACACTCTGTATTACGACAGCTGGTTTTATGCAGGGCGCGGCATTTGTTATAAGCGTAACCTGTGGTTTCCGATTGCTCTGCATTTTCCCTAGAATTTATACAATCCAGTATTTACGATACTATTATATCAGGGAATGAGAAATCAACAGGTCTTATCACTGCTAGAATTAGCGGACCCAACTTTATCACAGGCTGCGCATTCGGTCTGGAAGGAAGCATTCGGGCGACTGTTGTATTCCTGATTGCAAACGATGATTTTGTTGTATTTAAGTGGCCAGAAAGTTAACAGCAATCAACAGAATGAAAATCACAGTAATCGTATGAGTACTGATGATCTTCATCGACGTACACTCTATATTTGATAGGCCGTTCATCAGGTAGCATCAGCCCAACTTCTTATCCTTAGAAATCCAGCTGAAACTTACAGGCGTCTACCATTTACAAGAACCGGATACTTGGAGCCGGACGCTATCTTAGAGCTCACTTTTGAAAGTTTCACCATGAAATGATTGTTTAGTGGATAAAGAAGAGAAATACTACATTAAATTCTAACTATCTGAGTAATTTAATGAACTTAAACTTCACGCTATGTCAGGTCATCTGAAATCGCATAGAAGAGCAAAACAGTTTGTTTGAGCACCGAACGGTCAAAATACAACGAACCTGGATCAGGGACAAAACTTGGGGAGCAAAATAAAAAGTGCTAATTTTGTTTGATGTTAAACGATGCTGAAATTCTTAAATTATTTTTGCCCGAACTCTTGATAGAGCATTTCGAGATGATGAAATTT